>Ga0075369_10000176_pt1 | contig 18191 bp, 14 predicted proteins | sample EndMethybrTD3034_FD_71400 | JGI IMG/M metagenome (GOLD analysis project Ga0075369, IMG submission 71400) | Populus endosphere microbial communities from Tennessee, USA - Endosphere MetaG P. TD hybrid TD303-4 | ecosystem: Host-associated > Plants > Roots > Endosphere | place: USA: Tennessee...
AGTTCGAGCAGGCCGAACTGATTGCCGATCCGGTCGTACTCCACCCGCAAGCCGCGCTCGCGCAGCAGGCCGGCGAAGCGGATGTGGCCCAGCGCCGCTGGTTCGCCGGCCTGCTGCGCGAGCGCGGCTTGCGGGTGGAGTACGACCGGATCGGCAATCAGTTCGGCCTGCTCGAACTTGTCCCCGGCGCACCGTACGTGGTGGTGGGCTCCCACATGGACTCCCAGCCGACAGCGGGAAAGTACGACGGCGCCTACGGTGTGCTCGCCGCGGCACACACCGCGTTCCGACTCGCCGACGAGTGGGCCGACAGCGCAGTGGACCCGCGATACAACCTGGCGGTCGTGAACTGGTTCAACGAGGAGGGGTCGCGCTTCGCCCCGTCGATGATGGGCAGCAGCGTCTTCACCGGGGCGCTTCCGTTGCAGACCGCCCTGGCGGTCACCGACCGAGCCGGGGTCTCGGTCGCCGACGCGATGGCCTCGACCGGCTTTCTCGGCGACGGTGACGGTCCGACGGCGGTGTGCTGCGCGGAGATCCACATCGAGCAGGGCAGGCTTCTGGAGGACGCGGGCAGCGACATCGGATTGGTTACGGCCAGCTGGGCGGCAAGCAAGTACGTCGTGACCGTCGAGGGCGATCAGGCGCATTCCGGCGCGACCGTGATGGAGGACCGGCGTGACGCGTTGTATGGCGCCGCGCTGCTCGTCGTCTTCGCCCGCGAACTCGCCAACCGGTTCCCCGGCGTCCTGCACACCGCGGTCGGACAGCTCGACGTCTACCCCAACTCGCCGGTGGTGGTCGCTTCGCAGGTGCGGCTGCTGCTGGACCTGCGCTGCGCCGACGAGGCCGTGCTCGCCGAAGCCAACCGCCTGCTGCGCGATCGCTTCGCCGAGATCGAGACCACTGCGAAAGTCAATATCCGCCAGATGCTTTCGCACGAGTGGGGCATCAACCCGTACCAGCCCGACGGCGTCGAGCTGGCCCGCTCCTCCGCCGGGCGGCTGGGCTACTCCCACCGCGAGATCCTGACCGTCGCGGGCCATGACTCGATCAACATGAAGGAGATCGTCCCGACCGTCATGCTGTTCGTCCCGTCGGTGGAGGGCGTCTCGCACAACGAACGCGAGTACACCCTCGATGAGAACCTGGTGGCGGGGCTGGACGTACTCACCGACGTGGTGCGGCGGCTCGCCGACGGTGCTCTGTCACCTGGGAGCTGACCTGCGGGATCAGGCGCGCGCGGACTGCTCGATGAGGTTGACCATGACGCGGACGCCGACCCCCAGCGCCCGCTCGTCGAGATCGAATGTGGGCTGGTGCAGGTCGAGCTGGGGCCCGCTGCCACTCCACACACCGAGGCGGGCCATCGCACCGGGCACCTCCTCGAGGTACCAGGAGAAGTCCTCGCCGCCGCCGGACTGGCGAGTGTCGCACAGCACGTCGGGCCCGATCTGCTCGATCGCGTGGTTCATGATGTGGGTGGAGATCTCCTCGTTGACCACCGGCGGAACACCCCGGCGGTACTGCAGGGTGTGCTCCACCAGCAGCGGCGCAAGCAGTGACGTAACAGCTTCGTGCACAATCGATTCCAGCGTCAGCCAGGTCTCCCGGCTGGCCGTGCGGATGGTCCCCGCCAGCGTGCCGGTCTGCGGTATCGCGTTGGCGGCCACACCTGCGTTGACCGCGCCCCACACCATCACCGTGCTGTTACGAGGGTCGATCCGGCGGGACAGCACACCGGGCACACCGGTGATCAGCGCGCCGAGCGCATACACCAGATCGCCGGTCAGATGCGGCCGCGAGGTGTGCCCCCCGGGGGAATGCAGGGTGATCTCGATGGAGTCGGCCGCCGAGGTGATCGGCCCGGCCCGCATCGCCACCTTCCCTACGGCGAGCCGAGGATCACAGTGCAGGGCGAAGATGCGTGACACCCCGGTCAGGGCACCCGCCGCAATGGCGTCGATCGAGCCACCGGGCATCAGTTCCTCGGCAGCCTGGAAGATCAGGCGCACACCGACGGGCAACTCCGGCGCCGACGCCAGTGCCAGCGCCGCGCCGAGCAGCACCGTGGTGTGCGCGTCGTGGCCGCAGGCGTGCGCCACATTGGGTACCACCGATGCGTAGGACGCGCCGGTGCGCTCGGCCATCGGCAGTGCGTCCATATCGGCCCGCAGCGCCACCCTCGCACCCTGCTCGGGCCCGAAATCACAGGTCAACCCCGTGCCGCCGGGCAGAACCTTCGGATTGAGGCCCGCGTCGGCCAACCGCTCGGCGACGAACTGGGTGGTGGCGAACTCTTGACGGCCCAGCTCCGGATGGGCATGGATGTGCCTGCGCCACGCCACCAGATCGGCGTAATGGTTGGCGAGCCAGCGTTCGGCCGCGTCGGAGACGCTCATGCCGCGGCCCGCCTCGCGAGCCGTTCCAGCACCCGATCCCGTTCGGCGGGCGTCTCAGCCAGCCGGACGACCGTGCGGGCGAGCATGACAGCGCCTTCGACAACGGCCTTGTCGGCGCTGGGCCCGGCGGCGGCCGCGGTGAACTCGGGCTGATGGATCGATGCGCCGCCTGCGTCGATGGCGACGACCGGATGAATGCCGGGCATCACCTGCGTCACATTGCCCATGTCGGTGCTGCCCAGCGGCACAGTCGCCTCGACGTCCTCGGGCACCGGGACACGGCCCAGCCGGACCATCTGCGCGCGAATCTCCTTGGAAAGCCAGGAGTCCGGGGCCAGCTCGGCGTAGGCGGGCGCGGTCTCGGACACCGCCACCTCACATCCCGTCGCCCGCGCGCCCGCCTCGAAGCAGCCGGCCATCTTGGTTTCCAGGTGGCGCAGCGACGTCGAATCCACTGCCCGCATCGTGTAGCGCAGTTCGGCGTGGGCCGGAATCACGTTGGTCGCCTGACCGCCGTCGGTGACAATGCCGTGCACCATCTGTCCCGGCTCCAGGTGCTGACGCAGCAGCCCGATGGCCACCTGGGCCACGGTGACCGCGTCGGCGGCGTTGACGCCGAGGTGCGGGGCCACCGCTGCGTGCGACGCCGTACCCGAGTAGCCGACCGTCACCTCCGACAGCGCCAACGACCGGGCCGCGGCGATATCGATCGGTCCGGGGTGCAGCATGACCGACGCGGCGATGTCGTCGAATATGCCCGCGTCCAGCAGTAACACCTTCCCCCCGCCCGCCTCCTCGGCGGGCGTGCCGAGCAACACGACCGTCAGGCCCAGCTCGTCGGCCACCTCTGCCAGCGCAAGGGCGGTGCCGACCGCCGCGGCGGCAATGATGTTGTGTCCGCACGCGTGGCCGATCTCGGGCAGTGCGTCGTATTCGGCGCAGATCCCGACGACCAGCGGGCCGTCGCCGAAGTCGGCGCGAAACGCGGTGTCCAGCCCGGCCGGGGCTGCCGTGATCTCGAAGCCCCGCTGGGCGGCCAGCTCTTGCGTCTTCGCACAGCTGCGGAACTCGGCGAAGGCCAGCTCCGGCTCGGCGTGGATCGCGTGTGACAGTTCGATCAGGTCGCCGCGGCGCATGTTGACGGCGTCCTCGACGCGTGTCGACGCGGAAGCGGGCATCCTCGCAGTATCGCACTGCGAGCCGCAGTCGGAGAGCCCGCAGTGGTAGCCAGTTCGGCCCGCCAGTCGCGCGACCGGGCTGTTGCCGGCGTCGGTCCGACGACCCCGTCGCGGAACTCGCGGAAGCTAGGCTGGCTGGCTGTGACTGCCGAGCTGCCCGATCCGCCCGCACTCGCCGCTCGAGCGGCCGACGCGATCCGCGACCGCACCGGCGTCGCCGAACACGACGTCGCCGTCGTTCTCGGGTCCGGGTGGGCACCGGCCGCCGAGCAGCTCGGTGCCCCGACCGCGGTGATCCCGATGGCCGAACTGCCCGGATTCACCCCACCGACCGCCGCCGGGCACGGCGGACAGGTGCTGTCGGTGAACGCCGGCGACCACCGGGTGCTGGCGCTTGTGGGCAGGATCCATGCCTACGAGGGCCACGACCTGCGTCACGTCGTGCATCCGGTGCGGACCGCCTGCGCGGCGGGCGTGCGTACCGTCGTACTGACCAACGCCGCCGGCGGCCTGCGGGAGGATTTCTCGGTCGGCCAGCCGGTGCTGCTCAGCGACCACCTGAACCTGACCGCCCGGTCACCGTTGGTCGGCGCCGAGTTCGTCGATCTGGTCGACGCGTACTCGCCACGCCTTCGCGCTCTTGCCAGGGAGATCGATCCGTCGCTGGCCGACGGCGTCTATGCGGGGCTGCCGGGGCCGCATTACGAGACGCCGGCCGAGATCAGAATGCTGCGTACGCTCGGGGCGGATCTGGTGGGGATGTCGACGGTGCACGAGACGATCGCCGCGCGCGCCGCGGGTGCACAGGTGCTCGCGATCTCGCTGGTGACGAACCTCGCCGCGGGAATGACCGGTCAACCCCTCAGCCACGAGGAGGTGCTGGCCACCGGGCGTCAGTCCGCGACGCGGATGGGCGCCCTGCTGGCCTCGGTGATCTCGCGGCTCTGACGCGAGAATCGGCTGCTGATACGCACCACCCCGCGCGCCAGCAGCGGTGCGGCGAACAGCATCAACAGCACCCGCAGCACCTGCGCCGCGATGATGAACGTCACGTTGGACCCGGTCTCCACGGCCGTCGCCAGCACCGCGTAGACGCCGCCGGGACTGGTCGCCAAGTAGCCTTCCAGCGGCGAGAGGCCGGTGAAGTGGGCCAGCAGGACGCCGAAGCCGGCGGTGGCAGCGCCGAGCGCCACGATCAGTGCGAGAGCGGCGGGAAGTACGCGCGCGACCGAGCGCAGCGAATCGCGGGTGAAGGCGATACCGGCCTGCCAGCCGATGATCATGTAGGCGACCTGCACCAGCACGATGGGCACGGTCAGGCCGAACGACAGGCCACTGAGTTCGAGCGCCACCGTCAGCGCCATCGGGCCGAGCAGTCCCGCGCCGGGCAGCCGGATGAGCCGCCCACCCAGCCCACCGGCTACCACCAGCGCGACCAGCATGCCCACACTGAGATACCAAGGCGCCGAATCGGTCTGGATATTCTGCGCCGCGGCGTGCGACCGGTCGGCGTGGTAGACCAACGTCACCACCACCGGCATCGATGCCGTGACCAGTGCGACCCGCAGGTACTGCACCACCGACACCACCCGGTCATCGCCACCGAGTTCGCGGGCGATCGCCACCAGGCCCGATGCACCGCCGGCGACCAACGCCAGCGATCCGGTCAGCGGCGTCACGTCACGGTGCAGACCCAGCAGCGCTCCGGCACCGACGCTGAGCACCAGGGTGGCCACCGCGATGGCCACCACGATCGGCCAATCCGCGCCGAGGGCGCCGACCGCGTCCTGCTGGACCATGGTGCCGATGAAGACGCCGAGTACACCCTGAGCGGCGACCCCGACGAGCCGCGGCATCCGCCGGGGCGCCAGCGACGCGACCGCCAATACGATGCCGACGACCAATGCGGCGAACAGGGCGGCCGATGGCACGCCGACCAGGGTGAGCGGCACCGTCGCCGCAGCAGTCACCGCGATCAGCAATCCCCATCCCAGCACCCGCCGCACTCGGACCTCCTCATCGTCAATAGCAAGTATGCACTTGTTATTTTCGGTAGCCAAACGCGCATCGTGCGCTGTGACATCACAGATAAACCAAGGTATAACTTGGCTATGACGCGCACCGGCGGTTCTGCGACCCTGTCATCACCGACCCTGTCATCACCGACCCTGTCATCACCTACCCTGTCATCACCGACACCGGAGACGCCGGCGCCGGGGGCGTCGGCCGCCACCGAACTCCGTGAGTCGATGATGGCGGTGACCAGACAGATGCGCAGGCACCGCCCGGACAACGGTCTGACCCTCAGCCAGCTGGAGCTGCTCGGGGAGATCAGCCGCACCGGGGTGATCACCCCTGCCGCATTAGCCAGCCGCATGCACGTGCGCGTGCAGTCACTCACCGATAGCATCAACGAGCTGTTGAGTCGTGGCTTCATCGCCCGCCGTCCCGACGAAGCCGACCGGCGCCGTCAGCTGATCGAAGTGACTGCAGCGGGCGCCGACCTGCTCGAGGCGGACCGCGCCGAACGCGATGCCTGGCTGCATGCCACGATGCGCGACCAGCTGACCGATCTGGAGTTCGACCTGTTGATGCTCGTCGCCCCGGTGCTGCGCAAGCTGGCATATGCCGACAGCGGAGCGGGAACGCTGGCGTCATGATCCGATCGGCGATCGCGATCGCCGCCCAGGAGTGGATCGCCCATGATCCGGACCCCAGGACCGCGGCCGAATTGCTGGAATGCAGTGCCGAGGAACTCGCCCGGCGGTTCGAGCGTCCGCTGACATTCGGGACCGCCGGCCTGCGCGGGCCCATGCGCGGCGGCCCCAACGGGATGAACCTCGCGGTGGTGCTGCGCGCCACCTGGGGTCTCGCCCAGGTGCTCAAGCAGCGTTGCCGCGACGGGTCAGAGGTCGCCAATGTGGTGGTCGGCCGCGATGCCCGCCACCACTCCGATGCATTTGCCGTGGCCGCCGCGGAGGTCCTGGCCGCCGAAGGCTTCCAGGTGACCCTGTTCCCGAATCCCGCGCCCACCCCGGTAACGGCGTTCGCGGTGCGACGCATGCGCGCGGCCGCGGGAATCCAGATCACGGCATCGCACAATCCGCCCGCCGACAACGGCTACAAGGTGTATCTCGACGGGGGCGTGCAGATCGTCGCGCCCACCGACCGCGAGATCGAGGCCGCGATAGCCAGGGCGCCGCATGCCGACGAGATAGCGCGGGCATCGGTCACGCCGGGTGGACTGGAGTACATCCAGCACTACATAGAACGGGCCGCTCGCGTGCGGCGCACCTCCCATCCGATCAGGGTGGCGCTGACTCCGATGCACGGGGTCGGTGGCGAGATCGCGCTCGACGTCCTGCTGCGCGCGGGTTTGCCCGACGTGCACGTCGTGCAGAGTCAGTACGCACCCGACCCCGACTTCCCCACCGTGGCGTTCCCCAACCCCGAGGAACCCGGCGCATCCGACGCCCTGCTGGCGCTGGCCGCCGAGGTCGATGCCGACATCGCGATCGCCCTGGATCCCGACGCCGACCGGTGCGCCGTCGGCATACCGGCACCAGCGGGCTGGCGGATGCTTTCCGGCGATGAAACTGGTTGGCTTCTCGGCGATTACATACTGTCGCAGCTCGAGCCGGGACCGGTGACGGAGGCGACCGTGGTGGCAAGCACGGTGGTGTCGTCCCATATGCTGGCCGATATCGCCGCGTGGCACGGCGCCCGCTATGTCGAGACACTCACCGGGTTCAAATGGCTGGCCCGCGCCGATGCCGGTCTGCCGGGAAGCACACTGGTGTACGCCTGCGAGGAGGCGATCGGGCATTGCGTGGACCCCTCGGCGGTGCGCGACAAGGACGGCATCAGCGCCGCAGTGCTGGCGTGTGACCTGGTTGCCACCCTGCGCGCCCAGAACCGCACGGTGCTCGACGCACTGGACGAGTTGGCCGCGCGCCATGGCCTAGACACCACGGCGACCGTCACCGCCCACGTCGACGATGCGTCCGAGGTCATGGCGCAGCTACGGTCCGATCTGCCCGACCGGATTGCCGGCATTGCGGTGAACACCACCGACCTGCTCGACCGCCGCGGTGCGCAGCGCACCGACGCGTTGATCCTCACGGGCTCGGACGACGGCCAAGCGCTGCGTGTCACGGTGCGACCGTCGGGAACCGAGCCAAAGATCAAGGGCTACATCGAGGTTCGCATATCGGCGGCCGAAGACCTGGCCGTGGCGCGGGCCCGCGCCGCCACGCTGCAAGCGGCGGCGGAGGCCGACCTGCGGCGCCTGCTCGGGCCGACCTGACGAACCGCCGCCGGCATATCGGCAGCAGCGGCGCGGTCACGTCCGCCGGCCGAAGCGCATTCATCCCGGCGCAACGGCCATCTCAGGGCACCGCACGCACCGAACCAGCACGGGCCCGGTCGTCGAGGAAGATCTCGTCCAAATCGTCCACGACGACGTGAGCGCCGCTGCCGATCAACTCGGCGCGGCCTGCACCACGGTCGACGGCGATCACCCAGAAACCGCCGTCGCGGCCGGCCTTGGTGCCCGACGTGGCGTCTTCGACCACCACTGTTCGCCCCGGGTCGGCCCGGAGTTCCCGCGCCGCGTGCAGATAGGTGTCGGGCGCGGGCTTGCCCGGCAGGCCGAGCAGTTCGGCGGCGACACCGTCGACGAGGACATCGATACCGTCCCTTAACGCGGCGGCCCGCAGCACGACGTCCGCGTTACGCGAACTCGACACCACCGCCTTGGGGATATGCTGCAAATCGAGCCAGCGAAGGATTTCCGCGGCACCGCGGTGGAGCCGTACACCATCCTCGTCGACCGTCCGCAGGAACATCGCGTTCTTCCGGTTGCCCAGCCCGTTGACGGTCATCGCGTCAGGGTGGTCATCCGCGCCGCCGACGGGGAATGATAACCCGCGGGAACTCAGAATCGCTTGTATCCCTTCGACTCTCGGCTTCCCATCAATATGCAGGAAGTAGTCACCGACCGAATACGGACGGACCGGGGTGCCCTCCGCCGCGAGGACCTCGAACAGCTCGGTGAACAGCCTCCCCCAGGCCCGCTCGTGCACCGCCGCGGTGTCGGTCAAGACGCCGTCGAGGTCGAACAGCACCGCATCACAGTCGGCCGCCCTCATCGGCTCGTCCGCCCCGGCACGGACCCGATGCTGGGCGGCAGCTGCACCGCAGGGCCAGGACACCCACGGCGCAGCTGCCAGGAATATGGGGTTATCCACCCGGTGCGTACGACGGATCGGGTCATCGCATCTCACTTCCTCACCTGAAGTACGTTGATGGGCGGACATCCGCCGATGGCGGATCGCCTACCGCGGGGTGGAGGTCACAAGTGTTGGACAGCAACCTGATTCAGGATCTCTGACACGCACATCATCGGCGCGACCGTGCCTCTCGAACCGGTCAGGTGCTTAGTGTGGCGTGCCTCACCCCATATAAGTGCATGGCGACCCATTGTGCAAGGCATAGATGAAAAACCACACAAACGGACAGAAAATCTTCAAGAGGTAACGCCGAGCCTGACGTCCGGGGCTAGCCGCCGGAGCGGCTCGCCGACGCCCGCAGGGCGGTCACCACAGCCCCCAACACCGGCCCCCGCGCACCCAGGGACGCCAACTCGATCCGCAGATCCTCGGTCGAGCTGGGAATTCCGCAGCGCCGCACCGACTCGCGCATCGGCGCCAGCAGCAATTCACCCGCCTGCGCGAGCTCACCGCCGATCAGGATCCGCTCCGGGTTGAAGAGATTGCACAGGTTGGCCACCGCCACTCCGGCCTGCCTGCCCGTGTCGGCCAGGACCCGATTGCACGCGGTGTCTCCCTCTTCGGCCATCCGGACGATATCGGCAACCGTCAGCTGCGGGCCGAAACGCGGTTCAAGCAGACCGACCACCGCCCTGGCGGCCACAATCGTCTCCAGACAGCCCCGGTTGCCGCACCGGCAGACGTCACCGAACTCGTCGAACGTCGTATGGCCGATCTCACCGGCCGTCCCGTTGCGGCCGCGATAGAGCCGGCCGTCGATAACCAGACCCGCGCCGACGCCGTCGGCCAGCTTGAGGAAGGCCACGTTCTCGCACCCCTGGCCGGCGCCCCACATGTGCTCGGCCAACACGCCCATGTTGGCGTCGTTGTCGACTTCGACGTGCCGGCCGAAATGGTCCGACGCCAGCTGCGCAGCGGGCACACCCACCCACCCCGGCAGGATCGAGACCGCGCCGACCTCACCCGTCCGGCTGTCGATCGGGGCGGGGAGCCCGAGCCCGATGGCCACGACCTCAGGCATCCCCACGCCCACCTCGGTCATCGCCTCCTCCAGCAACGCCGAGGCGCGCTTGAGCGCATCCCGGGCCGACACCGAAGGCCCCAGCGTGTGCCTGCGCTCCACGAGGATTTCGTGGCCCATATCGGCGACCGCGACCGTGACGTGCCGGTGGCCGAAGTCGATGCCAACCACGAGACCGGCCGAACGGGCCAGTCGCACCGCCTTGCGACGCTGGCCGCGAGCGGCGTCGGCCAGAATGCCCGCCGCAGTCAGCTCCCGAACGATGTTGGACACCGTGGCTGGTGCAAGACCAGTGTCGCGGGCTATCTGCGCCTGGGTGAGCTCCCCCTCGGCCTTGAGCATCTCGAGGACGCGCCGCTGATTGGCACTGCGCAACGCGGCTTGCGACCCCGGCCCGAACCTGTCATCGGCGGTGCTCATCGCCCCTGGCGTCTCCTCGGCGGCTGCGGTGTGATCCTGCGACAAGTGTCGCACGTCGCGCACCACCCACGGCCGCACTGCGTCCGGCACCGCTCCACCGCCACGGCTACTTTCTTGTATCTAATGAATGTTAGAGCAGCTATACCACTAATTTTTGTTCACCTCTTGAAAACAATCTCCACATCGGTTTAGATGTGAACTGGCTCACGGTCGATCGCAGCAACCGTGACCACCACTGGCACAGCGACATCGGCGTGCCACGGACAGCGCCTGCAGTTGTTCTCAAGCTGCATACCAAGCCGCGATCTTCATGCCTTGGCAAGAGGCTGGTCTGCGGGGCTGACTCGACCAGAAGGGCTCTTCAATGAGTGAACACGGCTCATTCACCAATGAACCATCCATCTACGACGATGACGCGGCGTCGGGACGCAGCGCGGTCCGGATCGCCTCGGTGGCTGCCCTCGGCGGCCTGCTCTTCGGCTACGACAGCGCCGTGATCAACGGTGCGGTGGCGGCCATCGAGCACCACTTCTCCGTCGGCGGCGGCGCACTCGGGTTCGCCGTTGCCTCCGCCCTGCTCGGTGCGGCGACCGGCGCCATGACCGCGGGCCGGTTCGCCGACCGCTTCGGCCGGCTGTTCGTCATGAAAGTCGCAGCCGTGCTGTTCTTCATCAGCGCGATCGGCTGCGGCTTGGCGCCGAACCTGTTGACGCTCATCGCGTTCCGGATCATCGGCGGGATCGGGGTCGGCGTGGCGTCGGTGATCGCCCCGGCCTATATCGCCGAGGTCTCGCCGCCGCGCATCCGCGGCCGCCTCGGGTCACTGCAGCAGCTGGCGATCGTATTCGGCATCTTCCTGTCGCTGCTGGTCGACTACCTGCTGGCTGCCCTGGCGGGCGGGTCAAGGGAACCGCTGTGGTTCGGTCTCGAAGCCTGGCGCTGGATGTTCATCGCGATGGTGATTCCCGCCATCGTGTACGGAGTGCTCGCACTCACCATCCCCGAGTCGCCGCGTTACCTCATCGCGCGACACCGCGTGCCCGAGGCGCGCAAGATCCTCACCGCCCTGCTGGGTGAGAAGAACCTCGAGATCACCATCGGCCGGATCCAGAGCACCCTGGCCGAGGAGAAACCGCCGTCGTGGAAAGACATTCGCGGCTCAAAGGGTGGACTGCTGCCGATCGTGTGGGTGGGCCTGGCGCTGTCCATCTTCCAGCAGGCCGTCGGCATCAACGTCATCTTCTACTATTCGAACATCCTCTGGGAGGCCGTCGGGTTCGACGAGGGCGACGCGTTCGTCATCACGGTCATCACCTCGATCGTGAACATCGCCACCACCCTGATCGCGATCGCGCTGGTCGACAAGATCGGCCGAAAGCCGTTGCTGCTCATCGGCTCCACCGGGATGGCCATAACCCTCGGCACGATGGCGGTGATCTTCGGCAGCGCTCCGATCGGCAGCGACGGTGTGCCGCACCTCGAGGGGGCATCGGGCACGATCGCTCTGCTCGCCGCCAACCTGTTCGTCGTTGCCTTCGGCATGTCGTGGGGACCGGTGGTGTGGGTGCTTCTCGGCGAGATGTTCCCCAACCGGATTCGGGCCGCTGCCCTTTCGCTCGCCGCCGCGGGACAGTGGGTGGCCAACTGGGTGATCACCGTGACATTCCCTGCGTTCAAGGATCTCTCGCTGGGCCTGGCGTACGGAATCTACGCCACGGCGGCGGTGCTGTCGTTCCTCTTCGTGGCCAAGTGGGTGCGAGAGACCAAGGGCCGCGCGCTGGAGGATATGGGTACCGACGTGCCGCACGGCCGGTTGGCCACCGGGCAGACGCACCCGGGAGCCTAGCGGCGATGTCGACGAAGGAACCACAGGCACTCACACACGGGGAGAACACCATGCCGGCATCACGGACCGTCGCCGTACTCGGGCCTATTCCGCGCGATCACATCGTCACACACAACGGCGAGACCTTCGACAAGTACGGTTGTGCGCTCTACACCGTCGCCGCACTGTCGGCGCTGATGGAGCCACACGACCGGATCTGTCCGATCGTGCACGTCCGGAGTCAGGACGAAGACGCCATCAAGGAGCAGCTCTCGGCGTTCGCCAACGTCGACACCACCGGTATCCGCGTCGCCAATGACCGCGGCGACGTGGTGGAGCTGACCTACACCGCCCACAACATGCGCGACGAGCGGCAGACCGGCTTCATGAGCCCGATCGTGCCTGCCGATGTCGAATTCGTTTTGGACGCAGACGCGTTCGTCTGTGTGCCGATCACCGACTACGAGGTGGGTCAGCACACCCTGGCCTACATCAAGGCGCACAGCGACGGCATCGTCCTGCTCGACGGCCACGGCCCCACGGTGACCCTGACGCGCGGTGGGCGGCGGTTCAACCGGCTGTGGGTCGAACGCGATTCGTGGTTGCCCTACATCGACATCCTGAAGATGAACCTCGAGGAGGCCGGCTGCAGCTGGTTCCCCGACCGGGAGAGCCCCAATCCCGGCGACAGGCCGATGTCGGAGGCCGACATGCCGCGCTTCGCGCACCACTGTCTGTCCAACGGGGTGAAGGCCGTCTGCATCACGCTCGACGAAAAGGGCTCCGTGGTCTACTATTTCGGACCCGACGGCGATCTCCACGAGGAGTACGTGCCCCGAATCGACGTCGCGGAGGTGGTGGACACCACCGGCTGCGGTGATTCCTTCGCCGCGGGAATGGCATTCGGCTACCTCAGATACGGCGACTACGTCGCGGCCTGCAGGTTCGGCAACGCCATGGGCGCACAACGGTGTTCGGGTTCGGGACTCAACGTCTACCGGACACGCGCCGACACCGAAAGCCAGATCGCCGCCACCTACGGCGCACTCACCACCTCAGTCTAGAAGACAGGCAACCACATGCTCAACACCGCTCTCTCCGAAGAGGACTGGTTGGTACGCCAGTCCGGTCACGACGCGGCACGGGCCAACTACTACGAAACGCTGTTCACCGTCGGCAACGGCCGGCTCGGCACCCGCGGTTCCCTGGAGGAAGGGCACCCCGGCGAATGGTCGGGCACCTATCTCAACGGGGTCTACGACAACCACGATGCACCGGTCACCGACCTGGTCAACGCCCCGGACTGGTTGTGGCTTGAGATCTTCGTCGACGGTGTACGCCTTGACGTGGACACCTGCACCGTGGTCGAGCACGAACGAGCACTTGACCTTGCTCGTGGTTTACTTTGGCGGAGAACGGTTTTCAAGGACAGCGAAGGTCGTGTGACGCGGCTCGAGACGCTTCGGTTCGCCAGCCTGGCGCAGCGGTCGCTGTGCGGACTGCGCGTCGAGGTGACCCCGGATAACCACGACGCACCGATCCACATCGTCAGCGGCGTGGACGGGCGCCGGCGCAACCTGGAGCGGCTGCCCGCCTATCCACCCGGAACCGCCTTCGCCCCCGAAACCCGCTGGGAGAAATGGGCACACACCAAGCATCTGACCGAGACGACGCGATACCACGACGATGACGGCGTCTACCTCGAGATGCGCACCATCGCCAGCGACATCGCGGTCGGGTGCGCGTCGGCGACATCGGGATCGCCGGCATCCAGGCGCACCGTGGTGCAGCAGTACGAGAAGATCGCTGAGCGGCTGGAATTCGAGGTGGGCGTGGGCCAAACCGTCCGACTGGACAAACTGGTCGGCTTCGCCACCTCACGGGACTACCCGGGAGACGGTGAATTCGGCCAGGATCCCGTCGCCGACCGCTGCGTGAACACGCTCGCCGCCGCGGTCGACCAGGGCTTCGACTCGTGTCTGACCGGGCACATCGCGGCGTGGGCGGCCAAGTGGGCGGACTGCGACTGCGTGATCGACGGAGACGCCGACGCGGCCAAGGCCGTCCGGTTCGGCATCTACCACCTGCTGATCGCGGCCAATGAGCTCGACCCGACCGTCAACATCGGCGCGAAATCACTGTCCGGTGAAGGCTACCGGGGCCATGTCTTCTGGGACACCGAGATCATGATGCTTCCGTTCTTCATCTACACCCAGCCCGAGACCGCACGGGCGCTCCTGCGCTACCGCCACCACACGCTGCCGGGGGCGCGGCTCAACGCCCGCGACGAGGACCGCCTCGGAGCGCGCTACGCGTGGGAGTCCGCAGGCGACGGCAGGGAGGAATGCCCTGTATGGACCGTCGACGGGGCCGACCGGCTGTGGATGCGCGACGAAGAGGTACATGTCTGCGCCGACGTCGCCTACGGCGTGCTCACCTATGTCGCGGCAACCGGCGACACGGCATTCCTCACCGAATTCGGCGCGGAGATCCTCTTCGAGACCAGCCGATTCTGGGTGGACCGGCTGACTTACGACCCGTCCACCGGACGGTTCCACCTCAGGAAGGTGATGGGGCCGGATGAATTCCACATCCATGTCGACGACAACGCCTTCACCAACGGCCTGGTCGCATGGCACCTCGACCAGGCGGTCCGGGCGTACCGGGTGCTGCGCGCCGAGCATCCCGCGGCGCTGGCGGCGCTGAGCCGTCGGATCGGCCTGGAGTCCACGGAGGTCGACCGGTGGTCGGAATGCGCCGAAGCCATCGCCGACCTGACCGACCACGGAACCGGCCTCATCGAGCAGTTCAGTGGCTACTTCGATCTCCTCGACGTCCCGATCACCTACTGGGACGAGAACGCGATGCCGCAGTATCCGGACGGCTACCACCACTTCAATTGCGATACCACCACGCTGCTGAAACAGCCGGACGTGGTGATGTTGATGTACTTGCTGCCCGACAAGTTCGGGGCCGAGGCGAAACGCGCGAATTTCGACTACTACGAGGCGCGCACCCTGCACAAGTCGTCATTGAGTCCGTCCATCCACGCCATCATGGGAATCGAGGTCGGCGACCACACGCGGGCCGAACAGTATTTCGCCAGGTCGGCGTTCGTCGATCTGACCGACAACCAGGGCAACACTGCAGAGGGCATGCACATCGCCTCGGCGGGCGGCACCTGGCAGACGACGGTGTGCGGATTCGGCGGTTTCCGTGTGCGCAACGGCATGATGACATTCGATCCGTGGTTGCCGCCGAGCTGGCAACGACTCGCCTTCAGGCTGCACTGGCACGGAGATGCGGTCGCGGTCTCGATCACACACCGCGACATCACACTTGAGCTCGACGGCTCGCCGGGAGCCAGCTGCACCGTCTCGGTGCACGGGCACGAGATCGAGCTCAGAACGGGAAGCCCCGCGTGCGTGCCCCTATCGGGCGTAGCGCCACACCCCGCCCCGGTGGGCTGATCGGGCGGGCCGCTACACCCTGATGGCGAACCCCGCGACGGCTGTCTTTCCTGGCAGCGCCCGCGGGTAGTCGCCGCGGCTGAGGCTGTCGGTCGGTGCCGTCATCGGCTCGAAGCAGATGACGGCGTCGTCGGCGGGGGCGTAGACCTGCGCGGCGGGAAAGCCCTTCTCGAACTGAACCTCGATCCGGCGGCCCCCGCCGGACACGGCGAACACCGCCCCTTCGGGGACCTGATCGTATCCATCGTCGAAAACCTTGTCCCCTAACACGATCGACTCGGCCGGCTGCGGTGATGAGGGCCCGGTGGGCAGATGGCGGTCGTCCAGTTCGAGGTGGCGCATCGCGGGTAACTCGACGGTCCACTCCGCGCGCGGCGCCTCGGGGATCTGCAGGTAGGGGTGAAAGCCGAAACACAGCGGTACCGGCGCGGGGCCAGCGATCACCGCGGCGCGGATCCGCAGTGTGCGGTTGAGCAGGGATACGGCCAGCGTCAGCCGGTGGGCGAACGGGAAGCCGTGCATCAGCCGGGGATCGTCGCCGTAGCTCAGCTCGGCCGTGAATCCACCCTTCCACACCGTTTTCACGGCCCAACCCGGGTACGCGGTGGTCAGGCCGTGGATCGGCAAGCCGTTGGGGTCCGTACGCACGCCGGCGTCCTCGGAGCTGAGGGTGACGGTCTGACCGTCGGCCGTATATGTCCAGCCGCGGAGCCGGTTGGCCCACGGATACATCAGGGGAAGCCCCATCAGCACACCGTCACTGATGTACCGCTCCAGCCCCTGCACCTGGCCGAACAGTTCGACACCGTCGTCCTGAAGCGAGACGCCGAGCACGCCGGCGTCGGGCACGAACTTCGCCACCACGGGGGACATCTGGTCGGTGAGGCAGATTTCGCGCATGAAGTCGGATCCTACGACGCCGCCAGACAATGATCTCGATATACGGCGGCGGGCCGTCAGCGTGGACCGAACTGGCGGTCACCGGCATCGCCGAGGCCGGGGACGATGTAGGCGATGTCGTTGAGGCCTGCATCGATCGTGGCCGTGTACAGCCGCACCGCCGGCGCGGCACGCTCGAGGGCGGCGATGCCTTCTGGTGCGACGACTACACAGATCGCGGTGATGTCGACGGCGTTGCGTGCGGCGAGCAACCCGACGGTGTGAACCATCGAGCCGCCGGTGGCGAGCATCGGGTCGAGCACGAACACCGGCTGCGTGCTCAGGTCGTCGGGCAGCGACTCCAAATACGGTGTCGGCTGGTGGGTTTCCTCGTCGCGTGCCACGCCGACGAAGCCGACCCGAGCCTCGGGGATCAGCGCGTGGGCCTGGTCCACCATGCCCAGGCCGGCGCGCAGCACCGGTACGAGCAGCGGTGGGTTGGCCAGCCGGCAGCCGTCGGTCTCGGCGAGCGGGGTCCGGATCGGGATGGCCTCGATGGCGGCGTCGCGGGTGGCCTCATAGACCAGCATCAGCGTGAGGTCCCGCAGCGCGGCCCGAAACGCGGCGTTGTCGGTGCGCTCGTCGCGTAGTGTGGTCAGCCGCGCCGCGGCCAGCGGGTGGTCGACGACGCGCACATCCATGGCCGAACCTTAACGGAACCGCAGCGCCGCGGCGGGCGTCAGATCCGCATGCTTGCCCACACCGCGTCCATCCGTGGCTTCGCCTCCGCGCACTCCGAGCTGGCAGCGAGCCTGTCCGCCGCCGCGGCGAGGCTGGCGAGCGTGCCTGCACCCGGCGCGACCACGACGTTCGGACCCGTCGCCGCGGGGTTCCTGGCGGCACTTGCTGCGGCCGTCGAGGACGCCGGGCGGGACGTCGCCGCACTGGGTGGGCACGTCACCGCGGCGGGCGCCACCGCGGGCGCGGCGGCGCTGCAGTACGAGGCCGCCGAGCGCCGGTCCAGCGTGCGCCTCCAGGTTCCGGGGGTGTAGCGGTGCCGGGTCCGCTCGTCGCGGCGCTGATGGCGCCGCTGCGTGAGGTGCAGCAGATGGTCGGCCCCGGCTGGTCCGCTGATGTCGGCGCCGAACCGGGGACGGTGCTGGCTGAGGTGCGGGATACCCTTCGCCGGCTGGCGGGCGCGGGAGCCCAGGCGTGGGTGGACGCCGCCGAACACTGGGCGGGCGCCGGCGCGGATGGCGCCGCGGCGGCGAGCGAGGCCACCGCGGCGGCTACCGAGGCGCTGGCGGCCCGCGCCGGTCGGCTCGCCGCGGAATCCGACGCCGTCGGCGCCGCCATCGCCGCCGCCAGCGCCCGGCTGCGCGGGATCGTCGACGCCTTCCACGAGCGTGCCGCGAGCCTTGAGCAGCGACTGGACACCCCTGGCGTCGCCGAACGGCTGCTGGCCGAGGCGCGTGAAGCGCTAGCCGACGCCATCGCCGTCGTCGAGGAGCTCAGGGCCGAACTGGACGGGCATACGGCTGCAGTTGGCGCGGCGCCGGCCAGCGCACCCGCAGCCACCGTGCCAGCGGGCTTCTCTGGCCCGCCCTCTCCAGCGGGACTGTCGGGCCCGCCCTCTCCAGCGGGACTGTCCGGCCCGCCCTCCCCAGCGGGACTTTCGGGCCCGACAGTCCCGCTGGAGAGGGCG
>Ga0075369_10000177_pt1 | contig 18187 bp, 14 predicted proteins | sample EndMethybrTD3034_FD_71400 | JGI IMG/M metagenome (GOLD analysis project Ga0075369, IMG submission 71400) | Populus endosphere microbial communities from Tennessee, USA - Endosphere MetaG P. TD hybrid TD303-4 | ecosystem: Host-associated > Plants > Roots > Endosphere | place: USA: Tennessee...
GCGGGCATTCGGATTCGATGTCCAACGGTCAGTCCTCTGGCGCGATGTCGAACGGTCACTCGTCGGACTCCATGTCGAATGGGCATCCATCGAACTCCAAGCCGACTCAATCTCATTGATTGCGGCGCAAGTTCGTGATGCGCGGGCGGGCGGCTTCCTTGGAGCCGAGCCGCCCGCCGATGCGGGGTCGGTTCACTGATCGGACGTCCGTTTCGCCAGAATGGGCTATCTGACTGCTGATCAGAAGGCTAGGCGTTCGAATCTCTTCGGGCGCGCCATTTCCGCAAGCTCTGGCCACCGCAGCGGTCGGCCGCTCATACCCACTCAACTTCGGGACTTGCGCCGATAAGTAACGGATGGTCCGTCATTGTCCGTCCGGGTTGCTTGCAACACCGCTTTGGCCCGCGCCAGGATGGGAGTCGTGAAGCCCTCGGTAAAGCGGTCGTAGATGGGCGCGAGCAGGGTATACGCCTCCATGCGGCGCCCTTGCATTTGCCAGTCCTCCGCCAAAGCAAGCGCCGCGCGCAGCTCCCAGTACAACGCGCCCTGTCGCTGCGACAGGTCGATCGCACGTCGCAATATCTGCTCAGCCTTCGGGTTACCCGGCTGGCTATGAGCAATCACACTGCCATGGATGCGCAGCAGCTCCGGCACGAACCGCATGTATTCCGTTTGCTCGGCGTAGTGCAAGGCTCTCTCGACTTCGGCGAGACCTTCATCGGCATTGCCGGCAGCGGTCAGCGCCTCGGCGAAGTATCCGCGGAAGATCGTCTGCAATGATCGGTACCCGGTTGCCTCCATTTGCGCGAGGCCGGAGCGGAGTGCCGCGGCGCCGGCAGCGGGATCGCCGCGCATGAAGAGCATGCGGCCAGTCGCGCAAGCCGCCAGAGCGCGGAAGGTACCGAGCGCATGGCGATCGGCCTGTTCCAGAATTGCAGCGATATAGCGCTCTGCCGTATCGAAAGCACCGACCTCGGGGAACAGCAGGCCCGCCGGACGAGTCATCGCCAGGCACAGAGCGACAGGCTGTCCGACCTGCTGCGCTTCTTCGATCGAACGTTCCGCGGCCCGGATTGCCGCATCGATCAGGCCGCGCGCGAACAGACATGTCGACAGATGTCCAAAGGCGGAGGAAAGCGCGTCCAGCCCAAGCGACGCCATCTCACGTTGACGTTGAGCGGCCGGATAATTGTGAATGGCCTGCTCCAGCAGGCTGCTGGCTTCGGCGTATTCTGCGAGGTAGGTCAACGACATGCCGACCATCAGGTTGGCGGTGTGGGTTGCCGCCAAGTCTGTGTCGCTACGGGCAAATTCGGCATAGCGCCGACTCAACTGCAAAGCCTTGCGCAGCTCCACTGAACGCAGGCTGATTTGCCAGAGGCCATGCACCGCGCGCTTTTGGTGTTCAATGCTGCCGATTGCTTCGGCGAGGGAAAGCGCTCGGGTCAGATTGGTATGGGTGGCCGAGGTCATGCCTTCGGTAAACATCAATGACTGGCCAAGGCCGTTGCGCAGAACCATCTCGTGCGCGAGACCATCGGCCTCACCCATATTGGCCAACGCCTTACCGATCCAATTGCTGCATTCGTCCAGCAGCGACGTGGCCAGCCAGAAATTGACGGCGGCGGCGGCCAGGTGGCCCCCGAGACGGGGATCGCCGGAGGCGGAAAACGCCCATGCCAGGGCAGCGCGCAGATTGTCGACTTCGCGCGTGAAAGAGGCCAGATCGGAGCTGGCGCTCTCCTCATTGGCATTGGGATCGAAGGTGGCGAAGAAGTCCCGGAAATAGTCGGCATGCCGGCGCGCTGTCGGCGCGTAATCGCCGTCGCTGGTGAGCTTGTCCATTGCGTAGGAGCGCACGGTCTCCAGCAAACGCCAGCGTCCACCGGAGGTGGTCTGTTCAAGATTGACGACCGACTTTTCGACGAGGCTCGCGATACCGTCTGCGACGTCGGCCGGCAAATGCTCGCGCATCACAGCGCATGCGGCGTCGAAGGAAAAACCGCCGGCAAAAATGGCCAGGCGATGGAGCAGCTGACGTTCGGCGTCCGGCAGCAGGGCATAGCTCCAGTCGAGAACCGCACGCAGCGTCTGATGGCGCGGCAACGCCGTACGACGCCCTGTCGTCAGCAGCGCGAAACGGTCCCGCAGGCCGTCGGCCACCTGCGCCAGTCCCAACGAAGCGGCGCGGGCAGCGGCGAATTCGATCGCCAACGGCATTCCGTCCAAGTGGCGGCAGATCCTGGCGATCAAACGCAAATTCTGCCGGTCACGCAGGCCGACCATGTGCGTCGCTTCCGCCCGGTCGAGAAACAACTGCACGGCACTGTTGCTGAGGATTTCGACGGCCTGACCGGAATCATGTGGCGGCACGTCGAGCGGCGGCACACGATAGACATGCTCGCCAGTGGTTCTCAGCGTCTCGCGGCTGGTCGCCAGGATGACGGCGCGCGATGAGAGACGAAGGATGCTTTCCGCCAAGTGTGTAGCGGCATCGATGAGATGCTCGCAATTGTCGAGCACCAGGAGGAGTCGCGTGCCGCCGATGTCCCGGGCCACGCTTTCCGCCGACTTCGCGCCCCTGTCGGTTGGCAAGCCAATGGCCTCCGCCACGGCAAGCGAGACCAGATTCGGGTCGGCAAGCGAGGCCAGCTCCACGAGCCAAACGTTGCCGTCGAACATCGGCAGAAGGCTGCGCGCCAACTCGATCCCCAGCGCGGTCTTGCCGATGCCGCCGGTACCGGTGAGGGTGACGAGCCGATAGGCGGAGCATGCCTGTTGCAAGTACTCGATAGACGCATCGCGGCCGACCAGATCGATTTTGGACGCAGGCAAGTTCGTCGAGCCGCCGGCACTCGGGGAGGAGAACGGTGCCCTCGGCTGGTCGGTATGGTGTCTGGACCATGTCCCGAGCAGACGATAGCCACGCCCCGAAATCGTTTTGATAATCGTGCGATGAGACCCGAGCGCCTTGCGGATTGCGGATATGTGAAACTCGATGGCGCCGTCCTTGACGGACACGCCAGGCCATACACGCTCGATCAGTTGGTCCCTGGTCACGAGTTCATTGGCCCCTTCGACCAGTGCCGCCAGGAGGTCGAAGGCACGGCCGCCAAGCGGGACCGACGCGCCGTGGATCCGCAATTCACATTGCGCCAGGTCTATTTCGCATTCGCCTGACCGGTAGGTGTGGGATGCCGATGGCGGCAGGTCCAGGGGCGATGGCGTCGAACCATCCGGTTCGGCGGCGTCCGAGGCGGGCCGCACCGTCCAGTGGCCGAGCAACCGGTAGCCGCGACCGGATACCGTCTTCAACAAGGCTCGATCCGCGCCGAGTGCCTTGCGAATAGCCGATACGTGTACCTGAAGGGCGTTGTCGCCGACGAAGCTGTTGGGCCAGACGCGGCCCATCAAATCCGACTTCGGAACGATGATTCCCGTTGCTTGGACGAGAGCCTGCAGGATGTCGAATGCCCGGCCCCCTATGGGCATCACCTCTCCATCCACACGCAACTCACGGTGACGGAGATCAATCTCAAGTCTACGCGGCCGACGCTCCGGATCGTCAGATTCGGACAAAATAACTCCAAACTCAGGAATTCTAAGATTTTTTCAGACTTCTTGCGGAGCGGTCAACTCCAACGTCGCGGACCTGGAACCGCGGCGAATGGCATGCGAGGGGCCGGTCTGCGCCCGACCTGTCTATTCAGAAAATCCCAGAAACGCGAAAGGACCTAAGGCCGTGCTGACCATATGATCTCCGCGCAAACCAATAGTCGCGAGTTGAGCCATGAGAGTTCGTTCTGGTTCACAGATACTCGATGCGGAGGAACCTCCACTTGCGACGGCTGCGTATGTACAAGTGCCTGCTGGTTGGGCGCCCATGGGGGCTTCATCCGACGCAGGTCAGCGACACTCGAGATTCAACGAATCGGACCGGACGTTCTTGTTCGGCCCGTTCCGACTGATCCCCGCGCGACAGCTTCTCTTGCGCGATGGCGCACCGATTCGCCTCGGATCACGTGCCCTGACCATCCTGGCGGCTCTGGTTGAACGCCGGGGAGAATTGGTCACCAAGGACGAACTGGTGGCGATAGCCTGGCCCAGGTTGTTCGTCCATGAGAGCAATCTCAAGGTCAACATGGCCAATCTCCGGCGCTCTCTTGGCGATACGCAGAAGGAACCGATCTACGTCGCCACAGTCTACGGCCGTGGCTATCAGTTCGTGGCATCGGTTGCGATCGACGCGTTGCGGAACGCTCAACGAATTGACGAGCGGGCAGGCGCGAAGTCCCGCCCACCGCGTACGGCACGAGAGACCGTCGGTCGAGACGAAGAGATTGCAAGAATGGTCGCCGAATTGCGAAAGCAGCAGTTCACCTGCTTCTATCAATACGCCTCGGCCTCGGCGCCCGAACTGAATTTACCAAGCTTAACGGAACGTAACGACCGTTGAGGAGAGAAACAGCATAGGACCTGGTCCGTCGAAACAAGCTCGATGGAGGTCATGATGAATCGACTGGTTCTTTCTTTGGCACTTGCCACGGTCTGCGTGTCGCAGGTTCCTCAGGCCTTCGCTGCGCCGACGGAGAAGGCAGCGACAAGGCCCCAGACGTGGGCCGCCACGTTCTATCGCTCGGCGACGGTCGAGGGTGTCAGGATGTTCTACCGCGAAGCCGGACCGGCCGACGGACCTGTCGTGCTGCTCCTGCATGGATTCCCGACATCGTCGCACATGTTCCGGAACCTGATGCCGCTGCTGGCCGACAAGTACCGCGTCATTGCGCCGGACTATCCGGGTTTCGGCCAAAGCGATGCGCCCGACCACAAGCAGTTCGTCTACAGCTTCGGCCACTACGCCGACATGGTGGATGCGCTCCTCGGCCAGATCGGCGTCAGGCGCTGTGCCATGTACGTCATGGACTACGGCGCACCGGTCGGATATCGGCTGGCCCTCAAGCATCCCGAGCGGGTCAGCGCCCTCATCGTCCAGAACGGCAATGCCTATCAAGAGGGGCTGAAGGAGTCCTGGGACCCGATCAAAGCGTATTGGTCCAGCGGATCGGCAAAGGACCGGGAGGCGCTGCCAGGCCTGGTCAAGCTCGAGACGACCAAGTTCCTGTACACCGATGGCGTTCGCGACCTGTCGCGCATCAATCCGGACAATTGGACGCTTGATCAGGCGCTCCTCGATCGGCCGGGCAACAAGGACATCCAGCTCGATCTGCTCTACGAGGGTTTGGCGCGAGCAACGTAGCGCGCGACCTCGCCACCTCCGGCCGAATGGCCGATATGCACCGCGTTCCGGAGATCGAGCGCGTCGGCCAGCGCGACCATGTCGGCAGCATAGGTATCCATGTCGTTACCGACGTCCGTCTGAGCCGATCGGCCGTGGCCACGACGATCATGGGCGATCACTCGATAGTCGTGGGAGAGGAAGAACATCATCTGGTTGTCCCAGTCGTCTGCCGATAGAGGCCAGCCGTGATGGAACACGATCGGCTGCGCGGCCTTGGGACCCCAATCCTTGTAGAAGATCTCCGTTCCGTCGCCCGTCCTGAAGGTCGCCATGGTCCTAACTCCGTCAGCTGTAGGTACTTCATCGCGGGCGTGTGCCGGCATGGCCGACACCGCGTGCAATCCCGCCACGCTCAATGCCGCAAGCACCGCGCGTCGAGAGGTGCTTGCAGCCAGGGTTCTGGCCGGCTTGGAGCGCGTCATGGCGTGTCCTGGCCTCACTGCGCAGCGGTGGGCAGCGTCGATTCCTTGAGGTCAGGAAGACCATTGAACGCCTTCAAGGCCCTTTCCGCTCCGCTGCGTGCACTGGCAGGATTGGCTCCAGTGACGAGGCGCCCCACGGTGATGGAATAGTCGTCGAAGGGATGCATGGGCGAGCTGTAGTCCGCTCCGGCGTTGTTGACCGCTTCGACGACGGGAGGGACTTTGTCCGACTTCAGCTTGTCCCAGACCTTCAGCACGATCTCGCCCTCGATGGTGAATCCGGTAACGGTCTTGCCGGCGATGATCGACTTGCCGGTCTTGGAGTCGATTACTCCGGGGAGAAGCACCGGTCCGTGGCATACGGCTGTGACGATCCCGCCGCGATTCCAGACGTCGGCCGCAATGCTCTGAAGCCCTCGCGCCGTCGGGTAGTCGTAGAGAGCGGCGTGGCCCGCGGAGGCGAAGAACAGCCCGTACTCGCCCTTCTTCAGATCGGCGGCCTTCTTCAATTGCGCGTTCAGCTTCACGTTGAAGGGGTGCTTGGGGTTCTCGAAGACGGCCTTGTCGTCGCCGGCCAGGAATTGGCTGGTGAGAGAGAGGTCGTCCAAGCCGTAAGTGCCGGTTTCCGTGGCGAGATCCACATCGAAGCCGGCCTGCGTCAGCACTTCGAAGGGGTGCAGCGCTTCGGTGAAGAAGAGGCCGGTCCTTGTGCCATCAGGATAGATGACGCCGTTGTAACTGGTGATTGCGATCAGCGCCTTGCGTTGCAGGTCCTTGGCCATGATCCACTCCTCTTTTGACCGTCGGGTATGTCTGCGGACGGTAGTCGAGTGCCGTTTCGATGAGGAGTTAAGAGAGGTGAATTCTGCGATCCGTCTCAGGGGCCTGGATCGGCACGCAATTTTACCTCGCTTAACCTGCTCCCCCGGTGTGCGGCTGATAGCTTTGCGCTCATCGACTGGTGGTCCTGCCGATTGACCGTGGGAAGGAGGCGAGCATGAAAGCGGCCCGCATACACGAATACGGAAAGCCGGTTGTCCTCGAGGACGTTCCGATCCCGGACATCGGACCGGACGAAATCCTGATCCAGGTGAAGGCATGCGGCATGTGCCGGTCGGACGCGCAGCTGATCGACGGCTACTTCCGTCCATTCGTGGACATCCCGACGCCGATCACGATCGGTCATGAAATCTCCGGCGTGGTTTCCACGATCGGCAGGAATGTCCCTAAGATCGCCGGCTTCCACGAAGGCGATCCTGTGGGCGTGGCGCCGGGTTGGGGCGACGGCGTCTGTCGCCATTGCCTCGTGGGCAACACCCACATCTGCCCGAACGTGCGGTGGCCGGGATTTGGCCCCTATGGCGGATTTGCCGAGTACCTGCCGGTGCCCGCGCGCTACCTTATCAAGGCGGACAGGGGTCTGAGGTTCGAGCAGATCGCTCCGCTTACGGATGTCGGTCTGACCCCGTATCGGGGCATCAAGAAGCTGCGCGATGCCGGCGCGCTCGGCCCGGGCCGGATCGTCGGCGTATTCGGCGTGGGCGGACTGGGCTCGTACGCCGTCCAGTACGCGAAGCTGCTGGGCGGCGGCGCCAAGGTTGTCGCCTTCGCACGCAATGCAGACAAGCTCGCCATCGCCAAGGAGAACGGCGCCGACCACGTCATCTCCATCAGGAACAAGACCTCCGAAGCGATCGCGGCGGAACTTAAGAAGGCTGCCGGCCAAAGGGATCTCGACGCCATCATCGATTGCGCCGGGGCCACCGAAATGATGGAGCTTGCCTTCAGCCTCCTTGGGATCAGCGGGCACTACGCCAATGTCGGGTTGGTCGGTGACCGCATCAGCGTGCCGCTGCTTCCGCGTGTGAACCGCGAGCAAACATTCCATGGCTCGTATTGGGGCAACAATACCGACCTCAGTGAGGTCATGGCGCTCGCTGCCGAAGGCAAGATCCGCCACACCTTGAAGGCGTTCACGTTCGACCAGATCAACGAATACCTCGACCTGCTCAGAATGGGAGAAATTGTCGGGAGGGCCGTGATGAAGTTCTGATCGCCCGACGGTGCGATCTGGCCGAAGAGCCTCACTATTCGAAAGGAGCCCATCCATGGCGAAAAAGCACACGGCTCAGTGCGCATGCGGCGCCATAAAATTCGAGTTCAATACCGATCCAACCTTTGTCGCAGTCTGTCACTGCCTTGATTGCAAGAAAGCGTCAGGTGGTGAAGCGGCCACGTTCTTCGGCGTGCCCGAGGATGATTTCTCGTTGGTCAGTGGCCAGCCGAAGGCGTTTCACTACACCGCCCAGTCAGGCAGGGGCCTGGACCGAAACTTCTGCCCCGATTGCGGGGCCAGGGTGTTCAGCAGCAACCTGGAGGGCTTCCCGGGATTGATCTTCGTCACGCTCGGCAGTCTGGACAAGCCCGACAGCGTGAAGCCGATGCTTGAGATGTTCACCAAGCGCCGTCTCAAATGGGCGAGGCCGCTTGACCTCCCGCAATTCGAGAACATGCCCAGTTGAGGAGGTCGTCATGGCAGATCGTAACAACGCGGCTCTCGGCGCCCGGCTCCAAGGTGTGCAGCATTTCGGCGTCACGGTTCAGAGCATGGATCGCGCCTTTGAGTTCTATACCGAGGTGCTCGGCGGCAACGAGGTGATGCGTGACGGTGATTTTCAGGGCGAGCAGATCCACAACACGCTGATGGCCGATCAGGAGATCGTCGCTCGGGAGCGGAAGGTCAATCCGCGAACGATCGGCGTACCTGACCTGAAGGGTGGCGAGCAACGGCTCGACGTTCGCTTCGTGCAGTTCGACAATGTCGTGATCGAGCTCCTGCAATATCGCGACGCCCAGCAACCGATGGGCAGCGGGGACAGCTGGGCTGAGCCGCGGGACCACATGAGCCCGGCCTATCCGCGCTCGATGCACATCTGCTTCTACATTCGTGACGATGTCGACTTCAACAAGTTCATCCACGACCTCGAGGCCGAATCGGCGCGTCGAGGCATGACCCAGGTGAAAGCCAATCGAGTCATCACGGTGACATCGGAACAAGAGCGTCAGACAGCTCCGCTCGATGCCAGCACCATCAAGATCACGGAGGGAAAGTCGAACGGCTGGTCCTTGATCTATTGCAAGGGACCGGAGGGCGAGCAGCTCGAGTTCGTTCAAGCCCTCGGGCCCGTGAAGAAGACCTTCCAGGAAGCGATGGAGACACGTCGGCGCACGGTCTCCGCGACCGAGGGCTGACGAGACCCGGACCCGCCCAGGGAGAAGCGGCCATGACCAAACCCACGAGGTTGCCTGCAAAGGGCTATTCCCAGGTGCCGCAAGGAGCCTATTCGGTCGTCGCAGAGGTGCGCGCGAAGCCAGGCAAGGAGGCGGAGCTGCGCGCCGCCACGTTGCCGCTGGTAGCGCTCGTGCGGAGCGACCCCAAGAACCTCGTCTATTTCCTCCAGGAGGATCGCGAGGCGCGCGGGCATTTCATCTTCTATGAGATCTTCGCCAGCAAGGCCGACTTCGAGGCCCATAATGCGATGCCCTACGTGAAAGCCTGGTTCGCGCAGCTGCCGGAGCTTGCCGAGGGCGGTGTCAAGGTGATGCGGATGGAGATCCTCAACGGCCCCCCGCAGCTGAGCCTGCAGGGCAGCACGCGCGAGAAACCGCATGGCGTTCACTGAGGTCGACTTGTTTGGCGTCTACGTGGCGCCGATGTCGCTGATGATGCTCGCAGCGTGGATTGTCACGGCTGCCCTGCGCTCCGTCTTGGGGCGCTTTGGCCTGTTGCGGTTCACCTGGCACCCGGCGTTGTTCCTGTTCAGCGTCTACATCATCGTGCTTGCCAGTATAACCCTGGTGAAGGCGCGCTGAGAGTTGCCATGCAAACTCGGGCCGCCAGCATAAAGCAGCTTGTTCTAAGGATTGTTCCCGTCGTGGTGACGCTCGGCGCCGTAGCAGCCGCTGTGCCGTCCGCCCGCAAGACGTGGGATGTCTATATGGCGACGCCATGGACAAGGGACGGGGCTGTCCGTGCATATGTAGTGACGTTGGCGCCAGAAGTCGCGGGCCGGATCGTCGAATTGCCAATCGTCGACAATCAGCTGGTCCGTAAAGATCAACTGCTGATGGTCATTGAACCGACGGACTACGCGATAGCCGTCAAGCTGGCCGAGGCTACCGTAGAGCAGGTGCGTGCGAATGCCGACAACCTGAACGTCGAAGCGCAGCGGCGTCAGCGCCTTAGCCAAATTGCGACTTCAGTGGAAGAGCAGCAGACCTACGCCAGCAAGGCCGTCAGCGCTCAAGCGGTGTATCGCCAAGCCTTGGCAAACCTCGAGCAGGCTCATGTGAACCTGAAGCGCACGCGCATCCATTCACCCGTGAACGGCTATGTCACCAATCTTCTTGCGCGAACTGGCGACTATGCCAGCGTCGGACGCAACCTGCTGTCGATCGTCGATATCGATTCGTTCTGGGTGGACGCCTATTTCGAGGAAACCAACTTGCGTACCATCGAGGAGGGCGCGCCAGCGCGCGTCAAACTGATGGGTTACAACGAGGAAATTCAGGGACACGTGGGCAGTGTGGCGCGAGGCATCAACGTGGCCAATGCCCGCCCGGACCAGGCGGGCCTCGCCTCGGTCAATCCCATTTTTACCTGGGTGCGCCTCGCCCAACGCGTGCCCGTACGCGTGGAGATCGACCACGTTCCAGCCGGGATAAGACTGGTCCAAGGAATGACAGCGACCGTCGAAGTGCTGCCGAGATCGGCCACGTTTGCAGCGTCCAAGCCTTAGCCAATCACCGGCTGCCCCACTCGGGCTCTGCTCGGGTCATCGAAGGATTCACCTCGATTAACTCGGAAAGCGGGCCGAATCGATCCACTCTCCGGCCGTGGCCTAGCCGAGGAGCAGACCGTGCCCGAGCAACCTTCCTCCCCTTGGACCGCGACCGACAACGTCGACCACGAGTCGAAAGATGTGCCGAAGTTCGCGCCTTACAATCCGCCGGCTGGCGGGTGGGGTGCCCTGCATGCCACCGCCAAGGCACTGCGCGAGCAGAGTATTGTGACTAAAGGGTCATCGGCGCTGCTCGCCATGAACCATCCAAAGGGATTCGATTGCCCGGGTTGCGCCTGGCCGGATGCTCGTCACGCGAGTTCCTTCGAATTTTGTGAGAACGGAGCGAAGGCCGTCTCCTTCGAGCTGACCAAGCGCAGGGTCACGCGGGATTTCTTTGCCAGTCATACTGTCGGTGAACTGAACCAGGAGAGTGACTATTGGCTCGAGGAGCAGGGGCGGCTTACCGAGCCGATGCGCTACGATGCTCAAACGGATCACTATGTGCCGGTCAGCTGGGATGACGCATTCGCTCTGATCGCTCGCCACCTCACGGCCCTCGGCGACCCCAACGAGGCCGAGTTCTACACCTCAGGTCGAACGTCCAACGAAGCGGCGTTCATGTACCAGCTGTTCGTGCGTCGCTTCGGCACCAACAATTTTCCGGATTGTTCGAACATGTGTCACGAGCCGACCAGCGTCGGCTTGCCGGAAAGCATCGGCATCGGCAAGGGCACTGTCCTTCTCGACGACTTCGCCCTTGCCGAAGCAATCTTCATCATCGGACAGAATCCTGGCACCAACAGTCCGCGCATGCTGACCGAGCTGCACAGGGCCTCCCGGGCGCACGTGCCGATCGTCGTGTTCAATCCACTGCGCGAGCGGGCCCTCGAGCGGTTCGCGGCCCCCCAGGACCCGCTTGAAATGGCGACGTTCGGCGAGACGAAGATTGCCAGCGAATATTGTCAGGTGCGCATCGGCGGCGACATCGCCGCCCTCAAGGGCGTCATGAAGCTGGTCCTCGAGACCCATGACGAAGCGATGCGTCGTGGCGCGGAGCCGGTCCTCGATCTCGGCTTCATCGCCGAGCACACTCACGGCCTCGACGCATTCGCGGCCGATCTGCGAGCGACAGCCTGGGACGACATACTGCGCGTGAGCGGGCTGCCGTTCGATCAGTTGGAACGCGTGGCCAAGGTCTACATGAAGGCACGCTCGGTGATCGTCGTCTACGGCATGGGCATCACCCAGCACAGGCTCGGCACCGAAAACGTGCACCAGATCGTCAACCTGCTGCTGTTGCGCGGCAATCTCGGCAAACCCGGGGCCGGCATCTGCCCGGTGCGTGGTCACTCCAATGTCCAGGGCGACCGGACCATGGGCATCGACGAGAAACCCCGGCCGGAGTTTCTCGATCAGCTCAAGAACGCTTTCGGCTTCGATCCGCCGCGCGCTCATGGACACAACGTCGTCAAGGCCGTCGACGCGATGATCAACGGCAAAGCCAAGGTATTCATAGGCCTTGGCGGCAATTTCATCAGGGCGGTGCCTGACTCGACTGTTGCCGAGGCGGCCATGCGCGATCTGAGCCTCACGGTTGCGATCAGCACCAAGCTCAATCGCGGGCACCTCGTCCACGGCAAGGAGGCCCTGATCCTTCCCTGCCTGGCGCGCAGCGACATCGACATGCAGGGGGGCATCGAGCAGGCGGTCACTGTCGAAGACAGCATGTCGATGGTTCATGCTTCCTGCGGTCTGGTCGAGCCGCCCAGCGCCACCCTCCGATCGGAAGTGGCCATCGTCTGCGGCATGGCGAAGGCCACGCTTCCGGGCAGCGGCATCGATTGGGACAGCTTCGTCGCCGACTACGGCCGCATTCGCCACAAGATCGAGGAAGTTCTTCCGGAGCTGTTCGCCGATTTCAATCAGCGCATCGAGAAGCCGGGTGGGTTCCATCTGTATGTCCCGCCACGCGAGCGGATCTGGAACACCGGCACACGGCGTGCCAACTTCATCCTCTTTCCCGGCCTCGACGAAGATCCGCCGGTGTCCGATCCTTCGATGCTGCGGCTTGCGACGCTACGCAGCCACGATCAGTACAACTCGACGATCTACAGCCTCGACGACCGGTATCGCGGAGTGTTCGGCGGCCGCATGGTGGTGTTCATGAACGAGGCCGACATGCGCGAGCGAGGGATCGCTGAAGGGGACCAGGTCGCGATCGAGGCGTTGTCGGACGACGGCAGGCGCCGCATCGTCGCCGGCTTCTGGGTCAAACCCCACAGCATCGCGAGAGGGTCGATCGGCGCCTATTACCCCGAGACCAATCCGCTTCTGCCTCTTGCCTATCACGACCTCAAGAGCGGAACGCCAGCAGCGAAGTCGATACCGGTGATCGTTCGCCGCCACGCTGCCTAGCCCACGCTCCGGGTTCGGGAAGAGTCGCCATGGACCACGAACGCTCGATCCGCAGAAAGCTGCCCAGATAGGAAGTGCAAGATGGAACTCAGCGCTCTCCTGCTCTCTCGATTGCAGTTCGCCTTTACCGTCTCGTTCCACATCATCTTCCCATCGTTCACCATCGGGCTGGCGGTGTGGCTGACCGTTCTGGAGGCGGTGTACCAGGGCACTGGCCGGCCGGTGTTTCGCCGTGTCTTCGAGTTCTGGCTCAAGATCTTCGGTGTCGCCTTCGGCCTGGGCGTGGTGTCCGGCATCGTCCTGGCATTCCAATTCGGAACCAATTGGAGCGTGCTGTCGCGTATGTCGGGGCCCATCCAGGGGCCGTTGTTGACCTACGAGACCTTCACCGCTTTCGCGCTCGAGGCGAGCTTCTTCGGAGTGCTGGTCTTCGGCCGGAGTCGCGTGCCGCCCTGGTTGTATCTCTTCTCGACCGCAATGGTGGCGCTGGGAACCACGTTCTCCGCCTTCTGGATCATGGTCAACAACAGCTGGATGCAGGTGCCGGTCGGATACGCGCTGGAGAATGGCGCGTTTGTTCCCAAAGACTGGGCGGCGATCATATTCAGTCCAGTCGTCTGGGTGCGCTTTCCGCACATGCTGCTGGCCTCCTTCATCACCGGCGCCTTCTGCGTGGCCGCGACCGGCGCATGGTATTTCCTTCGAAAGGAGTTCGAAGCGGAGGCGCGCGTCATGCTTCGCATGGGACTTTTTCTCGCCGCCCTCTTCGTTCCCGCGCAGCTCCTGTTTGGACATCTGACGGGCGACTACGTCCACAAATACCAGCCGGCCAAATTTGCTGCCATCGAGGGTCGATGGGAGACCGAGCAACCGGCCGGCGAGGTCGTGATCGCATGGCCCAACGCGAAGAAGGAGGCCAATGACTTCGAGATCAAGATTCCGTTTCTGGGCAGCCTGATTGCGAGCATGAGTTTCGATTCGAAGGAGGTTGGCCTGAAGGACTTCCCGGTCCATGAGCGTCCGCCGGTTGTGATCCCCTTCTTCTCATTTCGGATAATGGTCGGCTGCGGCCTGGCCATGCTGGCGCTGGCCTGGCTCGGACCATACCTGATCTGGAAAGGTCGCCTCGAGCAGAGTCGTTGGCTCTTGTGGCTGATTTTCCTCAGCTTCCCACTGCCGTTCATCGCCACGCTGACCGGCTGGTTCACGGCTGAAGTCGGACGACAGCCTTGGACTGTGTACGGCGTCCTGCGGACTGCGGATGCCGCCACGCCTTTCCTGACGACGCGCGCCGTGGCGATCTCGTTGGTCCTGTACGTCGTGCTCTACAGTTTCATCTTCCTGTTTGGCGTCTTCTACATCTATCGCCTGCTGAAAGCCGGGCCCACGGGAGCCCTTGTCGCTGCTTCCCACGATGCGACGCCCAGCCGGCCTATGTCGGTCGCGAAAACACCTCTCGTGAACGGACAGGCGCAGGAAGCCAGGGGAGACTGACGATGATTACCTTCTGGGTGGCTGTGCTGTCGGTCAGCATTCTGATCTATGTCCTGCTTGACGGCTTCGACCTCGGCATTGGCATCATCTTCGGGTTCATGCCGACCGAGGCCCGCCGGGCTTCCCTCCTGCAGGCCATAGAGCCGCTGTGGGACGGCAACGAGACATGGCTTGTCGTTACCGGTGTCGTGCTTTGGGGCGCCTTCCCAATCGTCTATGCGACCCTGTTGTCGGCGTTCTACCTTCCGCTTCTTGCCATGCTCGGCGGCCTGATCCTGCGCGGCGTCGCCTTCGAATTCCGGGACAAGGCCGAGCGACTGCGCTGGATTTGGGACGCAGGCTTCGCTCTCGGATCCTTGGTCGCCGCTTTCGTGCAAGGTGTTGCCGTCGGTGCGCTTGTCGAAGGCCTGCCGATGTCTGATGGACAGTATGTCGGCGGCGATTTCGGCTGGGCCAGTCCGTTTGCCTTGCTGTGCGGCGTGGGCCTCAGTATCGGCTACGCGCTGCTTGGTGCTGCCTGGCTTGCCTACAAGTGCGAAGGCGAGCTCAAGGATACCGCCTATCGTCTCATTCGCTTTCTGGCGCCCGGCCTCCTTTTCTTCCTGGTTGTCGTCTTCGCCTTCGCGCTGAACAAAAACTTTGCGGTCATGGAGCGTTGGCTGACGCGGCCAATCCTGTTTCTGTTTCCGATGGTCGGTGTCTCCGCTGGGGCGCTATTGGGAGCAAGTATCAAGCAACGCTGGGACGCAGGTCCGTTCATTACGGTCGCTATCGTTTTCGTGTCGGCGTTCGGGACGCTCGCGTTGTCGTTCTGGCCCTACATGATCCCTTTCTCCATCACCATCGATCAAGCGGCGGCGCCGCGCGAGAGCCTTTCCTTCATGTTCTGGGGGGCAGGGCTTTTCGTCTTTCCTCTGATGCTGGTCTATGTGGTGTTCAACTACAGGGTCTTTCGCGGCAAGAATCGTCCTTCCGCTGACCACTATTGAACATGGACAACGACGCGTCGGGCTTCTCTCGACCTGACGTCGCGCTGCCCGACGCAAGCCGATGGCTGCAAGCCGTTCGGGTGCTGGCGCCCAAGGTCCTCTACGGTCTGCGCCTCTGGATCGCGGTCTGCCTCGCGCTCTACATTGCTTTCTGGCTCGAGCTCGACAATGCCTACTGGTCCGGTACGTCGGCTGCAATCGTCTGCCAGCCCAGCGTCGGTGCCTCGCTGCGCCGGGGAGCCGCCCGCATGATCGGCACGGTCGTTGGCGCCGCTGCGATCGTCGCAATTACGGCATGCTTCGCACAGGATCGTTTGGCTTTTCTCCTCAGTATCGCGATCTGGGGTAGCGCCTGCGCCTTCACGGCCAGCGTTCTCAGGGAATCGGCATCATACGGGGCTGCTCTGGCCGGTTTCACCGCCGTGATCGTTGCTGGTGACGAGTTGGGAATGACAGGTGGCCCGAGCGGCGACGCCTTCATGCTGGCGGTCACCCGTGCCAGCGAGATCGGCATCGGCATCGTAAGTGCGACCGTCGTCCTCGCCAGCATGGACTTGGGGAATGCACGCCGACGGCTCGTGTCCGAACTCGCTGCGCTGGCGGCCGAAATCAGCCATCGGTTCGGCGCTTTGCTGGTCCAGACCGACCTGACCCAGGCTGACACTCGACCTGCGCGACACGCCTTGGCGACCAGGATCGTGGCACTGAGTTCCCTCGTCGACGAAGCGCTCGGCGAGGTCTCTGATCTTCCTTACCGTGTCGGAACGCTGCGAGCAGCAACGGAAGGGTTGTTTGTGGCCTTGTCCGGCTGGCGAACGGCCGCCAACTGCCTGGAAGAGTTGCTGGAGGAAGAAAAACGTCAGTCGGCGACCATTTTACAGATGTATCCGGCACATCTTCGATGGCCGCTGGCCAAATCGCTCTGGAGTGGACATCCCGACGCCCTGATCGGTGTTTGCCGTGGCGCAGCTCGATCGCTGGTGGCACTTCCGGTCGATACGCCGTCCTTGCGACTGTTGGCCGATGGCATCGCGCAGGCGTTGCGCGGCCTCTCGCAGACCGCGGACGCATTGACGGCACTCGCGGACCCGGCTCATGCCGTTTCATTTCGGCGTCGTCTCCATTGGTATCGACCCGACCTTTTGCCTCCCTTCATCGCCGCAGTTCGCGTACTTGCGACGCTGGTTGCCATTGAGCTGATCTGGATTGCCACCGCGTGGCCGAACGGCGCAGAAGCCATAAGCTTCGCGGCAATCGGGCTCATCCTGTTTTCGCCACGAGAAGCCCAAGCCTATTCGGAAGCCCGTGCGTTCACTCTGGGCCTGGCCCTCGCCGTCGTCTTGGCAGCTACGGTCCGGTTTGCCGTGCTGCCGGGCATGGAAACATTCGTTGGACTCTCGATCGTCATCGGATGTGTCCTGGTCCCCGTGGGCATTCTGTCCCTTCAGGCGTGGCAGACGTCTGTATTCAAGTCGCTGGCGATATTCTTCTGCATTCTTCTGGCGCCGGCGAACATCATGACTTTCGACACCGTCCAGTACTACAACGAGGGGCTTGCCGTCGTGGCAGGCATGGGATCCGCCGCCATCGCGTTCTTGCTGGTTCCGCCTTTGTCGCCTGCCGCGCGTGTTTCGCGCATCCTCGATGCCACGTTGCGAGATTTCCGGCGGCTGGCCGCCGGACGCCGGCGCGACGGCCTCCAAGAGTGGGAGCGTCGCGCATATCGCCGCCTTGCGGACATGCCTTCTACAGTCGGGGCGGGACAGCTCGCTCGCTTCGTTGCAATGCTTTCGATGGGCTCTACGATCATCCGACTTCGGCGACTGGCGCGCCGGTTCAAGATGGAAGCCGAGATCGATACGGCGTTCGCTGCCATTGCAGCGGGTAAGAGCGGAACAGCCATATCGTACCTCTCCGAGATGGAACGCGAGTTGCGCAAGAATTCAAATGGCGAGGTGGAAGGAACGACAAGCTTGCGGGCTTGTGCGGGGATGCGTGCGGCGTTGCGCACGCTTACCCGGTACGGAGGCTATTTCGACGAGCGAGGGAATTGGTCGTCCTGGCCGCCCTGATTCGCAGGGGAAGTCGCGTATCATGATCAAACAGCGACCAGCGATTGATTCGTAAGCGCAACTTTGTGGCCCATCTGCACCACCTTGAACAAGCGAGGCGGCTCATGGCTTCGACCCTTCACACCAATCGCGCGCAAGCATTGCCAGCAGCGAGAGAGGAGCATTTACTGCTCCTTCGAAAGGTACGTTGCTTCCTGGACTTGCCGGCCTGTCGACAAGAGTCGCTGGCGCAGCAAGAGTGTTGAATATCGTTAGCCGCACAGGAAATGGAACGTAGCGGAGAAGTGAACCTCATGCGATCCCAGCAGATTCTTTGCCTCTGGCGGTTGGACTATTTGCTTTGTTGGTTGGCGCTGGCCAGCCGCTCGCGGCCGGTCTGACGCTCAAATGTGGGCGCGCGGACGTCATGAACCCAAAATGGAAGGTTCCGCTGACATTTGTCTACGCCGGCGGCGACAGCGGACCGGTAAACATCAGCGGCCCCTTCGGCGACTTTTCGATCAACGTCACATGACGGGTTGGCGAGGGGCCGATGAGATTGCCAGCACTGCTGGCACCGGGTCCTGGCCCCGGAGAAATTGCGTCGATAGACCGCCTATGGAGCGCAAAAACTAAAACCGTAGTTGACCTGTTAAATCACTTCAGTTATATT
>Ga0075369_10000179_pt1 | contig 18073 bp, 14 predicted proteins | sample EndMethybrTD3034_FD_71400 | JGI IMG/M metagenome (GOLD analysis project Ga0075369, IMG submission 71400) | Populus endosphere microbial communities from Tennessee, USA - Endosphere MetaG P. TD hybrid TD303-4 | ecosystem: Host-associated > Plants > Roots > Endosphere | place: USA: Tennessee...
CGAGAACGATGCCGTGATCGCCTGGATGGCGGACTGGGAAAAGCGCAACAACACCAAGGTCAATCTGACCATCATGAACGGGCCGGACGTGATCACCAAGCTGATCGCCGGCATGCAGGTTGGCGACGTGCCGGATGTGGTTCACACCGTCACCGGCGACCGTTTCCTGGTGCCGCGCGCGGCCTGGAACGACCAGCTGGAGGATGTCTCCGATGTCGTGGACTCCCAGAAGGCCGAGTTCACCGAAACCGCGCTGCTGACCGCGCGCCTCTACAACGTCAAGCAGAAGAAATATTCGTATTACGGCGTGCCGACCAAAGGCTCCTCGCTGATGAATTCGCTCTGGCTGCCGCTGATCGAGGAAGCGGGCTTCGGCGTGGCCGATGTGCCGGGCACGCAGGACAAGTTCTACGATTTTTTCCAGACCGTGCAGGACAAGCTGCGCTCAAAGGGCAAGCGTATTTTCGGCCTCGGCTATTCGATGGCGGCGAAGGAGGCGGATGCCGGCAATCTGTTCCACCAGTTCCTGGTCAGCTATGGCGGCGTCGGCATCGTCACGCCGGATGGCAAGCTGAACATCGACGATCCCGCCGTGCGCAAGGCGGCGATCACGTCGCTGGAGCGGCTGACGACGCCGTTCAAGAAAGGCTATGTGCCGCCGGGCGCGATCAACTGGGGCGACGTCGACAACAACAACGCCTTCTTCGCCAAGCAGATCGTGATGACGCCCAACGCCACCATCTCCATCGCCGCGGCGCAGATGGACAAGCCCGATCTCTACTACAAGGAGATCATTACCCGAGGCGTCCCCCTGGGAAATGACGGCAAGCCGGTGGCGAGCTTGCTGGCGATCGCCCCCACCATCATCCCGAAAGGGTCGAAGAACGTCGACGGCGCCAAGGCGATGCTGCGCGATTTCATCCAGCCGGCGAACCTGAACGCCTACCTGAAGGAAACTCGCGCTCGTTATCTGCCGGTGATGGCCTCGATCGTGAAGACCGATCCGTACTGGACCGACCCCAAGGACCCGCACCGCCAGGTCGCGGTGGACATGGGGCTGACCCAGCCGACGGTGCCGTGGTGGATGTCCTACAACCCGGCCTATTCGGCCGTGCTGTCCGAGCAGGTCTGGCCGCAGGCGGAAGCCAATATCACGCAACGCAACATGAACCCGGAACAGGCCACCGACGAAGCGGCCAAACGGATCAAGCAGCTGTTCGAGCAGTATCAGAAATGAACGTCAGCCGAGCTCGGCAACGCGCGGCAGGACCTCCTTGCTGAACAAGGTCAGGTTGTCGACCGTGTCGTCGTGGGTGATGTGGCCGCCCTGGCCCATCATCAGGAGATGACCGAAGCCGCCGACATGGCCGTAGAACGCCTTCATCTGCTCGACCACCATGTCGGGCGTGCCCGCAAAGCAGATGCCGGCGTCGATGAACTCCTCGACGCTCGCCCCAATGGGGTCGACCTGGCGGCCATTGCGCAGCGCTATGCTGCGCATGGGGACGCCTTTGCCGTAGCCGGGTGATTTCATGGCCTGCGCCGTCGCGGCGGCCGACTGATAGCCGGGCGGAAAGGCGAACTGGGCGCCCACGCGCAGCGCCGTGCGGCTGTAGTCGAGGATCTGGTCGGCGCGCCGGTAGCCCTGCTCTCTGGTCGAGCCGACTCCCACGATCGCCATGTAGGCGAACCGGTCGCGCGTCGCTTCACGGCCCTGGCTCGCCGCCCCCTTGCGATAGGCGGCATAGATCGCCGGAGTCCGGACATAGCCGGTATTGAGGGAGCCGATGACATAGCCGCGCTCGCCGGCGACCTGCGCCGACTCCGGGCTGTTCACGGTCAGCCACACCGGCGGGTGCGGTTGCTGATAGGGCCGCGGCCAGACGTTGACCTGGCGGTACTGGAAATAGCGCCCCTCCCAGTTGAACGGGCCATCGTGAGTGGTCATCGCCTTCAGGATGAGGTCATGCGCCTCCCAGAAGCGCGTCATCAGGTCGGCGGGGTTGCTGTTGGCCGGCGTCACTTCGAAGGGAGCGCCCTTGACGAAGCCCATCTCGACGCGACCGCGCGAGATCACGTCCAGCATCGAATATTCCTCGGCGACGCGCACCGCATCGAAACGGTTGCCGATCGGCATGCCGAGGCACAACAGGCGCGCCTTCTTGGTCTCGCGGGCAAGGATCGCCATCGGGATCGTGCTGACCGAGTCGATGCAGGTCGCCGTCGCGTGGTGCTCGTTGACCATGATGTTGAGCCCCAACTCGTCGCACAGGGCCCACTCGTCGAGACCGCGGTGGTACAGGTCGGCCGCGACCTTGGGATCGCAGAGCCGGCTCGGGACGACGTTGCGCAGTTGGGAACCCAGTTCCTCCCACGCGGGATAATAGGCGAGCTCGCTGAAATGCCAGACTTTCATCTTGACCTCACCTCTGCACGAAGGCGTCGATGGCGCGGATGACGGCTTCGGACTGCTCGATCTCGGGATAGTGTCCCGCCCCTCGAACGACCGTCAGCTCTGCGTTGGGAAGCGCCGAGGCGAGCGATTGTCCGTAGGACGGCTTGGCAAACCTGTCCGCCTCTCCCCACAGCACCAGCGTCGGCAGATCGACCCGATGCAGCCAGCGCTTCAGGCCCGGACTGTGCAGGTACGGTCGCCAACCATAGTGCGCGAGCATCTGGCGCTCGCGCGCGAGGTCCTCCAGCTGGCCGGAGGACATCGCTGCGTAGCTCGGCGCATGGCGCTGCCAGTCGGCGAAAAGCATCGGGAATGCCTCGACGTCGGACATGTAGAAGAGATCGGCGAAATCGCGCTCTTCCCGGCCGGAGAACTTCACCCCGACCGACGAGACGAGGACCAGCTTGGCAAGCCGCGCGCGATTGCGCACGCACATCTCGAGCGCGATCCATCCGCCGAGGGACGCGCCGACGAGAACCACGTTGTCGAGCTTCAGCTCGTCCAGCAAATCGAGATAGAGGTAGGCGAGATCGTCGACCGATCGGAGGTCAGTCGCACCGAACGCCGCACCATAGCCTGGATGGCGCGGTGCAATCACACGCCACGTCCTTGCGAGCGCGTCGAGATGCGGCCTCACCTGCTCGACATACTGTTCTGCATGCAGGTAGAGAAGCGTCGGCCCCGAGCCTGCGATATGGGTCTCGACGGGGAAGCCCTTGATATCGAGTGTTTCCATTGCGACCGTCCTGTGCAGGCCTTTTTATCTGCGCCGGAAAGCGCCGCGAGCCAAGGACTTGGCCCCGCTGGCCGGAATTGCAGCCTCAAATACGGACATCGTCAGTCGCGACGTACGCCACTACACTTGGCCAGGAGGAAGCGTGCATGGACGTCCGCAAGATCAAGACAGCGCCGGGCCTGGAATTCGATTGCTCTCTGGCAGGCTCGCCTGACGGAGTGCCGGTCCTGCTTCTCCACGGCTTCGGCGTGTCGCGCCATTTCTGGGATCGTCAGGTTCCCGCCCTGGCCGACGCGGGCTATTTCGCGATCGCTCCCAACCAGCGAGGCTATTCGCCCGGCGCTCGTCCCGATCCGAAGGATCTCGCTGCCTACCACATCGACCGCCTGGTGGGTGACGCACTCGACATTGTCGCCGCCGCGGGACATCGCGGCAGTCGCTTCCATCTAGTCGGCCACGATTGGGGCGGCAGCCTCTCCTGGATCATCGCGGCGCGATATCCCGAGCGGCTTCGCTCGCTCTCCATGCTGTCGCGGCCGCATCCGGCCTCGTTCCTGCGCGCGCTCGCCCTGCCCGACGGTGAGCAGAAGCGGCGGTCGGGCCATCACACGGCCTTCCTCGAGCCGGACGCCGTCCCGAAGCTGTTGGCGAACAATTGCGAATGGCTGCGCTCGCGCCACATGCGTCAGGGCATGCCCGAGGCGGCGACCGACGCCCATATGTCCGTCTTGGGCAACGAGGCCGCGCTCGAGGCGGCGCTTGCCTGGTACCGCTCCAGCGGCCCGCGCCAGCCGCTTGGCCCGACCAAGGTGCCGACGCTCTACATCTGGGGCGATGCCGACGACACGGTGGGCCGTGTAGCGGCCGAAGGGACGGGCGAATTCATAGACGCCCCGTATCACTTCGAGGTGCTGCCAGGCGTCGGCCACTATGCGGCGGACCAGGTGCCCGACAAGGTCAACGCATTGCTACTGGCCCATCTGCGGCGACACGCGGACTGAAGGAGTCGCAGGATGAGCGATCTGACTTTCGGTCTGTTTGTGCGCGGGCAGTATCCTGCCGGCGATGACATGAGGAAGCGGTTCGACGAAGTGAAGGCGCAGGTGCGCCTGGCCGATCAACTCGGATTTTCCGACCTGCTGACCGGCATGCACTATGCGGCAGCGCCCTTGCAGCAATACCAGATGATTCCTCTGCTTGCCCGACTGCTGGCCGAGACCGAGCGCATGCGCATCATCACCGGCATCATCCTGCTGTCGCTGCACAAGCCAATCGACATCGCCGAGCAGCTGGCGACGCTCGACGTGATGTCGAATGGGCGTGTGGTGTTCGGCGCCGGGTTGGGCTACCGCGACGTCGAATTCAAGGCCTTCGGCACCACCGCGAAGGAGCGCGTGCAACGCCTGGAGGAGAATCTTTTAGCCATCAAGCGACTGTGGACCGAGGACGACGTCTCGATGAAGGGCTCGCACTTCGAGCTGGATCGCGCCACGGTGTCGCTGAAGCCGATACAGAGGCCTCACCCGCCGATCTGGCTCGGCGCCAATGCCGATGTGGCCGTGCGCCGGGCCGCAAGACTGGCCGACACCTGGTTCATCAACCCGCACCAGCGGATGGATACGATCGAGCGCCAGCTGTCGCTCTACAAACAGGCCCTGGCGGAGCTGGGCAAACCGATGCCCGGCGAGCTGCCGCTGATGCGGGAGATCTTCGTTGCGCGCACGCACGCAGAGGCGGTCCGGCTGGCGCGCCCGTACCTCGAGGAGAAGTACAAGGTCTACCAGCAGTGGGGGCAGCAAAAGGCGATGCCGAAGGGCGACGACAACCTGTCGCTCGCCTTTGACGAGCTCACCCGCGATCGTTTCCTACTGGGGTCGGCCGACGAGGTCACCGAGCAGATCGTCGGCTACAAGCGGCGCCTGGGCGTCAACCGCATGATCCTGTCCGTGCACTGGGTCGGCATGCCACACTCGCAGGTGGTCGATACCCTCAACCTGTTCGCCGCCGAGGTCATGCCGAAGGTGGCTCAGGCTTTATAAGCAAGGGAGGAGGATGTCATGCCAAGGCATTTCGGGATCCTGGTCCCCTCTACCAACACCACGTGCGAGATCGAGTTCTGCCGCTTGCCCGCGGAGCTGCAGGTCCACACCGGCCGACTCGGCAAGGGCGGCAACACGCCGTTCTCGCCAAGCCTGGATGCCGACGTGGCCTATCAGGCGAAGCTGCTCGGCGAGGCGCGGGTCGAGGTGATCGCGCTGGCGCAGACCTCGGCGAGCCTGTTCGCCGACGACTACGACGCGGTGACGGTGAAGCGCATGACCGAGGCGTCGGGCGTGCCGTCCTTGACCTCGGCAGAGGCAATCGGTCGGGCGCTGAAGGCCCTCAAAGCGTCGCGGGTCGCCATGGCGACACCCTATTCGGAAGAGGTGATCGGACGGGCGCGGCGCTACTACGAGACGAAGTACGGGATCGCCGTGGTCACCTCGGAAAGCTTGGGCGCCGACAATGCCTACGCCATCGGCAAGATGGACGCCGGCGTGGCCGAGGCGGCGTTCCGCCGAATCGATCGGCCCGATGTCGACGCGCTGGTCGTGCCGGGCGGCAACTTCCCGACCATGGACTGGATTGCCGCCTGGGAGCGCCAGTTCGGCAAGCCGGTGATCACCACCAATCAGGCGGCGCTGTGGTTGGTGCTGCAGACCATGAAGGTCGACACGCCTCTCCCCGGCAAGGGTCGACTGCTCGAACAGCTTCCCACGGGCTGAAGGAGAAACACCATGGGTCAGGGTTCCGGTATTCGCGAGGTCGCCTGGGTCGATATCGCCGGCGGCGGCCAGGTCGTCCTGGACGGCAACCATGCCTATGTCGGGCATATGCAGCCGCCACACGGCACCTCCGTCATCGACGTGAGCGATCCGGCGCATCCCAAGATCGTCGCTTCGATCGAAATTCCGCCGGGGCTGCATTCGCACAAGGTGCGCGTGGCCAACGACGTCATGGTGGTGAACCGCGAGCGTACGCGCGGCGACAAGCCGGCCGGCGATTTCGTGGGCTTGCGAATCTTCGACGTCAGCCAACCGGGCAACCCGCGCGACATCTGCCATTGGCAGTGCGACGGGATGGGCGTGCACCGATTCACTTTCGATGGTCGCTACGCCTACATCTCCACGGAGCAAGAGGGCTACATCGGCACCATCGTCATGATCCTCGACCTGAAAGACCCGACCAAGCCGGAAGAGGTCGGCCGCTGGTGGATGGAAGGCCAGTGGACCGCCGGAGGCGAAACGCCGAGCTGGAAGGCCAAGAACCACCGCTGCCACCATCCGATCCGGCGCGGCGATCGCCTGTATGTCAGCTACTGGTATGGCGGCGGCGTCATCCTCGACATCAGCGACATGAGCAAGCCGAAGCTGATCTCTCACCTCGACTGGAGCCCGCCGTTCGGCTGGCCCACGCACAGCCTGGTTCCGATCGATGTGCCGATCGCCGGCCATCGCTGGATGCTGGTCGCCGATGAGCACGTCCAGCCGCTGGATCCCAAGCTCTCGCCGGAGCTGCCGGCAGCGCTCTGGATGGTGAACATCACCGACGAGACCCGGCCGGTACCTGTCGGCTGTTTCCAGCTGCCGGAATTGGTCGGGATCGAGACGCCCTTGATGACGGCGTGCCATCAGCCCGTCGAAACCATCGTCGGGAACGAGGTTCCCGCCGCCTGGTTCGCCAACGGGCTCAGGGTGATCGACATCGCCAATCCCCTGGCGATGAAGCAGGCCGCCTGGTGGATGCCGGACGTGCCGCCAGGAGCCGACCGCGTCTGCAGCAACGACGTCTACGTCGACCATCGCGGCTTGATTTACCTGATCGACCGCATCCGAGGCCTGTCGATCCTCGAGCGCGTGTAACGGCGAAGCTGGTCGGGTCGCGGAACCAGACCGAGCGAAATCGCCGTTCCGCATTTCGCATCAGTCCGGGGCCGGTGGCAGCCGCCACCGGTGTCATTCTCTGCTGATTGGCGACAATTGGCACAGACGTTGCGACGGGCAATTCATCAACTGTTCTACGCACATGACTGAGTCGTTCAGTCCATGGAACAAATGCCGATGAAACTGCTTCGACTGGCCTGTACTGGCGCGCTCGCCGCATTGATGATCGGTGCGCCGGACGCCCGTGCCCAGGACAAAGTCCTGAAGGTCTCCCTATCCACCGAGCTGCAGGTCCTGGATCCCATCGTCACCAGGATCAACTCGGCGAGGGTATTTGCCTATCTGGTCTACGATACGCTTGTCAGCATGGACAGCGAGGGCAGTTTCAGGCCCCAGATGCTGGACAGGTGGGATGTCAGCACCGACAAGCTGACCTACACCTTCACGCTCCGCGACGGGCTGGCCTGGAGCGACGGCACGCCGGTAACGTCCGACGACTGTATCGCCTCGATCGAGCGTTGGGCGAAGCGGGATCCCTTCGGCGGCGCCATGATGGACGCGGTTGCCGACCTGCGGCCCGTCGATGCCCGGCAGTTCGTGATGCAACTGCGCCGGCCGTTCGCTTTCGTCATCGAGGCCCTCGGACGCCCGGGCCACCAGATCCCGGTCATGATGCCCGCCCGGCTGGCACGCCAGGACGCCGCCAAGCCCGTGCCCGAGGTCGTCGGCTCGGGACCCTTCATCTTTCAAAAGAAGGAATGGCGTCCGGGCGACGTGGCCAGCTTCGTTCCCAATCCGCGCTACCGCGCCCGTTCCGAGGCTCCGGATGGGCTGGCCGGCGGCAAGGTCGTGAAGCTCGACCGCGTGGACATCGTCAGCATCGCCGACCAGACCACCCGCTCCAATGCGCTGGAGGCCGGCGAGCTCGACTGGCTGGAGATCGCGCCGATGGACTACGTCGCTTCCCTGCGCGCCAACCCCGGCATCGCGGTCGGCAAGCCACGGGGCATGGACCAGTTCCTCGCCGTGCTCAACGTCAATCATGCCGACCCGCCCTTCAACAACATCAAGGTGCGCAAGGCGCTGCAGGCCGCGATCGTCCAGCCGGAGATCGTGGCGGCCGTGGGCCTGCCCGACGACCTCGTCACGCCGTTCTGCGGCTCGATCTACATGTGCAATGCACCCGCATCGACGGATGCCGGCACCGAGGCGCTGAAGAACGCCGGCACGGAACGGGCGCGCCAGCTTCTGAAGGAGTCGGGATACGCAGGCGAGCCCGTCGTCATCTTCCACTCCCGGACGTCCGCCCTGCTCAATCCGATCGGCCTGGTCGTGGCAGCCCAGCTGCGCCGGGCAGGTTTCAATGTGCAGGTCGAGTCGCGGGACTCCGCCACGATGCAGCAGCGTCGCCTTCAGCGAACCGGTTGGTCGATCGTGCCGATCGTCTCCAACGGCATCGACCTGATGAATCCCCTCGCCAGTCAGCTGGTCGCCGGCAACTGCTTCGACACCGCGCCCGGCTGGTACTGCGATCCGAAGATGACCGACCTGCTGCAGCAGTACGCCGTCACCAGCGATCCCGGCGAACAACGGCAGCTGGCCGATCAGATCCAGGTCGGCTTCCATGACAATGTGAACTACGTGATCGCCGGCCAGTTCGCCGCGCCTGGGGCCTGGCGATCCAACCTGACCGGCGTCGTGCCGTTCAGCTTTCCCGTCTTCTGGAACATCACTCGGCGCTGATGACGAAGAGGTGAAACATGCCAGCGCGGACCATCAAGCTCGGCGTCTCGATGATCGGCCTGGGCTATCATCTTGCGAATTGGCGTCATCCCGATGCGCCGGCTAACGGCAACATGTCTTTCCAGCATGCCATGCGCGTGATCCAGGCTGCCGAGCGTGGGCTGTTCGACATGGGCTTCCTGGCCGACGGTGTCGGCATCCGCTTCCATGACGAACCGAAGGGCGCGCTCTGCCGCACGGCAAAGAACGTGCAGTTCGAACCCCTCACCCTGCTTTCGGCCCTGGCGATGGTGACCAGGAACATCGGCTTGGTGGCGACCGCCTCGACGACCTACAACGAGCCCTATCACGTCGCCCGGAAGTTCGCCTCGCTCGATCATATCAGCGGCGGGCGCGCGGGCTGGAACGTCGTGACGTCCGTCACCGACATGGAAGCGCGGAATTTCAACCGCGATGCCGCACCGGGCTACGACCTGCGCTACGACCGCGCCGCCGAATTCGTCGCGGTGGTTCGCGGACTCTGGGACAGCTGGGAGGACGATGCCTTCGTTCGCGACAAGGTTTCCGGGATCAACTACGACCCGACGAAGCTGCACGTCCTCAATCACAGCGGGCCGCACTTCAAGGTTGCCGGCCCTCTCAACATCGCGCGCACGCCGCAGGGTGCCCCTGTCATCGTTCAGGCCGGCGCCAGTGAGCAGGGACGCGAGCTCGCTGCCGCCACGGCGGACGTCGTCTATGCCGCCGCCCAGACCCTCGAGGCCGCGCAAGCCTACTACGCCTCGGTCAAGGGCCGCATGGCCAAGTATGGCCGCCATCCCGACGAGCTGAAGATCATGCCCGGCCTGATGGCGATCCCCGGCGGGACGCGGCAGGAGGCACAGGATCGCTACGACATCCTGCAGGAGCTGGTCGATCCGCTGGTCGGGCTGGGCGCCTTGTCGAACTATCTCGGCGATCTCTCGGCCTATCCAATCGACGGCCCCGTTCCGGAGCCGCCGAACCGCCGGATGCACAGTCGCGCAGGAATCTTTCTCGACATCGCGCGACGTGACAACCTTTCCATCCGCCAGCTCTACCTCAGCATCGCGGGGGGCAATGGCCACCGCACCGTCATCGGCACGCCGGCGGACATCGCCGACGCCATGGAGGAATGGTTCCATCACGAGGCGGCGGACGGCTTCAACATTCTGCCGCCCTGGCTGCCGGGCGGTCTGGAGGACGTCGTGGATATGGTGGTGCCGGAATTGCAGCGCCGCGGTCTCTACCGCACCGCCTACGAAGGCAGCACCTTGCGCGAAAATCTCGGCATTCCCTATGCCGCCTTCGGAAAGGCCGCGTATCGACCGGCGGCGGAATGACAGGCCTCCCGGGGTAGGGATAACCTACCCCCAAGCGTAGGGAGGAAGCCGATGAAAGAATTCTCCGGCAGGATTGCCGTGGTCACCGGCGGCGGCTCGGGCATGGGACGCGAGCTGGTGCGCCTGCTGGTGGCCGAAGGTTGTCACATCGCCATGTGCGACGTCTCGATGGCCGGCATGGCCGAGACGCGACGACAGTGCGAGGCGACGGGGCTGCCGCAAGGCCTGCGCGTCACCTCGCATCTCGCCGACGTGTCCAACGAAGCGGACGTCATGCGCTTTCGCGACGAAGCCGCCAAGCAGCACGCGACCGACCGTATCCATCTGCTGTTCAACAATGCCGGCATCGGCGGTGGCGGCAGCATGATCGCGAACAGCCGCGACGAGTGGGAGCGCACTTTCAACATCTGCTGGGGCGGCGTCTACCTCGCCACCCGCGCTTTCCTGCCCCTGCTGCAGGCGGCGGACGAAGCGCACATCGTCAACACCAGCAGCATGAACGGCTTCTGGGCCTCGATTGGTCCCGGCGCGCCGCACACGGCCTATTCGGCGGCGAAGTTCGCGGTGAAAGGATTCTCTGAGGCCTTGATGACCGATCTCCGGCTGAACGCACCACACATCAAGGTGTCGGTCGTCATGCCCGGACATATCGGCACCGGCTTTCGCATCAACTCGCTCAAGGTCCAGACCAGCAACGATTCGGATGAGCTGGATGCCCGGCAGATCGCCCAGGCGCGAGCGCGGCTGACCTCGATGGGCAAGGACGCGTCGGCGCTGTCGGATGACGAGATCAAGGCCATGCTCGCCGAACGCGCCCGGCGCTTTCTGCTGGATGCGCCGACCAGCGCGGCCGAGGCGGCGGCGATCATCCTGGACGGGGTCAAAGCAGACAGGTGGCGCATCCTGGTCGGATCGGACGCCCACCTGATGGACCGGATGGTGCGCGACGACCCCGACCACGCCTACGAGGAGCAGTTCTTCACCCGCTTCGCGGCCGCGGCAGGCTGGCATCCGGGACGCTGAGGCCGTCAAGTCCACGAGGAGATATCCATGAGCATCGCACTGGAAATGACGACGCCAATCGCGGATCGAGCGCGGCTCTGGCAGTTGCTCGTTGCCTCTACGGCCATCGTTTGCGCCGTCGTGAGCGCGAAAATCTTCCCCGTGAAAATGGACGCGATTTCGGAGTTTCCGCTCCCGTTATGTGCTGCCGATGCCTCGTCCGGTTCATCGGGCAACAAGGTGGAGCTGATCAGTTCGAACGCGTTACCGGACATACCGGGCAAGAGGGTAACGATTGTCCGAGTGACCTACGGACCGGGCGGCTTTACACCGCCACACCGTCATGCGGGTACGGTCACGGCCTACATCACCAAGGGCCAGATCAGGTCACAACTGCAAGGTGGCCCGGTCGAGATCTTCGATGTCGGTCAGTCGTTCTTTGAACCGCCGGGCGCGATCCATCTCGTATCCGCCAACGCGAGCAGCACCGACTGGGCCGAATTGATCGCCGTTTTCGTCGCTGACGAGGGTGCACAATTGACGACCCTTATCGAGCCCTGAGGCGCTGCCCGAAGATGTCGTCGCGCATCCGCTCAAGTCCCCGCACCATCAACCGCGCACGCACTTTCCTGAAGCGGTATCAGACGGCGTAGCGAAGTCGAAATAAGCCGATCGTTCGATGTCGGCTATTCGATCTTGATCCCGGCAGCCTTGATCAGCGGCCACCACAGCTTGATCTCTGCGTCGTGATGGGCGCGCAACGCCGCTGGGGTCTGTTGCGCGGGCTCGGGAATGTCCTGGCCGAGGGCGGCGAACTTCTCGCGGACCTCGGGATCGGCCAGCGCTTCGAATATCGCGGCGGAGAGTTTGGCCGTCACGTCCTTCGGCGTCCCCTTCGGCGCCCACAGTCCGTGCCAGACCGCAATATAGAGGCCCGGCAGACCAGCCTCATCGACGGTCGGGATATCCGGCATCGCCTTCAGGCGCTGCTTGGCAGTCACGGCAAAGGCCTTGATCTTGCCCGCCTGGATCTGCGGGATCGAGTTGGCGGCCTGGTCGAACATGACGTCGATCTGGCCAGCCACGAGATCCTGCAGCGCAGGACCGCCTCCGCGATAAGGAATGAAGCGCAGCTTGATGCCGGTCTTCTGCTCGAAGTAGAGACCGCCAATATGGGACGCCGCGCCGACACCGGCCGTACCGGCAGTGACCTTGTCCGAGTTGGCCCTTGCCCATTCGATCAGGCCCTTGAGGTCGGTGGCCGGAAGATCCTTGCGGCTCACCACCAATTGCGGATTGGTGGCGATCTCGGCCAGCGGCTCGAGATCGTCGAGGATGTCGAACTTCAGCGGATAGATGGCAGGATTGACGACGTGGGTGCTCCAGTGACCAATGCCGATCGTGTAGCCGTCAGGTGCCGCGCGCACGACGCGCGCGACGCCCAGTGTACCGGCGGCGCCCGTGGTGTTTTCGACGATCACCGTCTGGCCGAGCGTCCGGCTCATCCGCTCGGCCAGGATGCGTCCCAGCGTATCGGTTGGACCGCCGGCGGTGAACGGCACCACCAGGATGATCGGCTTGGACGGAAAGGTCTGGGCGTCGGCTGTGCCGGCGGCCAAACCAGCGCCCAGGCCGGCGGCCAGCATCAGGCCCGCGATGAATCTTCTTCGCATGATCGTCTCCCTGGATTTTGCTTAGGCAGCTGCCGGCATCGACGGTATTCCCGCCATTGATCACCAGCCGACAGCGTAGCTCGCCCGTCGCGGATCGGCGCCGGCCGTCTTGATACCTGTCTTGAGGTCGGCCTGGATGGTGCAGACTGCACCGGCGCGCCAGATGCGTTCCGGCCACCAGGCCACGCGATGGCCGCGTCTCTCGAGCTCCTCACCGACCTCGCGATCGATGCGCGATTCGAGGCAGAGCCGCCCCGGGAAATAGTCGTGCGGCTCGAAACTGTCCGGGAAGCTGTAGGTGGCCATGCGCGGATGCTCCACCGCATCCTGCGGATCCATGTCGAAGAGCTGGATGTTGAGCAGGACCTGCAGCATGGCCTGCGCCTGGACATCGCCGCCCGGCGTGCCGAAGGGAAGCACGTAGCGCCCGGGCGCGACAGCCATGGCGGGGCTCGGCGTGAGGCGTGGCCGCTTGCCGGGCGCCACCTGGCTGGGGTGGCCCTGGACGGCCCAGGACTGCGAGCCGCGAGACGACGGGCAAAGACCCGTCCCTGGCACGACGGGCGAATCGCAGGAGACGTCGCTCGGCGTCGCCGACACGGTATTGCCCCAACGATCGACGACCGAGATGTAGGAGGTGTCGCGCGGCGGACCGGCGGGGACGCCTTCGCGCCGCAGCCCGCCCCCGCGCATCTCGCGTCGCGGGCCATCCTGCGGCGTGCCATGCGGCGGCATCTCGGCCGATGCCCGGGTCGGATCGATCAATGCCCGGCGGGCAACGCCGTAGGCGGCGTCGAGCAGGCCGTCGAGCGGCACCTCGACGTGGCGTGGATCGCCGTAAAAGGCTTCGCGATCGGCGAAGGCGAGCTTGAGGGCCTCGGCGATCGTGTGGAGATAGTCGGCGCTGTTGTGCCCGGCCGCCTTCAGCGCCGATGGATCGAGGATGTTGAGCGCCTGGCCCAGCACCGGCCCCTGGCACCACGCACCGCAGGTATAGACGTCGGTTCCGCCGAAGCGCACCGAGGGCGCGCGTTCGATCGGCGAGTGAAAGTCGGCGAGGTCTTTGGCCGACAGCCATCCGCCTTCCTGGCGATGGAAGTCGACGATCGTCCGGGCAATGTCGCCGCAATAGAAGGCGTCGCGGGCGGCCTTGAGGCCGGCCAGGCGATCACCGCCCGCCGCGGCTTCCTCGTCGGCCATGTAGCGCAGCGTGCGGGCGAGATCCTTCTGGACGAACATCTCGCCCACCTTGGGCGGCTGCCCACCCGGCAGGTAGATCTCGGCGCTGGAGGACCAGCGCGCATACTTCGCCTTGCGCACCGCGATCATGTCCGCCAGCAGCGGATACATCGGGAAGCCTTCGTCGGCGAAGCGGATGGCCGCCGCAGCGACCTCGCCGAACGTCATCGTGCCGAAGCGGCCGAGTGCGGTGATCCAGGCATCGGGCGCCGCGGGGACGACGGTGCGCAGGATGCTTTCGGGGATATGGCCATCGTACTCGCGCACGAACAGGCCGGGATCGGTCGCGGCCGGCCAATAGCCCAGACCGGCGATGGTGTGGACGACACCATCGGCCATGCGCAGCATGATGGGCGCCACGCCCGCGACGTTCACGATGTCGGGCTGCAGCACGCCGAGTGCCATGCCGCCGGCGACGGCGGCGTCCACGGCGTTGCCGCCGGCTTCCAGGATGGCGAAGGCGGCGTGCGCGGCGCCGTAGTGGCCGGCCGCAACCATGTGGCGCGTCCCGCGCAAGGCCGGTCGCTGTGCGTAGGTTTCACCTTCGGCCATCCGGCCCTCCATAGTGTCGAACCGCTACTGCGGACGAAAACCGATGCGGTCCATGAGGTCAATGCCGCTTCGCACCGGGTCGGCCATGATGAGACGCATGGCCTCCGGACTGCCGGGTTCGATGTCGACGCCGGCCGTGCGCAGCGTCTCCACTACCGCCGGATCGGCCACCACCCGCTGCAACTCGTCGTTCAGTCGTTGGACAACCGGTTTCGGCATACCGACGGGACCCACCAGGCCGTACCAGGCGGACGCGTCGTATCCCGGGATGGTTTCGGCGATGGCAGGAATCTCAGGGGCCCCTGCGCTGCGGCGAGCGCTGGTCACGCCGAGCGGCCGCAACTTGCCACCGCGGACGAGCGGCATGCCGCCCGCGAGGCTCGGAATATGCAGCTCGACCTGGCCACCCAGGGCGTCGGTGGTCGCCTGCGCCGTGGAGGCGTAGGGAATCTCCTCCAGCGAGATTCCGGTCCGGGATTCCATCAGCTTCATGGCGATCCACGAGCCGGAACCCGGGCCCGAGGACGCATAGCGCAGGCGCCCCGGCTCCTGCCTGGCTCGATCGATCAGCTCGGCAATCGAGGTAATGGTCACCGTGGGCCCTGCCAGCATGACGTTGGGCACGACGCCGACCAAGCCGACGGGCTCGAAGTCCTCGAGCGGTTTGAAGGTCACGCTCTTGAACAGCCGGGGCGCGAGCGTGAGCGCCAGCGATCCCAGCATGAGCGTATGGCCGTCAGCCGGCGCCCTCGCGACCTGGGCCGCGGCGATGCTGCCGCCGGCACCTGGCCTGTTCTCCACCACCACCGGGTTCTTGAGCCGCTCGCCCAGGCGATCGGCCAGCAGGCGCGCGAGCAGATCGGTGGTCGTGCCGACACTGAAACCGCAGACGATGTGAATCGGACGCGCCGGCCAGTTCTGCGTTTGCCCCGTGCCGGATCGCACCAGAACCGAGAGTGAGCCGAGGGCGGCAAAGGTTCGGCGGCGCATCATCAGCGGCACGATAAGACTGTGCGCCGCGCTTGGCGATCCTGCACGCGACGCAATGGTCAGTATCGTGCAAACACCAGAAGATACCCGCCTGTTCAATTTCAAGAGTGGAGAAGCGTCCGCGTAGACCAAAAAAGCAATTCAGGAGGACTCGCCAATGTCCGCATCGAGTACGCCTGCGTCCGCGTTGCCGTGGTGGAAAGAACCCACCAAAGATCAGTGGTACGCCTATTTTGCTGCATGGATGGGTTGGACGCTGGACGCGTTCGACTTCACGGTCTTCCTCCTGATCATGGCGCCGATCGCCAAGGAGTTCGGGGTCCCGCTGATCGAGGTGACCGCGGTCTTCTCGGTCACGCTGATCATGCGGCTGGGCGGCGCAACCGCGTCGGGCTGGCTGGCTGATCGAATGGGGCGCCGGGCGCCGCTGATGATCTCCATCCTTTGGTATTCCTTCTGCAACCTCGCCGCGGGACTCTCGCCCACCTTCACGTTTCTGTTCGTGGCCAGGGCCTTGCTGGGCATCGGGATGGGCGCGGAATGGCCGGCCGGTGCGGCACTGGCGATGGAATCGTGGCCCGTTCGCTCGCGCGGCTTCATGTCCGGCGTGTTGCAGGGGTCATGGGGACTGGGGTTCGCGCTGTCGGCGCTCGCCTACGGCTTCCTCTACGAACCGCTCGAAAGCATCTCGCCCGGCTGGGGTTGGCGCGGCATGCTGATCCTGGGCGTGCTACCGGCGTTGGTGTGCGTCTGGATCCGCATCTACGTGAAAGAGCCGGAAGTCTGGACGGAGAACAAGAAGATCCAGAACACGACCAAGAGGCAGGTCACGCTTCCGCTGTTCGCGATCTTCAAGCGCAAGTATCTGTGGAACACCTTCACGGGTTGTCTGTGGATGGCGGCGAACTTCTGCGTCTACTACGCGATCTGGGCCATGCTGGGCACCTACCTGCAGAAGGAGCTGGGCTGGACACCGGCTCAGGTCGCCGTCCCGGTATTCTGGGGCAACATCCTGACATTCCTCGCCTGCAGCTTCTGGGGCGGGCTGTCGGAACGGATCGGCCGGCGCTGGGCGCTCATGCTTCCCTGCGCCATCTCCATCTTCCTGGTGCCGATCTATCTGAACACGACCGATCCGATCTGGTTCCTCACGTCCTTCCTGATCTTCATCTGCTTTGTCGGCGGCAAGGATGCCCTCAACCCGGGCTGGCTGTCGGAACGCTTTCCGACCGAGGTCCGGGCGACGGCAGCGGGCTTCGTCTATCACCAGGGGGCGGTCTGGGGTGCGGCTGTTGCGCCCCTGCTGACCTATTTCGCGGTGAACCAGGGCATGGGCTTCGCCAAGCCGATGATGTACGGCACGATCGGTTCGCTGGTCGTGTATGTGATCGCGGTCTTCCTCGGCCCGGAAACCAAGGGCAAGGTGATGACCGCCGATCTCGAGGTAATCGAGGCCGAGATACCAGCCTGACATCTGGGTCGACGTTGGCGAGACGATCGGGACATTTGTCCCGATCGTTTCGGTCATGAACTGACGCGCTTCAGCCCTTCACGTATTCCAGGCGGAAGCCGTCGCCCCAGCGCTTGATATGGCCGACCGAGGGCGACGGGAAGTGCATCGTGCAGCACAACGTGTCGGTGTCGCAGTAGCGTTCGAAGAAATTCCGGCGCGTCCGGACAGCCTGGTCGCGGTCGGTGTCGACACGCATGACCAAGTCGGGATAGCGGGCCTGGATCGGCGAATGGATCAGATCGCCGGTGAACACCGCGGCGTCGGAGCCCTTGCCGGCGCAGACCGCGAAATGGTCGGGCGTGTGGCCCGGAGTCGGGCTCAATCGGATATGGTCGTTGAGCGCATGATCGCTGCTGACCAATTCGGCCCGGTTGGCCTCGATGATCGGCAGCACGCTGTCGGTGATCTGGTCAAGCGGCGTCTTCTGATGGATCTCGCTCCAATAGGTGTACTCTTTTTTCGAGAACAGATAGCGCGCCTTCGGAAAGGTCGGGACCCAGCGGCCATTCTCCAGACGCGTGTTCCAGCCGACGTGATCGCCGTGCAGATGTGTGCACATCACGAAGTCGATGTCCTCGACCCCGAGACCGGCAGCCTTCAACGCCATCATCCAGTTGGCGTCGGTCTTCTTGTTCCAGGTCGGCCGGTGCGGGAAGTTCTTGTCGTTGCCGATGCAGCTGTCGACCAGGATGTTATGGTGCGGTGTCTTGACGACATACGACTGGAAGCACAGCACGACATTCCCGGTCGCGCTGTCATAGCCGCCGGGCGCCAGCCAGGAGAGGTTCTCGCCCAGGGCCTCTTTCGACAATGTCGGCAGGAAGTCGAGCATCGGCGTGAAGCCGCTCTCCTGCTCGACGATCCGGTGGATGGTCATGTCGTTAAC
>Ga0075369_10000180_pt1 | contig 18073 bp, 16 predicted proteins | sample EndMethybrTD3034_FD_71400 | JGI IMG/M metagenome (GOLD analysis project Ga0075369, IMG submission 71400) | Populus endosphere microbial communities from Tennessee, USA - Endosphere MetaG P. TD hybrid TD303-4 | ecosystem: Host-associated > Plants > Roots > Endosphere | place: USA: Tennessee...
GACAGCAGCGTTTCGGGGCCCGCCTCCAGGCCGAGCCGGGCGAGGGCCGCCGTCATGCGGGCTTCGAGGGTCCAGTCGGCATGCGCCAGCCCGTCGGCATCGGCATCGCCGAGCTCGGCGCGACGCAGGAGGGCCAGCGCTTCGCTGGCGCCGAACAGGTCCGCCACCGTCTGGCGCGGATCGGCCTGCACGGCCTGGCGCAGCACGCCGAGCGTGCCCGTGATCGACAGGTCGCCCGATTGCAACGGCAGGTCGCCGGCGATCAGCCTCAGCAGCGTGCTCTTGCCCACGCCGTTTCGTCCGACGAGGCCGGTACGCTCGCGGCCGAAGCTCAGGTCGAGATTGGAAAGGACAGGCCGGCCGTCAGACGTCGACCAGGCGAGACGAGAGACAGTGACTGAAGCAGACATGAAGACGGATTTCCCCGAGAGCAAGGTGTTGGTTTGCTGTCGGCTGGAAATCCATCGCTGCACATCCTGTTGGATTCGAAGAGGCCGCGAACGTAGGCTCGACGGCCGCGATATTCAAGGCGAGCAAAGGAGAAAACGCCGATGGGCAAGCCGCCTCTGCGCCTGGGCGTCGCCTACGATTTCCGCAATCCGCCGGAATCGGGCCTGGGCAATGCTGCCCTCTATGCCGCGATCCTGGATCAGGTGGCGTGGCTCGACGGGCTGGGGCTCGACCTCGTGTGGTTCACCGAGCATCACTTTGTCGATGACGGCTATCTGCCGTCGTGGATTCCCGTTGCCGCCGCCCTGGCCGCCCGCACCAGGCGCGTGCGCTTCTCCTGCGATGTCTGCCTGTTGCCGTTCAATCATCCGCTGCGGCTCGCCGAAGATCTCGCGGTGCTCGACAACATCAGCAATGGGCGAGTGGAGATCGGCGTGGGCATGGGCTATGCGCCGCACGAGTTCAGGGGCTTCGGCCTGCCGGTGTCGCGGCGCGTCTCGCTGACCGACGAGGGACTCGACGTGCTGAAGCGCGCCTTCACCGGAGAGAAGTTCAGCTACACGGGCAAGCGCTACGATTTCTCCGATGTGAAGATCACGCCGGGCTACGTGCAGCCCGGCGGGCCGTCGCTCTGGGTGGCGGCGATGTCGGAGGCGGGCGCGCTGCGCGCCGCGCGAGTCGGCGCCAACCTGCTGCCGCAGGGGCCGCGCCGGCAGTCGCTCGATCCCTGGTTGGCGAAGCTCGCGGCCGAAGGCCGCGATCCCGACAGCCATCGCATCGGCATCATAAAGTCCTGCCTGGTGACCGACGATCGCGAGCGCGACTGGGGCAAGGTGCGGGTGGCGGAGCGGCGGCGCATGGACATCTACCATCGCTTCCGCGAGGAGGCCGGCGGCCATGGCGGCGTCCAGGGCATCGCCGAAGCCGATCGCATCCCGCAGACCTGGGTGGTGGGCGATGTCGAGCATTGCGTGAGCGAGCTCGCCGCCTTCATCCGCGAATACGGCCTCACCGATATCGTCACCTGGGCGGTGCCGCCGGGGCTTACGCCCGACGACACCAATGCCAGCCTCGAACGCTTCGCGTGCGACGTTGCTCCGCGGCTGCGCGAAATGTTCAACGCCGCTTGAGTCACGCCGGTTGGGTCACCGCGCGCTGCTGCGAGGGGAAGGGCGGGAACAGCAGTGCGATCAGCATGGCCCCCAACCCCATGCCGGCCGAGGCGATGTAGAGCCAGCCGTAGCCGCCGGTGGTGTCGAAGATCCAGCCGCCCACGGCGGGCCCGAGCGCCATGCCGAGGCTCGAGAAGATGGTCGAGGCGCCCAGCACCGTGCCCATGATTCGCATCGGGAAGTACTCGCGCGCGATCACGGCATAGAGCGGCATGATGCCGCCGTAGATCAGGCCGAACACGGCGGCCACGGCATAGAACTCGCTGAGCTGGCGCACGAAGAAGTAGGCGCCGGCACCCAGCGCCTGGGCGAACAGGCCGATCACCAGCACGCGCTTGGCGCCGAAGCGATCGCCCGCCAGGCCGAACAAGATGCGCCCGCCCAGCCCGGCCAGGCCCTCGACGCTGTAGATCGTGACCGCGGCCATGATCGGCAGGCCGCAGGCGACGGCGTAGCTCACCGTGTGGAAGATCGGGCCGGAATGCGTGGCGCAGCAGCAGAAGTACGTGAGCGACAGCACCCAGAACTGCGGCGAACGCAGCGCCTGGCCCGCCGTCAGGCCGGGATCGGCGGCGCCCATCGTCATGCCCGGCGGCGCCGCAATGCGCTCGCGTTCGTCGATCACCTGGGGCGCGCGGCGCACCAGGAAGGCGGTCGGCACGAGGACGACCCAGGCCAGGATGGCGATCACGAGCTGGGCGGTGCGCCAATCGTAGTTGGTGATCAGCCAGCTCGCGAAAGGCGAAACGGTCATCGGCGCCACGCCCATGCCGGCCGATACCAGCGACACCGCAAGGCTGCGATGCTTCTCGAACCAGCCAGTCACCGTCGTCATCGTCGGTATGAACACCGCACCGATGGCGCCGCCGACGAGCAAGCCATAGATGAGCTGGAACTCGAGCAGGCTGCTGGCGCGGCTGGCGAGCGCGATGCCCAATCCGAGCAGGATGGCGCCGCTCAGTACGACGGGAAGTGGCCCGAAGCGGTCGGTCAGCGCGCCCCAGCCGAAGGCCGCGACGCCCATCACCAGGAATACGATCGTCATGGCGCTCGACACGCCGGTGCGCGACCAGCCGGTCGCGTCCGCCATCGGCTGCAGGAAGACCGCCAGCGAGAACACGGAGCCAATGGCTACACATCCCAACAGGCCGCCGGCGGCGACCACGACCCAACCGTAAAACAGCTTCATCCGTCGCTCCTCGAATGGGCTTCTAGGCAATACTTAACTGAAAGGTTAAGTGATCTCAACCCTTCCGTCCACCCCCTGAGGACGAACGGCGACCTCGAAAGGATACAATCGAGCCGGATTTATTTTCGGGCATGCAAAAGCGGGTGGTGACGGGACCTGCCGGAAGCGCCATCGTGGCGGCCAATGACACGCACGCTGATCGTACTGGCTCTTTCTTTCGGCCTTGCCGCTTGTGGCGGGGCCGTGCCAGGCACGACCTGGAAGAAGGCGGGCGTGGATAACGCCACGATCGCCAGCGATACTGCGACGTGTCGCGCTGCGGCGCAGCAGCAGGCCTCCCGGTTCTATCCCCACACCTCCGGCAATCCGGGGATGAGCGGTGCAGGCATGATATCGGCGCAACAGGCGGCGAACACCGATCGCAACAGCGCCGAGATCGAGATTTTCAACGACTGCATGCAAGGCAGGGGATACACGCGCTAGGAGGACCATCATGCCATCGACCATGAAGGCCGCTGTCGTTCGCGAGTTCCGCAAGCCATTGGTGATCGAGGAAGTGCCCGTGCCGCAGCCCGGTCCCGGCCAGGTCGTGGTCAAGATCGCGGCCACCGGCGTCTGCCACACCGATCTTCATGCCGCCGAGGGCGACTGGCCGGTCAAACCCACGCCGCCCTTCATCCCGGGCCACGAGGGCGTCGGCCATGTCTCGGCCGTCGGCGCGGGTGTGCGCCACGTCAAGGAAGGTGACCGTGTCGGCGTGCCCTGGCTTTACACGGCGTGCGGGCATTGCAAGCATTGCCTCGGCGGCTGGGAAACGCTGTGCATGGAGCAGCAGAACACCGGCTATTCGGTGAATGGCGGCTTTGCCGAGTACGTCCTGGCCGATCCCAACTATGTCGGCCATCTGCCGGCCAAAGCCGACTTCGTCGAGATCTCACCGATCCTGTGTGCCGGCGTCACTGTCTACAAGGGGCTGAAGGTCACCGACACCAAGCCCGACGATTGGGTGGTCATCTCGGGCATCGGCGGCCTCGGCCACATGGCGGTGCAATACGCCAAGGCGATGGGGCTGAACGTGATCGCCGTCGACGTCGATGAGCCCAAGCTCGATCTCGCCAAGCGTCTGGGCGCTACACTGGCGGTCAACGCGCGCACCCAGGATCCTGTCGCCTTCGTGAAGAAGGAGGTCGGCGGCGCGCAGGGTGTGCTGGTGACCGCCGTCTCGCCCAAGGCCTTCGAGCAGGCGCTGGGCATGGTCGGGCGCGGCGGCACGGTGTCGCTCACCGGATTGCCGCCGGGCGATTTCCCCTTGTCGATCTTCGACACCGTGCTGAACGGCATCACCGTGCGCGGCTCGATCGTCGGCACGCGACTCGACCTTCAGGAAGCGCTGGCCTTCGCCGGCGAAGGCAAGGTCAAGGCGACGGTCGGCACCGCGAAGCTCGAGGACATCAACGACGTCTTCACCCGCATGCGCCAGGGCGACATCCAGGGCCGCATCGTGCTCGATTTCCAGACGTAGCCGACGCGCGATGTCTCAGGCCGGTTGCGCCGCCGGCCGCCGCGACGGGAAAGGTGGGAAGAGCAGCGCGATCAGCATGGCGCCGAGCCCCATGCCGAACGAGCCGATGTAGAGCCAGGCGTAGCTGTCGGTCGTGTCGTAGATCCAGCCGCCGATCGGCGGACCGAGCGCCATGCCGGCGCACGAGAAGATGGTCGAAGCGCCCAGCACGGTGCCCATGATGCGCACGGGGAAGTACTCGCGGGCGATCACGGAATAGAGGGGCATGACGCCGCCGTAGATCAGGCCGAACGCCGCCGCCGCCGCATAGAACTCGCCGAGCTGGCGCACGAAGAAGTAGGCGCCGGCGCCCAGCGCCTGGGCGAACAGGCCGAGAACCAACACGCGCTTGACGCCAAGGCGGTCGGCGGCGACGGCGAACAGGATGCGACCGATCAGGCCCGCCAGCCCCTCGACGCTGTAGATCGTGACCGCGGCCATCACCGGCAGGCCGCAGAGAACGGCGTAGCTCACCGTGTGGAAGATCGGGCCCGAATGCGTGGCGCAACAGGCGAAATAGGTGAGCGAAAGCACCCAGAATTGCGGCGAGCGCAGGGCCTGGCCCGCCGTCATGTCGGAATCGGCCGCGCCCGTCGGGACGCCCGATGCGCCGAGCCGTTCGTCTTCGTCGGGTGTCGGCGGCGGCCGGCGCACCAGAAAGGCCGTCGGGACGATGGTGGCCCAGGCGAGGAGGGCGAGCACGAACTGGGCGGTGCGCCAGTCGTAGTTGGCGATCAGCCAGCTCGCGAAGGGCGACACGGTCATGGGTGCCATGCCCATGCCGGCGGTAACCAGCGAGACGGCGAGGCTGCGATGCCTCTCGAACCATCCCGTGATCGTGGCGATGGTCGGTATGAAGACCGCGCCCGCCGACACGCCGACGATGGCATAGACCAGCTGGAATTCGAGCAGGCTCTCGGCGTCGCTGGCGAGCGCCAGGCCCAGCCCCAGCAGCAGGCCGCCGATCAGCACGACGATGCGCGGGCCGATGCGGTCGGTCAGCGCGCCCCAGCCGAACGAGGCGACGCCCATCGTCAGGAAGACGATCATCATGGCGCTCGAGACACCGGCACTCGACCAGCCGGTCTCGTCCGCCATCGGCCGCAGGAAGACCGCCAGGGAGAAGACGGAGCCGATCGCCACGCATCCCGACAACGCGCCCGCCGCGACGACGATCCAACCGTAGTAGATCTTCATCGGCGCCCTAAGCTTGCGCTTTCTCAGGCCCGAGCCCGGCTTCCTCCACCATCCGCGCCGAGTTCGATCCCTCGCAGCGCCCGAAATAGTATCGGTAGGTCTTGCGATCGACCTTCGCCCATTTCAGGGCGCTGGTCGTGACGCGGTGATAGAGGTCGATGTCGAGATAGTCGCCGACGAAGCCCAGGCCGGCGAGCACGGGGCGCTTGCCGAAGATGATGCCGGTCACGCAGTCGATCTCGGAGATCGGAATCAGGCGGCTGCGATCGTAGTAGTCGACGACGTGCGTTTGGGTGCCGCACGAGACGATGTCGATTCCGGCAAACGCCACGTCGAGGCCGCCGTTGTCGCAGGCGTCGACCAGGGCCTCGACATGGTCGGGGTAGTACTCGTCATCGGCATCGATGAAGCCGACATAGTCGCCGCGGGCCAGCGACAGGCCGAGATTGAGTGCAGCGGCCTGGCCGGCGTTGGGCGTCCGCTCGACGCGCACGCGGTGGTCCGATTTCAGCCCTTTCAGCACTTGCGGCGAGTCGTCCGTGCTGCCGTCGTCGATGATGACCAGCTCGAGATCGCGATGCGTCTGGGCGAGCACTGATCTGGCGCTGTCGGCCACGGTCGCGGCCTTGTTGAAGCAGGCCATGACGATCGACACGCGCGGGATCGTTGCCGCCTGCTGCGGCGCACCGAGCGACAGCACCTCGGCGGCGCTCATGCGACAGGACGCGGCCTGGCCGGCCGTTTCCTCGACCTCGACGGCGAGGGACAGGATCTGACCGTCCAGCCACAGCGGCAGCAGGCCGCCGGTAACCAGCTTGCAGAGCTGCGCCGCCAGCTTCTCGGTCGTCACCGTATCCACATCAAGCCAGATGACGTCGCGTCGCGGCATGACGTAGCGATCGCCGCAGAGGACGAAATCGATCTCCGCCTCCGTGCTCGGCAGGATCTGCAGGTGGGGCGAGAGGCGCGGCAGCAGGACCCGCTCGTCCCAGGCCTCGCACGCCGCCCTGATCACCTGCTTGAAGCACGAGAAGGCGATGAACGCGTCGGCCGCCAGCTCGATGGTGGCGGCGACTTGGAAGTTATGGCCGTGCAGACGCTCCTTGGTGCCGTCGGGGAAGACGGTCATGTGCCCGGCCGAGAACTTGAAGGAGTCCTTGCTCAGGTGAAGGAACGTCGAGGGCATAAAGGGCTGTTCGACACCGCTGGTTGCATTGTACAGGCTAACGCCATGACGACCTCTTTCCAAGATGCCGTTGCGCTGATCACGGGCGGCGGCCGCGGTATCGGCAAGGCCTGCGCCCTGCGTTTCGCCGAGCTGGGTGCCGACGTCGCGATCGTGAGCCGTACCCAGGCCGAGCTGGAGCGCACCCGGCATGAGATCGAGGCCCGGACGGGCCGGCGCGTCCTGGCCGTGGCCGGCGACGTCAGCGCGGAAGCAAGCGTCGTCGAGCTTTTCCGCGCCGCGCGTGCCGATCTTGGACCCGTGAAGTTCCTCGTCAACAATGCCGCGACTTTCCACGTCGCGGCCGTCACCGAGCTCGCAGTAGAGGCCTTCGACGAAGTCATGGCGGTCAATGCGCGCGGCACGTTCCTGTGCGCCCGGGAGCTCTTACGCCATCCGGTCGCCGGCGGCGCCATCGTCAATATCAGCTCGCTGGGCGGCGTGCGTCGCACGGAGAAGTTTCCCGGCCTTGCGGCTTACGTCGCGAGCAAATTCGCGGTCGTCGGCCTCACCGAGGCCCTCGCCGTCGAAAGCATCAAGCTCGGCGTGCGCACCAATGCGATCGCGCCCGGCGCTGTGAACACCGAGATGCTGCGCCAGGTTGCCCCGCACCTGCGCACCTCGACCGAGCCCGAGGACATCGCCAAGACCGTGGTGATGCTCTGCGACGACGACCTCAGCCGCCGCATCAACGGCTCGCTTGTCGAGATCTACTCGAACGAGTGAACCGGCTCAGCCTATCGGGCGCTTGTGCTGGCGCGGTGCCGGCATAGAATTCCCCCGCATGGAGCCCGCAACGACCCGGCAGAAGGAAATACTGGCGCTGGCGCGCGTGCAGGGCCGGGTCAGCGTCGATGACCTTGCCGAAAAATTCAATGTGACGCCGCAAACGATCCGCAAGGACCTCAACGATCTTTGTGAGCAGCGCCTGCTCAGCCGCATCCACGGCGGCGCCGTGATCGCATCGGGCGTCGAGAACACCGCCTACGAGGCGCGCCGCCTGATCGCTGCCCAGGAGAAGCGCGCAATCGGCGCCCGAGCGGCGGCGCTGATCCCCAACCAGAGTTCGTTGTTCATCAACATCGGCACGACGACCGAAGAAGTGGCGCGCGCGCTCATCAGCCATGAGGACTTGCTGGTGATCACCAACAACCTCAACGTCGCGCGCACGCTTTATCCCTTTCCCAGCTTCGACGTGATCGTGGCCGGTGGGCCAGTACGACGCAGCGACGGCGCCGTCGTTGGCGCGGCGGCCATCGACCTCATCCGTCAGTTCAAAGTCGATACCGCGGTGATCGGAACATCGGCGATCGACGAGGACGGCGCCCTGCTCGATTTCGACTATCGTGAGGTGCGCGTCAGCCAGGCGATCATGGAAAATGCCCGTCGCGTCGTCCTGGTCGCCGATCGCCTGAAGCTCGAACGCGCCGCGCCCGTCCGCATCGGCCACATCTCGCAGATCCAGGTGTTCGTGACCGACCGCCTGGAGTCCGCCCGCCTGCGTGCGATCTGCGCCGAGCATTCCGTCGAGATCATCGAGACGGCCCCTGAACAGGCCGTGCGCTAGTTGGCCAGCGTATTTTCGCTCTTCGTTGCAACCCCTCTGAAAGATCGCAATTTATCCATTTTGCTTCATTGCGAGTGATAAAAGATACATTTAAAGTTCGTATTGAGCTGAAAGCGAAACCAATACGAAAAGAGGAAACGCTGCAGTGTCGGCCGATTTTGATCTCGCCATCATCGGTGGCGGCATCAATGGCTGCGGTATCGCCCGCGAGGGCGTGCGGCGCGGTCTTTCGGTGTTCCTTTGCGAGCAGGATGACCTCGCCGCGGCGACTTCGTCGGCGTCGACCAAGCTGATTCACGGCGGCCTTCGCTACCTCGAGCACTACGAGTTTCGTTTGGTGCGGGAAGCTTTGCGCGAGCGCGAGGTGCTGTGGCGAATGGCGCCGCATATAATCAGGCCGCTCCGCTTCGTGCTGCCGCTTCATACCGGATTGCGGCCGAGTTGGATGTTGCGGCTCGGTCTCTTCCTCTACGACCATCTGGGCGGGAGGGCGCTGTTGCCAGCTACGCGGCCCGTGAACCTGAAACGCGATCCTGCCGGCGCGCCGCTGAAGCCTTCGTTCGTGCGTGCTTTCGAGTACTCCGATTGCTGGGTCGACGATTCCCGGCTGGTGACTCTGGCGGCCGTCGATGCCGCGCAACGCGGCGCGACCATCCGCACGAGAACCCGTTGCGTGTCGGCCGAACGAACCGATGGTGCGTGGACGCTGGCGCTGGAGGATCGATGGACCGGAGAACGCAGCGTCGTGCGAGCGCGTGCGCTGATCAACGCTGCTGGCCCATGGGTCGCCAGCGTGCTGTCCGGCGCGGTGCGCAGCAACAGCGCGGTCAGGGTGCGCCTGGTGCAAGGGTCGCACATCGTCGTGCGCCGCCTGTTCAAGCACGACAAGTCCTACATCTTCCAGAACGCTGATGGCCGTGTCGTCTTCGCCATCCCCTTCGAACGCGACTTCACCCTGGTCGGCACGACGGACCGCGACTATGCCGGAGATCCGGCGGCCGTCGCCGCCAGCGCCGACGAGATCGACTATCTCTGCGCCGTGGCGAGCGACTATTTCCGCAGACCACTGACGCCAGCCGACGTCGTCTGGACGTTCTCCGGCGTGCGTCCGCTATTCGATGACGGCGTCTCCGAGGCCCAGCAGGTCACGCGCGACTACGTCTTGGTGCTCGAGGCGCCGGCGGGTGGACCGGCGCTGCTCAACGTGGTTGGCGGCAAGATCACCACCTTCCGCCGCCTCGCCGAAGCGGCCCTCGACAAGCTCTCTCCGCATGTGCCGACGATGAAGCCGCCGGCCGAGATGCCGGATAGCCCCTTGCCCGGCGGCGATTTTCCCGTCGGCGGGCTGGAGGCGCTGGCCGCCGATCTCCGTGGCCGCCATCCTTACCTGGCGCCCGAGCATGCCACCCGTCTTGCCTGCGCCTACGGCACGCGCACGGCCGTGATGCTCGACGGTGCGCGCGACACGTCGGACCTCGGCCGGAGATTCGGGGCCGACCTGACGGAACGCGAGGTCGTGTTCCTGATGGACCACGAATGGGCCGAGACGGCGGCCGACGTCATCTGGCGCCGTTCGAAACTCGGACTGCGCATGACAGCCGCCGAGACCGCCGAGCTCGACAACTGGATGGCGTCACGTCGGCGGGCGGCGCGCGAGCGGTCGACGAGGCTCGCCTCATGACCGTAGAGCTCCGGGACGTCACGTCGGTGCGCGGCGCCGAGGTCCATCTCAGTGACATATCGCTGTCGCTTGAGCGCGGCACGCTGAACGTGCTCCTGGGGCCGACCTTGTCAGGCAAGACATCGCTGATGCGCGCGATGGCCGGGCTGGATGCGCCGACCTCGGGCCGCGTCCTGGTCGACGGCAAGGATGTGACGGGCATCGACGTGCGCAAGCGTTCCGTCGCCATGGTCTACCAGCAGTTCATCAACTACCCCTCGCTCACCATCTTCGAGAACATCGCCTCGCCGCTCAGGGTGCAGCGCCGGCCGAACGAGGAGATCGACCGCCGGGTACGTGAGACGGCGCGCCTGCTGCGGCTCGAGCCCTACCTCGGCCGCACGCCGCTAGCCCTGTCAGGCGGCCAGCAGCAGCGCACGGCCATCGCTCGCGCCCTGGTGAAGGGAGCCGACCTCGTGCTGCTCGACGAGCCGCTGGCCAATCTCGACTACAAGCTGCGCGAGGAGCTGCGTGCCGAGCTGCCGCGCATCTTCGAGATCTCGGGCGCGATCTTCGTCTATGCCACCACGGAGCCGTCGGAGGCGCTGCTGCTGGGCGGACGCACGATCTGCATGTCCGAAGGCCGCGCCCTGCAGATCGGCGACACGCCGACCGTCTATCATCGGCCCGAGACCCTGCGTGTGGCCGAGCTGTTCTCCGATCCGCCGCTCAATACCGTCGCGATCGAGAAGAGGAATGGGGCGGTGGCGTATCACGGCGGCGATACCGCGCCGGCAAACGGCCTCTATGCCGCACTGCCGGACGGCCCCTACAACATCGGCTTCCGTGCCCATCAGCTTGTCGTCGCCAACGGCGCGGCGGGCCACCACGTCTTCCCCGCGACCGTGGCGCTCACCGAAATCGCCGGCTCCGAAAGCTTCGTCCATCTCCAACGAAACGGCACCAACTGGGTCGCCGTCCTGCCCGGCGTGCACGAATTCCCGCCCGGCCAGGCGGTCGAGGCCACGCTCGATCCCGACGATCTCTTCATCTTCGATCCCGAGGGCCGGCTGGTCGCCGCGCCCCGGGGCGGGTGAGGCGAACCATGGCCCGCATCGACCTGGTCGACCTCGCGCACTCCTACGACGGCGGCAATGCCGATCCCGCGAGCTTTGCGTTGAAGCCGACATCGATGACCTGGCGCCAGGGCGGCGCCTACGCCCTGCTGGGACCGTCGGGCTGCGGCAAGACCACCTTGCTCAACATCATTTCCGGGATCGTGAAGCCGTCGCGCGGCAAGGTCCTGTTCGACGGCCGCGATGTCATGGCGCTCACGACCCAGCAGCGCAACATCGCCCAGGTCTTCCAGTTTCCGGTCATCTACGACACCATGACGGTCGGCGAGAACCTCGCCTTTCCGCTCAAGAACCGCGGCGTCGGGCGCGCCGAGATCGATGCCCGCGTGCATGAGATCGCGAAGCTCCTCGATCTCGTTCCCCAGCTCGATCGCAAGGCCAGCCGGCTGACCGCCGATGCCAAGCAGAAGATCTCGCTCGGGCGCGGGCTGGTCCGCGCCGACGTTGCCGCCGTCCTGTTCGACGAGCCGCTGACGGTGATCGATCCGGCCCTGAAGTGGGAGCTGCGCTCGAAGCTCAAGGTCCTGCACCGGGCGCTCGATCTCACCATGATCTACGTCACGCACGACCAGACCGAGGCGCTGACCTTCGCCGACACCGTCGTGGTGATGCACGAGGGCAGCGTGGTGCAGACTGGCACGCCGGAAGAGCTGTTCCTGCGGCCCGATCATACGTTCGTCGGCTACTTCATCGGCTCGCCCGGCATGAACGTGTTGCCGGCGGAGGTCGAGGGACGACAGGCGCGGATCGCCGGCCATGAGCTCAGGCTCGCGCGGAGCTACGGCGGGCTGCCGCCTGGAGCGCGCATCGAAGTCGGCATCCGTCCGGAATTCGTGAGCCTCGCCGCCGCGGCGCCCGGTCTGCTCGCGGCCAGGATCGAGCGCATCGACGATCTCGGACGCAGCCGCTTCGCCCATGTGCGCGTGGGTAACCTCAAGATCGCCGCGCGCGTGCCGCGTGGCCTGTTGCTCGGCGGCAACGAGGCCGGGCTGGTCTTCGAGCCCAACCACATCCACGTCTATGCCGATCAGCGTCGGGTCGAAGGAGCGGCGTGATGGAGAAGATTCCCAACCAAAAGGCCTGGCTCCTCGTCCTCCCGGTGTTCGCCATCGTCGCCTTCTCGGCGGTCATCCCCTTGATGACCGTGGTGAACTATTCGGTGCAGGATACCTTCGGCAACAACAAGTTCTTCTGGAACGGCGTCGGCTGGTACCAGGAGCTGCTCGATCCCTCGACCGAGCTCGGCGGGCGCTTCTTCGCCTCGCTGTGGCGCAACCTCGCTTTCTCGGGCGCCGTGCTCGCGATCCAGATTCCGCTCGGCATCATCGTGGCGCTGGCGATGCCGCGCGAGGGCTGGGGTGTCGCCTTCTCGCTGGTCGTGCTCGCCTTGCCGCTGCTGATCCCGTGGAACGTCGTCGGCACGATCTGGCAGATCTTCGGCCGCTCCGACATCGGCTTGATGGGCTGGGGACTCAACCGGCTGGGCTTCGACTACAACTACGTCGCCAATCCAATCGACGCCTGGCTCACCATCATCATCATGGATGTCTGGCACTGGTCGAGCCTGGTGGCGCTGCTCTGCTATGCCGGCTTGAAGTCCATTCCCGAGGCCTACTACCAGGCAGCCAGCATCGACGGCGCGTCGCGCTGGGCCGTGTTCACCGCGATCCAGTTGCCAAAGATGCGGCACGTGCTGGTGATCGCCATCCTGCTGCGCTTCATGGATTCGTTCATGATCTACACCGAGCCGTTCGTCGTCACCGGCGGCGGCCCGGGCAACTCGACGACGTTCCTGTCGATCGAACTCGTCAAGCTGGCGCTCGGCCAGTTCGACCTCGGCAAGGCTGCGGCCATGTCGATCGTCTACATGCTGATCATCATCATCGTGTGCTGGGTCTTCTTCACCGTCATGACCAATGCCGGTGCGGACCGCAAAGGGGCGGGAGGCGAGAAATGATGTATGCGATTCCCGGCCGCCACGCGATCCTGGCGCTCTTCCTCATCTTCCTGCTGCTGCCGATCTACTGGCTCGTGAACATGAGCTTCAAGACCAACGTCGAGATCACCTCGACGATGACCTTGTGGCCCGAGCGGCTCACGCTCGACAATTACCGCGTCATCTTCACCGACGCGAGCTGGTACTCGGGCTACATCAATTCGCTGAAGTACGTGGTGATCAACACCATCCTGTCGATCAGCGTCGCGCTGCCCGCCGCCTACGCCTTCTCGCGCTACCGGTTCATGGGCGACAAGCACCTGTTCTTCTGGCTGCTGTCGAACCGGATGGCGCCGGCTGCGGTGTTCGCCCTGCCGTTCTTCAATCTCTATTCCGCGATCGGGCTGTTCGACACGCCATGGGCCGTGGCGCTGGCGCATTGCCTTTTCAACATTCCGCTCGCGGTGTGGATCCTCGAGGGCTTCATCTCCAGCGTGCCGCGCGAGATCGACGAGACGGCCTTTCTCGACGGCTACTCTTTCCCACGCTTCTTTGTGAAGATCCTGATGCCGCTGATTGCGAGCGGCATCGGCGTCGCTGCCTTCTTCTGCTTCATGTTCTCCTGGGTCGAGCTCCTGCTCGCGCGCACGCTTACCTCGGTCAATGCCAAGCCCATCGCCGCGACCATGACGCGGACCGTGTCGGCGGCCGGCATGGACTGGGGCGTGCTGGCGGCGGCGGGCACCCTCACCATCCTGCCGGGCGCGATCGTGATCTGGTACGTGCGCAACTACATCGCGCGCGGCTTCGCGCTTGGCCGGGTCTGAAGGGGGCCGGCATGGAAAACATCGCCTGGATGGCCTGGACCCCCGCCACCGCCTGCTTCTTTGCCGCCATCGGGTTGATCCTCGCGACCATGATCTGGCTCGCCGCGACGCGGCCCGAGGCGGAGCGCGTGGGCATCCTCGGCATCCCGACGACACGCGGCGACAGGCTTTTCCTCTCGCTCGTGCTCGCCGCCGTCATCCATCTCGCCTGGATCGGGTTCGTCGGCAGCCAGCCGATCGCCGTCCTGCCGATCGGCGAAGGCATCGAATTGTCGAGCCTGTGGCTCGCCACCGCCATTTCGTTGGTCGCCGCCGTGATCGTGTTTCGCACGGTCTGAGACCTCCGAGGTCAAGCAGAGCCGGGACAACCGGACGTCCTTTCGGATCAGTCGCTCAGATTGGAGGAAGCCATGAGACGCATGACAGTGACTGTCCGTCTATCGACGATGGCGAGTACCATCGCGATGGCGGCTTGTTTGGGGGCCCTGCATGCCCCGGCGTATGCTGACGAAGCGGCGGCAAAGCGGTGGATCGACACCGAGTTCCAGCCGTCGACGCTCAGCAAGGACGAGCAGTTGAAGGAGATGCAGTGGTTCATCGGTGCCGCGAAGCCTTTCGTCGGCATGGAGATCAGCATCGTCTCCGAGACCATCACGACGCACGAGTACGAATCCAAGGTGCTGGCCAAGGCCTTCACCGAGATCACCGGCATCAAGGTCAAGCACGACATCATCCAGGAGGGTGACGTCGTCGAGAAGATCCAGACCCAGATGCAGTCGGGCCGGAACATCTACGACGGCTGGATCAACGACTCCGACCTGGTCGGCACCCACTTTCGTTACAATCAGACGGTCAACCTGACCGACTGGATGGCGAGCGAGGGCAAGGACGTGACCCTGCCGACCCTCGACGTCAACGACTTCATCGGCAAGTCGTTCGGCACGGCGCCCGACGGCAAGCTGTTCCAGCTGCCCGACCAGCAGTTCGCGAACCTCTACTGGTTCCGCTACGACTGGTTCACCAATCCCGACTACAAGGCGCGCTTCAAGGCCAAGTACGGCTACGAGCTCGGCGTGCCGGTGAACTGGTCGGCCTACGAGGACATCGCCGATTTCTTCTCCAACGACGTGAAGGAGATCGGCGGCGTCAAGGTCTATGGCCACATGGACTACGGCAAGAAGGATCCGTCGCTGGGCTGGCGCTTCACCGACGCCTGGCTGTCGATGGCCGGCAACGGCGACAAGGGCATCCCCAACGGCAAGCCGGTCGACGAATGGGGCATCCGCATGGAGGGCTGCCGTCCGGTCGGCTCGTCGGTCGAGCGCGGTGGCGACACCAACGGCCCGGCGGCCGTCTACTCGATCGTCAAGTACGTCGAGTGGCTGAACAAGTATGCCCCGCCCAACGCGCGCGGCATGACCTTCTCCGAAGCCGGCGCCGTGCCGGCCCAGGGCAACATCGCCCAGCAGATCTTCTGGTACACCGCCTTCACCGCCGACATGGTGAAGCCCGGCCTGCCGGTGGTGAACGCCGACGGCACACCGAAGTGGCGGATGGCGCCGTCGCCGAAAGGGTCGTACTGGAAGGAGGGCATGAAGCTCGGCTACCAGGATGCGGGCTCGCTGACGCTGCTCAAGTCGACGCCGCTCGACCGGCGCAAGGCGGCCTGGCTCTACATGCAGTTCATGGTGGCCAAGACGACCTCGCTCAAGAAGAGCCATGTCGGCCTGACCTTCGTTCGTGAAAGCGACATCTGGGACAAGAGCTTCACCGAGCGCGCGCCCAAGCTCGGCGGGCTGATCGAGTTCTACCGCTCGCCGGCGCGCGTGCAGTGGACCCCGACCGGCGTCAACGTGCCCGACTATCCGAAGCTGGCACAGCTGTGGTGGCAGAACATCGGCGATGCGTCGTCCGGCGCCAAGACACCGCAGGCGGCGATGGATGCGCTGGCCGCCGCGCAGGACTCCGTCCTCGAGCGTCTCGAGAAGTCCGGTGCCCAGGGCGCCTGCGGTCCCAAGCTCAACCCCAAGCAGACCGCGGAGTACTGGTTTGCCAAGGTCGAGAAGGACGGCACGCTGGCGCCGCAGCGCAAGCTTGCCAACGAGAAGCCCAAGGGCGAGACGGTCGACTACGACACGCTGATCAAGTCGTGGCCGGCCACGCCGCCGAAGCGCTGATGGGTATCGCTTCCTCCCCACGCTCCGCGTGGGGAGGTGTCGCCGTCATACGGCGACCTGCCTTCGCCGAAGCGAAGCCGCTTCGGCTTCGCGCAGGCAGGCGGAGGGGTTACGGGCATCAGTACTGTTGCTCATGACCCCTCCGTCCGCTTCGCGGACACCTCCCCAGCTTCGCTGGGGAGGCAAATGATCGTTACGCCTCGCCGTAGTGCACGCGCCGATAGGCGCGCGACGGGATCAGGTCATCCGTGTGGATGTCCCACACCGAGCCGATGTTGGCCGCCTGGTGCTCGCGGAACAGCGGGGCGAAGCGGCCCATCTCGGTGACGGCGGCGCCGCGCAGGCCGAAGCCCGTCGCCACGCCGGCAAGATCGCCGCGGCCGTGGATCGCCTCGCCGGGATCGATGCCGTTGGCGCGGAACTTGTGGAACTCCGCACCATAGCCGCCGTCGTTCATCACCGAGATCAGCATGCGGATGCCCTGGCGGCGGATCGTCTCCAGTTCCTGGATGTGCATCAGCAGGCTGCCATCGCCCTCGATCAGCATGACCTTGCCGTCGCCGCGCGCCGCGGCGATGCCGATCGCCGCCGGCAGGCCCGAACCGATGGCGCCGAACTCGTTCACCACGTGGTACTTGTCGGCCGGCCGGCCCTTCATGTGGGTCATGGCGATGCTGAAATAGTGGCCGCCACCGACGACGACGTCCCAGTCCTTGGGGATCGCCTGGTCGAGCTCGAGGATCGCCTTGCGCGGATCGACGGTGTTGGGCTGGACCTGGAATTCCTTGGAGTCGGGAGAATCCTTGGCGATCTGCTGCGCCATGTCGCCGTTGCGGAAGCCGGTGCGCGTCACGCCGCGCGCCTTCAGGCGGGCGGTGATGGCTTCGGCGGCAGCCTTGGCGTCGGCACGCACGTGAAGGTCGGCGGTGCGCAGGCCCTGCCACAGGCCGCGCGGGTTGGTGTCGATCTGCACGGTGCGGGCGCCGGGATAGAGATAGCCGCCTTCGGTCGTATAGTGGCCGAGCCCCGCGCCGATGCCGATCACCAGGTCGGCCTCGGCGAAGCGCTCGCGCGAGAAGTCGCTGGCGAAGGAACCGGCGATATCCAGCGCATAGGGATTGCCGTCGAACAGGCCCTTGCCCAAGAGCGACGTCGCCATCAGGGCGCCCGACTGCTCGGCCAGGTCCTCGATCGCCTGGCGCGCACCGGAGCGGATCACGCCGCGGCCGGCGACGATGATCGGCTTCTCGGCCTCGGCGATCATGTCAGCGACGCGATCGACCATGGCGGGATCGGGCAATGGCCGCTGCGCCATCGGCACCAGTTCGGAGGAGGGTGTGTAGTCGGTGAGATGCGGCCAGGCCTGCTTCTGCAGGTCCATCGGCACGGACAGAACCACCGGCTTGCGCTCGGCCTGGGCGATCTGGAAAGCCTCGCGCACATTGTCGAGCACGCGGTCGATGTGCTTCACGCCGACGAAGGCCGCACCGCAGGCGAGCGCCAATGGCGCCATGTCGATCTGCTGGATGTACCAGGAGGCGGTGAGCGGGGCATCGCCCGCGAACACCACCAGCGGCGTGTTGGAGCGCGCCGAGATGGTGAGCGCCGTCATGATCTGGGTGAAGCCCGGCCCGCAGGTCGTCGAGGCCACCCCGACCTTGCCGGTGGCGCGGGCATAGCCGTCGGCCATGGCGACGGCGCAGTGCTCGTGGCGGGCGTGCACGACCTTCACGCCGGGCAGCTTCGACATCGCCACCGACCAGTACATGTTGGCATCGCCCATCAGCGTGAACAGCGTGTCCACGCCCTCGGCCGCGAAGGCGCGGGCCAGCATGTCGGTTACCTGCAGCTTGCTCATCTCGGTGTCTCCCTTTTTTCGAACAGGCTGCGCAGCCAGGACAGGAATGCGCGCCACATGAGGTTGCCCGCGTTCAGCTCGGCGGGCGGTGACGGCTGTGTCGGTGCGGCAGGCGGCG
>Ga0075369_10000181_pt1 | contig 18065 bp, 26 predicted proteins | sample EndMethybrTD3034_FD_71400 | JGI IMG/M metagenome (GOLD analysis project Ga0075369, IMG submission 71400) | Populus endosphere microbial communities from Tennessee, USA - Endosphere MetaG P. TD hybrid TD303-4 | ecosystem: Host-associated > Plants > Roots > Endosphere | place: USA: Tennessee...
GCTTTTGCATGTATGTTTCGAACTTACCGATATGTTGGCCTAGCTTGCCGACGCGGATCTGGATATCCTTCGCCTGCTCTTCGATTTGCAAGCTACGAAGCCCTTGCAAAACCGTCTGCAAATACGCCATGAAGCTGGTCGGGCTCACGATAATAACGTGCTTGTCCCGAAACGCATATTCAATAAGATCGCGCGAGCTGCCAGCCGTTCCCACGTTGTTGATAAGCAAATCGTAATACAGCGACTCGCTTGGTATGAACATGAAAGCAAAGTCCATCGTGTTCTCGCTTGGCCGGATGTACTTGCTCGTCTCGTCGATACGGCCTTTTAGGTCCATCTTTATTTTCTGCAACAGCCTGTCACGCTCCGCTTTGTCGTTGGACTCAATGAAACGATTGTAGTTCTCAAGGCTGAACTTACTATCGATCGACAAGACCTTGCCTTTTTCCAAAAAAATCGCCGCGTCGACGATCTCGCCGTCGTTAAACTTATACTGCATTTGGAACTGCCCGGGCGCCATGACGTTCTCGAGCACTGATTGCAAGTAATACTCGCCAAAAACACCGCGTTGCTTTGGATTTTGCAGTACGTTCTGTAGCGTCTTGAGCTCGTCGGCCACATCAACGACCCGCCGGTTCGTCTCGTCGAGCTTCGCAAGCCGCTGTGTCACGTCGGCGACAAGCTTGGCGCTCTCGGTCAGTTGTTTTTGCAGCGAGGTTTGGACGTTAGCATTCCCACGCTCCAACTTGTCGCCCATGCTTTGTTGCAAAAGCGCGATACTGCGCGTCAGCTCGGTCACGTCCGACTTGACCATTTCTACCGCGCTGGAATTCCTTAGCTCGCGCAGGCGTTGGTTCAGGTAAAATATAACGGCCGCGAACCCCAAGATAACGACGGCAAGAACGATAAATAAAAGTAACTGGCTCATGCTTACCAGTATACCTTACTAGAGACTGAGCGTAACACGGACTGCCGCGACCAGCACGACATATACGATGACGACCATCGCGAACGAACGAACGCGCGCGATCCAAGTGAACAGCGCGTAGGCTGCCGCGTACAAAAGCACCGCCGTCAGGCCGATACCATACCAGGGAAGAAGCGCCGCCTGGCCAATGATCCCCCATAAACACGCAGTCACGGCTACGACCACGAGCAGCGGACGAAAGATCTGTAACCGCACCAGAAAGAAGAGCCCCACGCCGGCACCAATAATACTGGCTGCGCTCTCGGCATACTGCGATACGCTAGCACACTGCAAGACTTGGGTTCCCTGGCAAAGGACTGGAGTTAATATATACCGTTCAATAACTAGCGATAATCCCCACACCAGTAGCCCGATAACCGCCCCCAACAAGGCGACCGCTACCAGCTTGCTCGCATCAAGCGGCGTAAACAATTGCCGCGCATCTTCTTCGTAGACATCATTCATGTACTTTTCTACCCCTCAAATACTATGGGGCTATTGTACTAGTTTTTTGTGTTTTTCACCAGAGTTTGTCGTAGCTACCTTATCATTCCGCTGCACGTACCAAAGAGCGCCGACGGAGGCGACAAGCAAACCGCCAATGACATCAAGCGGCGTGTGGACCAATGCCAGTACGCGGCCGATACATACCAATAACGTTAGGGCCGCCAGCGTAATAGCCAGTCCTTTGCGGCGCGTCTCGAACCACACCGCCAGCGTCAAGAAGGCAGTGAACAAGGCATGATCGGATGGAAAGCCAGGATTGTTGAGATAACTTGCGCCAGCCGAAACCCCTAGCAGCTGGAACGGCCTCTCGCCCGACGGTTGATACACCGATGCGAGAAGTTTTGCCAGCAAATACGCCGTCAGGCCGGCCATCAATATCCTTGCATATGACTCGAACCGATGGCTTTTTGGCACCAAAAAAACCAAGGCATAGCCTGCAATGAGGATAATCGGAATAATTGCCCCGTCGGCAAAGAGCTTCACGATAAACTGCGTCGTCATAGCCTCAGTATACAACGAAAAATTACACTATTACTAGCCAAGCCGGTTACTGCGCGCCAGCACATAGCGCTCTATACGTTGGGACGTCCACCCGCGTTGGCGTAGCTCTCCTTTCAGCTTGCCAAGAAGCGCCAGCCGAAACGCCCGTTCGCTTGCAAAGCCGCTCCGGCGAACTATTTCGGCGAACGTCATCTTTTTGTGCATCTCTCGAAACGCTAGCGTGTCGATACCTAATACCTCGGCCCGCAGTTCACCCTTTCGGTCATGACGCTGCAGAATTCGGTCGAACTGCGTTTCCTGCCTGCGCTGGACGTTTTGTTTTCGCCCAATGCCTGGAGCCGCGGACATGACCGCGGTCACCAGCAACAGCGACGCAAGCGTTTTGGTTGATATTCGCATGTTCAACCTCCTTATAAGCGGGCCTGAAAGTATCGCTTATGTCTTCAGTATAGAACGTGAAAATATGTGAAAAGAATGTGTTTTATACAACAGTGTGAGAATTATTGCAATACGCCAATTGCCCGCGTCACGACCAGAACGACCGCCACGACAGATACTAGCGCCTGTGTCATCATCATGAGCTTAGCTCGGTGCGAAATAGGCACCGTGTCAGCCGATGCGAAATTAGTCACGTTGGTCACCGAAAGGTACAGGTAATCGGTAAATCCCGGCAGCCAGTCCGCACCGCTGATGTTTTGGTGAACCATCTGAGGAAACAAGAAATCACGTTTGCGCGCGCTCACCACTCGCTGGTCAGGACCGCCGCCATCTACCTCCCAGTACAGCATGGCGAACATGAATATATTCGTGAGATAAATCGTAAACCCGTTCCCGAGCAGCTCCACCCCCGATACCGTGGCATGACCAGCCAACAACGCCCTTACAAGGAACACGAGCGAGAATACGTTGATGAGAGCAACGATAGCGATAAGCGCGACCGCCAAGCTGCGTCGCGGCCGCGAGACACGGTGGTACCCTTCGCTCGTCACGATAGCAAGAGCGATCATAAGCACCGCCTCGAATCCTATGATAAGGAATTTGTTGTACGGCAAAAAAGAATCGTCGGTAATAAATTGCATCACCATGACAGCCAGGACGCCAAGCTGCAGCTGCCAAATCGGGTCATGCGTCCGTCGAAATACTTTGCGAACCCGAAGCGTATCTAGAATGCCAGTCATACGGCGATTATACCATAAGCGTCGGGGGGCTACAGGACGCTCGTGCCGAAGATGTATCCTACGCCGTACGTCACGACCGAGGCGAGTATCACGATGCCAAGCTGTCGCAGCCCGCCGTAAGCAATGTTTTTGCCGCCCGAATAACTAATATAGCCACCCACGATAAAGCTGCCGAGAGCCGTCAGGATGATAGACCACCAAATTGCCGGTGATCCACCGCCAAAGAACCAAGGCGTGAGTGGCGCAAGCGCACCAACCGTAAACAGCACGAACGACGAAATAGCCGCCACCCAAGGAGAGCCTAGCTCGTCCGGGTTAAAGCCCATCACTTGGCGGGCATACGCTTCGGTAAGGTGATGGTCGTCTTCGGCGATTTCTCGGGCAGCCTTGATGGCCGTCTTATCCTCGTGACCAGTCTTGGAAAGGCTGTCCGCCATTTGGTCGACAAGCAGTTGTCGGTCCTCTTGCATGAGCCGGCGAATGTCCTTCAAGACTCCGGCGAATAGTTCTACCTGGCTGCGAACGGATATCCACTCGCCCGCCGCCATACTGACCGCGCCCGCGACCAACCCGGCAAAGCCAGCCAAAAGAACGTTATGACTAGCAGCCCCCGCGCCAGCGACGGCCAACACGATACAAAGAACGCTTACCAGGCCGTCATTCACGCCCAACACCGCTGCACGGGCGCCGCCACGCTGAACCTGCAAAGCGCGCTTTGCTAATATTTCACTATCTTTTCTTCTATCCATATCAAAAGTATAGCATTTAGGCGACCGCGACGGCCAAGGCTTCGATTTCCTCGAAACTCCCGAGCACTCGATCGGCGCGCTCTACTACTGATGGCCGTGCGACATGTTGCGTAAAGGCCCAGAATTCATCCGCCGCTCCCCGTGACCGTACTTCGTAATCAGTAATGCCGTCACCTATCATGATTACCGGCCCAGGAAGCGCAAGCTGCGCCACCTGCTCGGCCTTGCCGCCCGGACGGCTCGTCGCGCGCGACTCGTCAAAACCAGTCACGTTGCCATTACCGTCATAAATGAACCGGTTGGCACGGACATGCGCGGCAGGAATACCCAACTCTTCGGCTATCGGTATGATGTATTCTTCGAAACCGCCCGAAACGATATAAATGTTGTCGGCGTTTTCTTCGAACCAGTCCTCAAGCTCCAGGGCAGAATCGGTAATCGTGTCCTTCAGCAGCTCGGCCACCTGTTTGACGTGGCTTTTGTTGGTAACGAACAGCTCCAACCGGCGGCGCAAGGACTCGTCAAACGGCAAGCCTCCGTTCATCCCTTGGTTGGTGAGTGCGTGCAGTTGTGCCAGTTTTATTTCTTTGTCGGGGTGGTCTTCGAGGCTTAACCGGGCAAGTTCGTCGAGAGATTCCACGCTGACCAACGTCGAATCAAAGTCAAAGATATATGTTAGCTCCATACACATACGATACTCACCTTGCCTACATAACACAAGCATAGCCTTTTCTTACCCGGCCGGGTATACTGTAGCTATGTCTTTAATCATTCACATCATCATTGCACTATCAAGTATCGCGTTCACGACGCTTTTGTTCGCGGCACCTTCGCAGGTAAAATTTCGTGTCAATTATTCGCTCATCGGCCTGACGCTCGCTACCGGCACCTACCTCGTCGTCAGCACGAACGCGCCGATGCTCAAAAGCTGCATGACCGGATTGTTCTACATCGTCCTTGTCACGGCTGGTACGCTCGCGGCCCGCTACAAATACTCGCAACAACAAACCGCCCAAAACTAGGGCGGTTTCATTTTTGCAGGGCAACGTCGCTAGCGTAGCTTGGCAAGGTATGGCAACGGGAATTCCTTTGCCAAATATTTTTTGTACAACTGAATGCTGTCTTCGTGATCAAAGGCGATTTCATCGCTTGGCGGCAACGCGTCCAAGGAAAACCATTGCAGCTCGGCGCTTTCCCAATCAGGTTCGCCCGTTTTCTCGACCGCATCGGCAATATAAATGAAATCGATGTTCTGCCGATCTTCGTGGGGGCGGTTTGGATCGTCATTGATTCGCAAGAGACGCAGGTTGTTCACGACCCAGCCCGATTCTTCCATCGACTCGCGAACACCCGTCTCTTCCGTCGTTTCGTCACGGTTGGCATACCCGCCGAGCAGGCACCATTTTCCCGCCTCAAGCAAGCCTTTGGCACGTCGAGCCAACAGAATCTGATTGTCCTTCATCACCAGGCATCCTACCGTCACATGACGCAGGCTATTTTGGTTACCGTTTTCAAAAGTACACGTAATCATATAGGTAGCGTATGCTTACTCGACCGGCTGCAGTACGGCTAAGATATTACCAGCCGGGTCCTTGAACCAGGCGATATTCGGTCCCATACCCGGCGCTCCACGCATGATTCCCTTTTCGTCCTGTCCGCCAGGCATGCCTTCGTAGTGTTCGAACGACACGCCACGCTTGATCAGTTCGTCGACAGCTGCGTCGATATCATCGACGACAAAGTTCAGCATCGTATAGGTCGCCGCCTGATGGTTTGGCTTGGTGTACACCCACACCTTAGCGCCACCCGGCATCTGCAGCTCGACGCCGCCCATACTGTCTTTGGCTTCAACACCAAGTACGTCGCCGTAAAATTGCTTGGCTTTGTCCATGTCGTCAACCGAGAATCCACTGAAGGTTGCTATTGGCTTGAACATATTTCCCCCTTTGTTTTATGATTCGCTAGACTGACCATGCACACTAGTGGTGGTCGTGCATGACTGCATGACCCTTGCCTCGACCAATCAGCAGACGGTTTACCGGCACGGCCGCAACGAATGCAATAACCAGTGATACTGCCATGCTTCCCCAGAACAGCCAACTAGCAAGCGATGCATCGAGCGCGCCCGGAATGAGCGCCACGACTGCATTATCGACGATCTCCATCGTAGCGATAGATAATGTATCCGCCGCAAGCGCCAGGGGCACGACCTGGCGCAAGCTCATCCCGGAACGCAGCAGTGGCAGCGAAGTGAGCGTATATCCAAACAAGAAAGCTAGGGCGATAGACAGCGCGAACATCGCGGCATTGCTCATGCCAGTTGCCGTTCCTACCACCATGCCGGCAACCTCGCCAATCGCACACCCCGTCAGGCAATGCACTGTCGCGCTGATAGCCATTTTTGTCAGGGGGTCGCTTAACATATTTCTTATTATACAAAAAAAGCGGGCAAGCAGGCCCACTTTTAAGTTAAAGCCGCTACTTGGCCCGTTGGCGAAGGCCTAGTACGTTGCCGTCAACGGTCACTTGTGCGATCAACAAACCGCCGCCAACATCCTTGCTAGCGACCGTCACTTCCGCGCCGGCTTCCTGCAGAGTTTTCAGGCCCGCCTCGATATCGTCGACATCAATGTAACTAATGATCTCTGTGCCGTTCGGATCCAGGCCGACTTCCCTTTCTTCTACCTTATAGCCGACGTAGTATTCGCCATCGATGTAAGGTTCGGTGCCCAGGTAAGTATTGAAGAACTTCTTGGATTTTTCTAAATCCTTGGTTGGGTAAACGATAAGTGGGATGTTGTTGGCCATAGCTGCCTCCTTGAGTTATTTATTGTTATCCTGTATAATCAAGATACTCTAATATAGAGATAATGTAAAGCGATATCATGACCCTGCAAAATACTAGCGAACTCAAACAACAAGTTATTATCGACTCTCGCGAGAACGGTATTAGTTATACTCTGTTTCGCAACACCATTGGCAAAAAGCTCGGCCTCAATACGACCGACTTCGAAGGGCTCGACCTTATCTTTTATCGTGGTGTCACGACACCGTCCGAGCTATCGCGGTATACCGGCCTAAGCTCTGGCTCTACGACGGCCATGATCGATCGGCTCGAAAAGAGCGGGCTAGTAAAACGCCAAAGCAACCCCGACGACCGCCGCGGCACGCTTATCGTTATCGATCGCGAGGCGGCGTTGAATGTCCGCCCCCTCTTCACTTCCGTGCGAGTAGCGCAAAACCAGCTGCTCGACGACTATTCTCGTCAGGAGCTGAAAATCCTTAGTGATTATTTCAAGCGTTCAGCGACGATGTTTGACGAAGAACGTCAAAAAATGGCCTAAAAACATAAGCTGGAAAACTCGTTGTAATTATTCCCGCAATCCGCTATATTTGCAATTAATGCTGGCTTAATAAATGTATTAATAACAGCTTAGGGGGCAAAAAATGGCAACCAAAAAAGAAAAAACAGCGATAAAAAGCGCCGTAACTCGCGAAAAAAGACGAGGTATCGTACGAGAAGAAAAGCATATATTATGGATTCTCCTCGCTATCATCTTCATCCTTCTCTACCTGCTCTTGGCACAGAGCAACGGATGGTGGCCATACATGCAGCCCAAGCTAGGCAGCGCGTTTTATACCAACATACCCGCTAGCGCGCCCGCCGCCCAAGGTACGAAAGACACTACCTCCACCGGGACAAGCAAGAACACAGGCAGCACGAGCAGCGGCAACAGCAGTTCCGGCACGAACTCCGGCAATACCGGGAGTGGGAGTGGAAGCGGCTCGTCAACGACGCCAAGCACTGGATCCGGCTCTATCGCCGACCTTGCGGCGAACGTAAACGTTGGTGACAGCAAGGTCAAAGTCAACGGCAAAGCGAACAACCTAGGCCCCGGGTGCGCAGTAGTTGTCAACGCCAACACGCAAACGGCCGGCAAGCAAGAGGTTTGCACCTACTCGCAGGGCAACAAAATCGTTACGGTCACCTACCTTAACGACCATGTCATCAGTGCGTCCAAGAGCGGCTTCTAGCTAAGCCGCCAAGACGACATGAAAAATCGGCCGCCATAGGGCCGATTTTTTCATGTCGTAACTATAAAAGCAGCCCCAAGATTTCTCTTGGGGTGCAGTCATAACGTAGGACTTGTTATGTGCTAATAGTAACACTACCTGCACAAAAAAGCAAACAACACGCTAGATGTCGAGCTCTAGCTTCCATGCCATTGGGATAAGCGTCAGGTTGATCAAGTGTGGAAAGCCGCTCTGCGCTTTCCACTGGCTGAGGCCTCGGCGCAAATCCTTGGCAAGAGCATCCGCATCTGTTATTTTATGGTCGCTCATCTCTACCCAAATTTCAATTGGGGCGACTTGCACCTTTATGTGCGAGCTGTTGCCATACACGAACACTTCTTCGATCCCAGTCGCCTCGACGACCACTTTTTGCGCGGCGTCGCTTATAGCCAAGGCTTCTGCCTCGCTAACGACAGCATCATCATACTCTAGTTTGATTACAGGCATATAGCTCCCTTATTGTTTGGCGATTCAATTTATTATACCAAAGCAGGGTGCGGAATCCTGCCACGATGAAACTTTTTTCTCATTCGTTACGTATACTTGGGTGTAATGGATGAAAATCAAGTAATTCAGTCGGTTCTGGAAGGTGACAGCGATCAGTACCGGCTATTAGTAGAACGGTACCACGTAGGTCTTATCATTCACTGTGACCGACTCGTGAAAGACAGGCAAGCCGCCGAAGACCTAGCGCAGGAAGCATTTATAACTGCCTATAACAAATTAAGTCGGTTCAATAACATGGAAGGCCGCTTCTCGACGTGGCTTTACAAAATAGCAACCAACAAAGCAATCGACTATCTAAGAACCAAAAAACATGCCGTTCCAACCGAACCCCCGGAGGAACTCGCCGAGCAAGCCGCACCTAATTACCAGGAGAATGAGCGCAACGCCGAAATACGCGCGGCAGTCAATGCGCTAGAACCGCCAAAATACCAACAAGTCGTCAAGGCATACTACTGGGGTGGAGCAACCTACGAACAAATTGCCGAGACCATGAACGTACCAGTCAATACTATCCGCACATGGCTGCGAAGAGCAAAGGAAAAACTACGGAGCGAACTATCATGAATGATGCACATACCGAAGCCCTCCTTATCGGGGCAACGAACAAAAACAACCAAACAACCGCGTTCGTCAGTAGCGTCATGACACGCATCGAACGCATGTCCCCACGAGTAACGCGCAGGCGACGCTTCGGGATGGTTCAATTCACTCGTCCACGATTCGCGTTTGGACTTGCCGCACTCGCTCTTGCCACCAGTATCGCCGGCTTTAGCGGCTACGCCTATGCCATCGGCACCAACCCTGTATCACTCATCACACGGATTATTTCAGGCGATACAGTAAAAGTAGAATACAAGGGACGACACTTCGAATACGGCAAGCGACAAAGCTACAATGACGTTGCTGTTACTGCATTCGCTGAGCTGAACACCGTCAACGGCCTTGCATTTGCCGCCAGCAACGCAGGTGCGATACCAAAAGATAACACCGAGTATTTAAGCACGCCCTACGGCTACCAAACACCATATACCTATCCTACGCTAGGAGAGATCGCCGATGTCACCGATACGTCCGTTACCATCGTGCAGCGCTACATGCTCGGAGATAAAACAAACGCCTCTCATGACATGATGCAGACCATCATCCTTCCGCGCACGTCCGATATGCAGTTCTTCAAAGAAGCAAAGGCGTCCCCTGTCACGCTGAAAGACGTCGGACGGATAGTTGAATTACGCCAAGAAAAGGCCACGAAACATATCTTACATTCACAAACAAAGGCCAGTATAACGACCCGACATTTCATCTTTGCCTTAAACCACACGCTCGACGACTTCAAAGCCGCAGATAAAGCGACAACCGGATCGAATAGTGCCATGGAGCCTGCTTTATCAGGCATTATCGAGAAAAACTTTGGTCAGCTAGACAATCGTTGCCTCAATAACGGTGCGGACCTTTGCAGCCCCGCCCTCCTTAGCAACAGTAGCAAAAGCCTCTACGGCAAAGGCCGTGGAAACAGTAACCCGAACGTCATACAGTTCGGCGAAGGAGTTGGACTCAGTGACGGCCAGCCTGAGGTCATCCTGCGCAATATTTACGGCAAGCTGATTAAGATACAACAAGACACCATTGCTATCCGGAGTTCGTCTGGCGCCACCTGGACCCTACACTTCACGGCAGTCCAGCGCCAAAACTACAGTGCCACATGGAAGTCCGATCTAAAAATAGGAGATATGGTAGGCGGCTCGATCCTTCAAGACCTCAGTAGCCTGGACGCCCGGACGATTGCAAGCGACCATATTTATAACCTCATGCGCGTGCAGTAAATCGACGCTTACGGCCGGGGGTCTGGGTCCACGAAAGCGAATTTCTAAAGAGTCAGACCGTTGTTGTGCAGAGCAAACACACTTTTCCGCACCTGAACAACCCGAATTCAAGAGGTAGACAACTCCCCGGCGGTACTGCGCCGAAGGCAGTGGTTGCTCGGCGGGATTGCCGTCAACAACTAATAGTTCTACTCTCCGTCCGAAGAGTTAGTAATTGATTTATATATAAAATATGTTATTGTTAGTAATGCGAAAGGAAATCGATCGCACAATCTTAGGAGCATGATCTCGTGGAAGTTATTTCCGGAGTACTAGCCCTTTTGGCTATGCTCGGTGCTATCCACCTTGTCGGTAGCGCCTGGCTGACGTTTGAATACGCGGCGAAAGCCAAGTGGAACCAGTACAAGGTGCCCAAGAAGTACGCCGCTAAGTGGATCCTCATCACTGGATTCCGAGGACTCGTCAGCAGCTGTGACGACGTGGACGGCATCTTCTGGCGACACATCCAAGCCCGGATGGACGCGGATCGTACGAACGCCGCCGACATCGCCGACTGCAAGGCGAACCTCCGTCGACTGGAGGCGCTGCCGCGCACGGACACAGCCCTCAAGGCTGCTGGTCTTGAAAGGCACCGTCTCGCAACACTGCGAGCCCACGACAACGAGGTGGCCGCGACCATCGGCGTCAGTGTCCTGGCTCCAGATCTCGCAGCAACAAGCGCGAGCATCACGATCAGCCAGACGACGCTGAGCGCCATCCGTCCTTCGTCCTCCTGAGAGGCGGGGCCCGAGAGGGCCCCGCAAGGACCCAAACTCTTAACTGAATGTTGAGCGTTTAGGTCTTTTTAGTTTTTGAGGCACCTGTCGGCGCTGCCGTCAAAACATAGTTCTGTATATTTTTACCCGTTGCGCAACCATCTCGAAATGGAAAAATCACCAGTGCTAAACCAATGATCTTTCCATGGCTGGAGCTAAAGAACCTATTCCAAACTTTTCAGCAGCAAGATCAAATGGAAATTGAACAACAAATTAAGGAGATCCGCCTTTTACTAGACGACGAAGAAGCATATCACGTGGTCGCTAATCATAATCGACCCTGCTGCTTCACGTTATCTAGAAACTGTTCAAGCTATTCTGCAAACAGGGCGACCTGGGTCGGGCTCATACTCTGGTTAAAACCTGTGTAGGTCGTCTGTTTTATGGTAGCGATCTCACATTATGATTTCAAACTAGTTCAGAGCCTAACCGACGCTAAATAAAGTCAAAGAAAGCATCGTCGCTAGAATAAACACCTCCGACGTCAGCGGCAGTAAAGTTATCGTAACGCGCAGTTGAACTTTGGGTACTGCGTATACCAGTATAGGAGCCGGTGGTGATTGCGGTGTTTGTCACAGCAATACGCTCCACCCCATTAATGAAGGCTTTAATGGTACTGCCGACGCATTGTATACGTGCAACATCACCGTTTGCCAAGGTGGCCGCATAGCTTCCGATGCTTGTAAATGTACCACTTATATTTGTGAATAAATTCCAAGACGTGCCATTACTGCGTAACAAATAGAAATTGTTTCCCGCTAGATCAGAGCGCGCAAAAACGCCCATAGATGTTGTACTTGCAACGGGCATAGCAATTTCTGCGTAATGGTCGACGGTCGCGAGCGGTTGGTTGTAAAGAATAACACCAGTAGTGGTTAGGCCGGGCGCTAGCTGGTTACTCTTAATAGACCAGTCGTCGGCTACTTCTGTCCAGTTCGCCCCGACCGTAGTAGAGTCCGCGCGATTAAAATTGTCACTGTATATCGCCATTACGTAGTAACCTTTGAAGCCAATACAGTCCACCGACTACGGGATGAATTGTAAATCGCCCCAAGAAAGAGCGTCTTGCCATTCGTAATAGTGATTGGCGAGGTGATATTAGTCGTGAACTCAAAGCTTCCGCCGCTTCCAGTAGTCAATGTAAGCGAACGATCTGCGGCGGATGCGGTGATCTCCCAAATGCGGTGCATGCCATCGGTGGCGTTGGTGGGCACAGCGAGAGTGCGGTCACCAGCAACCGTGACTCGGAAGTGTTTGCCGGCACTCGCATCCGTAGATATAGTTGCGGCATCTGTTAGCGTGGCAATACTCGCCGACTCAAGCGCAGTGACTCGGGTGTTAAGTCCATCGGTCACAGTTGTGTCTGCTTTCAAATTCAACGCCGTTTGCTGTGCAGTAGAGACTGGCTTATTTGCGTCACTTGTGTTGTCTACATTGGCCAGCCCAACTGACGTTTTGTCCAGGGTTTGCCAGCTTTTGTCTCCTCGCCAATATTGCGAAGTCGTGCCAGCGGCAATAGTATTTTCTTTGCTTGCCAGGCCAGGAACTGTCGGCGAAGCCGCTGTACCACCAAGATCGCCGGCGAGTTGCACAATACCTTTGCTGCTCGTTGTAGCATCGGGCGCACCGGCAGAAACGGTGCTATCAACATAAGTCTTATTCGCTACTTGGCTTCCGAGGGTCGGCAAGGGTACGACCGGCGAACTTGAGAATGTTTTTGTTCCCGCGACAGTCTCATTGCCAGTATTGTGGACTGTTGCGGCATCGTCGGCCTTTGCACTAAGGCTTCCAGAACTCTTGAGCGTTCCATTTGCATTGTGCTCGACTAATAGAAAATCATTGAGGATATCACCCCAAGACCCATTGTCTGCTCCAGGTTGTGGTAGTCGAGCCATAGTTACTATAATTTTAGCATAAGCACGAGAAAAAAGTTTGGACGTTCTATCTCTCCTATGAGATTCCAAACCACAAAAACCACCTCTTTTACGGAGGTGGTTTTTGATTGAAATAATTTTGGCTGGGGTGGAGGGATTCGAACCCCCGAATGCTGGGACCAGAACCCAGTGCCTTACCACTTGGCGACACCCCATCGGTACTAGAGGAAATTGTACCACTAGTACGGAGTAAACTCAAGTGCCCTAGGCTTCTTTTGGCTTGTTGGCAGCAGCCTTTTTAGCTGGGCGCTCGGCTACGAAATGATCGCGAACCTCGAACAAGAAATACCCGCCCACACCGGCAAATATAAGCCCCCAAATAAGGCTGAAGAGGTTTAGTTGGAATAGGAACGAAACAAGCAGGCTTAGCACGTTGATAAGCGCGACCAAGAAAAGCAGCGACCAGCCCTTCTTGCGCATTGCCTTTAGCGGCGTGATCGCCATGGCCGAGAGAACCATGTCGACGATACCGAACGCGAGTGATATGGCAATGATAACGAACGCCAAGCCGCCAAGCGCAGCCCCTACAGGACCGCCATACCCTGCCATTAACGTACCAGCAAGGAGCGCACCAAGAAGCACGCTCACGATGCCTAGGCTCCCTAAAATAACTCCTACCAGCACCAGCCACCACACGTTCTCGGCAAGCCATAGCCGCCCATTCTTTGGCAAGTGCGGCATACCTTTATACCACGAGGCTACCATCGTCTCGAGATTACGTAAGCTTTCCATCATTCCCTCCTTAGCTTTATTTGTCTTTATCATACGCTGAAAGAGGGAGTAAGGGCAATGGCTATTCGTGACGCCTTGCGAGCGGCCACATTCCCCAGGCTGCCCAGGCGGCCAAAATACCTAGCGCCACACAGAACAAGACGTTCCACCACCCTACTGGCAGCGTTACGGTCGCGCCCAACAAGCCGCTGTTCACGATAACGCCAGAACTAAGATTCTGCCATAGCGTAGCCGTGAACCACATCGCGATTGCCAGCCACCCAGACACCATACTGACAAAGCGCATGGCCGGGCTCAGGCGCATGGACAGCAGGAACGGAACGGCAGCCACTTCAAACACGACGATAAGCGCCGCCCACACCGAAGACATCCCGCCGCCACCAGGTAACCACATCGCATCAATAACAGCCGAAAAGTCCTCGAAGGTAAACAGTTGCGCGACTGCCATGACCACAAAAACAGCGGTCAGTGCAATACCGACGGTTCGGATATTTTTTGTTTTTGGCCTCATAGCCGAAGTTGCCTGGACAAATACGCTCATACTTGCAGTATACGCCATTCGCAATTGAAAAAGAAAAGCGTTGTCATTTTTATTAAATCGCTTGCGCTTTTTTCGAAACTCACGTATTCTACTAAACAGCGAAGGTTACAAAAACAAACACAACTCCAAAAAAAATTGTGTGACTGATCGCTCTACGATATCCACCACAACAAAATAACACCTTGATATTTCAGGGTGTTATTTTTATGTCGACAAAACACGTCGCGACGACATTTGACATATTATAGATATTAATTCATAATAACCATAGCTTCCACGAACCGTGGAGGCGCATCTGTCCGGTTTCACCAGCGTGAGGTATAGGTACAACCATGTATCAGTATGTCGCAAGGCTTCTTCGGAGGTACGCCATCGAGGTGGCGGTCACCATCGGCAGCGCTGCCGCGGTCGTCGCGATCGGAACCCTGCTCCGCGGCTACGAACAGCCGGCCTCCATACACGGAAGCCAGTGGTTCTTCGCTCCCCTGGCGCGGTTCACCAACGACGACATTCGCCTGGGCGCCGCTACCGCGTGCCTCGGAGTCGCGTGCGGCCTCGTGGTCGCGTGGACCCGTGCCCAGCTTCGGCTCCAGGCCGTGCGTGCGCGCACCAAGCGGTGACTTCGCCGCCACGTGTTCTACAGATGCTCCCGATGCGCCCGCCACCCCCGGCGGCGCATCGGGCAGCCAACTTGCTTCATATACAACTATGTGGAACAAGCAAGCTGTCAGCGCCTATTCTGCCTTGAAAGAGTTCTCGGCACGCCATTTGGCGATATGGCCATGATGGCCGCTCAAAAGCACGTCAGGTACGCGCATGCCACGAAATTCCTCCGGGCGGGTGTATTGAGGAAATTCCAACGTCTCACCGTCCGAAAAGCTTTCGATGGCCGCGCTGGTTTCGCCGCCTAGCACGCCGGGGATAAGCCGCACGACGCTGTCTATGACCGTCATGGCCGGAAGTTCGCCACCAGTCAGCACGTAATCCCCTACGCTCACCTGCTCGTCAACAAGCGTGATAATGCGCTCGTCGTAGCCCTCATAGCGGCCACAAATGAAAATAAGTCCCTGATCGCCGTCCGCCCAGCTTTGGGCCGTCGCCTGCACCCAGCGCGCGCCACGCGGCGTCATAAGCACCACCTTGGCCGTTGGGTCGTTAGCCTTGGCCGCCTCTACCGCGGCAAACAGCGGCTCGGGCTTTAGTAGCATACCATCACCCCCGCCATACGGCGTATCGTCCACTTGCTTGCGTGGCCCCAAGCCAAAGTCACGCAGGTTAACAAGACCGAACTCTACGGCGCCTTCTTTTTGCGCCTTCCACATCATCGAGGCGTTGAACACCCCTTCGAACATTTCCGGAAATAGCGTGACGACTTGAATTTTTCTCATTGCAACTATTTTACCACCTCTGGTGAATATTGACAAATTGTAGTATATAAGATATAAATATATTCGGTAGATAAGCACCGTATCCTCGTTAGGAAACATCTGATGATATCAGCCGAGACCATGAACGACCTGGTAGAAAACCGCGCTTTTCGCGCCTTCCTGGCCGCCCGCACCCAGGGTGTCGAGGGCGACACCACGGAACAGCGAGAAGCCGCCCAGCGCGTCACCAAGCAAATCGCTACTGTCCTGAAGCGCAGGGTGGGCAGCGTTCGGTACAACCTCGCCTGCGCCCTTCTCCTTCAGCTCATCGACACCTATCTCACCGTCTACAACGAGAACGAGCCACCCTACCTTCCGGAGGGGCACGAGCGGTTCAGCCCGAGCTGAGCCCGTGCCCCTCGGGGCACCCCCTAAATCATTTTGCTTTTGCAGATGACCTAGGGGGTGTTTTTTGTTATACTAATCACCAAACCAAAGAGAGGGAACCTATGGAACTTGATACCCACACGCCCGTCAGCGACGACGAACGGCGCCTTGCCGAATCCAAAAAACTTACCTTGCAGCCAGTCCACGCGAATGTGAGCCCCGACGACCTCCCTGATGCGGAGATTGCCGCCCACCATGTCAACGAACCCGCTATCGGCAATATCGAGAGTGACACCGAACAGAACGTCTCTGCTATCCAACCCTCGAGTAGCGTCACGAACGCGCAGGGCCAAGCTACGTCAAGTAATCGCGCCCTCGCTATCGCTGCGGTCCTCATCACTGCCACGTTGCTGCTAGGCGTGATTTTCTTTTTCGTTTAGAATCACGAAACCCACCATTTTTCAGGTGGGTTATCGTGACACATACAAGGCTCTCAACAAATATGTTTTGTTGCTCGCATAGAGCTTTCTCGCAGTTCAAGTGTCTTTGAACTGTTTATGATTATATATCGAGATCGTCGAGTTCTGCAAGCTCTTTTCGCGTGTTTTTTGCCAAGAGCGACTCGTTATCCACATCTTCCTCTGTAAAGTTTTTCGCAACCCCTTCTTCGGACGATACTTCGTAGTTCTCGCGATCATCATCGTTATTGACGATCTTAAGGTTGTAACGTGCGTCATTCTTCGTGCCAAGCGCCCGCAAAAGCGTCCGCAAGCTCTGCGCGGTCACGCCGCGTTTGCCAATGACCCGCCCTAAATCGTCTGGATGTACTGTTAGCGTAAGCAGTACCCCCTTTTCATCTATGAGCCTTTCGACGACGACGTCGTCGGGGTTGCTGACGAGTGATTTTACAACGTACTCTACAAATTGTTGGTCTATAGTCGACATAGTATTTTGCCCCTCCGTATTACTCGGTTTTCCTCACCGAACTGATATTAGCTATTCACCCCATTGTAACACGAAAAACACCCGCTTTTGCAAGCGGGTGTTTGAAATATTTGACGCGATTTTTTTACGCTTCGGCAGCTTCTTCGGCTGGAGCTTCAGCGGCTACTTCTTCTTTTGGCTGGTTTTTACGCAGCTTTTCAGCGTTCCTGATAGGCTTTTGCTTGCTAGCGTCGGCCTTCTTGACCCAGCTAGGAAGCTTCACGCCAGCTTCTTCGAGCAGTTTTGCTACGCGAGGAGTCGGCTGTGCGCCGTTGCCAAGAAACTTCTGTGCTTCTTCGACTTGTACGTTAGCTTCTTTGGTGTGTGGGTTGTAGGTGCCAACATAGGCGACAACACGACCGCTAGATGGGTGGCGCTGTGCTTCCTGTACGGCAAGGCGGTAGACTGGGTAGCCTTTGCGGCCAAGTCGTTGCAAACGGATTGCGAGCATAAATTAAAACTTCCTTTACTCTCTTCGTAGAATTTTTATTAGTTCTTGACCAAGTTTACACTGTTTTGGCCGCTACGTCAATCTGTTTTAGAACGCTTGCCGTAGTTTTCGATGGCCGCGCGGGCTGCTTGCTGCTGTGCTTGCTGCTTGCTTGGCCCAGTACCTTGTCCCATCAGCTTGTCGCCAACAAAGACCCCTAGCGTAAATATCTTGTCGTGATCAGGGCCGACTTCCTCGAGGACTCGGTACTGCGGCGTTTGGTTATCGAGGCGCTGCGAGACTTCTTGCAGGTGCGACTTGGGATCACGCCAACTGCCGCTCTTGAGGATTCCGTCAAGGGTAGAGAGGATGTGTTTCGAGATGAACACCTCGGCATCGGCATAACCGCGCTCAAGGTAGATGGAGCCGATGACAGCCTCGAAAGCATTGGCAAGGATCTGCTGGCGAGCACGACGGCTGCCGTTCTTCTCACCCCTGCTCATGCGCAGGAGCGGTTCGTAGCCGAGCTTGTCGCCGGCCTCCCCGATGCTTTCGGTACGTACCAGGGC
>Ga0075369_10000182_pt1 | contig 18019 bp, 17 predicted proteins | sample EndMethybrTD3034_FD_71400 | JGI IMG/M metagenome (GOLD analysis project Ga0075369, IMG submission 71400) | Populus endosphere microbial communities from Tennessee, USA - Endosphere MetaG P. TD hybrid TD303-4 | ecosystem: Host-associated > Plants > Roots > Endosphere | place: USA: Tennessee...
GACAAGGTCGTGACCAGCGGACGCCGCTGGCGCCAGGACGGCTTCGGCGCCACCGGCGAGGCCTATCTCGTCGGCGCCGACCACCTCGCGCGCTCCGGGCCACGCGCCTTCTATGAAAACCGCAACCGCTACTATGCGGATCTCAAGCAGAGCGGCGCCACGGACCAGGAGATCGACGCTATCCGCCGCTACGGAACGCCGGTGTTGCAGCAGCATATCGCCACGGAGGCCGTCCAGTCCGCCCTCGCCGGGACCGAAGGCGCCGGCGAGATCGTGGGCTATCACGGCGTCCCGACGCTCGCCTCCTGGGGGCCGCTTTCCATTCCCGGCCTCAAGTGGATCCTCGTCGCCAAGATCGACGCATCGGAGGCCTTCGCCCCGATCGACAGGCTGCGGCGCAACCTGATCATCGTCGGCGTCATCGCCATGCTGGTGGTGGTCGTGACGTCGGCCTGGCTGTCGCGCTCGCTGCTCGGGCCGCTCAGGGAACTCACCGCCGGCGTGACGCGCTTTGCCGCCGGGGACTACGGCGCCAAGGTCGCCGTGCGCAGCCGCGACGAGATCGGTCGCCTGTGCGCGGCGTTCAACGGCATGGTCGACGAGCTGCACGAGAAGACCATCGTCATCGAGAACAAGAACCGCGAGAACGAGCAGCTGTTGCTCAACATGCTGCCGGGGCCGATCGCCAACCGATTGCGTGGCGGCGAGAAGAACATCGCCGACGGCTTTGCCGAGGTCACGGTGGCCTTCGCCGACATCGTCGGCTTCACCGCCCTGTCCTCGCAGATGCCTCCCGCCAGTGTCGTGAGCCTGCTGAACGGGCTGTTCACGCGGTTCGACGAGGCGGCCCAGGAGCTCGGCATCGAGAAGATCAAGACGCTGGGCGATGCCTACATGGCGGTGTGCGGCCTGCCGGTGCAGGTGCCCGATCATGCCGAGCGCATGGTGCGCATGGCGATCCGCATGGTCCACATCACCCAGGAGCATGCCATGGAACATCGCGTTCCGTTGACGCTGCGGGTCGGCATCAACAGCGGCCCCGTCGTGGCCGGCGTGATCGGCAAGACGAAGTACATCTACGACCTGTGGGGGGACACGGTGAACCTGGCGAGCCGCATGGAATCGGGCGGGGTGCCCGGCACGATCCAGGTGACGCGGTCGGTGTACGACAAGCTCAAGGACCGCTTCGCCTTCGAGCCGCGTGGCCAGATCGAGATCAAAGGCCGAAGCAGCGTCGAGGCCTGGCTGCTCAAGATCTGAGGGCAATCACCGGGCGAACCTGGAGGCCATCTGACCGAGGAAGTCCGCCTGTTGCTTGAGAGCTGAGCCGTGGTCATTGATCCGCCTGCGCGTGGCGGCGTCCTGTCCTAAACTCGGCGTCTTCCAAGGAGGTGACCATGCCGGCCATGACGGAAACTGCGATGAAGTTCTTCGAGGCCTGCGAGGCGGGCAAGGGATGGCAAGCCTGCAAGGCGTGGTGTTCGCCCGACGCGTCGTTTGCGTGCCAGGCGGAGCCGCTCGTCGAGGTGCGCAGCCTGCAGGCCTATGCCGACTGGATGCAGGGCCTGATCGGGATGATGCCGGACGGCCGCTACGAGCTGAAATCGTTCGCCGTCGACGAGGAGCGCGGCAACGTCACCGCTTACGCCGTGTTCATGGGCACGCATACCGGCGCCGGCGGGCCGCCGCCCACCGGCAAGAGCACGCAGTCGGACTACGTCTACAACATGCACTTCGCCGACGGAAAGATCCGCCACATGACCAAGATCTGGAACTCGGGCTGGGCGCTCAAGGAGCTCGGCTGGTAACGGCCGCCCTCAACAGCGACAGGCTTTGCCGACGATGTAGGCGACGCCTTCCGGACCGACCTGCGCGGTGTGCTGGCATCCCGCCGCGATCTCGCAATGGTCGCCGGCCTTGAACGTTTCCGCCTTGTTGTCACGGACGATGGTGATCTCGCCGCTCAGCACCATGATGCGCGCGTCGAAGTCGTGGGCGTGCAGGTCCTCGGAGAAGCAGGGCTTCTGGCCGCCATGCACGACCTCGAAACCCTCGCGGCGCAGATCGCTCTCGAACGCCTCGCGGGTCAGCGGTCCGCTGCGGCGACGGCCCGACAGCAGGGCGACGCCTTCCCGCCCGACATGCTCGGCATGCATGCAGCCCTTGGGGACTTCGAAGCATTGCCCCGCGCGAAAGGTGACTGGGGCGTTGTCGCGGGTGATGGTAATTTCGCCGCCTAGGACCAACGACTTGGCGTCGAAGTCATGGCAGTGATTGGCGGCAACCAGGTTCGGCTTCACGCTGGTGTTCACGACCCGGTAGCCATCGCGACGCAGGTCTGCCTCGAATTCTGCTCTGTCCATGGCGGCTGCTCCTTGCTTGGATGGCCGAAATGTGCGCTATGGAGGACATGCTGTCAACTTTAGAGGACGAGATAAGCCTGCGGACGGGCCGAGCCGTCAAGCAACAGCGCGAGGCGCTGGGCTTCAGCCTGCGCGAGCTGGCCGCGCGCAGCGGCATCTCCTCCTCGATGATCTCGGACATCGAGCGTGGCGCGAAGTCGCCGACCGTCATCACGGTGGTGCGGCTCGCCCAGGCGCTGGGGGTCAGCGCCGCTGCCCTGGTCGACGGGGGCGCGAGCGAGGTGTCGCGCATCCTCATTCTCCGCCGCGGCGAGGGTGCCGGCGGCGAACACCCCGCCCGTTGGCAAAGCCTGAGCCCCGCGGCGCCAGGCAGCCGCATCGACTTCGTGCGCTATGAGATCCCGCCGGCCACCGTCCTCGGCCCGACCGACGCCCACGCTGCCGGCACGGTCGAGCACATGCATGTGGCCAGCGGCACCGTCCGCGTCACCGTGGGCGAAGAAACAGCCGAGCTCGCTGCGGGCGACAGCTGCAGCTGCCGTACCGATGTTTCGCACGCGATCGAGAACCCCGACCCGTCGGCCGCGGCGCTGATCTACCTCATCGTCGAGCGGGATTGATCTCTTACCCCTCAGTCCTCGCCCGCCCAGTCGACGCGATAGCGGAACTCCCAGGCATCGGCGGCCGTGGTGCGCCGCGCCTGCTCATCGCCCGGCCGGGCGATGTAGTCGGCACGCCGCCAGTCGGTGAAGGTCCTGGTGTGACTGGGCGTGAGGCCGAGCGACGGCTCGAACAGCACGTCGGTCTTGTCGGGCAGGCGCAGCACCAGCAGGCGATGCCAAGTGCGATAGTAGAGCTCGACGCTGCCGGCCAGCACCTCGCGCCCGTCGTCGCGACTTGTGTCGGACAGGACGGCCAGCATCGTGTTCTTGGCAGTCTGCAGCTCGACTACGTCGCGCGAGGGCGGCGCCGCGACGCCGGGCGGCAGGCGGATCTCGAACACCAGCCGGGGCGCGGGCCCGTTGGCGTTGACCAGCGGACGCATCAGCCAGAAAGCGCCGATTCCCGCCGCGGCAACGAGAACCACGCCACCGAACACGAGGCCGACGCGGCCGGCCACGGCGGCGCCCTTCAGCCCGGCGCGACGCAGGACCAGCCAGGCACCCAGCAGCAGACCCGCCAGCCCACCGAGCGGCCCGCCGATGAACACCGCGAAATAGCCCGACGCGCCTTCGAACGAGGTGATGCCGAGCAGCGGCGCCAGCGCGGAGGCCGCAGCGGCGCCCAGGGCAAACCCCAGCGCCGCACCGACCATGGCCACCAGGAGCGCCAACAGGTAGGTCATGAGGGACGAGCGCGCTTGCGGGCCGGCTGTCTGCGGGGACGATCGAGCACCGCCACCGCCTCGCGATAGTCGGCGGTGTCGCGACCTTCGGTGAAGCGGTCGAGGACGACCGCGAGTTCGGCGCGCGCGGCGGCGGCGCTGTCCGCGTCCGGGGCGAGGCGCGCCGCGCTGGTCGCGATGCGCAGCGACCAGGCGAGCGCACCCTGCCGCTCCGCCCACTGGCGCGCTTCGGCGAGCACGGCCTGCGCCGGCGCGAGCTCACCTTGGCGGTGGAGCAGCGTCGCCTTGAGGCGCAGCACCTCGGCGATGCACCAGCGCTCGTCGTTGCGCTCGGAGCGTTCGATCGCCGCCGCGATGGTGGCGTGCGCCTCGTCGTGGCGGCCGGCAAGGCTCAGGGCCTCGGCGTAGTGGCAGAGGAAGAAGAGGTAGTGGACACCGAAATCGATGCCGCGCAGGCCCTTCAGCGCGTCCTCGAGCAGCGGCAGCCCGGCCGCGACGTCGCCGCGCTGCACGGTCAGCACGCCGCGGAAGCACATGCCGAAGGCGCGCCAGAAGTGCCACTGGTAGCGCTCGGCCTTGCCGACCAGATCGTCGACGAAGCCCTGCACGGCAGCGAGGTCGCCCACCAGCAAGCCGACCGGACAGGAGGCCTGCACCAGCACCTGCACCAGGGAGAGGTCGTCGCCGCGGCTGCGCTCGTCGTCGGCGAGCTGCCAGGCGATCCGCCGCGCCTGGTCGGAAAGCCCCTGCAGCCAGCAGATGCGCGCCAGGAACGACCGCGCCAGCGAGCGCTGGTCGAAAATATAGCGCAAGGTCTGCGCGCCGGTGGCCGGGGCCACGTAGCCGGCCAGCATGCGCTCGAGATGCCGGTGCGCGGCAGGCTGGTCGCCCAGCAGGTGGAGCGAGTGGCCGATCAGGCGATGGCCGACGCTGCGGTCGGTCTCGTTGGTGCTGCCGGCGACATCGAGAAACTCGCGGGCCAGGTCCAGCGAGGCTCGCAGCGCCCCGGCATTGACCCGCGTCGCCCACAACCCCCAGATCCCGCGCAGCTGATACTCGGCATCGCCGCTGGCGCGCGACAGGTCGAGGACCGTCGTCCAGGCGTCTTCCGTCTCGCGCACGAATCCCTTGAGTTGCATCAGCGACCAGGCCTTGGCGACGTGCAGGCGCAGCTGCCGCGCCGTGTCGGCCGCCGCCAACGCGAGGGCGCGGCACGTCCGCTCGTAGCATTCGTTGAGCAGCGACAGCTGGTACCACAGCGGGACCGCGGCGACGGTGAGCGCGACGGCCGTCGCGGGCTCGGCCCCGAGGCTGAAATCCAGCGCGGCACGGACGTCGTCGATGAGACGGCGATGGCGGGCGAGCCACGCCTCGGCCGGCAGGGCGTCCCACTCCGCGCTGGCGGCCTCCATGGCGGCGAGGCATTGCCGCGCATGCCGCCGCATGCAGGCGACGTGCTCGCCGCTCTCCTCGAGCTTGTGCAGCGCATAGGCGCGCGTCATCTCGAGCAGACGGTAGGACGGCAGCCGCATCTCGAAGTTGGGCACGATCAGCGACTTGGTGACGAGGTTGGCGATGCTCTCGGCCGCCGTCGCCGCGTCAGCGCCGTCTTCGGCCAGCACGCCGGCCGCTTCCGCGATGGTGAAGAGGCCGGCGAACACCGCGAGCCGGCACAAGGTGACGCGCTCGGCCTCGGGCAGCAGCTGGTAACTCCAGTCCAGCGCGGTGGTCATGGTGCGATGGCGCGCCAGGCCGGTGCGCCGGCCCTGCATGGCCAGCCGGAAGCGGTCGTCCAGCACGCGCTCGAGGCCGGCGATGCCGAAGGCGTCGACCTGCCCTGCGGCGATCTCGATCGCGAGCGCAATGCCGTCGAGATGGCGGCAGATATTGGCCACCGCAGGCGCATGCGCGTCGGTCAGGGCATATTCGCCGAGGCACATCGCGGCGCGCTCGACGAAGAGCTGGACCGCCGGATAGCCCATTGCGTCCACGGCGCTCAGCCGCCCGGCCGCCTCCGGAAGCGCCAGCGGCGCCAGGCGGAAGACCCACTCGCCCTGCACGCCCAGCGCCTCGCGGCTGGTGGCGAGGATGCGCAGCCGGGTCCCCGCATCGCGGGCAATGGTTTCCGACAGCCGCGCGGCGCTGTCGATGACATGCTCGCAATTGTCGAGGACGATCAGGGCGTCGCGCTCGCGCAGGAAGGCGACGATGCCGGGCAGCGGATCGTCCGATGCCACGCCGACGCCAAGCGCCGACGCCAGCGCCGTGGACACCAGCCGGTCGTCGGCCAGCGGCGACAGGTCCACGAAGCAGACCCCGTGACGCAGGGTGGGGCGCAGGCGGTCGGCGACGGCGAGCGCGACCGCCGTCTTGCCGATGCCGCCGGGGCCAACGACCGTGACGAAGCGATCCTCGACGAGCCGTTGCGTCAGCGTCTCGATGACGTCGGAGCGGCCGAACAGCCGCCCTGTCGACAGGAAGGGCGACAGTGCAGGCGACGGCGCCGCCGCGGACTCCGGCAGCTCCTGCGCGGCGGCCACGGGCGCGGCCGCCGACGAGATCTCGCCGACGAAGGCGTAGCCGCGGCCGGCGATGTTGGCGATGTAGCGCCGGCCGTTCTGGCCGTCGCGCAGCGCCTTGCGCAAGGCCGCGACCTGCGCCCGCAGCGTTCCATCCTCGACGAGGACATTGGGCCAGATGCGCGCGCAGAGCGCCTCCTTGGCGACGGCGCGGCCAGGCTGCTCCAGCAGGGCGATTAGGAGATCGCGCGCGCGGCTGCCGAGGCGCACGGGCGTCTCTCCCTCGAGCAGCAGATGGCGCGCCGGGAACAGGCGGAACGGGCCAAAGGCGACCCCGGGGTCACTCGGCGCCTGGCCGGTCATCTCGCGTCGATCCCCCTTCCCGTCAATCTGCCCATGTGCAGCCAGAAGATAGGATCGCGACGGAGACCTGCCAATCACGCCGCCGCGGCGGCCGGTATCGTGACCTCGAACGTCATGCCGGGACCGGCATTGCGGACCGCGCGCAGCTCGCCGCCGTGGGCGACGACGATCGAGCGGCAGATCGACAGCCCGACGCCCAGGCCGTGCGGCTTGGTCGTGTAGAACGGGCTGAACAGGCGACCGAGCTTTTCAGGCGCGACGCCCACGCCGACATCCTCGACCGCGAGCAACAGCCGGTCGGCGCCCCGCCGGCTGGTCCGCACGACCACGGCGCTGTTGCGATCGGGCGCCAGCGGCGTCGCCTGCAGGCCGTTGCGCACCAGGTTGACCACGACCTGCTGAAGCTGAGTGCGGTTGCCATGCACCGGCGGCAGGTCCGACGCCAGCACGGGCTGCAGCGCGACGTGGCGGTCCTGTGCCTCGTGCCGAACCAGCGCCAGCGCCTCGTCGACCATCTCGTTGACGTCGACCGGCGACTTCTCCAGCGCGACCTTCTCGGCCAGCGCCCGGACACTGTCGATCAGCCGCCGCGCGCGGTCGGACGAAGCGGCGACGCGCGCCATGGTCGCGAGCGCCCGGTCGATATCGGGCGTTTCCCGATCCAGCCAGCGCTGGCTGGCCGCCGTATCGATGGCGATGGCCGCCAGCGGCTGGCTGATCTCGTGCACGATAGACGCGCTCATCTCGGCCAACCAGACGAGGCGGTCGGCATGGCCGTCGTCCGGATCAGACCTTCCGCGATCTGCTTCGTCCAGGATGGACTGGGTCATTGCTCTCTCCACATACGGGCATCTGCGTGATGGGTGAGAGTTTGTCGCGCCACAGCCGCGGCAGCGAGTTAATCGTCGTGAAAAAAAGTGCAGGCTCGGCGGCTCCGGCCGGCGGACAACACCGCTTCACATCTCTTAAGACCCGCCGCCGCGGGGCGCGGGTGCATATTCGACTTTAGTACAAGAGGTGGATGTGCTCGCCAGGAAATATGCCGGGGATCGGACCGGGCTGCTGCTCATCGATGCCTTCAACGACTTTCTCAGCGAGGGCGGCAAACTGTGGCCGCGCGTCCAGCCGGTCGCGGAGGCCGCCGACCTGCTGGGCCATCTGCGCACGCTGCTGGGCATCGTGCGCCGCGCCGGCCTCGCCGTGTTCCACGTGCCGCATCGGCGCTGGCGCGAGGGCGACTTCGACCGCTGGAAGCATCCGACCCCATGGCAGCTCGAGATCGACCGCGAAGGGCTGTTCGCGCACGGCACCTGGGGCGGAGACTGGCATGCCGACCTGGCACCTCAGCCGGGCGACGTGGTCGTCCAGGAACATTGGGGCCATGACGGCTTCCACAGCACCGACCTCGACCTCCAGCTGCGCCAGCGCGGCATCGAGAACATCATCGTGGCCGGCATGGCCCTCGACAGGTGCGTCGCGGCGACCGCCCGCATCGGCGTCGAGCTCGGCTATCACGTGACGCTGGTGCGCGATGCCACGGCGATGCTGGCACCCGAGGACGCCGAACCCGGGAGCGAAGGTCCGCCCATCGCGCATGTCATCGTGACGACGCAGGAGCTCGCCGCGGCGCTGGGTCAGCCGTAACAGTCAGCGGCCGGCGAGCGATTCGACGTAGGCGGCATGACGCCGGTTGGCGTCGGCCTCCTCGCCGGCGGCGCGCAGCTTCTCCAGCGCGTAGAGGCGCGTCGTCGTGAGCAGTCGGTAACGCGTGCCCTCGTCGGCGAGGTCGGCGACGACCAGCGATTTCTGGATCAGGCTGACGAGCTGGTCGGTGAGCGCGAGGCCCGCAATGTCGCCGGCCACGGCCTGCGCGGCGTCGAGGGAGAAATCGTCGGCAAACACGGCGAGGCGGCGCAACACGGCCGCCTCGGTGGGCGACAAGAGATCGTAGCTCCAGTCGAGCAGAGCGCTCAGCGTCTGGTGGCGCGGCTGGGCCGTGCGGCGGCCGCGCGCCGCCAGCAGCAGACGGTCGTTGATCAGCGTCGCGAGGCCTCTCAGGCCATAGACGTCGACCCGCGCGGCGGCGAGCTCGATGGCGAACGGAATGCCGTCGAGGCGCCGGCAGATGTCGACCGCCACGGGCACATCCTCGTCGGCGAGGGTGAAGCCGTGCATGCTGGCCGCGGCGCGCTCGCTGAAGAGCTGGACGGCGGCGAAGGCGAGCGCTTCGGCAGTGCCGAGGCTCGCGGATTTCGGCGGCACGGCCAGCGACGGCAGGCGCTGGACCCATTCGCCTTCGGCGCGCAGCGCCTCGCGGCTGGTCGAGAGGATAGCCACGCCCGGCGCCGCCTGCAGCAGGGTCACCGCCAGCGCGGCGGCCGCCTGGACGACATGTTCGCAGCTGTCCAGCACGATCAGGACGCGCTTGTCGCGCAGCGCTGCGGCGAGCGATGCCAGGGCGTCCGCACCTGCGGGCGCCTCGCCGAATGCGGCCTCTACCGTCGCAGGAACGAGGTCGGGATCCGCCAGCGAGCCCAGCCCGACGAACCGGACGCCGTCGGCGTAGCTGCCGGACAGCTGCTCGGCGATGGCCACCGCGACAGTCGTCTTGCCGACGCCGCCGGGCCCGAGAATGGTGAGAAACCGGCGGGCACGCAGCTGGGCCGCCAGGGCCGCGATGATCTCGTCGCGGCCGATGACTTGCGTGAGCGAGACCGGGAGATTGTGGGCCGGCCGGTCGGCCGTCGACCGGGCGTCCGGCGCATCGCCCTGCTCGCGCGACACCGGCGCCGCGAAGCTGTAGCCACGGCCGGGCTCGTTAGCGATGTAATGGTTGCCGCCCGGGCCGTCGCCCAGCGCCCGACGCAAGGCCGCGACGTGGACGCGCAACGTGTTGTCGTCGACATGGACGCCAGACCAGACCTCGGCCATCAGCTCGTCGTTGCTGATCGTCTCGCCCGCGCGCCGCACCAGGAAAGCCAGGAGGTCGAACGCGCGGCTGCCGAGCCGCAAGGGCCGATCGTCCCGCAGCAGCACCCGATGGGCGACAAGCAACCGGAACGGCCCAAAAACGAAGCTCCCGTCAGCCACGGCAGCCAGGATCGCACAAGACGCACATGGCGTGCAGCCTAAGGTGCTGTCGAGTCGAAGCGAAGCCTATTCCGAAGGACAGGAACCCGGGTCGCTGTCGCCCGAACGGCCGCGCATGCTCGAGCTCGGCCGCCGGGTCAGCGAGAGGGCGCGCGTCGTTGCCGACGAAGATCGCTCGGTCTGGCTAGGCATGGGCCTTCACGGAAGCCGGTCGATGACTCATTTTTGACACGCCCGTCGTCGCCCTGGTCGGACAAGCTTCAGGGCGATTGAGCAGAAGGGTTTCACTCTCCCTTCGTCGGAAACCATGGCACGTACCGAACGGCGACTGTCTGCCATCCTGCATGCCGACCTGGCCGGCTTCGTCCGGCTGGTGGAGAGCCAGGAAGAGCTGACGTTCGAGCATCTTCGGTCGGCGCGCGACAAGATCTGGCAGCCGGCCATCGAACATGGCGGCGGTTCGCTGGTCCACAGCGCCGGCGATGCCATGCTCGCCGAGTTCGGCTCGGCGGCCGCCGCCGTGCAGGCGGCGATCGAGATCCAGGAGCGCATGGCGCGGTTCAACGAGACAATCGACGAGGACCAGCGGCTGATGTTCCGCATCGGCGTCCATCTCGGCGAGATCATCATCGACGAGGCGGGTCACGATATCTTCGGCGACGGCGTGAACCTGGCCGAACGCATCCAGGTGCTGGCCGAGCCGGGCGGCATCGCCGTCTCGCGCGCGGTGCGCGACGTGGCCAAGCTGCGCGACGACTATGCCTATGTCGATGGCGGCGAGCATCGGGCCAAGCACGTCAGCCTGCCGCTCCACATCTACAGGGTGCGCGCCCGCGAACACGCCGCCACCGTGCCGACCAGGCCGGTGCCCGTGCGCGGAGTCTTCCATTTCCATGGCGCCGACGACACCGGGCGCAAGTTCGGCTTCGACCTGGAAATGGACGAGCTGAGAAAGCGCGCGCAAAGCGTCGTGATCGGCCGGGATTCCACCCAATGCGACGTCGTGCTGCTGAACACGTCGGTTTCCCGGCGTCACGCGCGACTGAGCGTCGGCGGAGACAACACCCTGCAGATCGAGGACGTCGGATCGACCAACGGCATCTCGATCGACGGCGAGCGCATCACACCCGGGCTGCCGCATCCCTTGGCGCCGGGGTCGACGCTCAAGCTGGGGGATGTCGAACTCGTCGTCCGTTACGACTAACCTAAGCCGCCGGTTGAATGTTCTGGTTGATGCTGAAGAAGTTCGTCGGGTCGTACTTCTTCTTCACCTGCGCCAGGCGCGGATAGTTGGCGCCGAACGCCGCCTTGATCGTGTCGGCGTCCTCTTCGCTCAGGAAGTTCAGGAGGTAGGCGCCGCTCGAATGGGGTTTCATCGCCTCCGCCATGATGCGCGCCCACGCCATGTGCTTTTCGTTCTCGGCCGGGTCGGTCCACTGCGCCATGAAGCCCACGTCGTACTCCGCCTTGCGGGCGGCAAACGCGCTCTCGCCGGCGCCCGTGCGACCCGCCGCACCGGCGTAGTACTCGATGACCACGGCGGACAGCGGCGATTGCATCTTGTTGGCGTGATCGACGATGACGTCGATCGCGTCGTTGCTCAGTGCCTTGAGGAACGTGGATTTCCAGTAGTTCTGAGTGCCATCCGGAAAGGCGTCATCGAGGATCTTCTGCATCGCCGGGAACGGCATCGGTTGAACGGCGTCCATCACCGGCGCGCCGAACTGGCGAAGCGGCTTCAGCACCCGTTCGCCCTCGGCGAGATCGCCGCACCAGCAGACGATGACTCCGACGACGGGCTGGCCGTCGGGCCCCGTGATCAGCCCGACATAGGCCGTCAATTCCTCGGGCGCCGAAGCCATGAAGTCGCGATAGTGGCGAATGACATCGCCGGCCCGATCGCGCGGGTAGACGATCAGTCCGCCCAGCACGGTCGATACGGGATGTGTCTTGTAGAGGAACGACGTCACGATCCCGAAATTCCCGCCGCCGCCGCGCAGCGCCCAGAACAGATCGGCATTCTCATCCGCGCTTGCCGTCACGATCTCGCCTTCGGCCGTCACCACCTCGCAGGACAAGAGGTTGTCGCAGGTCAGGCCGTACTTGCGGACCAGCCAGCCGACGCCGCCGCCCAAGGTCAGGCCGGCAATGCCGGTGCGGGACACCACCCCGACCGGGACAGCCCGGCCAAAGGCATGGGTTTCGCGGTCGACATCGCCCAAGGTCGCGCCGCCCTGGACGCGCGCCGTTGCCTTTGCCGGATCGACGAACACCGCCTTCATGCCCGACAGATCGATCACGATGCCGTCGTCACAGAGCGCGCGACCGGCGACGTTGTGGCCGCCTCCGCGGATGGCGACCAGCACGTTGTGTGCCCGAGCGAACTTCACCGCCTGAACGACGTCGGCCGTTCCGGCGCAGCGGACGATCAAGCCGGGGTGCTTCTGGACGTGGGCGTTCCAGATGCGACGCGCCTGCTCATAGTCCGGATCGCCGGGCCGAATCGCCTTTCCGGCAAGGCCCGAGGCAAGACTGTCGAGGGCTTCCTTGGCGATCGGCAAGCCCTTCCGATCCTTCAATGTCGATGTCGTCATATGCGTGCTCCAGCTACTTCCTGCGCGGCCAACTACTTCTTGCGCGGATCGTCGGCGGGATTGACGTAGGTGACCCCTTGGGGTCCGGTGCCGTGCAATTGAAGGACGGTTTCCTCGGTGAACCACGCGTAGTGAGTCATGCCCTTGGCCACGTATGAATAGCCGCCGGCCTTCACCTGCACGCCCTTCGTCTCGTCGAGCTTGTCTCCGGTGCCGATGTTGAAGCTGCCGGAAAGAACCGTGACGTTCTCGTCGTTCGGATGAGTGTGGGCAGCGATCTTGAACCCTGCCGGGACCTTCAAGCGAACGACGTACTGGCCTTCCTTGGTCGGGTCGCCTTTCACCACGGCGAGCTGCGCGCCGGCCGCGTAGGCGGCGGGGGCGGTCCACGTCAAACCGTCGGCCTGCACGGTCCCGTGATGATCCATGGCCATGGCGGGCATGGCGAGCGCCGAAAACAAAGTCAGCAGGATTGTCGTTCTCATGCTTCAATCCTCGCGCAAGCGCCCGGAACATGTCATTGGCCGGCCTGCCGGGAGGTTTGATCGAGAAGCCGCCTCACATGACGGAACTGGCTCGCGTCGGTACGGGCCAAGGGGGCAGATGGGTCATCGTCGTCCAGTTCCGCAAGCCATGCGGGAAGGCTATGCTGCATTGGGGCAGGAGAGACGACGTTGCGTTTCCTACGCGGCACCTTTGCCGACACCACCCATCGCCTGGGGCGTCGTGGCTTCATCGCGCTCGCCGGCTGTGCGAGCTGGACGGCGTCGGTCCGCGCTCAGGGCCTGCCGGTCATCGGCTATCTCGGCTCGGAATCGCCGGAGCGTTACGCCAGTCGCCTCGCTGCCTTCCGCGAAGGCCTGGCCGACGCGGGCTACACCGAAGGGCGCACGGTCGCCATCGATTACCGGTGGGCCGACGGCCAGTACAACCGGCTGCCGGCGCTGGCCAAGGAGCTCGCTGGCCTGCCGCTGACCGTCATCGTGGCGCCCGGCGGCGCCGAGGTCGCGCTGGCAGCAAAGTCGGCGACGGCAAAGACCCCCATCGTGTTCGAGATGGGCGGCGATCCCGTCGCGCTCGGCGTGGTGGAGAGCCTGTCGCGGCCCGGCGGCAATCTCACCGGCGTGTCGAGCCTCAGCGTCGAGGTCTCGCGCAAGCGGCTGGAGTTCATGCGCGAGGTGCGGCCGACCGCCAGCCGGTTCGCCGTCGCCCTCAATCCGAGGAGTCCGACCTCCGACACGCAACTGAAGAACCTGCAGGCCGCGGCGCTGAGCCTCGGCGTGGAGCTGGTCGTGCTGAAGGCCAGCGCCGAAGTGGAGTTCGACGCCATGTTCACCGCGACGCGGGATGAAGGCGCCGGCGGACTGGTCTTCAGCTCCGATCCCTACTTCGCCTACCGCAGCCAGCAGCTTGCCGCGCTCGCCGTGCGCCACAAAGTGGCGGCGATCACGCAATCGCGCGACTTCCCGCTCGCCGGCGGGCTGATGAGCTACGGCGGCGACTTCAGCCAGTCGCACCGCCAGGCCGGACGCCAGGCCGGCCGCATCCTGAAGGGAGAGAAGGCCTCGGAGCTGCCAGTGCAGCGGGTCACCAAGGTCGAGCTGTTCATCAACCTCAAAGCCGCCGCCGACCTCGGCATCACGGTCCCGCTCTCGCTGCTGACCAGCGCCGACCAGGTCATCGAATGAGGCCCATCGAATGAAGCGGGGCGCCGGCCCGCGCCGCACGTCGCTGTTCCGGAAATACTTCGCCACGCTTTTCGCGGCGGTCGTGGCGCCGCTGCTGATCGCGGGCGGCAGCGAGGCGTGGCTGGGCTATCGCGACGAGCGGGCGCGGCTGAACGACATCCTGAACGCGGAAGCCCGCCTGGCGGCGGTGAAGATCGACGACTTCCTCGACGGCATCCGCGAGCAGCTCGGCTGGACCGTGCAGCTGCCGTGGTCGGAGGAGAGCGGCGAGCGGCATCGGCTCGACGCGCTCGGCCTGCTGCGCCAGGTCCCGGCCGTCGAGAGCCTGACCCTGGTCGACGCCCAGGGCCGCGAACGGCTGTTCGTCTCGCGCATCGGGCTGAACCGCATCGACAGCCGCGCCGATCTCTCGCTCAGGCCGGCAGTGCAGGGCGCGCGGGCCAACGGCGCGTGGTTCGGACCGGTGAGATTCCAGGGCGGCTCGGAGCCTTTCATGATGATCGCGGTCGCCGGCAATCGCTCGTCGGTCGGCGTGGCGATCGCCGAGGTCAACCTCAAGCTCATCTGGGAGGTGATCTCCGGGATCAAGGTGGGACGCACCGGCGATGCCTTCGTCCTCGACGGCCCGGGACGCCTGATTGCCCATCCCGACATCAACCTGGTGTTGCGCGCCGACGAAGCGGGCCAGCGACCGTTCCAGGCCCTGCGCGGCGCCATCCTCGACCGGCCCGGCGAGGCGGCGACCGGCCGCGACGTCGCGGGCGAGACGGTACTGGCGGCGATGGCGCCGATCCCGAGCGTCGACTGGAGCGTCATCGTCAAGCAGCCGCTTGCCGAGGCCTTCGGGCCGCTCTACGGGGCGTTGCTGCGCACGGCGGCGCTGCTCGTGGCTGGCGCCCTGCTGGCGGCCGGGCTGGCGTGGTGGCTGGCCCAGCGCATGATCGGCCCCATCCGTCTGCTGGAGGACGGCGCCACGCGCATCGGCGCCGGGCAGTTCGACCACCGCATCGAGCTCAAGACCGGCGACGAGTTCGAGCGGCTGGCCAGCCGCTTCAACGAGATGGCGGCCGAGCTCAGGGTCTCGCAGGAGCGCTCGCAGCGCATCGACCGGCTGAAACGCTTCCTGGCGCCGCAGGTGGCCGAGCTGGTCGACCGCACCGGCGACGACAGCGTGCTCGACGGGCGGCGCGTCGAGCTCGTCGTGGTGTTCTGCGACCTGCGTGGATTCACCGCCTTCTCGGTGCGCGCCGACACCGACACCGTCATCATGGTGCTGCGGCGCTACTACGAGGTGCTGGAAAGGGCCGTGAATGCCTACGAAGGAACGCTGATCCGCTTCTCCGGCGACGGCGCGATGGTGCTGCTGAACGCACCGGTCTCGGTTCCCGATCCGGCGCTGCGCGCCGTCGCCATGGCGGGCGACATGCAGAGGGACGTGCAGGAGCTCCTGGCCGGCTGGCGCGCGCTCGAGGGCCGGCTGGGATTCGGCGTCGGCATCGCCATGGGGCCCGCGACAGTCGGGGGCATCGGCTCCGAAGGACGCCTCGACTACACCGCCGTCGGCAATGTAGTGAACCTCGCCTCGCGCCTGTGCGACAACGCGCAGGACAACCAGATCCTGGTGGACCTCGTCGCCGCCCAGGCGATCGGCGCTGCCAGTCCACTCGTGCCGCTCGAAGCGCTGGACATCAAGGGACTCGACCAGCCGGTTCCCGTGTTTGCCGTTGGCACACATGGGACGCAGCCGGCAAAATGAAGCAACACGGCCACAGGAGCGGAGACCGCATGCCCATCCACTTCACGATCGACCACAAGGCCCGCTACGTCGAAGCCAAGTTCGATGGCCACCTCGTCCTGAAGGACATCGAGGACTTCTGCGATGCCGTGGTCGGGCAGAACGGGCTGCCTTATCGCAAGCTGATCGACGGCCGTACCGCCTACGGCACCTATAACGACGCCGACGTCATGGCTCTGGGCGCCCGCCTTTCCGCCTATGAGACATACGGCCCGCGCGGCGCCCTGGCGCTCGTTCCCGCCCCCGAGTTTTCCCTGGAACTGGTCGACCGGCTCCTGAACCTCGGCAAGGGCGGGCGGCCGGCCAAGGGCTTCCTGTCGATCGAGGCCGCCCGCAAGTGGCTCGCCGAGCAGCCCGAGGCCTAGGCCGCCATGCATCGCAGCGCCGCGTTCGTGGCGAACTACCAGCGCAGCACGGTCAGCAAGTACCGGATGCCCCAGCCCAGGATGAGGGCGACGATCGCCGGCGCCACCAGCAACATCACCTTGACGAGGATGTAGTCTGCGCCGCTTCCGTCGAAATCGATCGGCAGGAAGAGCGCGACGCCGATCAACATCACCGCAATGCCGGTGCCGAGCCATGAGCACAGGATGCCGAAGCGGATCGGCGTAGGCGTCCACGGCGATCGGGGCTGCCGATCGGTCACGAAGGCGACGCGCCGTTGACCAACGCCGGCTCGGTTCTCGGGCCTGTCGGCTCCGATGGCGGCGTGACGGCGGCCTTCTTGGGCGGCGCAGCGGAAGGCGCCGGCGCCGGCGGCACCCTCGACGGCTCGTTAGAGACGGCCAGATGTCCCCGGATACCATCGATCTGAAGCAACAGCGGGCCCAACAGCTGGCGGAATTCCTCCCTGGCCTCCTGCGCGTCCGTAACGCTGTGCAGGTCGCGCGCCGCGATGACAGCCAGCAGGCCGACGACCGGGCTGAAAAAGAATGCGATGGCAAAAAAGACGGTCCGATTCTGGCCTTTGGCGTGCGCCAGCCACGCGGCGACGCCGCAGAGCGCCAGCCACCAGATCGCGGCCCAGAAAATGTCAGAGAAAGAAAAGTGCGACCAGAATGAGTCCCAGAGCGTCATCGTCGGCCCCCGTCTGCTGACGACTGGTCGGAGCGCACGCAAGCGCCGTCACACCTTGCGAGCGCGAACTCTGGCCGACCGGACCAACGGGTACACTGGGTTTTCCGCGACCAGACGCGACGTTCCGTGAGCCCAGCTGTCCGTCATCGGCTGCGTTGCAGATCTTCGGCGTGCCGAGCGGAGTTCACCAGCATCCTCTTGATTTCATCGACGGGCACGCGGATCGCCTTGCCGACCATGACGGCGCGGATTATCCCGCGGCCGATCGCATCCTGCACAGCCGCCTGTGGCACATCGAGGACGAGTGCCGCCTCGGCAATGCTGTAAGTGGTACGACGCTCGCGAGTCGTCATGTCTCATTGCGCGTGGAGCACTCGAATGGCCGGGGAGGCGAATCCGGAAAGGGCGATGCAGACCTTCTTTTCCGCATCGCCCCCCGGAAGATTCGGCCGTTCAAGTCCCCTAGACCCTCGATACCCCCAACGGCCCCAATCCTCACGCACACGATAAGAAAGCTCCGTCGTTGCGGCGACAAGAGTTGCGGGACCCATCATGGGTCGTCGAAATCATACGGGCGGTCAGCCTTGTCATGATTTCACCCCATTTGGACATGGCTAGAAGTGTCGACCCGTTCGTCGTCCCCAAAGCCCAAGACCCTGCGGCGGACGGTCAGGCCCTGCCCTCCACCCCCAAATGGCGGGCAGGGCCGCTGAGGGTCTCCCTTCCTTCGATTGCGCCCCACGGCTCTGACGAAGCTAGAATGGCGGCGTGACCGCAACCAGTCATCAAGCCCTCTATCGCAGCGCACCGCTCATTCTTGGCGGGCTGCTGGCAGCGCTGGCGCTGGCGATCGCCGGAGGTGCCGCCGGCATGCAGATCGTCGCCCGCGACCAGCGGCTGCCGCTGGTGCTCGGCATGCTGGGCGCTTTCGTGCTGATCTTCATGGCGTGCGCGCTGGCGGCCCTGCGCCGGCATCGCTGGACGATCGACGCGGATGGCGTCCTGATCGACGAGCGACCGCTGGTGCCGCTGACCGGACGCCGACGGGTGCGGCGCGTGCCGTTCGACCGTATCGCCGCGCTGAGCAACGCGCCGAACGGCGCGGACGAGCTGCTGGCGCTCACGACCCGCGACGGCGAGCGCTTCGTGCTGCCGCCCCGGCGGGACCGCACGGCGGACCAGAAG
>Ga0075369_10000183_pt1 | contig 18010 bp, 16 predicted proteins | sample EndMethybrTD3034_FD_71400 | JGI IMG/M metagenome (GOLD analysis project Ga0075369, IMG submission 71400) | Populus endosphere microbial communities from Tennessee, USA - Endosphere MetaG P. TD hybrid TD303-4 | ecosystem: Host-associated > Plants > Roots > Endosphere | place: USA: Tennessee...
GAAGGCGGTGGATGCCGAGATCCGCAAGATCGTGAACGACTCTGCCGAGTTCGCCCAGCACAGTCCCGAGCCCGACCCGTCCGAATTGTGGACCGACGTCCTGGTCGGAGCCTGATCCATCATGTCGATTCCGGTTCTGATGCCAGCCCTCTCGCCAACCATGACCGAGGGGAAGCTGGCCAAGTGGCATGTGAAGGTCGGCGATGTGGTCAAGGCGGGTCAGGTGATCTGCGAGATCGAGACCGACAAGGCGACCATGGAGGTCGAGGCGGTCGATGAAGGCACCGTCGCCCAGCTCCTGATCGAGGAGGGCGCTGAAGGCGTCAAGGTCAACACGCCAATCTGCGTTCTCGCGGCCGAGGGCGAAAGCGTTGCTGACGCGGCCAAGGCCGCACCGGTTGCGGCGGCGCCTGCGTCCGAGCCGGCCCCCCAGCAGGCCAAGGTCGAAGCTCCGGCGGCGGCAAAGGCGGCCGCTCCGGCCGCGCCCGCGGCATCCGCGCCGGCAGCGGAGCCGGAATGGAACGGCAAGACCGTGCACATGACGGTACGCGAAGCCTTGCGTGACGCCATGGCCGAGGAGATGCGCCGCGACGGCAGTGTCTTCCTGATGGGCGAGGAAGTCGCGCAGTACCAGGGCGCCTACAAGGTGAGCCAGGGGCTGCTCGAGGAATTCGGCGCCAAGCGCGTGATCGACACGCCGATCACCGAGCATGGCTTTGCCGGCCTGGGTGTCGGTGCGGCGTTCGGCGGGCTGAAGCCGATCGTCGAGTTCATGACCTTCAACTTCGCCATGCAGGCGATGGACCAGATCATCAACTCGGCGGCCAAGACGCACTACATGTCGGGCGGCCAGATGACGAGCCCGATCGTCTTTCGCGGACCCAACGGCGCCGCCGCGCGCGTCGGCGCCCAGCATTCGCAATGCTATGCGAGCTGGTACGCCCATGTTCCGGGCCTGCGGGTGCTGGCGCCGTGGAGTGCCGCCGACGCCAAGGGCCTGCTCAAGGCGGCGATCCGCGATCCCAACCCCGTGATCTTCCTCGAGAACGAGATCCTCTACGGCCAGTCGTTCGACGTGCCGGAGGATCCCGATTTCGTGCTGCCGATCGGCCGCGCCAAGATCGAGCGACCGGGCAAGGACGTCACCATCACGGCGTTCTCGATCATGGTCGGCAAGGCGCTGGCTGCGGCCGACGAGCTCGCCAAGCAGGGCATCGATGCCGAGGTGATCAACCTCAGGAGCCTGCGCCCATTCGACACCGAGACGATCGTGAACTCGGTCAAGAAGACCAACCGACTGGTCTCGGTCGAGGAGGGCTGGGCCTTCGCCGGCATCGGCTCGGAGCTTGCCGCCCAGATGATGGAGCAGGCGTTCGACTGGCTCGACGCGCCGGTCAAGCGCGTGCATGGCGCCGATGTGCCTCTGCCTTACGCCGCCAATCTCGAGAAGATGGCCCTGCCGCAGCCCGAGAACATCGTCGAGGCTGCCCGCGAAGTCTGCAATCGCTGACGCGGGATCCTAGACCATGTCGATCAATATCCTGATGCCCGCGCTGTCGCCCACCATGACGGAGGGCAAGCTCGCCAAGTGGCATGTCAAAGAAGGCGATACCGTCAAATCCGGCCAGGTGATCTGCGAGATCGAGACCGACAAGGCGACCATGGAGGTCGAGGCGGTCGACGAGGGCAAGGTCGGCCGGATCGTCGTTGCCGAGGACACCGAAGGCGTGAAGGTCAACGCCGTCATCGCCATCCTGCTGGAAGAGGGCGAGACGGAAGTTCCCAAGGATGCCGCAGCGCCGGCCGCTGCACCTCCGGCAGCAAAGCCTGCACCCGCTGCAGCGCCTGCTGCTGCTGCCGCACCAGCTCCTGCCGCGCCAAAGGCTGCACCTGCGGCCGCTTCGGCACCTCAGCCAACCGCCGCATCAAGCGGCGCGCGTATCTTTGCGTCGCCGTTGGCCAAGCGAATCGCTGCGGAGAAGGGGCTCGATCTTTCGCGCATCAAGGGCAGTGGTCCCAACGGCCGCATCGTCAAAGCCGATGTTGAATCCGCCAAGCCGGGTGCCGCACCCGCCGCGGCTCCTGCAGCCGCGCCAGCGCCTCGGCCGGCACCGGCGGCCGGCGCGCAGCCGGTGTTCGTGGCGCCGGGCGACTCGCGCGTGCCGCACACGGCGGTCCGCAAGGTCATCGCGCGGCGCATGCTCGAGTCCAAGCAGACGGTGCCGCACTTCTACCTGACGGTCGATCTCGAGATCGATGCGCTCCTGGCGGCGCGCCAGGCGATCAATGCCGTCGCGGAAAAGAGGGGCACCAAGGTCTCGGTCAACGACATGGTGATCAAGGGATGCGCCAAGGCGCTGCGCGATCATCCCGAGTGCAACGCCTCGTGGACCGAGGACGAGATGATCCAATACGGCGCGGTCGACATCTCGGTCGCCGTCGCCACCGACCGCGGCCTGATCACGCCCATCGTGCGCAACGCCGACATGAAGGGCCTGGCGCAGATCGCGACCGAGATGAAAGACCTCGCCGCGCGCGCCAAGATCGGCAAGCTCAAGCTCGACGAGTTCCAGGGCGGCGGCTTCACCATCTCCAACCTCGGCATGTTCGGCATTCAGAGCTTCTCAGCCATCATCAACCCGCCGCAGGCCATGATCCTGGCGGTTGGCGCGGGCGAGGAGCGGGCGGTCGTGCGCAAGGGCCAGCTGGTCGCGCGCAACATGATGAGCTGCACGCTCGCGGTCGATCACCGCGTGGTCGACGGCGCCATGGGCGCGCAGTTCCTGCAAACGCTGCGCGCCTATGTCGAGCAGCCCGCTTCCATGCTGGTCTAGGAGCGCATCATGGCCGACACCAGCTTCGACATCATCATCGTGGGCGGCGGGCCGGGCGGCTATGTCGCAGCGATCCGAGCGGCGCAGCTCGGCCTCAAGACCGCCGTCGTCGAGCGCGAGAACATGGGCGGTATCTGCCTGAACTGGGGCTGCATCCCGACCAAGGCGCTGCTGCGCACCTCGGAGGTCTTCGGCCTCATCAAGCATGCCGATTCGTTCGGGATTTCCGTCAAGGATTTCTCCTACGACGCCAAGAAGGTCGTCGAGCGTTCGCGCAAGGTCGCGAACCAGCTCAGCAACGGCGTCAAGATGCTGATGCGCAAGAACAAGATCACGGTGTTCGACGGCGACGCCAAGCTCGCGGGCAGCGACGGTGGGCAGCGCAAAATTGCCGTCGCGATGAAGGACAAGAGCAACGTCGCGCTCACCGCCAAGAACGTGATCCTGGCGACGGGCGCCCGTGCCCGCCAGCTTCCCGGCCTCGAGTCCGACGGCAAACTCGTCTGGACCTACCGCGAAGCGATGGTGCCGCCGGAATTCCCCAAGTCGCTGCTGGTGATCGGCTCGGGCGCGATCGGCATCGAGTTCGCGAGCTTCTATCGCACCATGGGCGCCGAGGTGACGGTGGCCGAGGTGCTCGACCGTATCCTGCCCGTCGAGGACGAGGAGGTCTCGGCCTTTGCCAAGCGCGCCTTCGAGAAACAGGGCATGAAGATCCTGACGGCCGCAACGGTCGGCGGCCTGAAGAAGGGCAAGGATAGCGTCACCGCAACGATCACGGCCGGCGGCAAGAGCCAGGAGATTACCGTCGACCGCGTGATCAGCGCCGTCGGCATCGTCGGCAATGTCGAGAATTTGGGGCTCGAAGGCACCAAGGTGAAGGTCGAGAAGACCCACATCGTCATCGATCAGTGGGGCTTCACCGGCGAGCCGAACGTCTACGCCATCGGCGACGTCGCCGGCCCGCCGTGGCTGGCCCACAAGGCGATGCACGAAGGCGTGCTGGTGGTTGAGAAGATCGCCGGCGTGAAGGGCGTCCATCCGATGAAGACCGAGAACATCCCAGGGTGCACCTACTGCCAGCCGCAGGTGGCGAGCATTGGTCTCACCGAGGCCGCGGCCAAGGCCAAGGGCCTGCAGCTCAAGGTCGGCAAGTTCCCCTTCATCGGCAACGGCAAGGCGATCGCGCTCGGCGAGCCCGAGGGCTTCATTAAGACCATCTTCGACGCCAAGACCGGCGAGCTTTTGGGCGCCCACATGATCGGCGCCGAGGTGACCGAGTTGATCCAGGGGTACAGCGTCGCCAAGACGCTGGAGACCACCGAGGCCGAGCTGATCGCCACGGTGTTCCCGCATCCCACCCTATCCGAAATGATGCACGAGTCGGTACTGGCGGCCTACGGACGAACGCTCCATATCTAGGCCGTCATGGACGGAACCCCCAACGACCTGGGCGACAAGCTCCCGCTGAGCCGCGCCGAGCGCCATCCCGAGAAGGCGCACCGGCCGGACAATCCCATCCGCCGCAAGCCGGATTGGATCAGGGTGCGTGCACCGAACTCGCCGGAATATGCCGAGACCAAGCGCCTGATGCGCCAGTACGGCCTTGCCACGGTATGCGAGGAGGCGGCCTGCCCCAACATCGGCGAGTGCTGGAAGCAGAAGCACGCCACCTTCATGATCATGGGCGAGACGTGCACGCGGGCCTGCGCCTTCTGCAACGTCGCCACCGGCAAGCCCGGCGCCCTCAATCCGCATGAGCCCGCCAACATCGCCGAAGCCGTCGGCAAGCTCGGTTTGGGCCATGTCGTGGTGACGTCGGTCGATCGCGACGACCTCTTGGACGGCGGGGCCGGGCACTTCGCGGCGGTCATCACCGCGCTGCACCAGCAGGCGCCCGACACGACGGTCGAAGTGCTGACACCTGACTTCCTGCGCAAGGAGGGGGCCATCGCCACCGTGGTGGCGGCACGTCCGGACGTGTTCAACCACAACCTCGAGACGGTGCCGCGCCTCTATCCGACGATCCGGCCCGGTGCGCGCTACTTCACCTCGCTGCAATTGCTTTCCAAGGTGAAGGAGATCGATCCCTCGATGTTCACCAAGTCCGGCCTGATGGTCGGCCTGGGCGAGACCCGCGAGGAGATCCTGCAGGTGATGGACGACCTGCGCGCGGCCGACGTCGACTTCCTCACCGTCGGGCAGTACCTGCAGCCGACACCCAAGCACGCGCCAATCGACCGCTTCTGGACGCCGGCCGAGTTCGATGAGCTGGCAACGCTCGCTCGCGCCAAGGGCTTCCTGATGGTCTCCGCCTCGCCGCTCACGCGCTCGAGCTATCACGCCGGTGACGATTTCGCCCGTCTGCGCGCCGCACGCGCAGCCCGTTCTGCGTGAGCTGGGCCGCTTGAGCGTCACACGCCATAGCGAGCGACGGGTCGTCGCCTATTCGCCCATGCAGCTGTTCGAGCTGGTGGCCGACGTGCCGCGCTATCCCGAATTCCTGCCGTGGTGCCATGCCGGGCGCATCCGGCGCCGCGAAGGGGCCAACGTGCAGATCGCCGAGCTGGCGATCGGCTTCGGCCCGTTCCACGAGAAGTTCGCCTCGCGCGTCGTTCTGGCGCCCGACGCACCGGGCGGGCCGCGCATCGACACCACCGGCATCGAAGGGCCGTTCCGCCGGCTCGTCAGCCGTTGGATCTTCCATCCGCATCCCGATGGCTGCCAGATCGACTTCGAGCTGGAGTTCGATTTCCGCTCGATGCTGCTGCAGCAGACCGTGCGCCTGCTGTTTGCCGAAGCGGTGAAGCGCATGGTGGGCGCGTTCGAAGCGCGCGCCAAGGCGCTCTACGGCAAGCCTAACGTTCAGCGAGCGACGCCAGTATCGTCAACGCGGTGATCGTCGCCACGCGGCGAATGGCGTCGCGGTCGCCTGGGAAGACGTGACGCTCGGCGATGATGTCGTGGCCGCTACGGGCGCCGGCGAAATGGACGAGACCGACCGGCTTTTCAGCCGTGCCGCCGCCTGGTCCGGCGACACCGGTGACCGATACTGCAAGATCGACGCCCGAGCGGGCGAGGGCGCCAGCGGCCATGGCGCGCGCCACGGGATCGCTTACCGCGCCATGGCCCATCAGGGCATCCCACGGCACGCCCAGCATCTCGCGCTTGGCCTCGTTGGCGTAGGTCACGTAGGCGCGTTCGACGACGTCCGATGAACCCGCGATCGCGGTCAGCGTCGCGGCGACCAGGCCGCCGGTGCAGGACTCTGCAGTGACGAGCTTCAGCCCGCGCTTGCGACAGGCATGCAGCACACGCTCAGCGGCGTCTCTCATTTCGTGATCGAACATCCGAACCTATCTCCTCGGCACCTCGACCGTCGCCACCGCCTGCGCCGCAATGCCCTCGCGGCGGCCGGTGAAGCCAAGCCCTTCCGTCGTCGTCGCCTTGACGCTCACTCTGTCACGATCGATGCCGGCGATGCGAGCGATGCTTTCGACCATGGCGTCGCGATGCGGCCCGATGCGCGGCGCCTCACAGACCAACGTCAGATCGAGATGGACGATGCGCCCGCCGGCCGCCGCCAACAGATCGACGGCGTGGCGCAGGAAGCGGTCGGACGACACGCCGCGCCATTGCGGATCGGATGGCGGGAAATGCTTGCCGATGTCGCCGGCGCCGATCGTGCCCAGAAGCGCATCGGTCAATGCATGCAGGGCGACGTCGGCGTCGGAATGCCCGGCCAGCGCCTGGCCGTGTGGAATGGTGATGCCGCCCAGCACCACCTGATTGCCGGCGGCAAAGCCGTGCACGTCGAAGCCAAAGGCGGTGCGCGTTTCCATCGTCGAGACCATGTCGTCTGTCGTGGTGATCTTGCGGTTGTCGTCGTGCCCCTCGACCATGACGACACGCAGACCGGCGCGTTCGGCGACCGCCGCATCGTCGGTGAGGGCGCTCGTCTCGTGCCCGGCGAGCGATGCCGCCGCGCGGTGTGCCGCGAGCAGTTCGGCGAAGCGGAAGATCTGCGGCGTCTGGGCCCGCCACAGGCCATTGCGCGACACCGTTCCGGCCAAGACGCCCGCATCGTCGACCTTCTTCAGCGTGTCGGCGACCGGCACGCCCAGGACCGCTCCGTCTATGCCCGGACGCAAGGCTTCCAGGCAGCCGATGATGTCGGACACCCGCACATACGGCCGAGCGGCATCGTGGATGGCCACCAGGTCGGGCGCCTGCGCGGCCAGAGCTTCCAGCCCGTTCAGGACAGATTGTTGCCGGCTGGCGCCGCCAACGACCGGCGGCGGCAGGCCCATCCCCTCGACAGCCGTGCCGTAGTGCCCTTCGTCACCTGGCGCGATGACGACCTGGACATGGTCGATGCCCGGCGTCGCCTGGAACACCTCGAGGGTGCGGCGCAAGACGGGTTGGCCTGCCAAAGTGGCATATTGTTTGGGCAGGGGGCCTCCGAAGCGGCTCCCCCGGCCTCCGGCGACGATCAGGGCGGTGCAGGTTGGCACGGCCGGCTAGATAACACTGGGTCAACAATTGCGCACTCAGGACCGCTTGCGCACCCCGCCGGGACCCGCTATTGCTCGCCCAATTATTGTGCACTGCACAAGATGCCTATAAACTGATCAGTGGCCATGGTCTGCACACCGCGTCTCCAACCCGTCGATATCGGCCATGTCCGAATCGACGACCCCGTCATCCTGGCGCCCATGTCGGGCGTGACCGACATGCCCTTCCGCCAAATGGTGAAGCGGGGTGGGGCGGGTCTCGTCGTCTCCGAGATGATCGCCTCGGCGGCCATGGTGCGCGAGAACCGCAAGACGCTGCTGATGGCGAAAAACTCGCCGGAAGAGTTTCCGATGTCGGTCCAGCTCGCCGGCTGCGAGCCCGAGGTCATGGCCGACGCGGCCAAGCTGAACGAGGATCGCGGCGCCGCCATCATCGACATCAACTTCGGCTGCCCGGTGAAGAAGGTCGTGAACGGCCATGCCGGTTCGTCGCTGATGCGCGACGAGGTGCACGCCGCGAAGATCCTCGAAACCACGGTGAAGGCCGTGAAGCTGCCGGTGACGCTGAAGATGCGCACCGGCTGGGACTCGACCAACCGCAACGCGCCCAACCTCGCGCGCATCGCCGAGGCCTGCGGCATCAAGTTGCTGACCGTGCATGGCCGCACGCGCTGCCAGTTCTATGACGGTCACGCCGACTGGGCGTTCGTCGCCGACGTCAAGGCGGCAACGAAGCTGCCGGTGATCGTGAACGGCGACATCAACACCCTCGACGACGTCGACACGGCGCTGGCGCAGTCGGGCGCCGACGGCGTGATGGTCGGCCGTGGTGCCTATGGCCGCCCGTGGTTCCTGAACCAGGCGATCCACTATCTGCGTACCGGCGAGCGGCTGGCTGATCCGTCGCTCGCCGAGCAGTACGCCATCGTGCGCGCGCACTTCGAAGCGATGCTGTCGCATTACGGCCAGGAGACCGGCGTGCGCATGGCCCGCAAGCATTTGGGCTGGTATTCCAAGGGCCTGCCGGCGTCGGCCGAGTTCCGCGCCGCCGTGAACCGCGAGACCGAGCCCGCCAAGGTGCGCGCCCTGCTGGCCGCGTTCTTCCTGCCCAACCTCGAGCGGCAGGCTGCCTAGGATGCCGCTGCAGCCCCTCAAGCGCGCCAACGCGACGAGCGATCAGTTTCCGACAGCGCTTCTCGATTCGCTGTCGGAGGCGATCGTCGTCGTCGATGCACGCGGGCTGATCCACTACGCCAACCTGTCGGCCGAGCAGTTCTTCGGCGTCGGCCGCACCCGCTTGGTCGGCCATCCGCTCGACGAGTTCGTGCCTGAGGACACGCCGCTTTTCTCCCTGCTCGAGCAGGTGCTGTCGACCGGTGGTGCGGTCGCCGAGAACGGCGTCACGCTGGCATCGCCGCGCATCGGCAACCGTTTCTGCGCACTGCGCCTCTCGCCGATCGTCGACAGCGACGGGCTGGTCGCGGTCTCCCTGGTCGAGCAGACCATCGCCCGCAACATCGACCGCCAGATGTCGCATCGCAGCGCCGCCCGCTCGGTGAGCGCGCTTGCCGCCATGCTGGCGCACGAAGTGAAGAATCCGCTGTCCGGCATCCGCGGCGCGGCGCAGCTGCTGGAGCAGTCGGTGCCCGATTCCGAGCGCGAACTGACCAGCCTGATCTGCGAGGAGACCGATCGCATCGTCGCCCTGGTCGACCGCATGGAGGCTTTTGCCGACGGCCGGCCGATCGACCGCAGCCCGATCAACATCCACCAGGTGCTGAACCACGTCCTGCGCATCTCCCAGAACGGCTTCGGCAAGGGCGTGCGCTTCGTCGAGACCTACGACCCCTCGCTGCCCGACGTGCACGGCGACCGCGACCAGCTCATCCAGGTGTTCCTGAATCTGGTGAAGAACGCCTGCGAGGTGCCGGGCGACGGCGAGCGCGAGATCGAGTTGTCCACAGCCTATCGCCACGGCCTGCGCCTGGCCGTCCCCGGCCAGCAGGCCAAGGTCAACCTTCCCTTGGTGGTTTCAATCCGGGACAACGGCCGCGGGGTGTCCGACGAAATCCGCGCCCATCTATTTGACGCCTTCGTCACCAACAAGCCCACCGGAACTGGCCTGGGTCTTGCGTTGGTAGCCAAGATCATCAACGACCACGGCGGGGCAATCGAGTTCGACAGCGAGCCCGGCCGTACGACATTTAGGGTTATGTTGCCGTTGCAGTTGCAGATTTCGCGGCCCGCTCAATGAGCGGCGCCAACACCATCCTGGTCGCCGACGACGACCGGGCGATCCGCACCGTCCTGCACCAGGCGCTGGGCCGGCAGGGCCACAATGTGCGCAGCACAGGGGCTGCATCGACCCTGTGGCAATGGGTGCAGGAGGGCGAGGGCCAGTTGGTCATCACCGACGTGGTGATGCCCGACGAGAACGGGCTCGACCTGGTGCCGCGCATCCGCAAGCTCCGACCGGACCTGCGCATCATCGTCATGAGCGCACAGTCGACGCTGCTCACCGCCGTGCGCGCGACCGAGCGCGGCGCCTTCGAATACCTGCCCAAGCCGTTCGACCTCAACGAGCTGATCTCGGTGGTGAACCGCGCGCTGTCGGCGCCGGCAACGCCCATGCAGCGCAGCGTCCAGGCGCCGGAAGAGGGCGAGCGCCTGCCGCTGATCGGCCGCTCGCCGGCCATGCAGGAGATCTACCGTGCCTTGGCGCGGCTGATGTCGACCGACCTCACGGTGATGGTCACCGGCGAATCGGGCGCCGGCAAGGAACTCGTGGCGCGTGCGCTGCACGACTACGGCAAGCGCCGCAAGGGGCCGTTCGTGGCGCTCAACATGGCGGCGATCCCGCGCGAGTTGATCGAGAGCGAGTTGTTCGGCCACGAGCGCGGCGCGTTCACCGGCGCCGTGCAACGGTCGGCCGGCAAGTTCGAGCAGGCGTCCGGCGGAACGCTGTTCCTCGACGAGATCGGCGACATGCCGCCCGAGGCGCAGACCCGCCTGCTGCGCGTGCTGCAGGAAGGCGAGTACACCACCGTCGGCGGCCGCACGCCGATCAAGGCCAATGTGCGCATCGTCGCCGCCACCCATCGCGACCTGCGTCGCCTGATCCAGCAGGGACTGTTCCGCGAAGATCTGTTCTATCGCCTGAACGTCGTGCCGATTCGCCTGCCGCCCCTGCGCGAGCGGCTGGACGACATTCCCGAGCTGGCCAATCACTATCTGCAGGCGGCGACCGCCGACGGCCTGCCGGCCAAGGTGCTGTCGCCCGAGGCCATGGCGCGGCTGAAGCAGCATCGCTGGCCGGGCAATGTCCGCGAGCTGGTCAACCTGGTCCGCCGCCTGTCGGCGCTCTACTCCGAAGAAGTGATCGGCGTCGAGACGATTGAAGCCGAGCTTGCCGACGCCATGTCGGCGCTCGAGCCGGAGCCCGCCGCGGGTGACTCCGCCGCTGCCGACGTGTCGCTGGCCGACGCCGTCGATCGCCATCTGCAGGCATTGTTCGCGGCCCACGGCGATCGCCTGCCGCCGGACGGCATGTACGATCGTGTCATTTCCGAGGTCGAGCGTCCGCTCTTGTCCCTGGCCCTTGGGGCAACGCGCGGGAATCAGTTGCGCGCGGCCCGCCTCTTGGGGCTCAATCGCAATACGTTGCGCAAGAAGATCAAGGACCTCGACGTCCCCGTGGTACGTACGCCGCAGGTCCGCCGAGGCGGGTGACTATAGTGACAGCTGCGCTGGGCGTTTCACGCTTGGGCGATGCGACAGCGGTGGTGGCCCGCAGGCTGGGCGGCCGCGCCGCTGCCATATCGTTGGCCGTGCTCGCCATGCTCGCCGGTGCGGCGACCTATGCCTGGCTGGCAGGCTTCGTCCCCGCCGCCCTGAATACGCGCGGCTGGATCACCGGCCTGCTGGTCGCCGACCTGGTGATCGCCGTGGCGCTGGTGGCGCTGCTGGCGGTGCGGCTGACCCAGCTCTGGCTCGACCGCCGGCGCGGCGCGGCGGGCTCGCGCCTGCACATGCGGCTGGTGCTGGTGTGCAGCCTGTTCACCATCACGCCGACCTTGATCGTGACCATCATCCTGTCGCTGCTGGTCATCAACCTCACCGACTTCGTGGTCAAGCCGGCCCAGGCCTCGTACGAGGCGGCGCGGGCCATCGGCGAGCCGGTGCGGCGTGCCCGTGAAGAGGAGATCCTGCGCGACATCGGCGCCGTTGCGTCTTCCCTGCAGGCGATCGGCATCGACGCCGTGCGCGACAAGGAGGCGACGACCAGCCTGCTGAAGCGCCTGATCGACGGCCGGCCGATCATCGAGGCCATCGTCATCGATGCCGACAACGGCGTGCTGGAGCGCGCCGTGGCGCCCAACGCCGAAGGACTGAAGGATCCGACCCCCTCCGCTCAGGCGCTGTGGCGCGCCGTCAGGCAGAACGGTCCGGTCGAGATCCAGGCGCCCGACGGGGCCTACTTCGTCATGCAGCTCTTCCTCGGCGAGCCGCTGTTCCTGGTTACCGGCCATTCCGTCGACCTGCGCGTCGTCGACTATATCAAGAGCATCGAGTTCGCCGGCTCCTTCTACTCGCAGATCGAGCAGGCCATGCAGCGCAGCCAGCTCCTGATCTTCGTGATCTGCGGCGCCATCGCGCTCCTGATGCTGCTGGCTGCGGTGTGGCTCGCCATCCTGTTCGCCTCGCGCCTGACCGAACCGATTGGCGGATTGATGGCCGCGGCCGAGCGGGTGAGGGGCGGCGACCTGACGGCGCGCGTCGAGGAGGGACCGCTCAACGACGAGCTCGGCCAGTTGACGCGCTCGTTCAACCGCATGGCCAGCCAGATCGAGCAACAGCGCGGCGACCTCATCGATGCCAACAAGGAGCTCGACACGAGGCGGCGGCTGACCGACGCGGTGCTGGCTGGCGTCTCCGCCGGTGTGCTGAGCGTCGACATCACCGGCATCATCAGCCGCACCAACCGCTCGGCCCTCGAGCTGCTGGCCCTGCCCGAGGACGGCGTGATCGAACGCCCGCTGATCGCCGTGATGCCGGAGCTGGCACCGCTGGTCGAGCAGGCGGGCGACCGACCCGATCGCGTCACGCAGGGCCAGGTCGAGATCCTGCAGGGCGGCACGCGGCGCATCCTGCTCGTGCGCATCAGTGCGGCGTCGGATGCGGGCTCGGTCGTCACCTTCGACGACGTGACCGACCTGATGTCGGCGCAGCGCATGGCGGCATGGGGCGACGTGGCACGCCGCATCGCGCACGAGATCAAGAACCCGCTGACGCCCATCCAGCTCTCGGCCGAGCGGCTGAAACGGCGCTACCTCAAGCAGATCAAGGACGACCCGGAGACCTTCTCGATCTGCACCGACACCATCATCCGCCAGGTCGGCGACATCGGTCGTATGGTCGACGAGTTCTCCTCGTTCGCCCGCATGCCGCGACCGACGGTGAAGCCCGAAGACGCCAAGGAGCTCTGCCAACAATCGCTGTTCCTGCAGCGCCAGGGCAATCCCGACATCCGCTATGTTTCGACCTTGCCCGATCGTCCGGTGCCGCTGATCTGCGATCGGCGGCAGGTTTCACAGGTCCTGACCAATATCCTGAAAAATTCAGCCGAGGCGATCGAGGGCAGGGAGGCCCGATCCGGCCAGACCCTGCCGCCGGGCGAGATCAAGCTGTCGCTGCGCGACGACGATGTTACCGTACGCATCATCGTCGACGACAACGGCAAGGGGCTGCCCAAGGAAGGCCGCGAACGGCTGACCGAGCCCTATATGACTACGCGCAGCAAGGGTACGGGCCTGGGCCTCGCCATCGTCAAGAAGATCATGGAAGATCATGGCGGCTATCTCTCCCTGGATGACCGCGAGGGTGGCGGGGCGCGCATCAGTCTGGTATTCCGACGTGACGCGAAGGAAATCGCGTCGGTTCGTGCACATGCGACGGCCGCACAATGATCCGCACATAACATCGCGGACAGTTTGAAGAGTCATGGGCCACGATATTCTCATCGTCGACGACGAGCGCGACATCTGCACGCTGATCGCGGGCATCCTGGAAGATGAGGGCCACACCGCCCGTCGCGCCCACAACAGCACCGAGGCCATCGACGCCGTGCGCCAACGCCGGCCGGCGCTGGTGATCCTCGACGTCTGGCTGCAGGGCAGCGAGCTCGATGGCCTGCAGATCCTGGAAGTGATCCGCCGCGAGGAGCCGCCGGTGCCCGTCGTGATGATCTCGGGCCACGGCACGATCGACACCGCCGTGTCGGCCATCAAGACCGGCGCCTACGATTTCATCGAGAAGCCGTTCAAGGCCGATCGCTTGCTGCTGGTGGTTGACCGCGCGATCGAGGCCGATCGGCTGCGGCGCGAGAACGTCGCCTTGCGCCGACGCGCGGGCGGCGAGGTGACGTTCGTCGGCTCCTCGGGCACGGCCGCCAACGTGCGCAGCCAGATCGAGCGCGTGGCGCCGACCGGCAGCCGCGTGCTGATCACCGGCCCCTCGGGCGCCGGCAAGGAGACCGTGGCGCTGCTGATCCACCAGGGCTCCAAGCGGGCCGACGGCCCGTTCGTCATCGTGAATTGCTCGGCCCTGCCGGCCGAGCGGCTGGAGATCGAGCTGTTCGGCACCGACGGCGAAAGCGGTGCGGAGGTGCTGCGCGTCTCGGGCGCCTTCGAGATGGCGCATGGCGGTACGCTGCTCCTGAAGGAGGTCGCCGATCTGCCGGTGCCGCTGCAGAGCCGGCTGGCGCGCGTGCTGCAGGAGCAGTCCTTCACCCGCGATGGCGGCACCACCAAGGTCGAGGTCGACGTCCGCGTGCTCGCCTCGACGGCGCGCACCTTGCAGGACGAGATCGCCTCCGGCGGGTTCCGCGAAGAACTTTTCCACCGCCTGAACGTCGTGGCCTTGCGCGTGCCGCCGCTCAGCGAGCGGCGAGAGGACATTCCCGAAGTCGCCAACGACCTGCTGCAGCGCGTCGCCGACGCCACCGGCCTGCCGGCGCGGCCGATCGGCGAGGACACGCTGGCGGCGCTGCAGGGCCACGACTGGCCGGGCAACATCCGCCAGCTGCGCAATGTCATCGAGCGGCTGCTGATCTTGGCGCCCGCCGGTGGCGGGCCGATCCGTGCCGATGCGCTGCCCAACGACGTGAGCGAGGACGCTCCGTCAGTGCTGCGTTGGGAGAAGGGCGGCGAGATCATGCAGCTGCCGCTGCGCGACGCGCGCGAGGTCTTCGAGCGCGAGTACCTGCTGGCCCAGGTGACGCGCTTCGGCGGCAATATCTCGCGCACCGCGACCTTCGTCGGCATGGAGCGCTCGGCGCTGCACCGCAAATTGAAGTCGCTCGGCCTGCATGGCGGCGCCCCTGACAATGGCGGCGAGGCCGCGACCGAGACCCGAGGAGCGTAAAAGAGATGGCGCGTTATGCCTACGTCAATGGACGCTATGTCGATCACCGCGAAGCGAGCGTGCACATCGAGGATCGCGGCTACCAGCTCGCCGACGGCGTCTACGAAGTCGTGGGCGTGCGCGACGGCAAGCTCATAGACGAGAAGCTGCACATCGATCGGCTCGGCCGGTCGCTGGGTGAATTGCGGATCGACTGGCCGGTGGCCCGGCCGACGCTGGGCTTCATCATGCGCGAGCTGATGCGCCGCAACCGCCTGCGCGACGGCCTGGTCTACATGCAGGTGACGCGCGGCGTGGCGCGCCGCGACCATGCCTTCCCGACCAAGCCGGTGAAGCCCGCGCTGGTTCTGACCACCAAGAACAGCAAGCGCGCCGAGCCCGATCCTGGCCCCGGCATCGCGGTCAAGAGTCATCCCGACATCCGCTGGCAGCGTTGCGACATCAAGACGGTGGCTCTGCTGCCCAACGTGCTGGCCAAGCAGGCGGCGCGCGAGAGCGGCGCCTATGAGGCGTGGCTGGTCGACGGCAAGGGCAACGTGACCGAAGGCGCCTCGACCAACGCCTGGATCGTCACCAAGGGTGGTGAGCTGGTCACCCGCGCCACCGACAACGCCATCCTGGCCGGCATCACGCGCCACACCTTGAAGGTGCTGGCGGGCGACCTGCAGCTGAAACTGGTCGAGCGGCCGTTCACCCTGGCCGAGGCCAAGGACGCCAAGGAAGCCTTCATCACCAGCGCCACCTCGTTCGTGACGCCGGTGGTCAGAATCGACGGCGACACGGTGGGCGACGGCAAGGTCGGTCCGACGGCGCGCCGGCTGCGCGAGGAATACGTGCGCTTCGCGGCCGACGGTGAGGCGGTTACGTGAGTCGACCGCAAGGTCTGAAACCGCCGCGCGCCATCCTGTTCGATTGGGACAACACGCTGGTCGACACCTGGCCGACCATCGTCGAGTGCTATCGCGACACCTTCACGGCGCTGGGCCACACGCCGTGGACGGCACAGGAGGTGAAGGACCGCGCCCACGGCTCGCTGCGCGACGCCTTTCCAGCATTATTTGGCGCGCGCGCAGGCGAAGCCGAAAAAGTTTTCTACGAGACCTTCTTTCGCATCCATCTCGAGCGTTTGACGCCGTTGCCGGGAGCGGAGGAGCTTCTGGCACGCTGCAACGATCTCGGTTGCTATGTCGCGGTGGTGAGCAACAAGGTCGGCGACAATCTGCGGGCCGAGCTCGCCCATCTCGGTTGGCAGCGCTGGATCAAGCGGGCGGTAGGCGCACGCGACTGCGTGCGCGATAAACCCGCACCCGATCCCATCTACAAGGCGCTCGACGGCACGGGAATTGCCCCGGACGAGACGGTCTGGATGGTCGGTGACACCCCGGCAGACCTCAAGTGCGCCCATGCGGCCGGCTGTCTGCCGGTCCTGGTGGGCGGCGCGGAGGAGCTGACAGGGTTGCTGCTCGACCACCCGCCACGGCTAAGAGCACGCAATTGTAATCACTTGGTGGCATTGCTTTGACCTGATCACCCCCTATATTTGAGCCAACTCGGTAGCGGGTACTGAGACCCGCGCCTTTCCAACGGCTGCCCAAAAAGCAGTCGGACGCCCAGCAAGAGGCCAAGAACATGAGCGAGAAAGCACAGAACGTTCAGGACGTCTTCCTGAACCACCTGCGCAAGAACAAGACGCCCGTCACGATCTTCCTTGTGAACGGCGTCAAACTGCAGGGGATCGTTACCTGGTTCGACAATTTCTCGGTGCTGCTGCGCCGCGACGGCCATTCGCAGCTTGTGTACAAGCACGCGATCTCGACCATCATGCCGGTCACGCCGGTGCAGCTGTTCGACGGCGACAAGGCCGACGCAGCGGGCTGATTTGAGCGAAAACCACGAGCTGAACGGACACGAAAGGCGCAAGCGCAAGCCCGAGGACACTGTCCGCCCGCGGACAGTGGCTGCCGTGCTGTCGCCTTATGCGCCCGGTGTGCACCGTGAGGAGCGTGATCGCGAGGCCAAGCTCGGGGAGGCGGTCGGGCTTGCCCGCGCCATCGACCTCGATGTGCGCGTGGCCGAGACCGTGCCGCTGCGTCGTGTCACGCCGGCCACGCTGATCGGCAAGGGCGTGGTCGAGCGCGTGAAGGACAACGTGAAGGAGCAGGGGATCGGGCTGGTCGTCGTCGACGACCGGCTGACGCCCGTGCAGCAGCGCAATCTCGAGAAGGCGCTCGAGGCCAAGGTCATCGACCGCACCGGCCTCATCCTGGAGATCTTCGGCGCGCGCGCCCGCACGCATGAAGGCCGCCTGCAGGTCGAACTGGCGGCGCTCGACTACCAGCGCGGCCGCCTGGTGCGGTCGTGGACCCACTTGGAACGTCAGCGCGGCGGCTTCGGTTTCCTGGGCGGCCCCGGCGAATCGCAGATCGAGATCGACCGTCGCCTGATCGGCGAGCGCATCGTCCGCATCAAGCGCGACCTCGAAGGCGTACGCCGCACGCGCGCCGTCAACCGCGCCGGGCGGCGCAAGGCGCGCCTGCCGACGGTGGCGCTGGTTGGCTACACCAATGCCGGCAAGTCGACGCTGTTCAACCGGTTGAGCGGCGCAGCCGTGATGGCCAAGGACCTGCTGTTCGCCACGCTCGATCCCACCATGCGGTCGATCAAGCTTCCCAACGGCAAGCCCTGCGTGATCTCCGACACCGTCGGCTTCGTTTCCGACCTGCCGACCCATCTGGTCGAGGCCTTCCGCGCCACCCTCGAGGAAGTGCTGGAAGCCGACCTGATCGTCCATGTCCGCGACATCGCCCATCCCGACAGCGAGCAGCAGCGCGCCGACGTCGAGGCCGTGCTGCACGACCTCGGCGTGATCGAGGAAGGGGGAGGGCGGCTGATCATCGAGGCGCTCAACAAGATCGACACTCTGCCGGCCGACATCCGCCACCGCCTGGAGACCCGGTCCCATACCGGCGCCGAGCGGGCGCGGCAGTATCCGGTCTCGGCCATGACTGGGGAGGGCGTCGACCAGCTTCTCGAGGCGATCGGCGGCTTCCTTGGCCGCGCGGGTGAGGCGCGCGAGGTCGAGGTGCCGCTTTCCGACGGCGCCACGATCGCCTGGCTCTACCGTCATGGCGAGGTCCGCAGCCGCCAGGATGACGGCGAAATCGCACGGCTCACGGTGGCTCTCGATGCGGCAGCCTCTGCGCAATTCGAGCGCCGCCTCGCGCGTTGACACTGGGCCGC
>Ga0075369_10000184_pt1 | contig 17989 bp, 13 predicted proteins | sample EndMethybrTD3034_FD_71400 | JGI IMG/M metagenome (GOLD analysis project Ga0075369, IMG submission 71400) | Populus endosphere microbial communities from Tennessee, USA - Endosphere MetaG P. TD hybrid TD303-4 | ecosystem: Host-associated > Plants > Roots > Endosphere | place: USA: Tennessee...
AGATGAGTAATAATCCAATAACATTTTAATTTCTTTATTGGTAGAGCAATTCGGTTCTAGATAATTTTTAATGGTATGGATATTTTCTGAACCTGCTTCTCGAATAATTGTTTCCCAAATGAGCTGAGAGCAAGTTTGTGTAGTAAGCTTTTGGAGAAAGGATTGTCCATCAGACGTTTTCCATGAATGCATGGTGTTAAGTGGCCGCCCTTGCATTTTTGCCCAGATCATAAATAGTCCGTATTGGCTTGCTTCTAGCACTTTTTTCTGAATTTGTTCCTGAGTTTGAATAGGTTTCAATATTTCGTTATCAAGTATATATTCAAATTCAATAGAGATAGATTTAGATGTGAGGGGTTGTTTTGTTGTTCTTTGTGTTGCCTGCTGTGTTTGCATATTAGTATGGGTATTATGCTTCTTAACCAACTCGGCAAAGTGTTTTAAAGTTTTGTTCTTCTTCCATTCATTGAGATCTTCGCCAGTTAGACAGGCTATCTCTTTCTTACCCTGGTAAATATAGATTTTGGGTGAGGCAAAGACTTCTTTTCCATCGCAAGTCCCTTTTGTTGGATCCCAATCTATTTGAAAGCGGTGTTCGAAAGGGATGTTGTATTCGTTGAAGGTGTCTTTAGCTGTTTTACAGGCGAGACATTCGTCACCTGCGCCGGAGATTATAATCTTTTCTTTTCCCGTGAGAGTGCGTTCTCTGCCGTTCAGGGAGACGGTCAGTGTGGAAATACTAGGATAGTCGCTGGGAACAGGGACAACAGAAATTGAAGCCAATTTTTGTGCTAAGGCTATCCGGTTTAGCGGATCGCTAGTATCTTTTTGTAAAGCCTCTAGTTGATCACTAGTGATGCATACATTATTGATAACTATCCGAGGAAATAAATCAAATTTTGAATTGCCACCGCAACCTAATTGAGGAGTTTCAGCTTCTGTGTAGCGGTACTTAATTTTTGCCTGATCCAGAATATCTTTAGCTTTAATGCAATTACTACATTTTTCATGACCTTGAATAGTTATTTCAAAGGGTGCTGTAATTGTTGTGTTAAAGTGAGGAGTCCCATAAGATCTACCATTATCAATTCCATTGATATTGAAAGTTATGGAAATTGGTTTAGAATTTCGAGTATCGATATGCGAATTTCCATGGTGGGAAGAAGAATGAGTATTTTTAGTTAACTGCGCAAAGCGTTTTAAGATTCCGTCCTTATCCCAATTATGTAGATCTTTTCCAGTTAGACATACCACAATTTTTTGTTCTGTATCATCCTCGTAAAAATAGATTTTAGGCGAGGACAAGTAGACATTTCCATCACACATACCTTTTGTTGGATCCCAATTCTTTTGCAAGCGGTGTTCGAAAGAGATGTTGTGTTTATCGAAGGTATTTTTAGCCGTTTGGCAGGAAATACACCCACCACCCGCTCCGGAGATTATAATCTTTTCTTTTCCTGTGAGAGTATGGTGTCTTCCGTTCAAATCGACGGTTAGAGTGTGCGCAGTAGAATCGCTGATCGGGACTGGAGTAGTGCTCGACGTAATACTCGGAGTCAATACGGGTTTATTTTGTTCGAAAGCTATCTGATTGAGTATGGTTGTTTTGTCGCGTAAAAATTTCAGCTGTTCTCCAGTTATACAAATGTTATTGATATATATCTTAGGGACATATTGATAGTTTGACTGTCCACCACAAGCTTTTTTAGGGGCAGGCATTTGCGTATAAGTATATATAACACCAGCTTTTTTCAGCATCTCTTTAGCATCAACACAACCACCACAACCATCATTCCCATAAACAGTTATTTCAAAGGGAGCTGTGATCGTTTCGAAAAAGTCCGGAGTCCAATACAATTTCGGAATGTTGAGAGGTATAGAAACAGCTGGTATCACTTGAGTGTTTACTGTTTGGACGTTTCCATGATTGGAAGGAGAATGAGAATTTTTTGCTTCCCAAGCGATGACATCTTCAAGCTTTATATGAGGATTTTTTCGACAAAACTCAGGTAAATTTGTCATGAACTCTTTAAATTTAGGTTCAAGATAACCATATTTTATGATAATTTCTTTAGATGACAGGCTTGTAAACTGATCATATTCGTCCTTAGTTAATTTGTTGGCAAAAAACCACGCTGCAAAGTAGCCCCAACGATAGAGTTTCTCAAAAGGTCCCCCATGATCATCTGTAAATATTTCACTAAATGTGGGGATTGATCTAGCAGTGGTTAAAAAATTTATTTTCTCTTGGGAACATGGGCCTTCCGAAGTGAAATCTGCTGAGCCTTCACAGAGAGTACCTGTTCTAAGCTTACCCCCTGTTGCTCGATCCCAGGCGTGTTTACCTTCATGTTTTAATGTAGTCAGAAAATTATCAAAATTACTGACAGCTTTTATCTGAATAACTTGGGTGTCACCACGAGTACCTGTTTCAGCTAAGGTATTTCCGCCAGGACAATCCATATCTCCCTCTTGACATAAACCAATATCGATGTTTATGGGTGGAAATTTAATTGATGAAGCAAAACAGGCATTTAATTGAGATAAGGCATTAAATATTGTTTCAAATATCTGATCAACTTTGCTCTTATAAGTTAATTCGAGGTGTTGTGGAATAAACAAATTGATCCTACCTTCTTGCCCCGGTAAGACTTCATCTATTTTTTTGGATGCTCTATAACCCATTCCTTGTGATGCACCACCGTGGTTATGACTATGTCCGGCACCATGGTTATGACTATGTCCGACACCGTGGTTATGACTATGTCCGACACCGTGGTTATGACTATGTCCGACACCGTGGTTATGACTATGTCCGGCACCATGATTATGACTATGTCCGCCCTGATGAAATCCATATCCTGGGTAATTGGGCGGTGGTGCACAATTCCCATTTTGATCACAGGCTTGCGTATTATCATTTGGATTTTGATGTTCAGGATGTGAAAGATTCGGGTTTTTTTTTGGCATTTTATTGTTCTTATAAAAATAAATTAATTAGAATTAGCGTTCAGAGAAATTTAAAATTAGATATAAATTTTTCTTGTTTTTAGGCCGCGCAAATATAACTAATATTTTTGATTAAGTAAATGTAAACGTCGTTAATGAATTATAAGTAATTGAAAAAAAAGAATAAATTGTTATTTTTAAAAAAATAGAAAGAATGAAAAAAGAATTTATTTATAAAATATTTTTTTCATATAAAGAAAATCGATAATTGAGTGTTGTAAATATCAATGTGTAGTTGAATTCCATTCCATAAATTTTTTAAATTGAATTCAGGTATTGCAGAAAGAATGAGGCAATCAATGGAAAAATACTATATCTTTCTTGTGGTTTGGAAAAATTTCCGCTTAATGAATGCTTGGAACTGCCGAACATCCATTAATTTTACGACAATTAAAATTAAACAATAAAGTTAGTTAAAATTATTTTTTCTTAGCTGTGAATCAATTGCTTATAATCTATAAAAAATTCTTTGAAAATGTCGATAAATTTCGATGATTTATGACATCTCGTTTGAAAAAAATATTATTTAAAAGTTAATAGTAGCGATCAATGTTAAAGCGCTTCGTAGAATAGTTATTTGATTTTTAAAAATTTAAAATGTGTTTACTCTAAATTTATAATTTTAAGATCTTAAAATTAGATCTTAATAAAATCTTAATCTTAAACTAGTATAGTCGCCATTTTAAAATATACTCTGTACCTAACTCGCATCGCTATTTTTTAGTAGCGTTATTCTAAAAATATTTAGTTAATTTAAATGGTTTCATATGTCTGATGATGATTGTGTAGAAAATTTGGCAAAAGCGATTGTAAATTGTGATACAAGTACAATAGGAAATCTTGCCAACCAATGCATAGGTCTGATCGATGCAGAGACTATTCACACACTCACTGAGCAAATTAAAGCGAACTGCTCGGATAGTGATGCGCTAGCAACGATTCTTTACTATTTGGATCTATGTAAACAAAATGTCAGTGAGACAGCTGTTATTAAATCCATTGCACCGGTTGTACCTGGAATGAGTTGCTTCTTTGATCCACAGCATGCATTCAGTTTAGTTGCATTATTGCCGGGTGAATTTTTGACAGGATTTATGGATGGCTTAGATGAAAATATTACGTCTGCTTTGTTAAAACGCTTTTTAGATTCCTGCGTTAATAATCGTTATTTACAAGCTGTGATACGTTGCACTGTGCTGTCATTAACCGATTCTGTGATTGGTTTAGGGCGTTTAGCTGTTCATATGCATACTGAATATCTATTTCGTGGAGAATTAGATGAAGAGCTACCCTATTGGCATGTATACCTATGGAACACACTGGCCGCACATCTTATTGTAAACGGTATGTTATTTTTTTCGCTTGAAGTTATGAAAGCTTATAATCCAGAAAATTGGAAACAGCAATTTTCAACGCAGTTTTTACGAATGAGAATTATTCCTCAGATACTTAAATTGATGTTAACGTATGCCTGGGGAGGTTGCAGAACGAAAGGATTCGTGGGTTATTTGGTCAATGTCATAGGTCAGATAGCGGGTCATATTTCTATTTCTCATCTGTGTTTAAAGAGAGACGTTGCAGCTGATGATTATAATATAAAAGAGGCCGTTGCAGGAACTCTAAAAAAAATAACCGAGCGGCTGGAGCATCAAGAAAGGAGAGTGAATCAACTACAAGAACAAGTCGATCAACAGCAAGAACAAATAAACCAGCTTCTGGAACAGCAGCAGATGCCTCGGAATTCTTTCTTTGGCAGAAGAATAAGAGATAGTTTTTCCAGCGGCGCTTGGAGCAATACTGAATACTCGGGGAATTCGTTTGGATGCCGAAATACGGGAATATAAGGATGATTCTATTTATGAAAACATCGGAAATAATAACGTGAGGCATTTACTATAGCTAGGTTTCATGCATGGACGATAATTTTTTACTTTTCTATTTTTAAGTAAAATGAAATTATGTTTTTATTGACAGTTGCGTCAATGAAATAAGAATGTTATTTTCTTAACAAAAAACAAAATTAAATTAATTTCTTTGGATGGCTGGAGCGTATGTATTTTGTTAAATACCAAGATCGAGATAATGTAACTAACCTCTTGCATGGCAACAATGTGAGTTTTGGTTGCCGAAGGCACGTAGCTCAGTGGTAGAGCACCACCTTGACATGGTGGTGGTCGGTGGTTCGATCCCACTCGTGCCTACCAACATATTTTTCTAGAACTATATGCCTGTCATTACTTTACCGGATGCAACACAGCGTACTGTCGCTAGCGCTACTACCGCTTATCAAGTAGCAGAGCAAATCGGTCCTGGTTTGGCAAAAGCCGCTATCGCTGCTGAAATTGATGGTCGGCTTGTGGATTTATCTCACCCTATTACTAAAGATATTCGTTTACGGATATTGACAGCGCGTGATCCCGAAACTTTAGGCATTATTCGCCATTCTACGGCACATTTGCTTGCACATGCAGTTAAGCAATTATTTCCAACTGCACAAGTCACTATTGGACCTGTTATTGAAAATGGATTTTATTACGATTTTGCTTTGTCACATACGTTTACGCCAGATGATTTATTAAAAATAGAAAAGCGTATGTTCGAACTCGTGAAACAAGATTTACCTATACAACGTTCGACGATGCAGAGAGAAGAAGCCATTAAGTTTTTTCGAGATCAGGGAGAGGAATATAAAGCTGAGATTATTACTGCTATTCCACAAGCAGAGATATTGTCATTATATCGAGAAGGAGAATTTATTGACCTTTGTCGCGGACCTCATGTACCCAGTACGGGCAAGCTTAAAGTCTTTAAATTGACGCATGTTGCAGGTGCTTATTGGCGCGGTGATGTTAAAAATGAAATGCTGCAACGTATCTATGGTACTGCTTGGTTAAAAGAAAGTGATTTAAAAGATTACTTATATCGCTTAGAAGAAGCTGAAAAGCGTGATCATCGCAAATTGGCAAAACAATTAGGTTTATTTCATACTCAAGAAGAAGCACCAGGTATGGTGTTCTGGCATCCTTATGGCTGGACGTTATATCAAATTATTGAACAATACATTCGTTCACGTTTGCAAGTAGTAGGTTATCAAGAAATACGTACACCGCAATTACTTGCGCGCCAACTTTGGGAAAAATCAGGTCATTGGGATAAATTTTTTAAAGAAATGTTTACTACGGCTACGGAAAATACTGAATTTGCAATTAAGCCGATGAACTGTCCGGGACATATCCAAGTTTTTAATCAAGGAATAAAAAGTTACCGCGATCTTCCTCTGCGTTTTGCCGAATTTGGATCTTGTCATCGTAATGAGCCCTCGGGCGCATTACATGGTTTAATGCGAGTACGTGGTTTTGTACAAGACGATGCACATATATTCTGTACAGAAAATCAAATTCAAGCGGAAGTAGCGGCTTTTATTGATTTGCTTTATAGTGTCTATGCCGATTTTGGTTTTAATGAAGTTATTCTTAAATTAGCCACGCGCCCAGAAGCGCGTGTCGGCTCAGATGAAAGCTGGACTAAAGCTGAAAAAGCTTTGGCGCAAGCCTTAGATGCTCGAGAAGGGGTAATCTGGGCTTATTCACCCGGTGAAGGGGCTTTCTATGGTCCAAAAATCGAATTTTCTTTAAGAGATTGTTTGGGCCGTGTTTGGCAATGCGGCACCATTCAAGTTGATTTTTCTATGCCGGGACGATTAGGTGCTGAATATGTAAACGAGCAAGGTGAGCGTAAAACGCCGGTTATGTTGCATAGAGCTATTTTAGGCTCTATAGAGCGTTTTATAGGTATACTTATTGAGCATTATGCGGGTCATTTTCCCTTATGGTTAGCGCCTATTCAAGTGGTTATCATGACTATCACTGATAAACAACACGATTATGCCAGAAAAATAGCTCAGGAATTAGAATATTTAGGGCTAAGAATCAAGTTGGATTTGAGAAATGAGAAGATCAGCTTTAAGATTCGCGAACATAGCTTGCAGAAGGTTCCTTATCAACTCGTGATAGGAGCTAAGGAAGTCGATACAAAACAAATCACCCTACGTAGACAAACAGGGGATAATTTGGGTAGTATGTCGGTCCATATGTTTTATCAGATGATTCGGCAGGCTATTGTGCCGAAAAGTCGAATCGATACGGAGAAATAGTTATTAGTACCGAAAAAGTTATTCAGCGTCGACCAGGAGGGGGGGCAGGGCACTCTAGATCAGGGGCCAACAATGCAAAAAAGGTTAGGATTAATGGAGAGATTCGCGCTCCCCAAGTCAGGTTAATAGGCCCTGAACGTGAGCAGTTAGGTGTGGTTTCTTTAGATAAGGCATTAAGAGAGGCTGAAGAGGCTGGTCTTGACTTAGTGGAAATTGTGCCGACCGCTGTTCCTCCCGTTTGTCGGATTATGAATCTTGGAAAATATGTATTTGAATTGAATAAGCAAAAATCAGCACAAAAGAAAAAACAAAAGCGTATTCAATTGAAAGAAATTAAGTTTCGACCCGTAACAGAAGAAGGAGATTATCAGGTCAAGCTACGCAACCTGATACGTTTCCTGCAGCAGGGTGATAAAGCTAAAATTACGGTACGATTTCGGGGTCGAGAAATCGCCCATTTGCATTTAGGCGCTAAGCTTGTCGAACGTTTAGAAAAGGATTTGGCTGCTTATGCTGTGATCGATGATAAACCTAAGATGGAAGGTCGGCAGATGGTGTTAGTGGTTAGCCCAAAAAAAACTAAGTAGCTCAACAATTACTCATACCAATGGATTTTTGCCAAGGCGTCGCGATAATGAAGCAACCGGAGTGTATTAGATATACATGAGGATTGCGAATTGAGCGGCAACACAGACAAAATTCAAGTGCGAAGAGTATAAATATAATTAAGTAATGCGGAGTAAAACTCTATTATGCCAAAATTAAAAAGTCACCGAGGCGCTGCAAAGCGTTTTAAGCCCACAGCGAACGGTTATAAGTGTGCGCAATCACACCATAACCATATCCTTACTAAGAAAGATACTAAGCGTAAGCGTAACTTACGCCATACAAATTTGGTTAATCCCAGTGACGTGCGTGCTGTCGAACGTATGTTACAAGGCTCATAGAAAACAACGAAGATAATTCAAGAGGTTAAAGACGATGCCAAGAGTGAAACGTGGGGTAACTGCAAGAGCCCGACATAAAAAAATCCTAAAAGCAGCTAAGGGGTATAAGAGCGCGCGTAGTCGCGTCATTAGAGCGGCGAAGCAGGCAGTTACAAAAGCAGGTCAGTACGCTTATCGTGATAGAAAACAAAAGAAGCGTGATTTTCGTGCACTGTGGATAGTACGTATTAATGCCGCCGTGCGTGAACATGGTATGATTTATAGCCGCTTTATTGCAGGTCTTAGCAAAGCAGAAATTGCGGTGGATCGAAAAATTTTAGCAGATTTAGCAATAACCGATAAAACTACTTTTGCACAACTCGTTGAAAAATCTAAGCAAGCTTTAGCTTAATTCTCTATTTATTCTCACTTTGTTTTTTTACTATTGAAAAAATTAAAAAATAAAGTGGGAACCCTTCGTTATAAATTTTTCTAGTATTGATATTTTTATTAATTTTAATTTTTTATCTATTTCTTTATCAACTAAAAAAATTATTTTAATCTTTTCAGTTTTTATTTATTCTGCTAGCATATTTAAGCATTTTTTATTTAATAAGGATAATAATTATGCCAAAAAAGGATTTTATATGGCGTGGCGAAGAAATCATTGTTGAAAATGCTAGTTTAGCAAATATTTTAGTGGATGGTCTTAATGAAGTTTTTGAAAATGGATTTAAGCAAACTGGTTTGGATACAGAAATTTTAAGTAAAGTGTTTAAACCCTTACCTGAAACTTATATTACTGCATCCAGCACAAAATGTAATGACGGTGAATTTATTGGTCGAGATAATGAGCTTATTTCAGCCGGAACTTATGGGTATATTTATTTAGTAGAAGTAGAAGCAAAAAATATAACTACTGTAAGTATACCAAAAGGGGGCTTATGCTATCGTCTCTAAAATAGATCCTAATCTTATAGTGGGTGCCATGCCTTCTGCATTTGTGGCTTTTGCGTTAGGTATTGCGGAAAAGAGTTTCATCACTAATTCTAATTACACTAAAATTTTTGATTGCGAAAAAATAAAAAAAGCTATAGGGGGAGAGTTTTCATTAATAGTACCTGAACGTCTTGATATAAACCTCAACTTACCTTTAAGTGAAGTTTATCAACACTATTTGCAGGTTGAAGTGCTTAACGTATCTAACCAAGCAAGTCTAGTCGCTTCATCTTCTCAAAGTTGTTCGAGCGTTATTTTTTTTCAAGGTAACATAGATAAATCTTCTTCTCAGGAAACCTATAAATCACCACATCCTTAGTGAATCAATGCAATAAAGTAAATTAAACGGTTACACGTGCAAATAGGGATCGAGCTAGCGTATGATTATCAATAAACTCTAGCTCGCTACCTAATGGGACACCATGCGCAATGCGACTGATCTTAATCCCTTGTTGTTTAATCAACTCAGTGAGATAGTGCGCTGTTGCTTCGCCTTCTACGGTGGGATTAGTCGCTAAAATAATTTCTTGCGGTGGCTGCGTATTAATACGGTGAACAAAATGTTTTATACCTAACTCTTCAGGGCCTATGCCATCGAGTGGTGACAAGCGGCCCATTAGAACAAAATAATAACCACGATAGCTGGCTGTTTGCTCGATAGCGAGTACATCAACCGGTGTTTCAACCACACAGAGTAAACTAGTATCTCGATTTGGGTTCGAACATAACGTACAAATAGGTGTTTCGCTTAAGCTTCGACATTGTTCGCAATTTCCAATTTCTTGAATGGCTTGCTCTATAATTTTTGCTAATGCTAAACCATCCGCACGTGCTCTTTCTAGTAAATGAAAGACCATGCGCTGCGCAGATTTAGGTCCTACTCCTGGCAAGCAACAAAATTGTGTGATCATTTGCGTGATCAGAGGGCTAAATGCCATATCGTTTTACACCTATTTTCTTTAGCGTACTTATTTAGTTGTTGTCGTCGTTTCGATATCGCTGCTAAATTTTGTTTGCATAAGACTGGTTAAGTCATTTAATTTTTGACGTGATGCTTGTTCAATTTCTTTTAGTGCAGCATTAAATGCACCTACCAGTAATTCTTCGACAAATTCTTTTGGTTCCTTTAACGAAGCAGGGTCTAGCCAAATGGACTTCACCGTATGTCGGCCATCCATTTCAACTTTAACCATACCACCACCCGCTTCTCCGGTAACCACGATTTGTGCTAATTCGGCTTGAGCCGATTGCATCTTGGACTGCATGTCTTGAGCTTGTTTTAACAGCGTGTCTAGGTCAACTTTCATATTCATCTTATTTTCCTCTTGGTAGGTTCATTTTATTGGTAAATATACAGAGATATTCAATCTTCATCCAGAAGCTGAATAGACTCAGGCTGTAGTTTAGCATCAAATGTCTGCATAATCGCTTGAATAGTGGGATCTTCTTGTAATGCAGCTGCTGTCTGCTCTAAGCGTTGTGATTTGTACTGTTGCTCTAGACGTGCGGGAGTCGATAAATCAGCATCGCCGAGAATAATCGCTAATGTGATGGGTTGCTTGAAATAGTCTGAAAGCGCTTGCGCTAACTTGGCTTCTTGTTTAACACTGCGAAGTGCGGCTTGTCTAGGGTCTAAGCATAAAGAAAAGTGGTTGTCTTGGTAAGACTGTAAAACGCACTGCTGGGCGAGGACATAGGTTAAGCCCGTTAAGTTTAACTGTTTGATGAGTGTAGGCCAGTGCAAGTTCTTTTGTTGCTTTTGTCCTATTACTTGCTCTACTTTGGGCGCAGCGTTGGGTTTTTTCTCTGTTGCAATCGGTTGATTTGATTTTGCTAAGTGGTACTCAGTTTGTTCAATCCCAGGTTTAAAAGCGAGTAGCCTAAGCAACATCATCTCAAAGCCTAGTCGAGGTGTGGGTGCCAGCGCTAGATCGCGTTGACTTAATAAAACAATTTGATAATAAAGTTGAATGTCTTCAGGCGAAAGTTTTTTAGCTAAATTAATAACAGCCTGGGGATAGTTAGTTTCGGTCTTAAACCGTTGACTCAGTGCTATATCATGTAAAAAAGTAATGAGCTCATTAATAACCCATGAAAAATCTACAGCGAGCTCGGTTAACCTTTCGACTAGAGACCAAAGCTGCGTAGTATCTTCTAAAATCAATGCTTCAAGTAATAAACTCGTTACTTCGGTGTTAGCGACATGGCCAAGTAAGGTATTGATATCTTGTTTCGTAAGATTTTGATTAGTATAAGCTATCGCTTGATCCAATAAACTTAACGCGTCACGTAAACTCCCTCGTGCCGCTTGCGCAAGTGGTGATAGTGCGGCGGGTTCATAAGGAATATTTTCATTGTTTAGTATGTTAGCGAGGTGGTCGCTGATTTGCGCCGCTGAAATAATTTTTAGATGAAACTGTAGACAGCGTGAAAGTATCGTGGCCGGTAAACGTTGTGGATCAGTCGTTGCTAATAAAAAAACGACATGGGGTGGAGGTTCTTCGAGAGTTTTTAATAAGGCATTAAAACTATGTGAAGAAAGCATATGCACTTCGTCAATAAGATATATTTTATAGCGGCCTTGGCTGGGTGCATAGTGAACATCAGCTAATAGATCACGTGTATCCTCTACTTTAGTGCGTGATGCAGCATCTACTTCAATGAGATCGGTAAAGCGATTCGTATTAATCGCAAGGCATGTTGCACATTGATTACAAGGTTCAGGCGTGATCTTGGTTTGACAATTTAAACATTTAGCGAGTAAACGCGCTAAGGTTGTTTTTCCAACCCCGCGCGTTCCCGTAAAAAGGTAAGCATGATGAATTCGTTGCGTATTCAGTGCATTTTTTAGGATGCGACAAGTAGATTCTTGACCAATTAGCTGATCGAATGATTGAGGCCGATATTTTCGCGCAAGGACTTGATAACTCATAAGAACCACCTTGATCCAATCATCAGATCTTTATAGACCACTTGCATAATCTGCGTGCTTAGACTTGATTTCATCGTTAAACGCCAGTCTACGGTTCTCATGTGCTTATGTAAACTCCAGTCCTCGACTATCGCTTGCCTCGAACTCAAGCCCATTACTAGGATTATGCAAGAGGTCTAATGGAGGCGGTTATAGCAGCCACACCTCGGCACACACATGGACAACTACCGCTGCTTCCTTCCGGATCTGACGGGGTTCGCTGCTTTGCGTTGCGAAGGGACCGATATAACCACCATTGGCGGAGAGAGCGGGATTCGAACCCGCGGTAGGGATAAACCTACACACACTTTCCAGGCGTGCTCCTTAAGCCGCTCGGACACCTCTCCCAGAAAGTTGCCAGGTTAAACTAGAATACTTAATTTGGCAATTAGCCTTGTCAAGGAATGGGTGAATTAGATGAAAAAGGTAATGCAATTTCGTATACAATAACCCCCCATTTAAAATAATGGTTATTTTTAATATTTAATTCATGGGTTTTTATGTCAGACGCATCGTATCCGGAAGAAATTTTATCTAGAAGAACATTTGCAATTATCTCTCACCCAGATGCGGGTAAGACGACATTGACAGAGAAACTTTTGTTGTGGGGAGGTGTCATACAACTTGCGGGAACGGTTAGAGCGCGTAAAGCTGCACATCATGCTACTTCCGATTGGATGGCTTTAGAAAAAGAACGAGGAATTTCTGTCACGACTTCAGTGATGCAATTTCTATATCAAGCGTGCATTTTTAATTTACTAGATACACCGGGTCATGCCGATTTCTCTGAAGATACCTATCGTACGTTAACGGCAGTCGACTCGGCGTTAATGGTAATTGATGCGGCTAAAGGTGTGGAACCGCGTACAAAAAAATTATTAGAAATTTGTCGTTTACGGCAGATCCCTATTTTAACTTTTATAAATAAAATGGATAGAGAAGCGCGTACGCCCATTGAGTTATTAGATGATATTGAATCAACTCTCGGGATTGCTTGTGCGCCGATTACTTGGCCTATAGGTATGGGAAAACAATTTAAGGGTATTTATCATATTTTAGAAGACAAAGTTTATTTTTATGCACCTTCAAGTAATTTAAAACGTAAAGAAAGCGAGTGCTTTACAGGCCTGAATCATCCTAAGGTAAAAGAACGAGTCGGTGTTTTATTCGATGAATTACAAGATGAATTGGCGCTGGTTAAGGGAGCAAGTGCAAATTTCAATGAGCAAGATTATCTTGCCGGAAAGTTAACACCGGTTTTTTTTGGTTCAGCGATTAATAATTTTGGTGTGCAAGAACTATTAGCTGCTTTTGTGAAATATGCACCCTGTCCACAGCCAAGACAAACTGACGTTCGAGTTGTGTATCCACAAGAAACTAACTTCAGTGGATTTATATTTAAAATTCAGGCAAATATGGATCCAGCGCATCGAGATCGCGTTGCTTTCTTGCGTTTATGTTCTGGAAAATATACACCGGGTATGAAAATATTTCATGTCCGCACACAGCGTGAAGTCACGGTACATAATGCTTTGACTTTTATGGCAGGTGACAGAGTGAGAGCCGAAGAAGCATGGCCAGGTGATATTATTGGTTTACATAATCATGGCACAATACAGATAGGTGATAGTTTTACTCTGGGTGAGACGTTAAAATTCACGGGTATTCCCTCGTTTTCGCCAGAATTATTTCAACGAGTTCGTCTAAAAGATCCATTAAAATCTAAAGCCTTATTAAAAGGATTAATGCAATTATCTGAAGAAGGAGCAATACAGATTTTTAAACCATTGAATAGTAGCGAATTAATTTTAGGGGCAGTGGGTGTTTTGCAATTTGATGTAGTGGCTTACCGATTAAAACATGAATATAGAGTAGAGTGTGCCTATGAAGCAGTTAATATTGTGGCGGCGCGTTGGATAAATGCGAATGATAATAAGCAATTAAAAGAATTTCAACATCGAGTATCTCTAAACTTAGCCCATGATGCTAAAGAAAATCTGATTTATTTGGCACCGAGTCAGGTTAATTTAAAATTGACTATGGAACGCTGGCCAGATATTCAATTTTCACAATTGAAGGAGATTTAAACTTTTCTAAGATATTTTTCGCACTTAAGTTTTTTTGTCGGTGTTATCGCTCAATTCGCAATTCTTATGTATAAATAATACATTTTGGTTGCTTCATGACACGGTTCGTTCCCAAAAAACTTAATTGCTGTGAATTCCGCCGCTTGAAGTACGCATGTCCATAAAGGAAAAAAATATGAAAGAAGAAGCCTATCAACATCTATTAGCAACAATTATCAAAAATGCTAGACATGCGGAAAATGCTAACCGTGCAAAGTCGGATTTTATTTCTAATTTAAGTTATGAACTGCGTACTACTTTAGCTAACATTATTGGTATTGCGCAATTGTTAACTATGGATTGTTTACTGCCTACACAACAACGCTATGTAACGGATATCCTTGAAGCTTGTGAAGCTATCTTGCCTGTCATGAACCGTATGTTGAATCTTTCTGAGTTAGAAGCGCAACATATTGAATTGCAATTCTGTACGTTTGATTTAAAAAAATTATTAGAAAAGGTGATTAGCCAATTATCCTATCAAGCAGGGATGCGTGGTTTACAGTTAATTCTCGATTATCCAAAAGATATTCCACTAATTTGGGTAGGCGATCCGAATTTGATTTACCATATCTTATTTCATTTAAGTAGTCATGCCTTAATTAATACCGAGCAAGGTATGGTTGTTATCCAGATTGTGAGTCTTATAAAAGAATCTGCTTCCCTGCATACCGAAATTATATGCAGTATTAAAGATACTGGGAAAGGGATGAGTGAAGCTGAATTATTAGAATTAAATACTTGCTTTACGCAATTTAACCCTCAGGAAAACCGTCGTTATAAAGTATTTAATTTAGGGTTAGCTATTATTTTAAGTTATCTACATGTATTGAAAGCGACGTTAAAAGTTGAAAGTACGCTTGGAAAAGGAAGTCATTATATTTGTTGCATTCCTTTGCAGGAGCTTAAAGAAGAGCCGTATGTTGAAACAAGAACAACAGAAAAAAATAACTTGGCTATTTTCAATGATGTAACATTACGTATCCTGCTGGTAGAGGATAATGAAATTATTCAGCGTATTTATCGTTTGCTGTTGGAAAGAAAAGAGATACTTTACGATATTGCGAGTAATGCGGAAATGGCTTTAAACTATTATATGCAAAATCACTATGATCTTATTCTCCTTGATATCGCTTTGCCGGATGGCGATGGTATTGCTATTACAAAAATAATTCGACAACAGGAAACAGGTAAAGAACATATCCCTATTGTTGCATTAACGGCTTACGGTCAGCCTACGGACCAACAGCAATTTCTTCAAGCCGGTATCGATGAGGTATTGGTTAAACCTATTAAGGTAGAACAAATGGATTATCTACTGGAAAAGTGGATACTACTTAAAAGCAAGGAATGCTTGGATCTAACTTAAATAAGTTGTTTTATTTGTAAACGTTCTTGATATAAAAAAATTTGTACACTGCCTTTATTGAGTGTTTGTTGTAAATCCTGCAAGTCTTCACTTAACCAATAGTGACCGGCAATTGCTACGAGTTCAGCTTCTAAATTTTGACAAAAAATATGTGCGTGCTGATTTCCAGAAACTCCAGCTAGTGCTCGACCTTTTAATCGACCATAAATATGGATGTTGCCATCGGCTAGTAATTCTGCTCCCGGACTGACAGAAGCTATTACAATTAAATCACTATTTTTTGCATAGATCTGTTGACCCGAACGCACTGGCTGGGTAATCAACTTAGAGTTAATAGCGGGTGTTGGCATATTTGACTTAGAAGGGCTCTCATTAATTTCTGTTTTTATATTAGCGAGGATAGCAAGCCCTGATTGTATCGCCAATGTTTGTTGCTCAGCACTGCCACCGCGTATTCCGACAGGAATTAAACCGTAACCGCGTAAACAGCTAATAAGAGCAGGAAAATCAATAGGCCCGGTTGCTGTAGGTAAAGAAAATAAATCCAAAATAATGGGTAATTGTTGGAAAAAACGTGGCGTTTGCTCAACTAAAGGTTTTAATTGATGATGAATCAATTGTGCGTCAGGGTTTAACAAATGAAAAGTTGTTAATGTGAATAGACTGGCTTTTAATTTAAAGGCTTCTTGTGATGTTCCCATCAAACTGTGCATAAATATTCCACCTGGTCACTATAAAATGTCGAAACAAAATGGACATTATATACTAAAACTTAATAGGGAATGCTTGCCTTTAATTTTCTAGGTGGTGCATGATGGAAAAAATTTGGTTGAATCGTTACCAGCAACAAGTTCCTGCTGAGATTAATCCTGATGTTTATCAATCACTTGATCGATTATTTACAGATGCTTGCAAAAAATTTCGTTCGCTACCTGCATTGAGTTTTTTCCAACAAACGATTAGCTATGAGCAATGGTCTGATTTGAGTCGCTGCTTAGCTGCTTATTTACAGCAGCGATTAAAATTGAATAAAGGAACCAAAGTCGCGCTAATGTTACCGAATTGTCCACAATATATGATTTCGATTTTTGCAGTGCTGCAAGCTGGCTTGGTTGTCACGAATGTTAACCCTTTTTATACCGAACCAGAATTCACGCAACAAATAGATCATTCAGAGGCGGAGGTGTTAATTGTACTAAATAATTTTCTACCTAATATAATTCATATGCTGAAAAACACGCGTATAAAATATGTCATTACCACTCATTTAGGGGATATGCTTACTCGGCCACGATCGTGGTTAATCAATGTTTCTGCATGGTGGAGTATAAAAAATCAACAAAAAAAATCAACGTTTGTTCCGATTGATTTTTTAACAGCTATAAAAATCGGTCAGAACTTAACTTTGTCACCCATAATAATCGAAAGAGAAGATCTTGCTTTTCTACAATATACTGGCGGTACTACAGGAGTTCCTAAGGGTGCGATGCTAACCCACCGTAACATGTTAGCAAATGTAGAGCAGTTAACAGCGTGGGTTAGACCTATTTTGTGTGAAGGCCAAGAAACATTTATTACCGCTTTACCGTTGTATCATATTTTTTCTTTGATGGTTAACGGTTTGATGTGTGCACGATTAGGCGGTAAGAATTGTTTAATCCCTGATGCACGCAATATAAAACAGCTGATTCAGGTACTTGCAAAAACATCATTTAGTACCTTGTTGGGGGTTAATACTTTATTTAAAGCGCTTCTGAGGCAGAAAGCATTTGCAAAATTAGATTTTACAAATTTAAAGATTGCTTTAGGAGGCGGCGCTCCAATTCAATCTACTGTTAAAATTTGCTGGAAACAAATAACGGGAAAGTTATTATTAGAAGGTTATGGGTTGACTGAAGCATCTCCTGTAGTCTGCGCTCCACCTTGGAATTTAGTAGTAGCCGGTGATCATGTCGGCTTACCACTTCCTTCGACAGATATTCGTCTCTGCGATGATAAAAAAAATGAAGTGAGGATAGGTGAAATAGGTGAATTATGTGTGAAAGGTCCTCAAGTCATGCAAGATTATTGGATGCAAACGACTGGTATAGAATATGCATTAACACCAGATGGATGGTTGTTAACCGGTGATTTAGCGCGTATCGATCATCAAGGGTTCGTGTTTATCGTAGGACGTAAAAAGGAGCTGATTTTAGTTTCAGGTTTTAATGTTTATCCGGAAGAAGTTGAGCATGTTATTCAACAAAACCCAAAAGTTAAAGAGGTTGCTGTAATAGGAATACCATCCAATAAAACCGGTGAAGCGATTAAAGCGTTTGTGGTACGAAAAGATGAAAGTCTAAACGCAGAAGAACTATTAAATTATTGCCGAGTTGCACTCACTGCTTATAAGTTACCACATGAAATTACATTTTTGAATTATCTGCCAAAGTCTGC
>Ga0075369_10000185_pt1 | contig 17944 bp, 16 predicted proteins | sample EndMethybrTD3034_FD_71400 | JGI IMG/M metagenome (GOLD analysis project Ga0075369, IMG submission 71400) | Populus endosphere microbial communities from Tennessee, USA - Endosphere MetaG P. TD hybrid TD303-4 | ecosystem: Host-associated > Plants > Roots > Endosphere | place: USA: Tennessee...
TTAAACTTTCTCCGGTGGGCGCGGTTATTTTCCCATAGAGGTCTTCGATGATGGGGGTACGACAAATAGCGGCTGCATCCGCAAGTAAAGGCATAGCATAACGTTGTGCCAACATGGCTTCATGCGGAAATCCAGAAATAAATAAAGCATCAGTGACTTCCCACCATGTCGTACGTTGATCAGGAATAAAACCCATTTCTTCTAAAATTCCATCGACCAAGGGTTCAATATTTATCGTGTACGGATAAGGCATGCCTTCATCTGCTAAATTTTTATAAAGCTCATCGATGACCAAACCAGCCATATCGGAAATCCCATCGTAAGGCTTCACCGCACCTAACGGCGTCGTTAATAGTGTTAAAAAGTTAACTAAAAAACTACGTTCTTGTGGTGTTGGATAACGACAACCTAGTTGTGTATCAAATGGATTAATCGAATAATCCGCCGTCATGCGTAACCGATGATAGGCCACCCAATGCCGATTAGCGACCGGTAAAGCCTCGCGCAATAAAGAAATTAAACCACTACTCGACGGACCAATATCAATAATGGCAATACGTGGTAAACGCTGTAAACCACCCGCCAAACAAAGCGCTAAATTTAAGGTATTAGATAATACCGATTTTCCTGAGCCTGGTCGCGCATAAATCAAATCGATCCAAGTTGTTTGTTCGCTAGAACCTGGCTGAAAGGGCCATGGTTTACCATCAGGACTACGAAATAATTGTGCTCCGGTTTTCCAAGGAGATGCGGGTCGTGTAATCGGTAACATATAAACGACCTGCGAAAATGGAAGTATAGTCGGCGTTGCCACACTTTCTGCAGATATACCTAACAAGGTTGAAGCAAGGCCTCCAAACGGATCACCTGAGACTTCAGAAACATCACAAGAGCCCCAACCTTCAATAGCTTTAGCTAATTCTGCAGCACGCGTGCGTAATAAACCTATTTGGCCCTCAGGTGCCCAAGTACACGCCGCAACGCGTAATCTCACCACTGCATCATCGGTATTAATAGCCACGTATTGTAATAAATTATATGCATCACTTAATAAACGATTTTGTGCCGAAGAAAAACTTAGTATAGCTGCCAATACCGATCGTAATTTAATACAACGTATACCGTCACTTTCTACAAAAAAAGAAATGCGCCATGGAATTCTTGCAGATAAAGTACGTTGTAATAAGGAATTAAAGGTTTTTATTTCTTTCGGTAGCAGATCAATAAAAACACATGAATAAATCTTATCGCCGAAACGTACCGTCCTTAAATCCAAATTTTCGGCATCACGAGGTAGCACTTGACGAGCCAATGAAGGCCACAAAATATCAGAAATGGTATTGCGAGAGCGGTCATATTCTTTCAGTGAAATTTTATCCCCTGGTAATGCTGGGCGCCAATCTTTATCAGTAAAAGCAGGGTCAGCTATCGAACGTATCGCATGCAGTGCATCATGAACTTCTAATAAATTCGCAGTAATATATAAATTAGCTAAATCATGGCGTATCGAACGAATAAACGCATCGTGTGAATCGCGTAAATCAGGAATAGCCGCAATAACATTCTGCGTGAGTATGGAAGGAGGTATTTTTTTTTCACGAATAAATTTTAATTTATCTTTAGTAGCTCGCTGATACTGTTCTGAAGTTAAGCTTATTGGACGCGTCCAACAAACTAAATAGACACTTTCAGAAGCACAATGCTTTGCTAGAAAATTAATGCGTTCTGCAAATAAATCACTTAAATCTAAATTTAAACGTTGACTGGTTTGTTTACCTGGTTCTAAGATTTCTTTAAGCAATTCTGAAACAACATTTCTATCATATTGAAATAAAACTTGCAGTGCGTGCCCTGAGCGTGACAGAGCGGTTTGCAATGTCTGTGTTAATCCTTCATGTAGTCGTTGAAATTCAGTTGTTCCTATCAGTTGCGTCACTCCAACGATCTGGATAACTGAAATGAGTGAACCATCATGAGCAACCAGTACGTTAGGGCTATCGGCGGTTTCTAAATCGCAATAGGATTCTACCGTCTGCTTAAGTGATGTACTCAACCAAGCTAGAAAGGAATCTATTCCATCTAAAAATGAATCTAGAAATTTAGCCATACAATTTTTTTATTGTAAAAGTGTTGTTATCGAACGTGACCAATCTGTACTTTGATACCTAAAACCTGCCCGCGAAGGTAATAAACGAATCGTGCGAAAAATTTTCTTGTCCAATAAATTTTTATTTCCAGATTCAATAATAAGCTGACCGAAAATTGAGGGTTGTTGCAATTGTGCTCCCCATTCATCTTCAATAATTTCGGCACGTAACTTTAAATTTCGATAAGCATTTTGCGCGGTTTCTTTATATTTACTTTCATTATTCATTGCCGTAAATAATAAATGGCAAAATCCATTCAAATGATTTTGCGATACTTCAGGCAAATAAATTAACACCCCTCCACCATAGGTTTCGACTGATTCTAAAAAAAAGCATTGAGTGCATAAACTACAAGCCGTCACTAAATTAGACAGTTTATTGTTATGATAATTTTGATCCAAATTAATTATTTCTTGGTGTTTTGTTGAATGTAAGCCACAAAATTGACAGGTAAATTTATCGCGCTGCCAAATTTTCTGACTAAATTCCTCAAAATGCTGATCCAACTTACGTTGCATAAAAAGGCGCCAACCATGAGGATTTACGTTCAATTTAATCGGATACATCGTTTAAAGACCCGGCAATCCCGTTGTACCATATATTCCAGCTGCACCACTGGTCCCGCCAAAAATTGTGTAACCCGCAATAATAAATATATGCGGTAAAAAAATTAATGCTGATCCAACAAATAATAAGGCAATCGGTGTTCCTATCGGAATTTGTGTCGGATTATCTTTGTGCGCTTTAAACTTCAACATTGAGGCCATCACAAAACCGATTCCTGCCATATACGCACCTGCAGTAATTAACTTTGCTAAACCATAAAATGATTGGGTAATCTTTAAAGCCATTTCGCCTAATGTCAGCACTTCGGCTTTACTTATTGCCGTATAAGCTAGGCACCCTAACATCACTGCAAATACGGATATGCATCGCTGGATACTTAATTTTTTTACCAAAATCACCTTCTTATTTTCATGCATTTCTTAACCCTTAATCATTCATCTATTCTAAACTAAATGATGACTTTTGATTGACTCACTCAAAACAAAAGCTCCTTTAATAATAAGGATCTAATGCTAGGGTGTTAGCGCAACACCCTATAACTCGCATAAGACCTCCTTCGGAGGTTTTATTGACCTTCTCCAGGAAGCCCAGTTGTACCGTAGACGCCACCTGCTCCACTGGTTCCACCAAAAACCGTGTAACCGGCAATGCGGAATATATTCGGTAAGAATATCAATGCGGCACCAATAAACAGTAAAGCAATGGGTGTACCAATAGGAATTTGCGTAGGGTTATCTTTGTGCGCTTTAAACTTCAGCATCGAAGCCATGCAAAAACCAATACCTGCCATATAAGCACCTGCAGTAATCAATCTAGCAAGTTGACTAAAAGAACCCGTAATCGTGCTAGCCACCTTACCTAAATTATCATCATCTGCTAAGGCTAAGCTGGTATAAAAATAGGCACTCATCCAAAGGGATAATTGACCTAAACAAGCTATACTGCGCTGAATGAACTTAGGTTTAAGAAATTTATTCTTCATTTTTTAAACTCTCCAAACTTACATAGTTTATATACAATTCATACGACTACATGCCAAAACTAGCTTGTAGTATTTCTTTTGTGCCTTCGATATTAATCGCTAAAAGACCAGCAACAATATGCGTAACGGCTTTACCCACTGAACTTCTACCATTGGGGTTAGATGTATGGGTCAAACTAACCCAACCTTTTATGAACGAGATAGTACCTATTAATTGAACAAAGAGCAAAACTGCTCTTGAGGCTAATAGTGTGGACACGTTATGAACCGGCATATAGCTCATGGGATCCTTCACATCAGTGGTCGAAAAAGTCGATAACATCATGCTGTTAAAAGCTGTCGGTGCATAGAGCAATGCCGTACCCGCAAAAAAGACCATCATTGTGGCTTTAAAGTTAGTTTGGACTGACATCATGGTACGTAAATCCCCGTACACCTTTAATTGATAGACACCTCGAAAAATAAAAGCGATCCCCATCAAATAAGCTAAGGCAGTAATTAAACGATAAATATTCGGAAATTGATTGGTCATATGGAGCAACATCGTTTCAACATTCGCATACTGAGCTCCACTACCACATCCGCTAAGCAACAAACAAGACAGGAGAAAAAGAGCATTCCTCCAGTGTTTTTTTATTAAATTGTTGTTGACCTCAAATAAGTGCATATTAATTATCTATCGTCTGGGTTGTAACCAATAATAGCTCCTGAACTTAACGTGATCGTTCCCTGACTAGGATCTATCGCTGTTATAACACCATAACCTGCTAATTTATCTCGCATGCCTAAAGTCAATGTCGAACCATCTTGTAAGGTTAACCACACACGACCAGGAATAATAGCCCGCACATAATAAATAGGTTTAGGTGCGGATTTTTTTCTTTCGATGAGTTTAGCTTCTGTTTTTTTTTGTTTTTGCAAAAAAGCTTCTTGCTGGGTATGGAGTAGCTGAGTTTGTTCATTGATATCGGCTAATCGCGAATTAAGATCCGCTAGAGTTGATCGAATATCACTTAAATCTGAATCGAAAGTTTGCAAATGCGCTTGCAATTCACGTTGTTCTTGCTCCATATGATTAAAACGATTATCAAGCGCTATGTTAGCTTGCACAGCTGCTGGAACTACTGGGACTACAGGTTTTTGTGCAATTGCGACAACTTTAGGTTTAGGCGTAGCCTGTATCTTATGAATTAATGTACTTACTATTTTATAAATGCCCAAACTAGCAAAAATAATAAATACGATTAAAAAAATATGGTGACGTTGTGTCTTTTCCAGAATAGCAGCAGCCGGATCGACACTGCTCGTTGCATCAGAAAAGTGTGACGCAGATTCTATGGTTGAATCCTGAAGCTTGTATTCTTCATCAGAATTATAGTTTTTATTATCCATTATTTCCTCACTCTAAAAAATATACTCTTCGCACTTGCATTTTTGCCTGGGTTGCCGCTCAATGCAGAATCCTCATATCTATCAATACACTTCGGTTGCTTCGTTCTCGCGGCACCTGCCAAAAATCCCACACTGTGAGCATGTAATAAACATAAAAATTAACTCGTCGGCAAAGCCGCTAAATCGGAAAGAAATAATATACCCATTGGTGTTCCAGAAAAAACCTTTACTGTCGGCGGTGTATTAAATATATTTCTCAATACTGATGAATATTGCAGGCCCACTTGGCCTAAGCCGACAAAAATTCTATCCCGTGGGGACAAATTATTTTTTTGCGGTTGATTATCAGGCGTAGGCGGGAAAAGAGAAATATTATAATTTGGTGCTGAATTAATAAAGGATTGTCCATAACCTTGGATAAAAGCGGAAGCAAATAAAGTTCCATAACGTAACCAATAATGATTATTGGTATCGCTAGATAAAGCGGTACGTGCGGTATTCTCATCAATCGCAACAGTATTAATAGCGACACTTTCGGATAACTTGGGTAGCGTTAAGGTATTAAAAGAAAGTAAAACTTTTTGACCTTGATTACTTAAAGTACCCATTATACGAGCACCTTTAAATTTACCTTGTACTATCTCAGCTAATACAGGACCTGGCTCATCACTATTTACCGCCGTTAAAAGTACTGCATACATAATCGTCCCTGCTTTTACTGCAGGGGTTTTGGCGCCTGCTGGAGATCCAGGTAAAGCGCCACCTAAACCAGTCCCAAGACGATTTAAGTCTGGAGTTCCTGCCACATATTGTTGATTAGGTGAAACCCAAGCGGCAAAAAGTTGACTGGCTTGCGTACTCATCGAACTCTGCATTTGTTGTTGTAATTGATCGGCTTTCTGGGCTGAAATTTGTTGTGCTTGTCTTTCTAAAATGCTTTGCAATTCTGGATTGGGTTTATTTGAAGTATCAGAAAGTAAACTTACAGCAGCATTAGTTACATTATCACTATGGGTTGTTGACGATACAGGAATATTATTATTTTTATGAGGCGGTATAGTACTACCAATCGGATTACCTTGACTATCGCGAACAATTCCATCAGCACCTAATTTTCCTAATGCTTTACCTTGTACATCCCTAACGACGCCATCACTACCCACCGTTCCAACGAGGTGATCTTGATCGTTATACACAGGCGTGCCAGGTGCGGTTGCACCGAGTTCTCCAATAATTTCATTATGTAATCCACGTACCAAACCATCACTATCCAGCTTACCAATAACCTTTCCTTGTGCATTGCGTACTTCACCGTCACTATCCAGCGTCCCTAATAATCTGCCCTGTCGGTTATAAACGGGTGTGCCTGGGATAGGCTGTCTTTTTTCATGTGTTCCTTTTAAATAAGCATGACCAATAATTTTTCCAGCAGAATTATGCACCACACCATTTGCATCAACTTCACCGATAACATTCCCTGCTGCATCTCTTAACTTACCATCCGTACCGATAGTACCCAGCAAATGACCTTCAGGATCATAAACAGGAGCGCCGGCCATATTAACACCAGTTTTACCGATAATATCACCCTCCGTATTACGCACAGTACCATCGGCATCGACTTCACCGATAACATGACCATTGGCATCTTTTAATTTACCATCGGCATCCACTGTACCGATAAGATGGCCTTTTTTATCATAAGCGGGAATAACAATACTGGCTTTAGGGACAACTACTTTACCAATCACTGCCCCTTTTAGACTACGGGCTATGCCATCTGGACCCACTATGCCAATAACGCGCCCTTTCGCGTCTCTAACTTTTCCATCTCGACCTACCGTACCTATTAAACGGCCGGCCACATCATAAACTGGATCTCCCATAGCAGGAACCGCAGCACTCCCTATCACCGTGCCATCTTCAGATCGCACTAAACCATCAGGTCCTACTTGTCCTATTACTTGTCCATTACCATCTCTTACTTTGCCGTCAACACCCAGATGGCCAATCACTTTTCCTTGCGTATCGTAGATTAAGGTTCCCGATTTCAATTGGCTAGGCTGTAAAGAAGGTATCAGGGGGATCGTCGACTGTATGCCTGCTGCCATATATTTTGCACAAGCATCGCACGGAGAACAACCATTATTCATTGGACAAGGCGAACTGCTATTAATGCCTTGTCCAATTTGGTTTTGATTAAATTGATTAGAATCCAACAAGGTTGGGATAGAACTCGCACCGGTTTTTTCAGCTAAGATGGCTTGCTCACGATTCTGTTGCGCTTGTAAATGTTGATAATCAGCAGAAGGAGATTGTGTTAAACCACCCGGAACGGATTGAATATCAGGAGGATCTTTTAATTGGATTGAAGTATTCCCAGTTTTTTTATTAGTAAGATGAAGATATCCATATAAAAAACCGAATACAAGTACACAACTTGTTACGATAAGAATACTACGCGTACGTATATTTTTAAATAAATTGGCAATATTTTGTAATTGAAGTTTCATAAAATTATTTAAAACCCTTCAACTTTTAATTGGATAGATTGTCCATCTTCAAAACCCAAAATAAGGGGTGTTTTAGGCATTTCATACGCCTTCATACCATCTGGACTCGACATGGTTGCAATCCAGGCGGGTGAAATTAAGGTTAAACGTGTACGCAGGTAAAGATGATCGCCGACTAACCAACCTTGAGCAAGGCCACCGGAAATTTTTAAGGCACTATTCCCCGCGGGCGGAACGCCTTCTAAAATATTTAATAGCACAGGATCAGCGCTTTGCGGTAAATTTCTTCCTAAGAGAGCTTTTGCATTAGGACCATTACCGGGAACACGTAAATCAATTCGATAATCTACAGCTTTTTGCCCCGAAATAAGTGTCACCATCACCGGAGTTTCTAAACCACGTAACTGTACAGCAAGATTCCCAACGTTGTACAAAGAAGTCGCTTGTATCATTAACAGATTACTTTTTTTATCCCATTGAATATTAAAGGCTTGTGGATTACCGATATCATAATTGTCCACGGGCCAGGGTTGGCCTGTGGAATCAAGAAAAGCAAGTGTCGTCACATAACCTTCTGCTAAACGAATAACCGTAGGAGTAGCACCGGGTTCTAATTTCACATATTGAGATGAAATAGTCGGACGTGGAGGTGTGCCAGGTGTTGTGGCCGCTGCTGCTTGTGTTTGATTGAAAAGTTCTCTTAAACGTTTTATTTGCTCCGGCGACATCGGCAACATCGTTTGCGCCATCGTTCCAAACGCGGCTTTATTCAGCGCTTGAATTGAGACTGAATCTTTATTGTTATTATTAATAACGTCTGATGATTTACTAGGAGATGAAGCTTGTTTAACTAAATCTTCTGCCGCTACCATCGACACCGCCAATAGGTTGACTAATATTATTGAAGCTAAAAAACTGAAAATAGTTCGCAGTCGCTTTTTTGTTTGAACAGAAAAAAAATACATAGCCTTAACCGGTTATACCCCCGCCTCCCGATACAATAAATTGTGCAATACCAATACCACGTGGCGATGTTAATGTCGAAACACGAACAATCAACATCGTAATTGTCACTGCTTGCTGCGAAAATTGACTAGCACTTTGGAAAGTAATTAACATCGGGATTTGCACTTTCCAGGTATAACGATCCGCTAATAAGCCTTGTTCTAATATGACCGGAACACCCGTCGCCACAGCAGAAACAATTAATTTTTTGCTAATCACAGCTTGCAAGTTATTCGAGCTCTTTATTGCCGCAAAAAACATTTGTTTTCCTTCAGGCGTAAAATAATCAGCTGCTTGTTGTAACGCTTGTCGATAATTTACAAAGTTATAACTGTAGGCTGCGGTAGCCGCGGTATTAGACCATTCCAATACGGCAGCATTACTTAAATTTGGATGTGAAAAAGCTACCAAAGGGACAATACGACCATCAGAGCTCATTGCGACATAACGTGGTTCAGGTGGATGTGTGACGATATAAAATAAAGCACCCGCTAAAATCAACATAACAAAAAAACTAAACATTAACGCGGCAACAACTTTTCTATAATTATCGCGATAAAATTCATTACGCAATTTAACGACTTGTAAGGCATCTTCGTTCATGATCATCTCAATTTTAAAATTATTCTTATAAATTAAGTACGCGTCGTGTTAGGGAAATTTGATACAACTAAACGGGTTAATTTTCCGTCTTGAGAACTTGCATAAAAATCAGGGGTAGAAGAAAAAATAGCGAAATAAATAACGAGTACACTTAATATCAAAATAATCAATAAACTCAGCAAGAGTGCACTACAAACTCGATTGTAATTATCCCGATAAAACCCTTTACGTGATTTAAGCAACTCAATCCGATTCCCCACGGTGACCCTCTTCTTGTCTAATTTGGCCTTATTTCAACGAACTATAACCTAATAGTCGCCAAAAAAGCTAGTTTTAAATACATCATTAAATTTTCCAAAAAAAGGTTTTAATTATTATTTATTTGCTCATTTCCTAAATTTTAATCGAACCTTTTGTTTAACTACCTTTATTCACTATCTTCTGGAAGCAAATGGCGGGTTCTTATCTCAGTGGATAAGATTTGTGGTTGATCGCCGTCAAACCTCACTCCTCGTTCATCGTTTTGATCCTTTCTATCCCAAGCTCTAGCAACGATAATTCGTGTATTTAAACCATGGTCTAATAAATAATCCTCAATTGCTAAAGCCTGTTGTTTGGCTAAATCCGATGTTTCTTGTTGTAAATTAGGGGTTGGAGTAAACGTCAACACCTCTATACCTAAATTTTTTCTTTGATTGAGCAAAGTAACAAGCTTGGTTAATGTAGGATAAGCGCTGACTTTTAATCGAGCAGTTCCATTAATAAAAAAACAGCTATTTGGGAGGATTAATCTTAATTCATCACCCACTTCCAATCTACGTATACCGCCTTTACTAATAGCATTTAACAAATTAGCCTGTTGCACTGCTGGGCTGAGTGATTTTTTGGGTGTGCTCGCACATGCAGTAAGCAATAAAAAAATAAATAATAAAAAAATTCGATTTTTCATAAATAAACTCGTTTATGATTTTTCTTCACTCGCTGCTTGCGCCTGTTTAATAGCTAACAGCAATTTATCTACATCCTTTGCCACTTCTACACCTGACAAGATATGCTGCAAAGCAGGTGGATAATGTGTCGCTTGTGCCATATCCTGAACAATTTCTGTGGCGATACTATTAGCATGTTTTTCAAATTTACCGGATACTTTTTCTATGACAGCAACTTGTTTTTGCGTTACAGCACGTTTTAGAAATGCCGCGTTAAATTGATCCGGATTATCTACCATCATTAGACTCGCTAATTGCGGCGTCACGGTTAGAGGAGTAAATATATTCAGTTCATTTGCAGATAATGACGCTGTTTCTTCTAAAATAGTTTCCTGTTCGCTAGTATTTTCTGCAGGCTCATCTAAGGCCAATAAAGCGGGCATTGCCGCCTGAATGGGGCTAAGATCGGCTTGTCCAGATAAAGTTTGTGACAATTTGGTAATAATAGCCGACTCATCAAGTTTTTTGAGTGAAAATTGTTCTTTCTCAGTTACTAAGCAAAAATTTTGCAAGCGTGATTGCAAATCTAACAAATAACGATTAGTCGGCAGGCCCACTCTCAAAAATTGATTCAGCCGCATGCGCGCCACTGGTCGTGGGTTCGCATAAAATAATCGTGCACGAATAATCTTAGATTTAAATAAAATATGTGCTTCACCTTCTCGTTGTTCTTTTAAATCGAGCAAATCGATACGTGCACGTTTTTCTGAAGAAGCGCTGCGTGTATCCGCATAATTATTCATTACACTTTCTGCGCGTGTTTGAAAAGCATCGACTTTAGTGACCCATGCTTCGCCGGCACTTTTGGAAAAGAAATCCCAAGTTTCTAATGGATCTTCCAATTTCATACAAAGCTTTATATTACAGTTTGCACCTATCGATGCCGCTTCTTCTTTAGAAGCTTTTTGAAAGGCAGGTAAATCTTGGCCTGCAAAAACAATAGAAAATCCTAGAGACCGTGCTTGTGCAGGAACCACAGCAAATCCAGGGACTGCATAGTAACCATATTCATCAAGTACACATAAATAAGGGGTTAACGCATTGGTAGGCTTACGTTCAATAATATCGCGGTAATCTCCTTCCACTTCCTCACCTAAACCTGCAGCTAACATAGCCTTTAAGGAAGCAATAATCACTTTACCTAAATTAGATAACTCATCGGGTGATTTCTCAAAAGCCGGTAATAATACTAAAAGTATACGACGATTTAAAACCACATCTTTTAAATCCACTTCTGCCAAATTAGTTCGTAAAATATGACCGTAAGTATCGGCTAAGGATCCAAACACTCGGGTTAGCTGCATGGTAATAAAACCATGCTGCTCTAATACTTGTGAGACTTGTTTTCCTTTTTTGGATTTATCATAGCCCGGTAAATTAATCAGATAATTGGTAATTGGCTCTAATACAACTTCGGGTATATCCAGCAAGCTCAAAGGCTCTTGGCCATCGCGCGGGAATATTTTATCGATAACTATATTTTCTACGCGGGTTAATTCAAAATAATTACGTACGACGTTAACATCTAATAAAATTCCGCCTTGATCACGGATATACACCAATAATTTCATTAACGCTTCAACGAATACTATCGCTCTACCTTTCCACATATCCCCATCGGGAGTATTACTACTACTATCCATTAAACTAACAACGAGCTGCGATAACATACTTGAAGAACCATTAGCAAAGGGGTTCATCGTATTCGACAAACGTTTTTCTTGCGGCCCAACAATATCACGCGCACCGGTCATGAAATTAACAACCAAAATATCGTCTTCTCGCCCCATTGAGCGGGCCATAGAAAAAACTTTAGCGAATAAACTATTATCTCCTTTTCCATCCACATAAATAAATCCACTACCCTGTACCAATGCATTGAAAGCCAACGATATTAACGCTTCTGTTTTGCCACTTCCCGTAGAACCAAAAATTAAACAGTGCGTCCGCATATCATCGTTGCTAAACCATAATTCTTCGCCACTAGATATTTCATTACCAAACAAACAAATACCGCGCGCTTTTTGTGGTTTATTACTTCCGGCTTTTAAGTCATTATGATCTAATTTATGCGAACGTTGTGGCATGCGAAACGGCAAGTTGGTTTTACGTGTATAGGCATAAAGAAAAGATAGAATACCCAGTAAAAAAATAACATCAGCAAGCGCCGGAATAAAAAATGCACCTGAAGCAAAACCTACCAGTAAAATAGTCACTGCTGAAGGATTTTTGAAAAAATCGACAAAACGCTGCGATAGCGTACGCGTATCGCGTAGTAGCTTACGTGGATCTTGTTCGTGTTTTTGTTCTAAACCCCGTGCTATAGCTACCATACTAATTGTCAGCCTTCTTCAGAATCAGGAATATAAAGTATGTCTTTAATCGCGGCTTCCAGGCCATTCACCGCTTCTTCTACCATGGGAACCATAAGCCTTCTACCCATCGCCTGCTCGACATTCCAGTGTGCAAACGGACCACTTACTTCTGCAAAAGCGGTTTGACGGCCAACAGAATTTAACATAAACCACAATAATCTATCCGTCGGTTTAAGCCACAAAAAATCTGCAGTTGCTAAAACCCCTTCTTTTCTTGCTAATACCAACATCGATGCCATTACTGTTAAAACATAGGCATGACTATGTATCACGCGTTGAACTAATTTATTATTTTTATGTTTTTCTAATAAGGCATCAACCCCCGAAAAATCCAAACGCCCATTAACTGTCGATTCTGCAATTTGCAGCAATAGTTTCAATGCACCATCACGATCGCGATTAGCCCTTGCAGCAAATACTGCAAATAACGCTTTAGTTGCCGGTTTTAAATAATGGATACCTTGCCAATATTCTCCACACTGCATCACAAAAATGTGATGTGCCGCTTCTCTTTTTATACTCACCGTTCTTTGATTATGCTTTTTTGCAGTCATCGTCATCGAAGGAATAATTTTTTCCTCCTGTAATAATTGATATTTTTTGGCAAATTGCATCGGTGATAAAGCCATTGCCCAAGGACCTTTATCAATATCTTCTTTAACCAAATCCAACTTGATAACCGGTGAAATTTGTGGCCAATTTTTTCTTTCCGCTTCGGCGAGCGTCTCCATATTATAAAACCTTTTAAATTGTAAATTAATATGGCTAAAATAAATAATTAACGCCAATATCACCAGGATCACGATTATCGGATAACGCAAATAATTGCCGACTTCACGGCTGACATCTAACAATTGTGGAAAAGGAACTTCCGCAGGAATTAAGCGATGAATACTTAAGGGAAGTTGCCATAGGGAAGGCAAAGCAAATGAAATTAAACGTGATTCCCAGAATTTAATCTGTAATGCACAGGCAACAATTTGCGTATGAAAAAACGTCCAAAGCAACCATCCTAAAAGAAAAATACAAAGAATGATCCATAATGGAGCAAGTGAATTATCTCCAGATTGCTGTTGTTGTGCGGGAGCAGCCATAATTGTTATTTATTTTTATACTCTTCCTTTGAATTTTTGCCAGTGTTCCCGTTTAATCCTCATTCACGGGCACCTGCCAAAAATCCAATGGCTGTAAGTATATTTTTATATTTTTTTTTAAAATTCAATTTTGCTTAACTAAAAAATTTCTAACCAATTTATATTGTCCCGTTGCATGCACTAAGCGAACAATATTCTTCAGCTGTATCGCCGCTTCACGCAAGCTAATTAACTTGCGTCCTTCGCGATCGGTACGAACTAAATCCGTCGTATCCGATAAAATCGCATCACCATGTACTTTAACTACAGCATAGGCATGATTTAAATTTCTATCGTTTAAACGTATTGCAGCTTGTACATCCGCTTCATTGTAGTAAATGGGTCGTCCCATCGTATAATTAACTAAAGATACCACCACTTCCTGCCATTTACTCATATTGCCCCCTTGTGATTGATAAAGCGCAATATACACTTCGGTATTCTCACAACTCTCCGCTGCTAGCAAATCATTCCTGATTTGCTCATGGTGTTGATCTAAACCGACTTTACCCACAAAATTATCACGTAACTCTTCGAGTTTTCTCTTAATTCCCTTCAAAAACAAATTGGCTTGCCACGGACCACTGGCTATTCCTTCGTCTAATATTTTCTTTATTTCTAAAGCGACTTGAATTTCTTGCTCATTCTGAAGCATAAATTTAATCCCTTAATTCACTTATCAGCGACGATTACTAGAAAAAAGAGTTCGCCTAGATTCTGGACATTTTCTTTCAATCTGATGACGAATATCTTCCAAATTGGTAAGTGCTTCTCGGAGTTCTTTACTTTGCTTAATATTTGATACTTCAGTAGTAGTCTTAATAACGTTATCTAATCCTACTAAAAGATTTTCCTTTCCATCATTCAATGAAAAATTACTCACTTTAGTTACTCCTATTCACTTTTTATAATGAACTATTTGCAAATTATTTCTTAATAGTATTTACATAAATCAAACTATAAGCGCATCCGTTTATCATATAATTTAAATCCATTAAATGGGAAAAACTCACAGTTTCGGGTCAAGCCCATCACTTTAATAAGCTCTCCCATTTCACTCGGTGATGTTAGTAAATGCACCTGTCGGTTGGCATCCATCGAGGACATCTCATCATAACATTTTTCTGCTAAAGGTAACAAATCATTGTTAAGTAAAAACGCAGCTTGTGAGGTGAAGCCTGCCACTTTCAAACCTGATTGAAGTGCTGCTTGTGCCAAGCTACTAAAATTCACCGAGGCTGTGATATCCTGTAAACCCACTAGACTTAAAGGATCAGCATGAGCGCGATGTTGGTAATAACACAGAAGTGTACCGTTCATTCTATCCGGGTGATAATATTCTTGTGCTGGAAAACCATAGTCGATAATTAACACCAACCCCTGCTCTAAAGTACCACTAAGCTTGTCCACCCAATCTGGGAGTCGCCTACACATTTCAGATTGATAGGTTTTTATCTCTGGAAAATAGTTTGCTTGCAACTGAGTTAATTGATTCATTAGCAAATCATCCACTGGAGCTAGATGATAAATAAATTGATCGCTTTCATAAGTAACTCGCACCTCTTGAATACAATCTTCAGTCCATGCGTATTGATGTACCGGTAATGCATCCACCACTTCATTAGCCAAAATTACACCTTGAATGGGCACCGCAGGCCATTCATCTAACCATTCTACTAACGAGAATAAATGAGGAATATATTGCTGCAAGCGTTCTTGCTGACGCTTACTAAGTGTTGGACTAATTTCGAAAATCTTATAAGTACAAGGCAAGCTTTGTTCTTGTTCTAAGAACAACAATAAATCGATAGCTAATTGGCCAGTGCCCGCTCCTATTTCTAAAATATCTGCCTGACCTAAACTTGCCAAAACTTGTTGATACTGTCGACCGATACAGCGTGCAAACAAAGGAGAAATCTCAGGCGCAGTAGTAAAATCGCCCATTTTCCCAAATTTATTTAAAGCCGCTGTATAATATCCCAATTTTGGCTCGTATAATGCCAACTCCATAAATCGTGCGAAACTAATGGAGGCTAATGGCGCATGCCGTATTTCGTCGCTAATCAACTGACACAATGTGGCGCTTTGTGCTTGCAACGCATCCGTCGGAACAGGTAGACCTAGCGGTATTTTTATCATTGTTACTCTAACTATTTAAGGTAAAACATGCTAGATGATTCTATAGCAAACAAGAAGGTAGTGCTAATAACTGGCGCCGCAAAACGCGTCGGAGCAACTATTGCCCAACATTGTCATCAACAAGGTATGCGCTTAGCAATACATTATCGAGAGTCTGCCCAACATGCTTCTACCTTATGTGCAAATTTTAATCAACAACGCAAAAATTCGGCTATCGCATTCAAGGCTGACTTATGCGATACCGACAAATTAGAAGGATTAATTGCGCAGGTGCTTGAAGAATGGGGTCAACTCGATGTTTTAATCAATAATGCTTCCAGCTTTTATCCAGTACCTTTAGCCAAGGTAACACCTAAAGAATGGGAAGAATTGATAGCAAGCAATTTAAAAGCTCCGTTTTTTTTATCCCAGCTTGCTGCTCCCCATCTCAAACAGCAAAAAGGTTGTATTATCAATCTCGTTGATATTCAAGCACGACGTCCACTCAAGAATTATTCTGTCTACTGTATTGCTAAAGCCGGATTAGTGATGCTCACCAAGAGCTTAGCCAAAGAATTAGGGCCTGAGATTCGCGTTAATGCCATTGCTCCAGGTATTGTATTGTGGCCAGATGATGAAACGGAATTTAATGAAGCTTTACGCGAAAAAATCATCGCCCGCAACGCCTTGAAGCGCGCCGGAACACCTCAAGACATTGCTAAGACAGCGGTTTTTTTAATTAACTATGCTGACTTTATCACCGGTCAAATTATCGCTGTCGATGGGGGGCGTTCGCTGGGTTACTAATTACAACACTCCAAAATAGGCTGAAAAAAACAATCCAACGCAGAAATAGGATAAAAAGACGAAAGTCTTAGAACAGAACTTAGAAACCAAGTATTTTATTTTAGTTCAAGGCGGATTACTTTTTGAGTCGCGGAGTGTACTAGAAAGTACATGAGCAACGAAAAAAGTGATCCAACACAGAAATAAATAAAAGACGAAGGTTTTTTAAAAGAAAAATAGAAAAAAGTTCCGCTAGTGTCTTAATCTACTTGAAAGCGACAACGCTACGATGGCGATTTGTGAAGCACTTTAGGCTTCCTACTTAAAGTAGGTATGCACACCATGCATCAAGACTATCTCCAACCTTCTAGGATCAAACTTCAAGCGCAATCCAACGGAACTTTCATACTCAAGTCTAGTCTTTTATCCATATAATGCAAATTATCGGTCATTATTCAATTTTTGTTCTATCCAATCAGTAGCTGGTCCATGGGTTGCTAACGCGATTTAACTCGCTAATGAAGGTGCATTTGTCCTGGTTTCCTTACAAATTGAACCTGCCCTGCTCCAGATCTCGCTGCAGCCTATCCAGTTTCTGCGCAGAATCAGTTTTTGTGGTAAACAAACAAAATTTCCCCATAGCTAAATAATAGGCTATCCAAATTGGTGTAAATGACAGCAGAACCCTGGCAAGATCAGCAAAAACCTGTTTCCAACCGCGATGTATTTCCAGAACCGATCTGGATTGGCTAATAGCTTGTATTGTTTCTATAAAGCAACTTTTGTTATCTATAATGTAGCTACTGAGGATAAAAAAACATTATTGCTTTAATTGCCACAACCTGACATATATCTAGTGGTTATTTCTTCATTACTATTAGCCGCTCTAAACAATTAACTAATTCATCTGCAATTTGATCACTGGTAGTTGGGTTAAATTTAAAAAACCCTCGATGTGTGTTTAAAGTATTTTTATCCTTTTCAAGCATTTGTTTAATTTCATTAAACTGATCACTATTTGCAGATTTGTTCTCATTGGAAATAATAGTTTCCGCTTTTTTGTGAATCTCAGAAAGAATCTCATGCTTTTTTTGACTAATGCTTTTAAAAAATAAACGAGTAAAACCTTTATTTAATTGCTCATTTTTAATTTGAATAGCGTTTAAAGCGGATTCAGCTGAAATCTGCTGTCGCATTTTAAAAACTTTGTATTTCTCTGGAGTAAGCTTTTCTAAAACTTCGCTTAAATCGGAAGAATTTTTAATGAGTTTAGGTAGTGTTGGTTTTAACACTTTTAATAGTTCATTGCATCCCTCTGGAGTAAGCTTTTCTAA
>Ga0075369_10000189_pt1 | contig 17703 bp, 19 predicted proteins | sample EndMethybrTD3034_FD_71400 | JGI IMG/M metagenome (GOLD analysis project Ga0075369, IMG submission 71400) | Populus endosphere microbial communities from Tennessee, USA - Endosphere MetaG P. TD hybrid TD303-4 | ecosystem: Host-associated > Plants > Roots > Endosphere | place: USA: Tennessee...
TGAGGGTATGCACTTCTCGCTGGTGTCGCGCGAGGTGATCGCCGACAGCGTCGAGGTTGTCATGCAGGCCGAGCGGCTCGACGGATCTGTGCTGCTGGCCGGCTGCGACAAGTCGCTGCCCGGCATGCTGATGGCTGCCGCGCGCCTCGACCTGGCCAACGTGTTCCTCTACGCCGGCTCGATCCTCCCCGGTATCGCCAAGATGGCGGACGGCACCGAGCGCGAGGTGACGATCATCGACGCGTTCGAGGCCGTTGGCGCCTGTGCGCGCGGGTTGATGCCACGCGAGGACGTCGACGCGATCGAGCGCGCGATCTGTCCCGGCGAGGGCGCATGCGGCGGCATGTACACCGCCAACACGATGGCCAGCGCCGCAGAGGCACTGGGGATGTCGCTGCCCGGCAGCGCGGCACCGCCCGCCACCGACCGTCGCCGCGACGGGTTCGCGCGCCGCAGCGGCCAGGCCGTCGTCGAACTGCTGCGTCGTGGCATCACGACGCGCGACATCATGACCAAGGAGGCGTTCGAGAACGCGATCGCGGTGGTGATGGCCTTCGGTGGCTCGACCAACGCGGTGTTGCACCTGCTGGCCATCGCCCACGAGGCCAACGTCAAACTGACGCTCGAGGACTTCACTCGCGTCGGCTCGAAGGTGCCCCATCTCGCCAACGTCAAGCCGTTCGGCCAGCACGTGATGACCGACGTCGACCGCATCGGCGGTGTGCCCGTCGTGATGAAGGCATTGCTGGATGCCGGTCTGCTGCATGGCGATTGCCTCACCGTCACCGGCCAGACCATGGCCGAGAACCTGGCGCACATCGCGCCGCCGGATCCCGACGGCAAGGTGCTGCGCGCGCTCGACAATCCGATCCACCCCACCGGCGGCATCACCATTCTGGGGGGATCGCTTGCCCCTGAGGGTGCGGTGGTGAAGTCGGCAGGCTTCGATTCCGACGTGTTCGAGGGCACCGCAAGGGTTTTCGAGCGTGAACGGGCCGCGCTGGACGCATTGGAGGACGGCACCATCACCGCGGGCGACGTCGTGGTAATCCGCTACGAAGGACCCAAGGGCGGCCCAGGAATGCGTGAGATGCTGGCGATCACCGGAGCGATCAAGGGCGCGGGGCTTGGCAAGGACGTGCTGTTGATGACCGACGGCCGGTTCTCCGGCGGCACCACCGGGTTGTGCGTCGGACACGTCGCACCCGAGGCCGTCGATGCCGGTCCGATCGCGTTCCTGCGCGACGGTGACCGCATTCGACTGGACGTCGCGAAGGGCACGCTGGACGTGCTGGTCGATCCGGCCGAATTCGAAGCCCGCAAAGCGGATTTCGAGCCGTTGCCGCCGACCTACACCACCGGCGTACTGGCCAAGTACGTCAAGCTGGTCGGCTCGGCGGCGGGCGGCGCGGTCTGCGGCTAGGCGTTCGGCGGTGGTGGATCGATGGGGGTCAGTGATATCGGCACCAAATGGGTGCCTGGTCCCTCACCTGGGCATCCTGCTCCATCGATGATGAGGGTGCGCTCTCCGAAGAAGCTGCCGTCAGGGTTCGGGATCCAGTAGTCCGAGCGTTGGGCCTTCACGGCGCTCTTGGGGTTGTTGCGATCGCAGAAGTAGGGATACTCACCGCTGGTTTCCCAGCGGTCGTTGTTCCATCTGTACTCGTAAGCCACGGGAGCGCCTGGATTGCGGGCATGGTCGTCCTTGTTGTCCATGCGCATGACACAACCGTTCACGTCACAGTTGGTGGTGAATTCGACAGGCACCGTTATCGGATTCATCGGTGTCGGCGTACCGTTGAACGTCTGCTTCGAGAAGTCGATGAACACGTCGTAGTACCCGTACAGCGGCGGTGGTTCGGCTCGATCCGCGTGAGCGACGGGCGAGGCGATCAGCGCCGCACATGCGGCAAAAACGCCTATCGGCAGAGTATTTGACATGTCACTGCAATAACACACCCACGCGCTCACTCGTTGGCGAATCGGAAGAAGAGCGCGGGAATGGAACAGTGCGGCCGGCCGGGTCACCCCGGCCGGTCTTGTTGTGCCTGTCTAGTGCTCGGAACCGCGGACGCGCATTCCGAAATACACGGCGTTCAGCCCCAGCACCGTGATCAGCAGACCGCAAATCACGTGTGACCAGATCATGCCCGCGGTTGGCGAGGCGACGAAGATCCACGGTGAGGCGAAGAGCCATACACCGAAGACCGGCAGCGTCCACGTCATGCCGTGGGTACGGTCCAGTGCCGAGCCGAAACACATTGCCAGGACAGCAACGGTTATTCCTACAATCAGATCGTTGGCAGGTAGCCGCGTGAAGGCGTCGAAGCCGACGATATGCGGTGACAGGGCAACGTATATCGCCGTCAGCAGCGTCAGGCCAAAGGTCGCCTGCGCGGTCATCGACTCCGACGCACGGTCGTAGCTCGCGCGGAGAGCCAATATGTCAGGATGCTGATCGATTGATGCATGGGATGTTGTCATTTCGTTTCCTTTCTGTTATCCGGCAAACGTTTTGGGGCCTGAACTACCCATCCATCAATTCCCAGATTACGCCGATTTGCACAACTCCAGCGAAGTGCTCTACCCGTCGTTGAAGCGGCTGTGCAACGCGGGCAGGAATCCCGCGAGGTGGTTCATCTCCTGTGCGCAATGCACCATGAGGTCGCGTGGGTCGGGCAGCTGCCGGGCGGCAATGGGCCGAATCGCAGCGTCCGTCAACCGGTTTCCCTTCCGCACCGCGACATGCCGCCCGCCCATCCAGAACCGTGACCGCATCTCTGCGCCGTCGGGCGTCGGCCGCACGTGGTGGACGAGCCAGCCGACGTCGACCGGAATGTCACTCGACCCAAGCCGCGCGCAGATCGTCACCTCATCTGCCGGGTTGAGGCCAAGCACCGACGGCTCGACGAACTGTATCGCCGGTCGTGTGAACGAGGAACCGAGATACTCACCGACCAGAGACGTCCTGCCGACGTAGCTGCCGTCCCCGTCACCGTCGCTCCATTGCGCCGACACATGCGCCCGTGGATGCCACAGCTTGTAGCGCCGCGAATCGCTTCCGTGCCAACCGAACCACCATGCCCACATATGCGGGGAGACGCCGGGCATGTCGGTGCGGACCGACACGCAGATGCCACCGTCGCGCAGCCGCCCGTACCCGCTCTCGGTCTGCTGGTAGCCCTCGGCGAGCAGCTCGGCAACGCCATCGAAGGCCGGCAGCGTTGGCCCGGCTTGGGGTCCGTGTTCGAGCGCCTCGACGACATGTCTTGGCAGCGAAGCCATTTCGGGGTTGAAGAACGTCCCGACCGGTGTGTCCCGATCGCCGGCGCGGTAGCCGAGATAACCGTCCATGTCAGACGCGTCCCATCCAACTGTAGAAACGCCCGTCGGGGTCGTAAGCCGCACGGATCTTGTCGAGGCGGGCCATGACGTCGTCGGTGGCGAACTTAGCAGGACGCTGGCCGAGGTTCTCGTCCGCCAACTGAATACCGGTGGCCAGGTGCGACATCGCGGCCATGTTGGATCGCGCCCAATCGCCGTACTTTTCGTCGTCCGCGGAATCCAGCCACCCGCCGTACAACGCCAGGTAAACCTCATCCTCCAGGCTGTAGGCCATGTCTTGACGGGCCGGCGACGGACCCCACATCAACCAGAGGAAGTGCGACGGATGCGGCGGCATCGTGTCCAATATCCGGTGAACGCCCGGCAGTAGGTCCTGTGCGGATGCCGAGGTCCACATGTTGTCGGCGGCATAGCGGTGGTCGGCCAGGTAGTTGCTCATCACGCCGTCGTACCAAGTGGGCAGATCCGAGGCCATATACGGGATCCGCGCCAGGGCCTTGTCGAGCACCGGGCACGTTTCCAACAACGCGAACGCCTTCTTGGCCTCGTCCTCCGTGTCGGCGAAGACCGGGGAGGCGATCACGATGGCGGGTCTGTCGATCCCGGCGTTCGGAACACTGCGCGATGCGACGATCTGCACTTCGACACGACGATCGACGTCGGCGGTTATCTCGCGTGCCCAGGTGTAGACCTCGTCGGCGTACTCGATCGGGTAGGCGTAGAAGCTGCTACCGATTTGCGCCGGCCTCGGATAGAGCTTCAGATGAAATCCGGTGACAACGGCGAAGAATCCGGGACCCGAACCTCGTGCGGCCCAGTAGAGGTCGGGATGCGTCTCGGCATCACAGTGGATCTGGTCGCCATCTGCGGTGACGACGTCGAGGCCGATGACACTTTCGCACGCAGGCCCGTAAATCCTGCTGTTCCAACCGTATCCACCCTGCAGGAGATATCCGCCGATGCGGACGCCCTTGCAGTGCCCGGCAGGGAAGAACAGCCCTTGGGTGTCGAGTTCGCCCGCCAACACACTGCCGCCCATACCCGGTCCGACGACGGCGACCTTCTTTTCCGCATCGATGGCGCAGTGGTCGAGACGACTGACGTCCAACACCACCCCACCGTCCCTGAGGTGATTGGCCGCCCAGCTGTGCCCACCCGACCTGATGCCCACCTGTTTGTTGTTGGCCTTGGCGTAGCCGACCGTTGCAACGACGTCGTCGGCGTTCGCCGCCTGCACGATCAGGTCCGGATACCGGTCCGGCACGCGCTGGTTCCACACCGTCGCTCGGCGGGCATTCTCGTAACCCTCGTCGCCGTGGAAGAAATGCCGCCCCCGGGGTAGCGCCGTCATGAATCGTCCCCTTTGATCCGTATTACGGACTGTTGTGATCCGTATTCCGGATCAATATAGTGGGGGCGTGTCACGGCCGGAGCAAAATGAGCAAGCAATTCACGCTCGCGACGACGGCATTCAGGTGCTGCGCCGCGCGGCTGCCGCGCTCGACGAGATCGCCGCAGCACCCGGCCGGCTTCGACTTGTTGACCTCGGCGCACAGCTGGGCCTGGCGAAGTCGACGGTGCGCAGGCTGCTCGTCGGATTGGTGGAGGTCGGGTTCGCAAGCGTCGACGACCAGGGCCGGTTCGCGCTCGGCGAGCGGGTGCTCGGCCTTGGCAGCGCCGACAGCGCCTCTCTCGCGGCGATGTTTCGGCCCACCCTCGAGGAGGTGGCGAGGGCCACCGGGGAGACGGTCGATCTTTCGGTGCTGCGCGGAGATCAGATGCTGTTCATCGATCAGATCGAGTCGGCTCACCGGCTGCGTGCGGTCTCCGCCATCGGCGTGCGGTTCCCGATGGACTCGACCGCGAACGGCAAGGCGGCGCAGGCAGTACTGGCAAGTGGCCTCTCCCATAGTGGCATCGCATTCGACCGCGACGAGCACACGGTCGGCATCTCGGCGGCGGGGATCGCCGGGCGAACGGTCGGCGGTCACGTCGTCGCTATCTCGGTCCCGGTGCCGACGGAACGCTTCAGTGCGAACGAGAAGCAGATCGTCGCCGCGCTGCGGAAGGCCGCGCAATCGGCGGCCTGGTCGCGCTGAGCGCTACGCGACCGGCTCCTTGATGATCGCCACCGCGAAGCCGTCCCAGCCCTTGGTGCCGACCGTCTGGATCGCCGCCGCCTCCAGCCGCGGGTTCTCGCCCATCATCTCCAGCATGTCGCGCACGGCGCGGGCCTGAAGGTCGTCGGGCGCGGGGTCAAGCACACGCCCGGACCGAGCGATGTTGTCCACCACGATGATTGAGCCCGCTGCACCGAGTTTGATCGCCCACTCGACGTACGCGACGTTGTTCTCTTTGTCCGCATCGATGAAGATGAGGTCGAACGGTTCCTCACGGTCGGCCAGTGTCGGCAGCGTGTCAAGGGCGGCGCCGACGATCACCTCCACACGGTCGTCGACCCCTGCCCGCGCCAGGCTCTGCCGCGCTACCTCGGCATGTTTGGGTTCGTACTCGAGCGTGATCACGCGGCCGCCAAGTCCCACAGCGCGGGCCAGCTGGATGGTGCTGTAGCCCGCGAGTGTGCCGATCTCCAGAACTCGGGTGGCGCGCGACGCCGTCGCCAGTATGGACAACAGCTTTCCGTGCTGAGCGGACACCTCGATCGCAGGCATCCCAGCGGCAGCACCCGCCTCCCGCGCGGCCGTCAGCGCGTCGTCCTCGGTCCGCAACACGCGGTTGAACAGCTCGTCGAGCGCCTTCGAATCCGGCTCCGTCACACGACAAACGCTACCGGACACCCTCTTTGGCGTACACGACCCGCAATACGTGGGCGACCTCCGGCCCCATCACCGCCTCGGCGAGTTCGCAGAACGTCGCGACGAACTCCGGCCCGTGCGGCGGTTCGGCATCGCACAGATGGTGGGCGATCTCGTGCAACACGACGAGCTCGCGCAGCGCCCACGTAGCGCGGCGGTCGGGCACCGCGATGGCCGCCCCGTCGTCATCGGAGCGTTCATAGTGGGCGGCGGTGGCCCCGCGTCGGGCCCGCACCGTCAGCGCGCCGGCGGCCGGCCAGCGCGCGCGAACGGCGGGGTGGGCCAGCACCTCGTCGACGTAGCGCTGCACAGAGAGCGCCGCAGCGAACCGCCCTTCCGGCGGAAGGGTCAGCTGCGTGCCGAAGAAGTCGACGACGCGGTTGCCGTGCTCGGCGGCGCGGTCGAACAGCGTCCGCACGAATTCCTCAGCGGCGTAGACCTTCGCCCGCTGCGCGTCGCGCGGCGTCACTTCTCCAATGCCGAACGGGCACCAGCCAGTTCGGAGCTATTGCCGAGCCGCGCTCGCCTGCCGGCCTTGTCGCCCGCGCGCCGTGCCGCCGACGAGTAACCCGACGTCGCACTGGTGGCCCGCCATGTGCCGCGCGCCGGGGACGTCTCGCGATAAAAGTCCTTCAGCTCGATGTCTTTGTCCCGTAACGCGATAGCGGTACCCGGGCGGCTGAACCGGCCTTTGGTGGCCTCACGCTGGGCCTGCTCACGCGCTTCGGACAGTCTCTTGCCGACGCGCGCCCCGAACGCCAGTTGGAAGTTGAGCCGCGCGGTGATCGTTGGTGTCGGCCGGTGCTCACCGGACGAGATGTAGGCCTGGGACGCCTTGACCATCTGCATCACCAGGCTGGCGTACAGCGCGTGGCTGGCGTCGATGTCCTCGGCGAACCCGTACGCGTATACGAACGTCGAATTCGACGCGACGTCGCACTTCACGTCGTTGGCATGTGCGATCACCGTGAACAGCTGCACGTAGGTGCGCAGCCCGCGGGAGCCTGCGTTGCCGATGGTGATGGTGCGCTGCACGGGAGTCTGCACTTTCGTGCGCTTGTCCGAATGTGCGCGGGCGACCGCGAGGTCGATCGACGTCGCCGTGGCAAGCCGTTGTGCGGCGGCCATGAACGCGTCGGCTTCGTGCTGGTTGTCGGTCCCCTCGGCCTGGCGAAGCAGCGCGGCGATCCGCGCCAGCATCTTGTCGTCAGTCATGGCGCCAGGTTAGGGCTACTTGGTGACAAAGGCATTGAGCGCAGTGACCACCTGTGGAGAAAGTGGCGCCGGCTTGGCGAGGTTGGCGATGCTGTCGCTGGGATCGTCGTGTAGCACATGGTTGACGCCCTTGAGTTCGACGACCGTGAGGGCCGTGTGTTTGAGAGCGTCGATGAGGGGCTTTTCGACGTCGCACTTGGCCTGGCTGTCGGTGTCCGAACACGTCAACAAGACCGGCGTGCCCGCCGGCACCGCCGCCGCCAGCGCCAGCGGATCGATCTTGTCCGTCTCGGCGACGGCCTTGACGTTGCCGGGGCTGACGATGGCCCCCAGCCCCTCCGGCAGCTTGTCGGGCACGGTGCCTTTGGTGCGGATTTCGTCGACGGCGGCGAGCCACGCCGCCAGCGTCTCGGGGCTCGCATCGCCGCGCACCCGGTTGGTGATGATGTCGAGGTATCGACCGGGCAGCGGCTGAAACAGGCCCAGCGAGTGGATCTTCGGCGCACCGGGCGCGGTCGCGGCTGCCAGCGTCATCGCATGGATGGCACCCTCACCCAGGCCGTAGACCGAGATGCGCGACTTGTCGGTGCCTGGCTGATCGGCGAGGAAACGCACCGCCGCGTCGGCACCCGTTGTGTAGACGGCGCTGACGACGTCGTTCGGCCGCTGCTTGTATTGACCGAGGCCGGTCTTGCCGGTGCCGACCTTGTCGTAACGCAGGCTGGCGGTGCCGAGGGTCGACAGTTGTTCGGCCAGTTGCCGCATGTTGCCGATGGGTCCGACGACGGCGTTGTCGCCGTTGCGGTCGGTCGGGCCGCTTTCAGAGATCAGCAGGCTGGCGGGTCCTGGCCCGGCGTCCTGCTGGTGCCGGTAGGTGCCGTGGATGGTCAGGCCGTCGGCGTCGAAGCTGACCTCGTCGTCGACCCAGGGATGCTGATCATCGGACGAGCAGCCCGCAAGCGCCAGGACCAGTGAAACAGCCAGAACGACAAGGTGTTTCACAGGCGAACCTCGATCCAGGACGCCACATCGTCGAGTACCACGGCGCGTTCGGGCTCGTTGAACACCTCGTGGTAGAGCTCGGGGTAGACCTTCAGATGCACGTCGGTGGAACCCACGCACTCGACCAGGTGCTTGCTGCCCTCGACGGGGATCAGCTTGTCCTGCTCGCCGTGCACGACGAGCAGCGGCGCTGTCAACGCGCCGGCCCGCTGGGGCATCGTCTCACCGACGCCGATCAACGCTCGGGCGATACCGGCCGGCAGCTTGCCGTGGTGGACCATCGGGTCGGCGTTGTAGGCGGCGACCACCTCAGGGTCGCGAGATATCGCGTCGGTGGGCAGCTGTTCGACGGGCAGTCCGGGAATCATCTTGCCGAGCAGCTTGGCGACGATAACCATCACCGGCGACACCCCGTCCTGGGCGTCGACCGCCGGGCCGGACAGCATCATCGCGGCGTAGTCCTCGGGGTGCTCGACGCCGTAGGCGAACACGATGCCGCCGCCCATGCTGTGGCCCAGCACGACGCGCTTGAGCCCGGGATGATCTTTGGTCGCGATGCCGACGAGGGTGCGGAAGTCGTCGGTGTATTCGGAGATGTCCCGCAGATAGACCCTCTTGCCGCCGGAACGGCCGTGGCCTCGATGGTCCAGCGCATAGGTGATCAGGCCGGATTCGCCGAACCGCTGCGCGACGTGGTCGTAGCGGCGGGCATGCTCGCCGTACCCGTGCGCCAGTACGACGACCCCGCGGGGGTCGGTGTCCGGTGTCCATACGTCGTAGACGATTCGCACGCCGCCGACACCGTCGAAGCTGCGTTCGGTCCGGGTAGTGGCCATCAGGGGAGAGTAACGAGTACGTGTCGGACGGTCTGCGTAAGCTCGGCGGGGTGACCGTCCTCGCACACGACACCGATGACGAGTTCCTGCTCAAGGCCGAGCCGCACCGCCGTGAGCTGTTGGCGCACTGCTACCGGATGACCGGCTCACTACATGACGCCGAGGACCTGGTCCAGGAGACCTACCTGCGGGCGTGGAAGGCCTACGGCGGGTTCAAGGGTCAGTCCTCGCTGCGGACCTGGCTGTACCGGATCGCCACCAACACGTGCCTGACAGCGCTCGACTCACGGCAGCGCCGTCCGTTGCCGACGGGGTTGGGCGCGCCCAGTTCGGATCCCCTCGACGACATCACTTCGCGTGATGAGGTGCCGTGGCTGGAGCCGCTCCCCGATCAATACGACGACCCGGCTGATCCGTCGACGATCGTCGGTAACCGGGAGTCGGTGCGGCTGGCATTCGTGGCGGCGTTGCAGCATTTGTCGCCGCGGCAACGGGCAGTGCTGGTGATGCGTGACGTGCTGCAGTGGAAGGCGGCCGAGGTGGGCGAGGCCATCGGCGCGTCGACGGCTGCGGTCAACAGCCTTTTGCAGCGGGCGCGGGCGCAGCTCGAAGCTGTCGGTCCCAGCGAGGACGATCAGCTACAGCCGCCGGAGTCGCCCGAGGCGCAAGATCTGCTGACGCGCTACATCGCCGCGTTCGAGAGCTACGACATCGACAAGCTCGTCGAGTTGTTCACCGCGGACGCCGTCTGGGAGATGCCACCGTTCGACGGCTGGTACCAGGGGCCGGAGAACATCGTCACCCTGTCCAAGACGCATTGCCCGGCCGAGGGCGCCGGGGATATGCGCTTCATCCGCACCACTGCCAACGGTCAGCCTGCCGCGGCGTTGTACATGATCAATCGGGAAACCGGCGTGCACGAGCCGTTCCAGATGCACGTCATGGCCGTCAGCCCGGATGGCATCTCGCACGTCGTGGCCTTCCACATGTCGACTTTCGAGAAGTTCGGTCTGCCGCCCTCCCTCTGAGCGCGGCGAGTAGCCACGTACCGTACGATTCCTTCTGGCCCGCTATATGTGCAGCTCAAGAGCTTTCTTGACACGTGTTTTGTAACGTGTTCTATGATCGCCACTCATGAAGACCAAAGGGGCTCTGCTGTGGGAGCTCAACTCACCGTTCCGGATCGATGAGATCGACGTCGGCGACCCCGTCGACGATGAGGTGCAGCTCCGTGTGCACGCCGCAGGCATGTGCCACTCGGACTACCACCTGACCACCGGAGCCACCCCCATCGGCCTGCCGGCGCTCGGCGGCCACGAGGGCGCGGGCGTCGTCACCAAGGTCGGCAAGAACGTGACAGGCATCGAGGAGGGCGACCACGTCATCCTCGCGTTCATCCCTGCCTGCGGTGCATGTCAGCCGTGTCTGAAGGGCTACCGGTCGTTGTGTGATCGCGGCGCGGTGCTCCTCGGTGGCAAGGCCATCGCGGACGGAACCAGTCGAGTGCACGCAGGCACCACCGAGGTGTCGCCGATGAACCTGCTCGGCACGTTCGCCCCGTACATGACCGTGCACAAGGACTCTGTCGTCAAGATCGACAAGGACATCCCGTTCGAGACCGCCGCGATCATGGGCTGCGCCGTGCCGACGGGTTACGGATCGGCCACCAATGTCGCACAGGTGCAGCCCGGTGAGACGGTGGTGATCGTCGGCGTCGGCGGCATCGGCATGAGCGCGCTGCAGGGCGCCGTCATCTCTGGCGCGCGCCACGTCATCGCGATCGACCCGAACGAGTGGAAGCGGGACCAGGCCGTCAAATTCGGCGCCACCCACGTCTACCCGTCGATGGCCGAGGCCATTGCGCCGATCATCGACCTGACCTACGGCGTGATGGCAGACAAGACCATCATCGCGGTCGGCGACATGAAGGGTGAGTACGTCGAAGAGGCGTTAACGCTGACCACCAAGACCGGAACCTGCGTGGTGACGGGCATGGGCTCGATGATGGACGTCGACGTCAAGCTCAACCTGTTCCTGTTCACCATGTTGCAGAAGACGTTGAAGGGCAACATCTTCGGCGGCGGCAGCTCACACGTGGAGACGCCGAAGCTGGTTGGCTTATACAAGTCCGGACTGCTGAAGATCGACGAAATGGTCACCACCACCTATTCGTTGGAGAACATCAACGACGGCTACCGCGACATGCTGGACGGCAAGAACATCCGCGGCGTCATCAAGTTCACCGAAGCCGACTGGTAACCAGCTCAACCCACGCCGCCACGGCCCGCAGCTGCGCGGAGCTCAATCCGTCGAACACCACGGAGCGCACCAGTTCGACGTGGCCCGGTGCCGCGGCATCCAGCGCCGCGCGTCCGCCGTCGGTGAGCTCGACGGTCGCGCCGCGGCGGTCGTCGCCGCTGCCGTGGCGTTCCACCAGGCCGCGGCCACGCATCCGCCGCAGCTGATGCGATAGCCGGCTCTGCTCCCATGCCAGCACCTCGCCGAGCTCGTTGATCCGCTGTGCCCCCCGCTCCGCGAGCGCCACCAGCACGTCGTAGTCCGACAGCGATAGCTCACAGTCCTGCTGCAGCTGGCGGTTCATCGCCGTCTGCAACCGGCTCACCATCGTGAGGTACTCGCGCCAGATCCGCTGTTGCTCGTCGGTCAGCCACATGGAATACATGACACATCATCTATGTTGTCGGAGTCAACGCCTTCCACCTAGGCTGGCCCACCGAGAGGACGATGACATGACCGCACCGACAGTCGACATCCGGCGAGCCGACGACCGCGCGAAGACGAGGATCTCCTGGCTGGACTCCAAGCACTCGTTCTCGTTCGGCAGCCACTACGACCCGGACAACACCAACCACGGCCTGCTGCTGGTCAACAATGACGACGTCGTGAAGCCCGGCACCGGATTTGATACCCATCCCCACCGCGACATGGAGATCGTGACCTGGGTGCTGCGCGGCTCGCTGGTGCATCAGGACTCCACCGGGCACTCCGGCGTGATCTATCCGGGCCTGGCCCAGCGCATGTCGGCCGGTCGCGGAATCCTGCATTCGGAGAAGAACGATTCCTGGACCTTGACAGGCGAGCAATCTCACAGTGAGCCAGTGCATTTCGTTCAGATGTGGGTGGTGCCGGACGAATCGGGCATCACACCCGGCTACCAGCAGCTGGAGATCGATGACGAGTTGTTGCGCGGCGGGCTTGTGACGATCGCGTCGGGCATGCCGGAGCACAGCGACGATGCCGCAATAACGATTCGCAACAAGTACGCGGCGCTACACGGCGCTCGCCTGCAACCCGGCGAAAGTGTCGAATTGCCGCAGGCTCCCTACCTACACCTGTTCGTCCCCCGCGGCGAAGTCACTCTGGAAGGTGCCGGACCCCTGCACGAAGGCGACGCCGTGCGGTTCACCGCATCGGGCGGTCAGCGCGTCACCGCCACCGAACCCGCGGAGATTCTGGTCTGGGAAATGCATGCAGGTTTGGCTGCGGCGTAAGCGGATTGGGGCCGGGCTCGCCGTAGTTGTGTTGGTCGTTGCCTGCTCCGCAAACTCGCCCAACTCGACGCAGTCCCCTGCACCCACCGCCGAGGCCCCCGCAGGCCTTGTACCGGTCACCGTGCAGGTCGATCCCGATCTGGCCCAGGCGCCGTTCGACGAACCGCGCCAGGCGATGGTGCCCGCGGGCTGGACGCTGTCGGTGTGGGCCCGAGTCCCGAAGGCCCGGCTGGCCGCATGGGCTCCGGACGGGAGCCTGCTGGTTTCCGTGCCGAGCAGCGGACAGGTCATCCGCGCCGAGCCGAGCGGAGCTGGTCCTCGGCTGTCGGTGCCGCTCGACGGGCTGGATCAACCGCACGGGCTGGCGTTCTCGGGCAGCACGCTCTACGTCGCGGAGAGCGATCAGATCGACGCGTACGACTACGCCGACGGCGCCGCGACCCACCGCCGCACCATCGCGGCCGGCCTGCCGGATGCCAGGAGTCCCGATCTGCGGGGCGCATATTCACACGCGCTGAAAAGCGTTGCCGTTGGCCCGGATGGAGCCTTGTACTTCTCCATCGGATCGACGGGCAACATCACTGCCGACGACCGAACCGCAAACCCGCCACGCGCCACCATCATGCGGATCCCGCCAGGCGGCGGGCCGGCTGCGCCGTTCGCGACCGGCGTACGCAACGGGACGGGTCTTGCGATCGGGCCCGACGGTTCGGTGTGGACGGCGGTCAACAACCGCGACAACATCGCGGACCCGCAGACCGGCGAGGTCACCGCCGACTACGTCAACGACCATCCGCCCGAGGCACTAGCCCGGCTGACGCCCGGGCGCGAATTGGGTTGGCCCTTCTGCAATCCCGACCTGTCTCCTCAAGGCCCGGCGAACCTGACGTTCATCCGCGACGTGCAGACCAACGCCGACGGCAGCAGGCTCGACTGCACCAAACTGCCACCGGTCGAACAGAGCCTTGGCGCACACGCCGCTCCGCTGGGTATGAGCTTCACCGAGAACGTGCTGCCCGCCTCGTACACCGCGGGCGCGCTTGTCGGCGTGCACGGGTCGTGGAACCGCCAACCCCCACGCGCACCCGAGGTCGCGTTCTTTCCCTGGCGCAACGGCGGTCTCGGCAACCAGCAGACTCTCGTGGGCGGCTTCCAGGCCCAGGACGGCACGCGGTGGGGCCGCCCGGTCGCCGCGGTGACGGGACCAGATGGGGCGGTCTACATCACCGACGACTACGCGGACGCCGTATACCGATTGGCGCCGCCCGGTCGTTAGTGCGTTGGAGTACCAGCGCCTCGGCGGCCCGTGAGGCCGACGTACAGCGCGATCAGAACGATGGCCACGACGACACCGACGAGGAACGGGATGAACTCGAACCCGCCGTTGGAGTTGGTGTAGCCGACCTTGTAGGTGACCCATGTCCCGATGAAGGACCCCAGGGCGCCCAGCACGATCGTCATGATGACGCCGATACTCTGCTTGCCCGGCATGATGAGGCGCGCCAGTGCGCCGACGATCAGTCCGACGACGATCGCACCGATGATTGTCCCGATCATTTCTGCTCCTTGAGTTGTAAGCCCGACAACCGCGGGATTACCCGTTCCGCCGCAATCCACTCATCCAGCTAACGGCGCGGCCCACCCGATGCCCAACCGATGCGGAGCTGTTATCAAAGTTGACTGTGTGTCTTCTGTGATTACTGTTGTCTTGTTCCAGCTGTCTCGGCAAAGGGGCGACCGTGCCAATTCCACCCGTGATCTTCCGGCGATTCGGGGCGTACGCCGCGGCGCTGGTGTGCGTGGCGGTGGCGGCGGCGACGGCGGGTGCCCCTCCCGCCCGCGCCGCAGACGGCCGCGAATTGCTTGCCGGTGCCATCGCCAACACCCGCGGCTCGTACCTCGTGTACAACTTCGGCGGCGGCGCACCCGCACCGATGCTCAACGCGGGCGGCGGCGCCTACGAGATGAGCAGCGGTGGCCACCTGATGATCATCAAGTCCGCCTCGCAACGGCTTACGCCGCGACTGCTCGTCGATTCGCATTCCGGTTATCAGGCGCGCTGTGAACGTGATCCGCGGGCGCGCACCGGGGAAGGCCTGTGGCAGGCCTCCGAAACCTATGCACCGCTTCAGGCATGGCAGGCGCTTGGCCAGCCGACGATCGCGATCAACGCCAACTTCTTCGATGTGCGGGGGCAGAAGGGTGGCTCGTGGAAGTCGACGGGGTGCAGTTCGCCGCTCGGCGCCTACGTCGACAACACCCGCGGGCAGGGCCGCGCCAACACAGCGGTGACGGGCACCGTCGCCTACGCCGGTAAGCAGGGCCTGTCCGGCGGCGGCGAAAGCTGGAGCGCGCTGAGCACGATGATCCTGCCGGTCGGCGGCGCACCGTATGTGGTGCCCCCGAAGAACCCTCAGGACTACGACGCCGCGTCGCCGGTGATTCAAGACCTGCTCGACAAGGGCACGCGGTTCGTCGCGGTGAGCGGCATCGGGCTGCTGGCGCCGGGCGACACCGGGCAGCTCAACGACGGCGGCCCCAGCGCCGCCCGCACTGCGCTGGCTTACTCCAAGGCCAAGGACGAGATGTACGTCTTCCAGGGCGGTAGCTACACGCCGGATCAGATCCAGGATCTGTTCCGCGGCCTCGGCAGCGACACCGCGATCCTGCTCGACGGCGGCGGCTCGTCGGCCATCGTGCTGCGACGCGACACCGGCGGTATGTGGGCCGGGGCGGGCGTACCGGACGGGAACTGCGACACCCGTCAGGTGCTGTGCGACTCCCGTGAGCGCGCGCTGCCCAGCTGGCTGGCGTTCAACTGAACCGTTGCTCGCCGGCGCGCAACGCGCTCGTTGCGGCGGCCAACGTCTGACTGGCGTACCCGCCGCCGAACAGCACGACGTGCGCCAACAGCGGGTAGAGCTGGTGCAGTCCGACACGGTCCCGCCAACCGTCGCACAGCGGGCGCTGCCCCTGGTAACCCTCGATCACCGCGTCGAGGTGCGGGCACCCGAACAGCGCCAGCATCGCCAGATCCGTCTCGCGATGGCCGCCGTGCGCCGCAGGGTCGATCAGCACCGCGCCGCCGGGCGTCCACATCACGTTGCCGCTCCACAGATCGCCGTGCAACCGGGCCGGCGGATCGTCATCGTCGAAATCCCCTGCGTCACAGCGCGCCATCACGGCGTCGACGGCGTCGCGCGCCGGCGGGTTGAGGCGTGTTGCAGCGAGGTCGGCCATCGGCGCCAGCCGCTCGTGTGCGTAAAAGCTGCCCCACCGGTGAGCGGTGGAGTACGACATCGGCAGCGGCCGGTGCAGTGGTCCGAAGTAACCGGGCCCGGCCCAGCCGTGGGGTGGTGCGCCGAACGCGTCGGCCCCGGCGTCGTGCGTTCGGGCCAGCCGCTGACCGAATTCGTGCGCACCGGCGCGGGTCGGCGCCGCGGCCTCCAACCGTTCCAACGTGAGGCTGGTCTCGTCATGCGCGAGCACCCTGGCACACGGCACGCCACCGTCGACGGCCGAAAGCCACTGCAGCCCAGCGACTTCGCAAGCGAAGAATGCTTGGGGTGCCTCTGCGCTGCGCTTGACGAACACTAAGGTTGGCCGGTTACCCGTCGCAGCAGCCGGTCTCGGGCCCAGGTGGGCAGGTTTGTCATCAAGACCACCTGCAGTTTGGGGCCGACGCCGACGACGTAGCGGGCCCGGGGCCTGCGGGCGGTCAGCGCCTCTTCGACGACGGCAGACACCTTCTCGGCCGGTACGGCCATCTTCTGGGATAGCGGGATCGACTTCTTGAAGCCCGCGATGTGTCTGGCGTACAGGGCGCGGTGCTCGGGCGTGAGCCCCGCCTCGAGCTCGGCGACCATGTCGTCCGCCGTACGCCACATGTCGGTGTCGGTCTGTGCGGGTTCGACGACGACAACCCGGATCCGCCAGGGGCTCAATTCCATTCGCAACGCATCGGCAGCGGCCTCCAGCGCGAACTTGCTCGCGGCATAGGCACCTACCAACGACATCGACAGACGTCCGTTGACGCTGGAGATGAACACCACCCGGCCCCGTGATTTGCGCAGCCGCGGCAGCACCGCCTTGGTGACCGCCAGCTGCCCGATCACGTTGATTTCCAGCTGCTTTCGCCACTCGTCGGCGCTGAGAGTCTCCATCGCTCCGCCGACGGCGATGCCCGCGTTGTTGACGACCGCATCGAGCCGCTCCGGCAGGGATTCGTTGAGGGCGGCGATGTGTCCGGCGTCCGTGACGTCGAGGATGACGGAGGAGATGCGCTGCGGATTCAGTTGAGTGACCGCCGCGGCGTCGCGTTCGCTGCGAACCCCCGCGATCACGTCCCAGCCGCGGGAGGCCAGGTGCTCGACGATCGACTTGCCGATCCCGCGTCCTGCACCGGTGACGAGTACTGATGGCATAGCACGACACTAGTCGGCGGCCGCGTCCTGCCTGTACGGGCCGAACCGGAAGAGCGCGGCTGCCACGGCCACCACGACAGCGGCGAGCGCGATCACCGGGGAGACGGTGAACCGTGTCATCGTCGCGCCGACCACCGCTCCCCCGCACAAGGACAGCACCACGCTGTAGCGCAGCTTTTCCCGGTCTCCCGTGCCACCGGCCAGCCTGCTGTCGAAACCGATGCCCGAGATGGTTGTCGTCAGGACCGTGGTGGACAGTTCCTGGATGCCGAACTGCCGCGCGGTGGAGTTCTGGATCCCGAACGTCACGGCCAGTCCCGCTATCAAGAACAACTTGGTGTTGTCGTAATAGTCGAGGACCCCGGTGCCTGCCAGTATCGACAGCGTCACCAGCATCACCACCTCCGACGACAAGGTGATGGTGAGCCAACGACGAACCTCATGGCCGAAGTGACGGGCCAACCGGCCACCGGCCACCGCGCCCATCACGAAGCAGATGAACGCGACCAGCGCGGCGGTCACGTCGACGCCGGAGTCGGTGACGAACCAGAAT
>Ga0075369_10000190_pt1 | contig 17620 bp, 17 predicted proteins | sample EndMethybrTD3034_FD_71400 | JGI IMG/M metagenome (GOLD analysis project Ga0075369, IMG submission 71400) | Populus endosphere microbial communities from Tennessee, USA - Endosphere MetaG P. TD hybrid TD303-4 | ecosystem: Host-associated > Plants > Roots > Endosphere | place: USA: Tennessee...
GACTGGTCGAGGATCTCGTACTCCACGAAGTCGCCGCGGGAAGGGATCTCCTCGAGCCGGCACGCCATCTGCCACACCCTCGGCCAGAACAACTCGGCCTCGAGGGCGTAGAACTCCTCGTCGAAGTAGCGCTGTTTGGGGATCCGGTCGACAGCATGGACCGCCCACGGAACGGGAAGCGGAGTCCAGTTCACATCGGTCAATTGGCTCACCTTCTGCCTCGGCGTCGGAATCACGATCGGCGAGCGATTTCGTATCTTACTAAAAATAGCAAGTTCGACTTGAGCGATTGGCGCGCGAATAGTGGAGCTGCGACCACCAGGGAGGAAACGATGGACAACTGGATCGACGAGCTTGCGCGTGGCCTCGGCCAGGAGCCGCTGACATCAGCGGAGACGACTCAACTGTTGGACGCGGCCCGCGATGTCGCCCATCGGGTCGAGCGCAAAATGACCCCGCTCTCCACGTTCGTCATCGGCTGTGCCGTTGGGCGCGAAATCGCCGGCGGGGCGGATCGTGCCGCGACACTCAGCGCGACGTTGAGGCAGCTCGCGGCCGCGCTCCCGCCGGACGCGCCTGAGAGCTAGGCGGGCGGCGCGTTTGGCCTAGCTTCCTTTGTAATTTTCGGGCCCATTCATCCAGTCCCGTTGGCCTGCGTCGACAGACGCCATCAGCGCCCATAGGCCGACGCCCTGATCGTGACCGGAGGCCATCACGAAACCCAACTCCCGCCGGGTTTCGTCGGGGCCAGGCCGGATGACCACCTCGACAATCTTGTTGGCGCGGCCCTCCGCTGTAACACCCGCGAATACTCCCTGGGTATAGACCGCGCTCTCGTGAACGGCGATGTTGTCCGCCTTGGGTGCGTCGTTGCCGCTGCCCACGAGCGCTGCGATATCAGGAGAAGTGTGATTGGCCCCCTCTTTCAGAGCAGGGGAATACACGCAGGAAAGAAGGTTTTCCCCCTCGTCGGTGGGCGCCAGCTTCTCGGCATAGTTCACTACGACGAGGTGACTGTTGACGATCGCTTGCCCGGTGGCTTCCGAATCATCAAAGGGCGCGTAGACAATCGGTGCTTTCAACTGCGAGGTACCAGCGTCGGTCAGCGCTGTACGCCACTTGTCCCGCCACTCGTCGAAATGTTCTTCGATGTGCGGCAGGCACCGATCGATTCGGTCGGCGTAGCTCAACTTCATGAACTCGGAGTGGCTGGAATCGATCGTGGTCGGCGGCGGGCTCGGGTGATAGAAGAAGTTCATGATGAGCGACGTCCCGCCGACAATCGCTCCGATGATCGCAATGGCTGTGGTCGTCCACCAGTGGGTGCGGCCGGGGCTCCAGTCCGCCATCAACTGATGCTATTGCCGGGACCTCTCTGCGGACCACGAAATGGTGCTGCGCCAAGATTCAGCTCCGGCAGATCGCTCGTAGCGGTTGTTGGGCGGTCGCCCAATTGTTAGTCTGCCTCCATGTCGAGCAGCACCGCTGACGAGCGGCCGAAGGTTGGCCGCGAGGCGACGAGAGAGGCGCTGATCGAGGCAACCGCCCAAATCCTGCTGGACGAGGGGTATGCCGCGGCGACATCGCGGCGGGTGGCGGCCCAGGCCGGAGTCAAACCGGCCCTCGTCCACTACTACTTCCCAAGCATGGACGACCTGTTCGTGGCCGTGCTGCGCGACAAGGCCGAGACCAACCTGCAGCGCCAGCGCCAGGCGATGGCCGAAGCGGAACCGCTGCACGCGCTCTGGCAACTCAATCGCGCACAAGACGCGCAGTTGTTCACTGAGTTCCTGGCGATGGCCAACCACCGCAAGGCCATTCGCAGCGAGATCGTGTCTTATGCAATGCGTTTTCGCGATATCGAAGAGGGTGCGATGACCTTGGCGCTGAAGGCCCGCGGCGTCGATCTCGAGGCCTTTCCGCCGGTGGTCATGTCGATGATCATGGGCAGCCTGAGCCGCATGGTGCTGCACGAACAGGGACTCGGCATCACCCGCGGGCATGACCAAGCAAGGGCGTTCATCGAACAGTGCCTCGACCGGTTCGAAATGCCCATATGGGAACAACACAGTGACCCAGCCCGGTCCGGCAGCGCGGAGGTGACCAGTAACACAACCACTTGAGCTAACTGATTCGCGATGAGAAGTTATACCGACTAAGTTAACGCTGAACTGCCTGCCAGGGGCGGTAGAAGAGGGTTCGATGATTCGTCTCGCCAAGCGCACTTGGGTGGTACTGGTGATCCTGCTGGTGCTGGTCATTGCGGGGTTCTGTGTCGACCGCTTCCGCGGCTTCTTCGGCAGGACCGAGCTCACCAGGCCGGGCGCCGGCCTGGTCAATGACCCCGAGCCGTTCAACCCCAAGGAAGTGAAGTACGAAATCTTCGGGACGGGGACCGTGGCGACGATCAACTACCTGGATCTCGACGCCCAGCCTCAGAAGGCCGAGAACGTACCGCTGCCGTGGAGCCTCGACCTCACCACAACCGCACCCGCCGCCAGCCCGAACATCGTCGCGCAGAGTGACGGCGGCTCGATTTCCTGCCGGATCACCGTCGACGGCGTGGTCAAGGACGAGAGGACCACTGACGGCGTGAACGCCCAGACCTTCTGCCTGGTCAAGTCCGCATGAGCAACACACACGTCGGCGCGCACCCGAGGATCCCCCGTTTCATCCGCCTGTTCTCGGTGCCGATCCTGCTGGGTTGGTTGGCGCTGACCGTGCTGGTGAACGTCATCGCCCCTCAGCTGGAAAAGGTCGGCGAGGCGCACGCGGTGTCATTGGCCCCCAGCGACGCGCCGTCGCTGCAGGCGATGCAGCGTATCGGTAAGGATTTCAAGGAGTTCGACTCCAATAGCTCGGCGATGATCGTGCTGGAAGGCGACCAGCCTCTCAGCGACTCCGCGCACAAGTATTACGACGGCCTGATCGACAAACTCGAAGCCGACACGAAGCACGTCGAACACGTCCAGGACTTCTGGGGCGACCCGCTGACCGCGTCGGGCTCGCAGAGCGCCGACGGCAAGGCCGCCTACGTTCAGCTATACCTGTCCGGCAACCAGGGCGAGAGCCTGGCGAACGAGTCCGTCCAGGCCGTCCGTGACATCGTGGCGAACAATCCGCCGCCGGCGGGTATCAAGGCCTTCGTCACGGGCCCTGCGCCGCTCACCAACGACCAGCACCATGCGGGTGACAAGAGCATCAAGCTGATCACCGGCATCACCATCGCTGTCATCTTCGTGATGCTGTTGTTCGTCTACCGATCCTTCGTCACGGTGCTGCTCGTCTTGGTGATGATGTTCATCGAGTTGTCCGCCGCCCGGGGAATCGTTGCGGCCCTTGGCTATTACGACCTGATCGGGTTGTCGACATTCGCGGTGAACCTGCTCACGACGCTAGCCATAGCGGCGGGAACGGACTATGCGATCTTCCTTGTTGGCCGCTACCACGAGGCACGAAACGCCGGCGAGGATCGCGAAACCGCCTTCTACACGATGTATCACGGCACCGCCCACGTCATTCTGGGGTCGGGTCTGACCATCGCCGGTGCAACGTTCTGCCTTCACTTCACACGGCTGCCCTACTTCCAAACGCTCGGCGTTCCGTTGGCAATCGGCATGCTCGTCGCCGTTGCGGCGGCTCTGACCATGGCGCCCGCGTTGCTGACCATTTGCAGTCGGTTCGGTCTATTCGATCCCAAGCGGACGACGCAGACGCGCGGATGGCGCCGGATCGGCGCTGCCATCGTGCGGTGGCCGGGTCCAATCCTCGTCGCATCGGTGGCTCTCGCGCTGGTCGGTCTGCTGGCGCTGCCGTCATATGCACCGAGCTACAACGACCGCAATTACCTGCCCAAGGACATCCCGGCCAATCTGGGCTACGCGGCCGCCGACCGGCACTTCCCGCAGGCCCGGATGAACCCGGAGATGCTGTTGATCGAGACCGATCACGATGTGCGCAATTCAGCGGACATGTTGGTCATCGACCGAATTGCCAAGAGCATCTTCCACATTCCGGGTATCGGCAGGGTGCAGGCCATCACCAGGCCGGAGGGAACTCCGATCGAGCACACCTCGATCCCGTTCCTGATCAGCATGCAGGGCACCACTCAGCAGATGAACCAGGACTACATGGACAAAGTCATGGCGAACATGCTGACGCAGGCCAACGACATGCAGACCTCCATCGACACGATGCAGCGAATGCAGAGCATCACCGTGCAGATGGCGGCCACCACGCACAGCATGGTCACGAAGATGAAGGGTATGACCGTCGATATCGAGGAATTGCGAGATCACATCGCTGACTTCGACGATTTCTTCCGGCCCATGCGCAACTACTTCTACTGGGAGCCGCACTGCTTCGACATTCCGGTTTGCTGGTCGATCAGGTCGGTCTTCGATACCCTAGACGGCATCGACACGATGACTGACGACATCAAGAACCTGATGCCCGACATGGAGCGGCTGGACGCTCTCATGCCGCAGATGGTCGCGCTGATGCCATCGATGATCGAGACGATGAAGAGCATGCAGCACATCACGCTGACGATGTATCAGAGCCAGAAGAGTCAGCAAGACCAGATGAAAGCCATGCAGGACAACCAGGGTGCGATGGGCGAGGCGTTCGACGCGTCCAAGAACGATGACTCGTTCTATCTGCCCCCTGAGGTGTTCGACAACGCGGACTTCAAACGGGGCATGAAGATGTTCGTGTCACCGGACGGAAAGGCCGTGCGGTTCATCATCTCCCACGAAGGAGACCCCGCGACGGCTCACGGCATCTCGCTCATTCCGCAGATCAAGAATGCGGCGTTCGAGGCCATCAAGGGCACGCCACTGGAGGGCTCGAAGATCTTCCTGGCAGGCACCGCGTCGACCTATAAGGACATGAAGGAGGGTTCGAACTGGGACCTTCTGATCGCCGGAATAGCTTCGCTCTGCTTGATTTTCATCATCATGCTGTTGTTGACCAGGGCGGTGATCGCCTCGGCGGTCATCGTCGGGACGGTCTTGTTGTCGCTGGGCACATCGTTCGGGCTGTCCGTGCTCATCTGGCAGCACATCCTCGGTATGCAGCTGCACTGGATGATCCTTGCGATGTCGGTAATCATCCTGTTGGCCGTGGGTTCGGACTACAACCTGTTGTTGGTATCCCGGTTCAAGGAGGAGATCCACGCAGGGATCAACACCGGGATCATCCGATCGATGGGCGGTACCGGCTCGGTGGTGACTTCTGCCGGATTGGTGTTCGCGTTCACGATGATGTCCATGGTGGTCAGCGACCTCGTCGTGGTTGGTCAGGTGGGCACGACGATCGGTCTTGGGTTGTTGTTCGACACGCTGATCATCCGCTCGTTCATGACGCCGTCGATCGCGGCGCTCATGGGCCGGTGGTTCTGGTGGCCACAGCGAGTCCGAAATCGGCCTGTACCGTCGGCGTGGCCGAAACCGCCGCGCCACTCGACAGACAACGCACCGGTCAGTGTTGGTGCTAGTGATGAAAACCCAACGGGTCCAATCAGATAGGGATGTCATGAAGGGTTTACGCCTCGCTTCGATCGTCGCGGCTGTTGCCGCACCAGCTCTCGTCTGGGCGGCGCCGGCTCATGCCGACCCCGATACCGACTTCGCCAATGAGCTGCATACCTACGGCATCTACGGCCAGAAGGACTACAACGCGTGGATCGGCAAGATCACGTGCAAGCGGCTCTACAACGGCGTCGACGTGGACGCTGACAAATCCGCGAAGTTCGTCTTCCAGCAACTGCAGAAGGGCAGCACCACAGAGCAGGCGTGGCAGTTCCTTGGCGCATCACTTCGCACGTACTGCCCCGACAAGCTGCCGGTCCTCGAAGCCGCCGCGCAACAATAGGAGACAGAAAATGTTCATCAAAGCGAGTGTCGCGGCGGCTGTTATAAGCGTGGCGGCGATGGCCCTTCCCGCGGTTGCCTCCGCCGACGCCAGCGACGACTACCCGATTCCGAATCGGATACTCAAGACACCCTGCACAGCGGAGCAGATCTTGGCCGCCGCGCGCGATGTCGAGCCGGTGTATTACGAGCGCTACATGATCGACTACAACAACAAGTCACCCGAGGTGCACCAGTGGGTGCAGGACCGTATCCATTGGTTCTTCTCGATGGATTACGCAGGCCGCCGCCAGTATTCGGAGGACACGGCGACCAACGCGTTCTACGAGAATCTGGCGTGGAACTGGCCCAACTGGGCGAAGATCTTCTTCAACAACAAGGGCGTGGCCGCCCACACCACCGACGTCTGCATGTCGTATCCGCCGGATGACATGTCGGTGTGGGATTGGTGACGTCGGCGCCTCGCCGAACACTGAACGACGCCGTCACGCGGTTCTGGAGTGTCGCCGCGCCGCTATACGATCTGCCGTTGCTTCAGCAATGGGTGTACCGCCCGCCGCAGAACGAGATGATCGCTGCACTGAACGAAAGCGGCGCGCGCAAGGTGGCCGATATCGCCTGCGGCACAGGAATTCTCGCCGATCGGATCTCCAGGGAACTGCATCTCGACCAGGTCTACGGTGTCGACATGTCCGACGGCATGCTCGCCAAGGCCAAGGCGCGATCGTCAGACGTGCAATGGCGAAAGGGTCCTGCTGAGCATCTACCGTTCGAAGACGGTGAGCTGGACGCGATTGTGACTACCTCGGCGTTTCACTTCTTCGACCAGCCTGCCGCGCTGCGTGAGTTTCATCGGGTGCTGGCTCCTGGGGGTCTGGTGGCGGTTGCGACGTTGAGTCCGCGACAGCCGCTCCCCCTACATCGACTATCCGCCAATCGGCTCAATCCGGCACACAACCCGTCGCCCGAGGAGATGCGGGCATTGTTCGAAGGCGCCGGTTTCAGCGTCAGCGATCAACATCGCGTCCGCCGGCCCGCCTGGACGCGGGTGTTGTCGGACCTGATCACCGTCGGCATCAAGCCGTAGCTAGGGCAGCCCGCCGAACAGCAGGTTCGAAACGATCCCCATAGGGTCCTGCGGGGGCGCCGAATCGGCAGGTTCAGGCGCCGGCGGCGGAGCGATGGGTGCAGGCGGAGCCACGAGCGGAGCAGCCGGCGGCACGCCACCGGGTACCGCTGGCGCCGCGAGCGAAGCGGCCGGCGGCGGAGTCGCGGGTACCGCTGGGGCCGCGAGCGAAGCGGCCGGCGGCGGAGTCGCCGGTGCCGGTGGAACCGCGAGCTGCGCTGCAGGTGGCGCAGCGGAAACCGTCTGTCGGGGAACCGGGACGGAAACGGATTCAGGGACCGCTACGGAAACGGGCTCGGGCGGAGGCAGAGGGATTTCCGGCGGAGCAGGCATTGGGGCCGGCGGTTCGGCGGCCAGCGGCTGAACTGGTTCCGGCGGCGCCGAGATCCGTGCGGCAACGGTCGGGACACTGTCCGAGGTCACCGAAGCGCCGGCTGCCAGCGGGTTTGCCTTCTGCGCGGACACTTGTTCGACATTCAGCGCCGAACCCGCTGCGAGCGACAGCGCCGACCCGACAACCGCTACAGCGGCCGTTGACCAGGCCATCTTTCTCGCGTGCGACACCAACCGGGGCCGGTCACGCCGCAGAGGTTGGTCATCGCCCCGCGTCGGCGCCGCCTGCAAGGGACGGACGGCGACGGGACTGCCCGTCGTCAGCGCCGCCCCGAGCGCAAGGGCCAGCTGGGTGTCGACTGAGTCTGAAACCGGTATCGGCAGCGCGTCGCCGATCGGTCCACTGACCGCGTCGAGATCATCGCGTGCGCCGAAAAGGTGCAGGCTTTCCGGCAACCAGCCGTCCCTGTTGAAAATGGTGGTCAGCCAGTCAACGAGGTCGGCTGCGTGCTCGCGGGTGTTGGTGACGGCAGTGCGCAGCGAGTCGGTTCCGGTGGCGACAACCATGACCGTCGCTGTGCCGGGCTCGAGAATGCACAGCGCGGTCTTGTTGTGCTCGTTGACACGCCCGATCTCGATCCCCCAAGTCTGGCTGGCCTGACTCAGCGGGATACTGCGAATGTTGTCGAACCCCAAGTCTGCCAACGACTTCAGCAGGGCTGCGGCGTCCGCTTCGACGTGCTCGCTCCATGTCACCTGGACAGAGCCCACCTTGTGGCCGCTTGCCGTCGCGATCGCCTGAGCGCCCTTGGCAGCCGCCGCGTGCTGGGACATGTCGTGAGTCGTGCCGTTGGCGGTGTACCGGACGTCGAACGCATCGTGGTCGAGGGTCAAGGCGTCGGGGCCTTGTCTGTCGAGGAGCACCCAGCCGACGCTGCTGGACGTCATCGACATTCCCAGCACTGATTGCACCTCTGGCCCCACTCTCGTCGCCAAACCGACGTCGCCGCCGCGGGTCAAGCGCGCACCCGAGGAGAGCATAGTTTGCTCTGTCTTGCACGTCATCCCGTACGGCGAGGAAGCGCAATACCGGTGTTTTGGCGTTTATCGACGGGCCGACCTGCGGTGTTACCAGTTCTGGCTGCTAGCAATATTGACGGTGGCGAACGAAAATTCGCCCCGGTCAGCCGAGGTTGTCAGCGTTGCTCGTTCTTATGCGCGCTGGAGTCTGTGACATCTGCGGGTCGCCGGGCGACATACCTACATGGACACAACGAGCGCACAGCGGGCCACACGCATCCTCGGGGTTGTCGCGGCGGCGGCATGCGCTCTGCCGATCGCATTCATCCACCTGCCGAGCGCGGTCGCAGAGCCGTGCCCAGACGTCGAGGTCGTGTTCGCGCGCGGCACAACCGAGCCGCCCGGTGTCGGCGGTGTCGGACAGGCGTTCGTCGACTCACTTCGCTCGCAGGTGGGCGGGCGCTCCGTCGGGGTGTACGCGGTCGACTACCCGGCCAGCAGGGATTTCGGCAGCAGCACGCCTGCGGGTGCCAATGACGCAAGCGGCCATATCCAATCGATGGCCGCGAACTGCCCGAACACCCGCATGGTGCTCGGCGGTTACTCCCAGGGCGCAGCGGTGATTGATCTATCCACGACGGCGATGCCGCCCCAGGTCGCCGATCATGTCGCTGCCGCCGCACTCTTCGGCGGCCCTAAGAGTGCGTTCGCCGACACCCTCTCCGTCGGACCGCTGCCCACGATCGGCCCGCTCTACGCAGCCAAGACCATCGACCTGTGCGTGCCCAACGATCCAATTTGTTCCAACGGCATGGACATGGGTGCTCACGTTGCGTATGTCCAGACAGGGATGGCCAACCAGGCCGCGGCGTTTGCCGCGAGTCGGCTCTAACGCACAACTACGATCCGGCCATGACGCGGGAGGTCTCACGTCAGGCATTCGTTCGTGGCGCGCTTGGCGTGGCTGCCGGCGCGCTGCTGGGATCGTGCCGGCCAGCCAGCGCTCCAGACCCGCAGAACCCAGCCCCGGTGTCGGGACCGCCAACAACGCCCGCGGTGTCTGGCCCGCCAGAGTGGGGTGCCCTCGATGACACGATCGAGGGCCGAGTCATCTTGCCGTCCAGCGCCGACTACGGCGCGGCGAAGAACGTCTTCAACACTCGGTTCGCCGACTCGACGCCTGCCGCAGTTGTCACGGTGAAGTCGACCGACGACGTGCAGAAGGCTGTGGAGTTCGCGGCGAGAGACGGCATCAAGATCGCCGCCCGTAGCGGCGGGCACTCATACATCGGTGCCTCGGCGGCAAATGGCGCCATGGTCATCGACCTGCGCCAGTTACCTGGCGACATCACCTATGACGGCGGAAGCGGCCTTGTGACGGTTTCGGCTGCGGCAGACCTGGATTCGGTGCAGACAGCGCTCGCGGCGCACGGACGATCGATTCCCTCAGGCAGCTGCCCAACCGTCGGCATCGCCGGTTTGACGTTGGGTGGCGGGCTGGGGGCCGATGGCCGGCGGTCGGGTCTCACGTGCGACGCGCTGGTTTCGGCGTCGATCGTGTCGCCCAGTGGCGACGTGATCACGGCATCGCGGGGCGACCATGCCGATCTGTTTTGGGGGTTGCGGGGCGGCGGAGGCGGCAATTTCGGTGTGGCCACAGCGTTTACCTTCCGAACGTTCCCGGTCACCGACAGGGACGTCGTCAGCCTGGTATTCCCCGAGGGGACGACCGAGCAGGCAATCCTCGGCTGGTATGACTGGCTGCGCGGCGCGGACCGAGCCATCTGGGGAATGGTCAACATCACGGTGGGTTCGGGATCGGGCGGGTGCACCATCGTGTTGGCGACTCCGCCTGGCGACGGGCCCAGTAGAGCCGGTGATCTCGCCGCCGCGATCGGGGTGCAGCCCGTTAGCAATAGGAGCCGAACGCTCAACCGAATCGACTTCGTCCACTACTTCGAGGGCGGCCTCGACGCAACGAAGCCGCGTGCGTTCGTGGCGGGTTCGGACATCGTTGGCGAGATGACGCGTGCCGCGGCGCAATCGATTGTCGCCGCGACTGCGGCATGGCCGCAGGCGGCGGGTTCGGCGACCACCGTGATCGAGTCGCTGACGGGAGCGGTGAGCGACGTCGATTCGGACGCCACCGCGTTTCCGTGGCGGCGTCAGGCGGCGTGCGTTCAGTGGTATGTCGAGACGCCGTCGTCGGCGACCGTTGAGTCCGCCAACCGGTGGCTGGCGGGTGCACACGAAGCGGTGCAAGCGAATTCGGTCGGCGGCTACGTCAACTATGTCGAGCCGAACACCGCCGCCTCACGCTATTTCGGCGACAATCTGTCGCAGCTCAACACAATCCGGCAGAAGTATGACCCCGCCGGATTGATGTATTCGGGCCTGAAGCTATAGCCCCGACACCCAGAGCCGGGCGCTCAGAGCGACTCGATGAACCGGGTCGCGGTAGGCAGATCCACATTGGCCTCGTCCCGGTAGGCCTTGATAGCGCCGATCTTGTTGCCGGAGGCGAGCAGCTGTTGCACGTTCGCCGACACCTGGCTTCGGGCGAGCGTCTGAATATCCGGCATCGGCACCCCCGTCTTTTCGTAGAGATGTTGGACGAGGTGCTCGAGCACGCCAAGCCGTTCATAAATGTCGTTGGTGGTCATCGCGTCAGTGTGTCACCCCGTTTGCGGGCTCTCATGAATTCGACGAAGCCTCACGGCGACGGCGGGTGGCGCCCCAGAGCCCTACGCCGATGCCGACGACCGCGCCGCCGAGGCCGATGATCTGTTGCGAACGCTTCATCTCGTGATGGACGCTCATCCCGCCGAGCAGATCGGCCGCGTCGGCCCCACCCGACGCGAGGAACCAGCCGCGAGTGTCCCGGCCCCGCAGCGCCGCCGTCACGAGTAACCCGCCGATCAGGGCGTCGCGGTAGCCCATCGAGTGCAGCAGCAGGTGCGTCGTCGGCACCGGCTCCTCCGAATCGCCCCACAACCGGTTCGCCCGCAGTGGGGCGACGAGGAACGAGATACCTGAGGCGAGGCGGATGCTGCCCGCGGCGAGTGCCGCACGATCGATCGACATGGCCCGCAGCCTAGAACCTCCGCGGCCGGCGGGGGCGGAGTTACGTCGTTATGTTCCAACGACGGTCACGCCGCGAGCGCTCACCCGCGCGGCCGCCGCAGCAGCCAGGAAGCATCCGAGCGCCGTCCACCCGACGTAACCGCTCAGCCCGTTCTTGGCCATCAGCAGGAGCGCCACGCCTGCGGCGCACACCAGCGCGCCGGCAACGGTCGACCTGGCTCCGGTGGCCCGGGCCGGCGTGTCCCACCATGGCAACGGGCGATGCTCGAGCGGTGCAAGCAGTCGGAACGCGATGGCCATGACGACGGCGAACACGACCGCACGTAGCGCAAGAACTCCCCAAAATCCAGGCGCATCAACGTCGTACGCATCGAGACCGACGGCGTGCAGGGAGAAGGTGGCAACGGCGATCGCCGGGATGTGCCAGAGATAGAGAGTCATCGCTCCCCCGTTGCCCACCGCGACGGCGCGCCAGACGCGCGGCCGTGCCGCCCACCGCCGAATGGCGCCCGCGGCGGCCACGAACACGCACGACATCCACGTGCAGTGCAGTGCAAGCAACAGCGTCGGAGGCGACACGTTGGACATCCGCTCCGTGCCGGTCACGACGAGGGCCACCTCGTACGTCCCTGCCACGGCCAGCGCGACCTGCGCGGCGAAAGAGGTTGCCGCTGCGACGAGTGCCGCGCGGGGACCGATCAGCCGACGCGCGTAGGCGACGCCGATCACCACGGGGATCAGCCAGACGATCAGGAAGTTGGCGACGCCCGACATGGGAATTCCGACGGCGAACCGAATCGCGTCGACGGCCGCAGCGGCGGCCAGGAGGGACACGACAAGGACGGCGACCGCACGCCCCGTCGATAACCGGGTCAGCGACGGCACGAACGCAAGCACGACGAGGTAGACGCCGAGGAACCACAGGAGTGCGACACATTCGCGTCCAATCCCCGCCGCCGACTCCGCTCCGAGGATCATGCGCACCACGAGGAGACCGACCGACCACGCCGCGAGGTACCAGAACACGGGACGGCACAGGCGCTGCGCGCGGGTGAACAGCCATGCCCCCCACGCTCTGCCGGAGTGCCAGCCGTAGGCGCCCGCGGCGCCACCTGCGAGGAAGAACAGCGGCATGACCTGCACCACCCACGTGATCGGGGCGAGCGCGGGCAGCTGGCCAAGCAGGTTGCCGATCTGCAGACCGTCGGCGTCGATCGTTGCGAGCAGCAGCGCGCAGTGCCCGAACATGACGACGACCAGCGCGGCGAGCCGGGCGACGTCGACGGCGCGGTCGCGACCGGGCGGAGTTTCGGCGGCGACCTTGCCCGCATCGGACATGGATTTTGCGAGCGGCATGCGTTCAGAATGCCGGGTCGCGCACCGTCGTGGATGAGTAGTACTACGCGCGCTCGTGCGCCAACCGTCCGTACTCGCAAATTCTTGGTGGGATATTCGACAGCGGCAAACGCCATGCAGCGTCGACGGCGCCAGTAAAGTGGCCGTTCGTGGGCAGAAACGTGTTTGCCAAAGGCCGGGGCCGCTGGCTGGCGGTAGCGGCCACGGTCGTCGTCTCCGCCGCCATGCTGTACGCCCAAAGCACAGAGGCTCCGCGCCGCGTTGAGACCTTGGCAGCATCCCCGACAGAGCAAGTACCCCCGCCGGCTGCCGCACCGTTCACCGCCAGTCCCGCGCAAGCGGATTTGTTGGCGGCAAGCGCGCCTGTCGCTGCTCAGAACTTCCAGTTCGCGTTACCCGCCGGCATCGCGCCGGAGGGTGGGTTGCAGGTCCACACCATCCGGGTGGCGCGTGCCATCAGCGTGATGTTTCCCGAAATCACCACCATCGGCGGGTACCGGCAGGACGCCTTGAAGTGGCATCCCAACGGATTGGCGATCGACGTGATGATCCCGAACTATCACTCCGACGAGGGGATCGAGCTCGGCAATCAAATCGCCGGATTGGCACTGGCGAATGCGAAACGGTGGGGCGTGATCCATGTGATCTGGAGGCAGGGCTTCTACCCGGGCATCGGCGCGCCGAGTTGGACGGCGGATTACGGCAACGAAACGGCCAATCACTTCGACCACGTTCATATCGCCACCGACGGCGGCGGATACCCGACCGGGAACGAAAGCTATTACATCTGATCGAATCGCCACCATCGGTAGACGCTTCGAGCATGCATCGTAGGCCTGGATTCACGGGCCGTTCACTGGCCGTTGGTTTTTCGAATGGCCGCCGTCGCCGCCGTATGTCAACATTGCGCAGTGAGGGGACGCAACATCGCTGTCTTGTTTGGCGCTGTGGCAGCGGCAGGTTGGGCGCCGCTGGGCGCACCCGTTCCGTCGGCGTCCGCACAGCCCTGCCCCGACGTCGAGGTGGTATTCGCGCGCGGCACCACTGAAGAACCCGGTGTTGGTCCGACAGGACAGGCGTTCGTGGACTCGTTGCGAACGCGGATCGGCACAAAATCTATGGGGGTCTATCCGGTCGACTACCCTGCTACCACCGACTTCCCCACCGCCTTGACCGGCATTCAGGACGCGAGCGCCCATGTCGAGGCGACGGCGAGAAATTGCCCCAACACCAACATGGTGCTCGGTGGGTTTTCCCAAGGCGCCGCCGTGATGGGCTTCGTCACCTCGAATGTCATACCGGATGGAGCGCCCGAGGGCGCACCGAACCCGATGCCACCCGACGTCGCGGATCATGTCGCCGCGGTCGCCCTGTTCGGAAAGCCCAACGACCGATTCATGCGTGCGATCCGTCAACCCGACGTGACGGTCGGTCCGATGTATGCAGCCAAGGCCATCGACTTATGTGTCCCCGATGATTTCGTTTGCTCGAACGGGCGGGACTTCAACGCTCACATGGAGTACGTGGACACGGGGATGGTCGACGAGGGGGCGGCGTATGCCGCCAGTCGCCTCGCGGCAATACCCGCTCCTGCCGCGCCGCCGGCGGCGCCTCCCCCCGCCGCGCCGCGGCAATCTCCTGTCCCTGCCGCACCACCGCCGGCGCCGGCGCCTGTCGCACCGCCGCCAGATCCTGCCGCACCACCGGACTCGCCCGCCCCACCGCCGTACAACGCACTTCGACCGCTGCCCCCGGGGACGGTGTTGTTGTGTAGGGCGACGTGTCAGGTGACCGGACCCGCCTGACCGCCGGCTGACCAGGGCCGCGGCGAGTGCCTTGAGGGTAAATGCGCCACGGGACCACCACCTCGAACTACGCTTCAGCGCGACAGATCGGGTTTGCTTCGTCGGGGGGACGTCTTGATGGACTTGGCCGCACTTGCCGGATGCAGGGAACGGTGATCGTCAGATGACCGAACAACCCGACAGTCCGACGACGCCTCCTCCGGACACAGGCGAGCCCGGCGCAGGGCGGGTGAGTCGACGTCACTTGCTCGGCGGCGCTGGGCTGCTCGGTCTCGGTGCCGCTGCGGGCGCCGTGGCCGCCACCGCAATACAGAGTGTCACCGAGCGACAGACCGCAGGCAGGGGCCCGCACCCCGCTGCCCCGGCCACACCCCGGCGACCGAACCAGCCGCTGAACATCATCCTGATCATCCGCGATCAGACGCGGTTCGACTTGCCTGCCGCCCCCGGCTACCGCACTCCAGCCCTGGATCGCCTTGCCCAGCAAGGGATTACCTTTCGCAACCACTACGTCGCCTCGGCGATGTGCACGCCCTCGCGGGCGGCGTTCTACAGCGGACATCCGCCGCAAGTCAACGGCGTCTTCGACCAGATGGAGACCGGCTGGGTGCCGAACTTGCGGCAAGACCAGCCCAATATGGGCTCGATGATGAAGAAGCTCGGCTACCAGACCGCATTCTTCGGCAAATGGGAAATGGAAGCAGACCTCATCCCGCCCAAGCCGACGGTCAACTACAGCGAAGCGCTGCAGCCCTATGGATTCGACATCTACCAACCAGACGGCGACAAACCCGGCGCGCCCAACCAGGGCTACGACACCGATGTGTACACCGCTGGCGAAGGCGTGCGCTGGCTGCGTGGCAACGTGCCGAAGCTGCGCGAATCCGGGCAGCCCTTCTTCTTGATCATGAGCTACCTCAACCCGCACGACATCATGTACGCCGACGCCAATGTCCAGGGAACACCTCAAGTCCAGAAGGCTATCTCGCCGGACGCGATCGTCACTCCGCCGGCGAATTCGCTGTACAACCAGCGCTGGAACACCGCTCCCTCACCGACCTTGACGGAATCGCTGTCGGCGCCGGGCATGCCACCGGCACTGGGGGAATACAAGACGGGGTGGGAGGGGGTTCTTGGCACCATCCCCACAGACCGCCCCGATATGTGGGAAGTCTTTAATGACTACTACCTCAACATGATTCGTGACACGGACCTCAGCCTGCAACAGCTCGAGGACGGCCTCGACGAGCTCGGCCTCTGGGAAGAGACGGTCGTCATCTTCACTGCGGATCACGGCGAGATGGCCGGTGATCACGGCGGCATCCGGGGCAAGGGGCCGATGGCCTACGAGGGCAACTCCCATGTGCCGTTGATCGTCGTCCACCCCAACTATCCCCAGGGCCAATCGTCGGACGTCGTCACCAGCCACCTGGATCTGATGCCGTCGCTGCCCGGGCTTGCGGGGGTGCCCGAGGACCAGCGACGTGCTGCCGTGCAGGGTCTGCCCGGCCACGACATTTCCGGGGTGCTCGCCACCGCCGAGACCGCGAGCCCACAAGCCGTCCGCCCCGGCGCCTTGTTCAACTACGTCGGCCCGCTCACCATCGACGCCGACTATTGCGTGGCAGGGATGAAGGAACTGCTTCAGAACAAACCGGCGCCGCCGTTGACCGAGCTTCAGTCCAAGCTCAACAAGCGCGGATTCATGAGTTTCGCGTTCGACGGGCAGTACAAGTTCGCGCGCTACTACGCGCCAGCCAGCTTCAATACGCCGACGACGATGGAAGAAATACTGCGGGACAACGACGTTCAGCTCTTCGACCTGAAGAGCGATCCGCTCGAGACGCACAACCTGGCTCTGGAGCCAGACCAGAACAAGGATCTCATCTTGCGCATGAACGCATTGCTGAACGAACTCATCGAGCACGAAGTAGGCAAGAACGACGGCAGCTTTCTGCCGCAGGAGATTCGCCCCAAGCCTCAGTGAGCCAACACGCCCAGACGAAGATGCGTCCACCGCCCGATGCGCCGGAATCACCGATCCCAAATCACCCTTGGCGAATCAGGGCTCAGAACGCCCGCAGGTTGTCCCGCAACAGGGCGTGTGAGTAGCTCGTCCGGGTCAGACCCCTCGCCTGCAGCGCCGGCACCAGCCCGTCGCAGATCTCGATGATCCTGTGACGCGTCAGCGAGCCGCCATCCCCTGGGATCAGGAAGCCGTCGCCGCCGACCTCTTCCATCGCCGCCGCCATGATGTCGGCGACCTGGTCCGGCGTACCGATGGCCTCGAAGGAGGTGGCGCCGCCTCCCGATTGGGCCTCCATGCACTGGCGCAGCGTCTTGCCGGTACCCCACTGGGCAAACCCGGCGAGTGATCCCTGTTCGCCGCGCGTGACGAAGTAAGGGACCGGCTCGTCAAGATCCATCGTGGTGAAGTCCGCGTAGAAGTTCGAGCTCAACGCCTTGAGGCGCGCCGGGATCTCCTCCTCGCTCATCGGCTTGATCTTGGCTCGTGCCTCCGCCTCGGTCTCGCCGAGGATCGGGGAGAACAGGAACATCACCTTCACTTCATCAGGATCGCGCCCAGCGGCGGTGGCCTGCTTGCGGATGTCCGCTCGGTACTCCTTCATCCCCTCGACTCCAGTCGCCCAGGCGATGATCGCGTCAGCGTGCTTGGCGGCGAAGGCCCGCCCCGCGAGTGACCCCCCGGCTTGCAGGTAGACGGGGCGCCCCTGCGGTGAGCGGACGCACGTCAGGGGACCCCGCGACTTGAAGTGCTTGCCGACGAAGTCGACGTCGTGGACCTTACTGGGATCGATGTAGATCCCCTTCTCGCGATCGCGCACGATCGCTCCCGGTTCCCAGCTGTCGCAAAGGGCGTTCACGAGCTCCACGAACTCGTCGGCGATCTCATAACGCAAGTCGTGCTCCGGCATCTCATCGAGGCCGTAGTTCTGGGCCGCTTCGTCCTTGGCGCTGGTGACCACGTTCCAGCCGAAGCGCCCACTCGTGAGCGAGTCCAT
>Ga0075369_10000191_pt1 | contig 17605 bp, 16 predicted proteins | sample EndMethybrTD3034_FD_71400 | JGI IMG/M metagenome (GOLD analysis project Ga0075369, IMG submission 71400) | Populus endosphere microbial communities from Tennessee, USA - Endosphere MetaG P. TD hybrid TD303-4 | ecosystem: Host-associated > Plants > Roots > Endosphere | place: USA: Tennessee...
GCCGGCGAGCGAATTGTTCGTTGGATTGACGACGCTAGTGATCGGCGCGCTGGTGATCGCGCGCCAGTCGATGGGTCAAGGCCTGGCGCTGCTGCTGTTCGCCGTTGCCGGTCTGGTGCATGGCTATGCGCTGGGCGAATCGATCGTCGGCGCTGAGCCCTCGCCGCTGGTCGCCTATCTCCTCGGCCTGCTGATTATGCAGAGCGCGATCGGCGTCAGTGTCTATGCCGCCGTGCGGGCGCTGGCGCGCTGGCCGATGCGCACCGCCGGCCTCACCGCCGCGGGCGTGCTGGTCGCGCTGGCGGGCGGCATCGCGGCCGCCTCGGCGGCGGGCCTGACGTGACGACGACCATTCTCTATGTCTGTGTCACCTGCCGCGGCACGCCGCCGGTCGACACGCCCGCCAATCTTCGACCGGGCGCGCGCCTGCTGGCGGAGGTGGAGAAGCGGCTCGCCGCCGATGGCGACAAGAGCATCGACGTGGTGCCGGCCAACTGCCTGTCGAACTGTCCGCGCGGCTGCAGCGCGGCGGTGTCGGGGTCCGGCAAATGGACCTACGTGATCGGCGACCTCGATCCCGATCGGCATGCCGGCGACATCATTGATTTTGCCCGCCAGCACCGGGCACACGAGCAGGGCGTGCCGGAGTGGCGCGACCGGCCCGAGCATGTCCGCAAACACACAATCGCCCGCGTGCCACCGGTGAAGCCCGCCACGCAATCCCAGGAGCAGTCATGAGCATTGCCAAGGTCCCCTGCACCATCGTCACCGGCTTCCTGGGAGCCGGCAAGACGACGCTGGTGCGCCACGTGCTGGAGAATGCCGACGGCCGCCGGCTCGCCGTGATCGTCAACGAGTTCGGCGATGTCGGCATCGACGGCGAGATCCTGAAGAGCTGCGGCATCGAGAGCTGCCCCGAGGACGCCATCGTCGAGCTGGCCAACGGCTGCATCTGCTGCACCGTCGCCGACGATTTCGTGCCGGCGCTGAAGAGCCTTTTGGACCGTCCGTCGCCGCCCGAGCACATCGTCATCGAGACATCGGGCCTGGCCCTGCCCAAGCCCTTGGTGAAGGCCTTCAACTGGCCCGAGATCGCCTCGCGCGTGACGGTGGACGGCGTCATCGCCGTGGTCGATGGCGCGGCGGTCGCCGCCGGCCGCTTCGCCGACGATCCGGAAGCGGTTGCCAGGCAACGCGCCGAGGATTCGTCCCTCGACCACGACAATCCGCTGGAAGAGGTGTTCGAGGACCAGCTCCTCTGCGCCGACCTGGTGATCCTGAACAAGGCCGATCTGATCTCGCAGGACGAGCGTCGTACGGTCGCGGGCGAGATTGCCAAGACCCTGCCGCGGGCGGTGAAGGTCGTGGAGACCGAGAACGGCAAGGTGCCGATCAAGGTCCTGCTCGGCCTGGGCGCCGAGGCCGAGTCCGACCTGGCGAGCCGCCCGTCGCATCACGACCTCGAGGGCGAGCACGACCATGAGGATTTCGACACCTTCATCGTCGACCTGCCGGTCTTCGATTCGCCGCAGCAACTGGTCGATCGCCTGGTGAAGGCGGCCGACGCGCACGACATCCTGCGCATGAAGGGCTTTGTCGACGTTGCCGGCAAGCCGATGCGGCTCCTGGTGCAGGCCGTCGGCTCGCGTGTCCAGCACCACTACGATCGCAAGTGGCCCGCCGGCGAGCGTCGCGGCCGGCTGGTGGTGATCGCGGAAAAGGGCTTCGACCGGAATGTCATCTCGGAGCTGATCCGAGGATAGTCCATGCATGTCCTGGCCACCGAGCTCGCGACGCTGGAGGAGGCCGATGTCGCCGTCGACCTTGGCCAGTCGCCGGCCGACATCGTCGTGCTTTCCTTCTCCGACAGCGACCTTTCAGCCTTTGCCGCCGCCTGGCAGCAAGAGGCCGATCGGCTGCCGACGATGCGGCTTGCCAGCCTGAAGCGGCTGAAACATCCGATGTCGGTCGATCTCTATGTCGAGAGCGTGGTGGCGCATGCGCGCATGGTGATCGTGCGCTGCCTGGGCGGGCTCGACTACTGGCGCTACGGCCTGGAGCACATCGCCGACGTGGCGCGCGAACGCGGCATCCTGTTCGCGGCCCTGCCGGGCGACGATCGCGCCGATCCGCGGCTCGCCTCGGTTTCGACCCTGGCCGCTGGACCCTTGGCGACAATCGACCGCTTCTTCCGCGAAGGCGGGCCTGACAACCTGCGGCAGGCGCTGCGCTATGTCGGCACGCTGCTCGGCCGCGATCTCGACTGGACGCCGCCGGCGCCGGTCGGTCCGGTCTCCGTCCTCGGCCGTGCCGAGCCAGGCCGGCCGGTGGCGCTGATCGTCTTCTATCGCGCCAACCTGATGGCGGCGGACATCGCTCCCATCACCGCGCTGATGGAGGCGCTGGAGCGTCAAGGCCTTGCGCCGCTCGCCGTGGCGGTGAACAGCCTGAAGGACCCGCTGGCCCGGCCCGAATTGAAGGCACTGATCGCGGCGCACAGGCCCGCGGTCATTCTCAACACCACGGCGTTCTCGGCCAGAGCCGAGGACGACACGACGGTGCTCGACGAAGCCGACTCAGCCGTGCTGCAGGTCGTGCTGTCGGGCAGCCCGCGCGCGGCGTGGGAGGACTCCCAGCGCGGCCTGTCGCCGGCAGATCTCGCCATGAATGTCGTGCTGCCCGAGCTCGACGGCCGGCTGCTGACGCGCGCCATCTCGTTCAAGGCCGAGACGCCGGCCGATCCGCGTCTGGAATTCGCCAGCGTGAGCCACGAGCCGGTAGCCGATCGCATCGACTACGTGGCGCGGTTGGCGACCGCCTGGGCGAAACTGCGCCACACAGCACGCCAGGACAGACGCCTGGCGCTCGTGCTGTCGGATTATCCGGCGCGCGGCGGCCGCACCGGCTATGCCGTCGGTCTCGACACCGCCGCCAGCGCCGCCGAGATTCTGTCTTTGCTGAAGGCCGAAGGCTACGACACGGGCGGACGCGACTGGTCGTCGGCTGACATCGAGCGCCTGCTGATGGGTGATGTCGAGCACGTCGACGTTTCCGCGGCAGGCGAGACCTTCCGCCTGCCCGTGCTCCGTTGCGGCAAGGTGCTGGTGCTGCTTCAGCCCGATCGCGGCTCAGCCGGCGATCGCAAGTCGGGCTACCATGATACGAACTGTCCGCCGAGCCGCACCTACGTTGCTGTCTATGCCTGGTTGCGCGAGCGCATCGATGCCCTCGTCCATCTCGGCACCCACGGCACTCTCGAATGGCTGCCCGGCAAGGCGTTGGCCCTGTCGGCCGAGTGCTGGCCCGAGGTCGTGCTGGGCCCGCTGCCCGTGATCTATCCCTTCATCGTCAACAATCCGGGCGAGGCAGTGCAGGCCAAGCGCCGGCTGGGCGCCATCACCATCGGCCATCTGACGCCGCCGCTCAGCACCGCCGGCCTGCACGGGCCCCTGGCCGAGCTGGAAGGCATCATCGAGGAATATGCTGCGGCCGACGGCCTCGACCGCCGGCGCCTCGTCTTCCTCGAGGAGGAGATCGTCGAGCGCGCCTGGACCAACGGGTTGGCGGCCGACTGCGGCCTGGTGAAGGGCGAACCCAACCGCCAGGCCATCGCCAAGCTCGACGCCCAACTTTGCGACATCAAGGAGCTCAGCATCCGCGATGGCCTGCACATCTTCGGCCGCTCGGCCGACGAGGAGACGATGCGCCTGCTGGCTGTGGCGACCGGCGCGGAGGCCGCGGTGCGCGCCTCGGCCGACTGCGAGCGAGCGGCGCTGATTGCCGCTCTCGACGCGCGGCGCGTCGCGCCCGGACCGGCCGGCGCGCCGAGCCGTGGCCGCGCCGACGTACTGCCGACCGGCCGCAACCTCACCTCGATCGATCCGCGCGCCATCCCGACTCGCACCGCCGCCGCGATCGGCGTGCGCGCTGCCGACGAGGTCGTGCGGCGCTACCTGCAGGATCACGGCGAGCCGCCGCGCGCTCTGGTGATCGATCTCTGGGCCTCGGCCTCGCTGCGCACCGGCGGCGACGATCTCGCCCAGGCGCTGTGGTACCTCGGCGTGAAACCGACCTGGGACAAGGCGTCGAGCCGCGTCACCGGCATCGAGATCATGCCGCTGGCCACGCTCGACCGGCCGCGCATCGACGTGACGCTGCGCATCTCCGGCCTGTTCCGCGACATCTTCGAGGCGCAGATCGCTTTGTTCGACATGGCGGTGCGCAAGGTCGCGGCCCTCGATGAGCCCGCCGAGGACAATCCGCTGGCCGAGGCCCATCGCGCCGGCGCCGATCTCGCGCGCGTCTTCGGTGGCGCGCCTGGCAGCTACGGCGCGCAGGCGGCCGACACCGCCCTCGACGGCCAATGGCGAGACCGCGCCGAGCTCGGTGAGGTCTATCTCGCCGCCGTCACCCACGCCTACGGTGGCACCGAGGCCGTGCAGCCGAGCGAAGGGTTCCGCGATCGCGTCTCCGAGGCCGACGTGCTGGTCCACCCGCAGGACGACCGCGAGCGCGATATTTTAGACGGCGACGGTGTTGCAGACTTCGCTGGCGGTTTCGCCGCGGCAGCAGCGCTGCTCGGCAACGAGCCCGAGCTCTACCATCTCGATACGAGCCAGACCGAGAATCCCAAAGCGCGGCGCATCGCCGAGGAGATCGCTCGCGTGGTGCGCGGCCGATTGACCAACCCGCGCTGGCTGTCGGGCATGCTGGACCACGGCCATCGCGGCGTCGCCGAGATCGCCCAGGCGGTCGATGCGCTCTATGCCTTCGCCGCGACCGCAGGCGTGCCCGGCCATCTGTTCGATGCCACGCATGCCGCGCTGATTGCCGACGATGCCGTGCGCGCGGCCATGCTGCAGAAGAACCCGGCGGCGGCCGCTGCCATTGCCGCGCGGCTGCACGATGCGCTTGGGCGCGGTCTCTGGGTGACGCGGCGCAACGCTGTCGATCACGACCTGCAGCGCCTGATGGTCGAGGCCGGCCGATGAACGCCGTGACAGATGTGAAGGGCTGGTGCCCGGGCATCCTGCGGCCGATGGCGAGCGGCGACGGCCTGATCGTGCGTGTCCGCCCGCGCTGCGGCGCCTTCAGCCTGGAGACGGCGACGGCGCTTGCCGATCTCGCCGAGCGGCTGGGCAATGGCCATATCGACCTGACGCGCCGTGCCAACCTGCAGATCCGTGGCCTGACCGAAGACCGCCTGACCGAGTTGCAGATCGAGTTGGCGAAGCTCGGCTTGCTCGATCACGATGCTGAAACCGAAGCGGTGCGCAACGTCATGGTCGCACCGCTGGCCGGTCTCGATCCCGCTCAGCCCTTCGATGTCCGGCCCATTGCACTTGCGATCGACGATGCATTGACATCGGACAAGCGGCTGCATGCCTTGCCGGGCAAGTTCGGACTGCTGGTCGATGGCGGCGGCGCGGTCTCGATCGCTTCCGAGCGTGCCGACATCTGCCTTGCCGCGGTCGGCGAAACGTTGGCGTTCGGCTTGGATACGGCCAAGGGAACTGAGTGGCTGGGTACGTTGCCGCCGACTCGGGCGGCCGAGGCTGCCATCGCGGCGGCACATGCCTTCCTCGCCGTCGCCACGCGCGGCCGCATGCGCGGTCTCAGCGAGGCGGCGTTCGCGCAGGTCCAGGCCGCTGTGGATCTGTCGCCGTTGACCAGATTGCCGGCTGCCGGTGGCCGCCGGCTCGGGCTGATGGGCAGTGCGGTCGGTATCGCGGCACCGTTCGGTCGCCTGGAAGCGGGCCAGCTTCGCCAGGTCGTGAAGCTCGCGGCGGAAGCCGGTGCCGCCGACCTGAGGCTCTCGCCCTGGCGTGCCGTCTACTTCAGCGTGCGCGAGGAAGCTGGCGTGTTCCTGCTGGAGGAAGCACGTGACGCCGGATTGATCGTGGAAGAGAACGATCCCGTGCTGCAGGTCGAAGCCTGCCCCGGTGCCCCGGACTGCAAGTCGAGCAGCGTCGATGCCCGTGGCGACGCGCGCCGGCTGGCGACCATCGCCGCGGTCCGCGGCTGGCAGGGCAGCATCCATGTCTCGGGCTGCGCAAAGGGCTGCGCGCGCTCGCTGCCGTCCGAGCTGGTGCTGGCCGGCAAGGCCGGCGCCTATCGCCTGATCCGCAACGCCACGACGCGCGGTCCGGTCGAGCGCGTCATCAGTGTCGAGGAGTTCGAGACCTTGTTCGGCGAGAGGCGTAATGACTGAGCGTGCCTATGTACGCGACGGGGCGGAGATCTATCGTCGGTCCTTCGCCATCATCCGCGCCGAGTCCGATCTTGCGCGTTTCAACGCGGCCGAGGAACCGGTCGCGGTGCGCATCATCCATGCCTGCGGCATGCCCGAGATCGCGCGCGACATCGTCATGTCTGAAAGCTTCGCCGAGCGCGCGCGTCAGGCGCTGAAGGATGGCGCGCCGATCTTCTGCGATTCCAAGATGGTGGCCAACGGCGTGACGCGCGCGCGCCTGCCGGCCGCCAATGATGTGTTGTGTACCCTGGACGACCCCTCGGTGCCGGAAATCGCCAAGCGTTTGGACAATACTCGCAGTGCAGCGGCCCTCGAGCTGTGGCGAGAGCGGCTGGCGGGCTCGGTCGTCGCCGTCGGCAATGCGCCAACCGCCCTGTTCCGGCTGCTGGATATGCTCGACGAGGGCGCGCCATCGCCCGCCGCCGTGATCGGCTTGCCGGTCGGCTTCGTGGGCGCGATGGAATCCAAGGAAGCGCTGGCCGCGCATGGCGGTGTGCCGTTCCTGATCGTGCGCGGCCGCAAGGGCGGCAGCGCCATGGCGGCGGCGGCCATCAATGCGCTGGCAAGCGAGCGCGAATGAGCGTGCTCGACTCCCTGGCCGGCACGGCGACGGCGGGCACGCTCTACGGCATCGGTGTGGGCCCTGGTGACGCGCGCTATCTCACCCTGCGTGCTGCAGGCCTGGTGCAGGCGGTCGACGTCGTCGCCTACTTCGCCAAGATCGGTTCGCCCGGCAATGCGCGCCGCATCGTGGCGCCGCTTCTGGTCGCGGGCCGGGCGGAGATGCGCCTCGAATACCCGGTGACCGACGAAGTGCCGGCCGACAGCCTGGACTATCAGCAGAAGATCGGCGGTTTCTATCGCGAGACGGCGACCGCGCTGGCCGCCCTGCTGCGACAAGGTAAGTCGGTCGGCCTGCTGGCCGAGGGCGATCCCTTCTTCTATGGCTCCTTCATGCATATGTGGCGCCGCCTCAGCGCTGACTTCCCCGTCGAGGTCGTGCCGGGCGTGACCGGCATGTCGGGCTGCTGGACGCGCGCCAACCTGCCCATCACCTGGGGCAATGACGCGCTCGCCGTGCTGCCTGGCACCCTGGGCGAGGACGAGCTGGTCGAGCGCCTGCGGCTTGCCGATGCAGCGGTGATCATGAAGGTCGGCCGCAACCTCGCGAAGGTGCGGCGCGCGGTCGAGACGGCGGGCCTGCTATCGCGCGCCGTCTATGTCGAGCGCGGCACCATGGCCGACGAGCGCATCCTGCCGCTGGCCGAGTGCGGCGCGACCGGCGCGTACTTCGCCATGGTGTTGATCCCGGGTGAAGGGAGGCGGCTGTGACCGGCTCTCTCGTGGTGGTCGGCACCGGCCCAGGCAAGGCCGAGCTCATGACGCCGGCGACCGCGGCGGCGCTCGCCCGCGCCACCGATCTCGTGGGTTACAGCCCGTACCTCGCCCGCGTTCCAGAACGTTCCGGTCAATGCCGCCATGCCTCCGACAATCGTGTCGAGCTCGACCGTGCACGATTGGCCTTGTCGCTGGCGGCCTCGGGTCGGCAGGTCGTCGTCGTCTCGGGCGGCGATCCCGGCGTGTTTGCCATGGCGGCGGCTGTGTTCGAAGCCGTCGAGGCCGGTGACCCTGAGTGGCGCGACCTCGACATCAAGGTCGAACCCGGCGTCACTGCCATGCTGGCGGCGGCGGCCGAGGTCGGCGCGCCGTTGGGCGGCGACTTCTGCGCCATCTCGCTGTCGGACAATCTCAAGGCCTGGAGCACCGTCGAGCGTCGCCTGAAAGCGGCTGCCGAGGGCGATTTCGCGATCGCTCTCTACAACCCTGCCTCCAAGGCGCGGCCGACGCAGCTCGGCAAGGCGTTCGACCTTTTGCGCGCGCTCAAGACCGCCGACACGCCGGTGCTGTTCGTGCGTGCGGCGGGAACGGCCGATGCCCAGGTCATCACGACGACGCTCGGCGCCGCCGATCCGACGCGCGCCGACATGCGCACGCTGGTGATCGTCGGCGCCAGCACGACGCGTCAGGTCGGGCGCTGGGTCTACACGCCGCGCAGCGAGGGGGCGGGGCGCTCATGAGCCAGCCACGCCATCGCTTCCTCGGCCGTCCTCACGATATGGCCGGTGGGTTTCACGGGGCGTGTGATCATGATCACGGGCAGGCGAAGCACGCGCGCTGCTTCGATCTTGGCATAGGTGGCGCTGCCGCCCGAGTTGCGCGACACGATCACGTCGATCTTGTGTTCCTTCAGGAGGCGCAGCTCGGCGTCGAAATCGAACGGTCCGCGCTGCTGCAGCAGGACGAGTTTGTGCGGCCGTGCGCCCACCGGCTGATCGATGAGACGGGCAACGTAGTGGTGCTGGGCGATCGCGGCGAAGGAGTGCAGTTCCTGGCGGCCAAGAGCCAGGAACACCCGGCGCGGTTCCTTGCCGATGGCCAGGGCCGCGGCGACCGCCGTGGGGGCCGTCTGCCACTTGTCACCTGCTTCGGGTTTCCACGCGGGGCGGACGAGCGTGGCCAGCGCGACTCCGGCGCGCTTGCACGCCACGACGGCGTTGGTGGAAATGCGCGGGGCATAGGGATGGGTGGCGTCGATCACCGCCTCGATCGCGTGCTCCTTGATGTAGTGCGCAAGGCCGTCGGCGCCGCCGAAGCCGCCGACGCGCGTCGCGATGGGCTGCGACTGGGGCGCGGCCGTGCGTCCGGCGAAGGAAAGGGTCGCCTCGAAGCGCGAATCGCCCGTGAGAAGCTTGGCCAATGCCGAAGCCTCCGTGGTGCCGCCGAGAATGAGAACGCGCATGTCTGACGCCGCAAGCTGCACGGCCACGCGCTGGCTGTCCATCGTCGGCATCGGCGAAGACGGCATCGCTGGGCTATCCCCTGTTGCGCAGAAGCTTTTAGCGTCGGCTGAGCTCGTGGTCGGTGGCAAACGCCACCTTGGCCTGGCCGAAGCGCTGATCCGTGGCCGCACGCTTGCCTGGCCCAGTCCGATCGGCGACGCCGTGCCGGAGATCGAAAGGCATCGCGGCCGGCCGGTCGTCGTGCTGGCGAGCGGCGATCCCTTCCACTACGGCGTCGGCGACCTGCTGCTGCGCTCGATTCCCGCCAGCGAGACGCTCTGCCTGCCCAATGCATCGGCCTTCAGCCTGGCCGCGGCGCGGCTCGGCTGGTCGCTGCAGGACGTGGCGCTGGTCAGCCTGCATGGCCGTGCCCTGGAAGGTATCGTGCGCCACCTGCAGCCCGGCGCGCGCATCCTGGCGCTGTCGTGGGATGGCGAGACGCCGGCCAAGCTCGCGACGTTTCTGGTCGAGCGCGGCATGGGCGATTCCACACTCACTGTCTTGGAAGCGATGGGCGGCCCGCGCGAGCGCGAGCGATCGGCGACCGCAGTCGGCTTCGACCTCGCTGATGTCGCGCCGCTCAACACCATCGCGCTGCAGGTTACCGTCGCCACGGACGCAAAGGTGTTGCCGCTTGCGCCAGGCCTCGACGACACGCTGTTCGAGCATGACGGCCAGCTCACCAAGTGCGAGGTGCGCGCCATCACCGTGTCGGCCTTGGCGCCGCGCCAGGGCGAGCTTTTATGGGATGTCGGCCTGGGCGCGGGCTCGGTCGCCATCGAGTGGCTGTTGCGCCATCCTTCGCTCGAGGCGATCGGCATCGAATCGGAGCCCGAGCGCGCGGCGCGCGCGGCCCGCAACGCGGCGGCGTTGGGCACGCCCGACCTGCAGATCGTGCAGCAGCGCGCGCCCGAGGCATTCGCCGGACTGCCGGCACCCGACGCGATCTTCCTGGGGGGCGGTCTTTCCAATCCGAACATGCTGGAGATGGCGTGGGCAGCGCTGAAGCCGGGCGGGCGCCTGGTCGCCAATGCCGTGTCGATCCAGTCGGAGGCGCGTTTGATCGAGTGTTTCCAACGTCACGGCGGCGAGCTGGTGCGGCTCGACGTGTCGAAGGCGGGCAATGCCGGCACCGGCGGCGTCTTCGTCTGGCGCGCCGCCGCGCCGATCGTGCAATGGCGGGCGAGGAAGCCATGATCGTGGCAGGCGTGGGCTGTCGGCGCGGCACGTCGGCCGACGAGATCGAGCGCGTGGTGCGCCTGGCTCTCGGCATGCACGAGTTGCCGGCCGAGCGCCTGCAGGCGATTGCCACGGAGTCGGAGAAGGCGACCGAACCTGCCTTTCCGGAAGCGGCACGACGCCTGTCGGTGCAGCTCGTTGCCTGCACGGTGACGGACCTCGACCGCGTCGCCGGCCAGGTCCTCACACCGTCCAAATTCGTGCTGAAGACCAAGGGTTTGCCGTCGATCGCCGAGGCCTCGGCCATCGTCGTGGCCGGCCGCAACGGCCGCCTGCTGGGCGCGCGCGTCGCCACCGAGCGCGCGACCTGCGCCATTGCCACGGGAGAAGGGCGATGACCGTGCATTTCATCGGCGCCGGCCCGGGCGCGCCCGACCTGATCACGGTGCGCGGCCGCGACCTGATCGCGCGCTGCCCCGTCTGCCTCTATGCCGGCTCGCTGGTGCCCAGGGCGTTGCTGGAACATTGCCCGCCGGGCGCGCGCATCGTCGACACCGCGCCGATGTCGCTCGACGAGATCGTCGAGGAATGCAAGCGCGCCACTGCCAACGGCCACGACGTGGCGCGCCTGCACTCGGGCGATCTCTCTGTGTGGAGCGCCATGGGCGAGCAGCTTCGCCGCCTGCGCGAGGCCGGCATTGCCTATACCGTGACGCCGGGCGTGCCGTCCTTCGCTGCCGCTGCCGCCGCGCTTGGCCAGGAGCTGACCCTGCCCGAAGTCGCCCAGTCGGTGGTGCTCACTCGCACCTCGGGCCGCGCGTCGGCCATGCCGCCGGCCGAGAAGCTCGAAACCTTTGCCGCGACCGGCGCGACGCTCGCCATCCATCTCTCGATCCACACCATCGACAAGGTCGTGGCGACGTTGCTGCCGCACTATGGCGCCGACTGCCCCGCTGCCGTGGTCTATCGCGCGAGCTGGCCCGAGGAGCGCGTGATCCGCGCCACCTTGGGGACGCTCGCGGCCGAAGTCGCCAAGACTCCCATCGAGCGCACGGCGCTGATCCTGGTCGGCAAGGTGCTGCAGGCCCATGACTTCCGCGACAGCGCCCTCTACGACGCCTCCTATCAAAGACGCTTCCGGGGCCGTGGCACGTGATTCCTAAGAGTTTTCCGCCGCTGCCCGACTTCCCGGCCGGCGAAGTCTGGCTGGCAGGCGCGGGGCCCGGCGATCCACGCCTGCTCACCGTGCTGGCGCTGCACGCCATCGGCCAGGCCGACGATATCGTCTACGACGCGCTGGTCGATCGCCGCGTGCTCGACCTTCGCCGCGACGGCGCCGAACTGATCTCGGCCGGCAAGCGCGGCGGCCGGCCGTCGTCGCAGCAAGGCGACATCAACGACGTGCTGATCGAGCGCGCCCGTGCCGGCCGGCGCGTGCTGAGGCTGAAGGGCGGCGACCCCTTCGTGTTCGGCCGCGGCTGGGACGAGGCCTCGGCGCTGACCGACGCCGGCATCCGCTTTCGCATCATCCCTGGCCTGACCGCGGGCCTCGCCGGTGCGGCGCTGGCCGGCATCCCCGCGACCTCACGCGACACCAACCATGCCGTCGTGCTGGCCGCCGGCCATCGCGCGGAAGACGGTGGCTCGGCGGCCGACTGGGCCGCGCTGGCCAAGCTCGGCCAGCCGATCGTGCTCTACATGCCGATGTCGCAGCTCGCGGAGATCACGGCGTCGCTGCAGCAGGGCGGCTTGTCATCCGATACGCCGGCCGCGTTGATTCAGTCGGCGACCACCGAGCAGGAGAGGGTGGTCGACAGCACGCTGGGCAATCTTGTGGACGACGCGGCGCGGCACGGCATCGGCTCACCGTCGATCGTCGTCATCGGCGCCACGGTGGGACTGCGTCGCCATCTGTTGGGCTCGCTGGTCGGCTGGCGATGACACAAGGGTTGATCGTCGCAGCGCCGCATTCCGGCGCCGGCAAGACCACGGTGACGATCGGCCTGATGCGCGCGCTTCGCCGGCAAGGTTTGGCCGTGCAGGCCTACAAGTGCGGGCCCGACTATATCGATCCCGCGTTCCACGCCGTGGCGACGGGCCGGCCGAGCTTCAACCTCGACACCTGGGCGATGGCGCCGACGACGCTCGGCGATCTTCTGGCCCACCACATCGCCGACATTGCCATCGCGGAAGGGGTGATGGGCCTGTTCGACGGCGTCGCGGCGCGCGGCCAGATCGCGCGCGGCGCCACGGCCGATCTTGCCGCCTTGCTCGGCTGGCCGGTGCTGCTGGTGCTCGATGTCTCCGGCCAGACCGAGACGGCGGCCGCCGTCGCCGCGGGCCTGGCGCATTATCGCGACGATGTCGCTGTTGCCGGCGTGATCCTCAATCGCGTCGCAAGCCCGCGCCATCTCGCCCTGATCACGCCGGGCTTCGAGCGTGTGGGGCTGAAAGTGTTCGGCGCGCTTGGTCATGACGCGCGGTTCGAGTTGCCCGAGCGTCATCTCGGTCTGGTCCAGGCCAATGAGACGGACGATATCGACCAACGGCTCGATGCATTGGCCGACGCCATCGCAAGCACCGTCGATCTTTCAGCCGTTCGGCGCGCGGCGGCGCCCGCGAAGCCGATGGCCGGCGGTTCGTCACGACGACCGCCCGGCCAGCGCATCGCCGTCGCACGCGATCGCGCGTTCTCCTTCATGTATCCGCATCTGCTCGAGGGGTGGCGCTCGGCCGGCGCGGAGATCCTGCCTTTCTCGCCGCTCGGCGACGAAGCGCCGGACACGAGCGCCGACGTCGTATGGCTGCCCGGTGGCTATCCCGAGCTGCATGGCGGCGTGCTGGCAGCGGCGCGGCGCTTCCAGGATGGGCTGCATGTGCTCGCGGCGCGGTCGGTGCCGATCCACGGTGAGTGCGGTGGCTACATGGTGCTGGGGCAGGGGATCGAGGATGCCGACGGGCATCGGCATTCCATGACCGGGCTGCTGCAGGTCGAGACCTCGTTCGCCAAGCGCAGGCTGCACATCGGCTACCGTCGCGCACGGCTTCTGGTCGATGGCCCGCTGGGACCGGCCGGCGAGACCGTCATGGGCCACGAATTCCACTATGCCAGCGTGCTGAAGGTCGGTGACGAGCCGTTGGTCGATTGCCGCGATGCGACCGGTGCGGTCGTGTCGGAGGCCGGCGCTCGCAACGGCTCGGTAAGTGGCACGTTCTTCCATGCCATTGATGGATTAAAGACATGAAACCGTCGTTCGATCCCGCCTTTCGCGCGCAGTTCCGCGAGCTCGTGCTGTGGCGGCGCGATGTCCGGCGCTTTCGCCGCGACCCCGTGCCGCGCGAGCGCATCGACGCGCTGATCGAGATCGCCACCCACGCCCCGTCGGTGGGCTTGAGCCAGCCCTGGCGCTTCGTGCACGTCGATTCGCCCGAACGGCGGCTGGCCGTTATCAAGAGCTTCACTGGAGCCAACGAGCGCGCCTTGGCGGGCTACTCCGGCGAGAAGCAGGAGACTTATGCCAGTCTCAAGCTCGAAGGTCTCAAGGAGGCGCCGGTTCACCTCGCGGTGCTCTCTGACGACGGCACGCACACCGGCAGTGGGCTTGGCCAGCAGACCATGCCCGAGACGCTGCACTATTCCGTCGTTGCTGCGATCCAGACCCTGTGGCTGGCGGCGCGTGCTGACGGCATCGGCATGGGCTGGGTGTCGATCCTCGATCCCGCCCAGGTCACCAAGGCGCTCGATGTCCCGAAGGACTGGAGCCTGGTCGCCTATCTCTGCCTCGGGCTTCCCGCCGAGGAACATCTCGATCCCGAGCTGGAGAGGCATCACTGGGAACAGCGCACTGACCTCAAGGACGTGGTGTTCACACGCTGACGCTTGACGCATTTCACATCGGCTGCCAGTTTGGCCGCGGTGGTTCCCGCAAGGGATCAAAAGGGAACGCGGTGCATGTGTCTGCACATAACCCCGTGGCTGCCCCCGCAACTGTGAGCGGCGAGCTTGCGACCGAAATGCCACTGGGTGCCGAAAGGCACCTGGGAAGGCGGTCGAAAGCGACGACCCGCAAGCCAGGAGACCTGCCACCAGCAGCGGTCACGCGCGAACGCATTGGGCGGGGTGTCCTGGTGTAGAAACTGACCCGAGCCAGCCGTGGCAAACGGCATGGCGTGGGTCGGCTACAGGTTCGCGGTGACGGATGACGTCTGCCGCGGGTCCGTCTTGTCGGTTCTTCTCAGCGATCCTTCCCAGCGCGACATCGATCCGCTCGAGCTCTATGCCTCGGCCATCGATACGTCGGACTATGTCGCGGCGCTGGCGCCCTTGATCCGACAGGCCGTGCCCGAGGTCGGCCGCCTGCTGGATGTCGGCGCCGGTGGCGGCCAGCTCGGTATGGCCATCCATGACCCGGCGCGATCGTGGACCGCCATCGAACCCTCGCCGACCATGCGGGCGCGCCTCGCTCGCCTCGTCCATCCGCCGCGTGTCGTCGCCGCCGGTTGGCAACAGGCCGAAGTCACGCATCGTCATGACACCGTCCTTGCCGCGACCATGCCTGCCTTCTTCGATCATCCCGAAGCCTTTCTCGCGCAGTGCCGCGCCTGGGCGCGCACCGTCGTCTGGGTCGTGCCAGCGCATGCTGGCCCCAAGGGGCTGTGCTTCGCCGGTTGCCTGTTGCCCGAATGGCATCGCGAGGACGAGACGCCCGGCATCGACATCACCATGCGCGGCCTGGCGCCGTCGTCGTATCCACCACACGTCGCCTTCACCGATTGGACCTTCACCGGCGTCGTGCCCGATCTTGTAGAGCTTTCTGCTTTCCTCGCGGGTCGCTTGGGCTGGAGCCCGTCGGACGACCGTCGCGAACAAATGACAGCGCATCTCGCCCGGCAGGCGAAGCGCACGGGGTCGGGGTACCGCCTCGACATTCCGAGAAGATCTGCCGTTCTTGTGTGGGGACAATAATGAACAAGCGTGCCGTGCTGGCGCTCGCCAGCGTGATCCTGCCATCGACCGTGCTGGCCCAAGGGCAGCAGCAAGGCCAGCAGCAACCGCCACAGCTGAAGCCGATGGACCAGCCTGGCCAGCAGCAATACTTCCTGCCCGAAGGCTTCATCACCGCGACCGGTCGGCCCGAGCCGATCAGCCGTCTGGTCGGCACGGTGCAGGTCATCCACCAGGACCGCATCGCCAAGTCGACCGCCCGTTCGGTCACCGAGCTTCTGAACGAAAACGCTGTCGGCTTCATGAGCGAATGGACGCCCGGTCAGACCTCGATCAACATCCGCGGCGCCTCGACCGAGGGCCAGGGCCGCGACTTCAAGAGCCAGGTGCTGGTGCTGCTGAACGGCCATCGCGCCGGCACCGCCAACGTCTCCAAGCTGTCGACCGCCGATATCGAGCGCATCGAGATCGTGCGCGGCCCGAGCTCGGTGATCTACGGCAGCCAGAACATGGGCGGCGTCATCAACATCATCCTGAAGACCGGCCTCACCGCGCCGGGCAACGTCGTGCAGGCCGATGCAGGCTCATGGAACCTGCTCGAGGCGAAGGCCGCGAGCGGCGGTCTCTACAAGGGCTTCGACTGGTACATCGGCGGCGCCGCCAGTACACGCGACAACTACGCCATCTCGGGCGGTGCGCCGGAGCTCAACACGGCGTGGACGCGCTACGGCGCCACCGGCGCCTTCGGCTATCAGATCGACGAGAGCAGCCGCGTCGAGGGTACGGTGCGATCGGACGGCATCTACAATGCCGGCTTCCGCGGCTCGAGCGCCAACCTGTTCGCCTTCGACTCGCGCTACAACTACTCGTTCGACACGAGCTACCTTGCCAAGACGCGCGACGGGCAGGGCAACTTCTACTTCCAGGCCTACTTCGTCACCGACGTCGATGATCTGAACAATCCCTCGCCGCTCAGCGCGCTCAATGCGCCCGCTGCGCGCACCACGATGGACCACAACCGCCGGCAGCTCGACATCCTCGGCACGCGCTTCCAGCCTCGCTACAAGCTTTTCTCCGGCAACGAGCTTCTGTTCGGCCTGGATTGGGAGCGCAGCTGGCTGCGCTCGGATCGCTATCGCGCCGGCGGCTCGGCCGTGACCAACCTCTCGCCGCAGGACAACAACCAGACTGACAACGTCTTTGCTGTCTATCTCGAGGATTCGCAGAGCTTCTTCGACGACAAGCTGATCGTGCGCGGCGGCGTGCGCCAGACCTGGGGCACCACGGCGCTCGACTGGACGCCCTTTGCCCCGACCCTGGTCACCGGCACGAATCCCTACCAGGCGACGACCTATTCGGCGGGCCTGACCTACGCCTTCACCGACTGGCTGGCGGGACGCGCCGGCGCCTCGAGCGGCTTTCGCGCGCCGACCGCCACCGAGATCGGCGCCAATTTCACGACCACGCCGATCGGCACGACGATCTTCGGCAGTCCCGGGCTGGGGCCGGAGACCAGCCAGCAATGGGAGGTCGGCGCCACGGCAACGTGGAAGGGCGGCCGCTTCGACACGGTCGTGTTCCAGAACACCATCTCCAACCGCATTACGCCGTTCACCGTTTCTTCGACTGGTGGCCGCGTCGTGCAGATCCAGACCAACAGCCCGGCCAACCTCGTGGTCCAGGGCATCGAGTTCCAGCTGCAGGCCGACCTGTTCCAGTCGTTCAGCTGGCGGCCGGCCGTCGAGGGCCTGTTCTGGAACGTGTTCGGAAACGGCTACTACAATTGGAAGATGACCGACTATGGCGCCAATCCGCTGTCAGGTACCGACGTGGCGCTGCGCATCAACAAGTACGGCGCATCGATCGGCACATTGTTCGGCCAGGTGGGCACGCAGTACCCGTGGAGCTTCCAGCTGCTGGGCATCCTGCGCGGGCCGATGTGGTACAACACCGAGGAGAGCCTTTCGCCGGTGTTCTTCCCCGGGCAGAACCGCACGGTGAGCGTCTACGAGAAGGGAGCGTTCTGGGTGTGGAACTCGCGCTTCGAGCTGGAAGTGATCAAGGACCTGAAGCTGTTCGCGGCGGTCAACAACATCTTCGACGTGAACAACCATCCGATCTTCATCGCCCAGGACGCCACGCGGTGCACCGCCTTCCAAGCGAACCAGAACGGCGCCTGCGGCAACTCCATGCCGGGGCGGGAAGTCATCGCCGGCTTCCAGTTCAGATTTTGATCAGGGCGCTCGCCTTCCTGAGCGCGTTGGCGCTCGCCGCGCCGTTGCGGGCCGAGCCCGTCACGGTGCGCGACGCCTTCGATCGCAGCGTCACGGTGCCCGAGCCGCCGCAGCGCATCGTCACGATCTTCGCGTCGAACACCGAGATGGTGGC
>Ga0075369_10000192_pt1 | contig 17602 bp, 20 predicted proteins | sample EndMethybrTD3034_FD_71400 | JGI IMG/M metagenome (GOLD analysis project Ga0075369, IMG submission 71400) | Populus endosphere microbial communities from Tennessee, USA - Endosphere MetaG P. TD hybrid TD303-4 | ecosystem: Host-associated > Plants > Roots > Endosphere | place: USA: Tennessee...
TGTTGAGATCTTCTACAAGGACTGGGGCAAGGGTCAGCCCATCGTGTTCAGCCACGGCTGGCCGCTCTCGGCCGACGACTGGGACGCCCAGATGATGTTCTTCCTCAACCATGGCTTCCGTGTCGTCGCCCACGACCGGCGCGGTCACGGCCGCTCGACCCAGGTGTCGGACGGCCACGACATGGATCACTACGCCGACGATCTCGCGGCGGTCGTCGCGCATCTCGATCTCAAGGACGCCGTGCATGTCGGTCATTCGACCGGCGGCGGCGAGGTCGTGCACTACCTGGGACGGCATGGCGAGAGCCGGGCGGTCAAGGCCGCGCTTCTCTGCGCGGTGCCGCCGCTGATGGTCAAAACGGCGGCCAATCCGGGTGGCCTGCCGAAGGACGTGTTCGACGGCTTGCAGGCCCAGCTCGCGGCCAACCGCTCGCAGTTCTATCGCGACCTCCCAGCGGGGCCGTTCTACGGCTTCAACCGGCCGGGCGCGAAGCCGTCGGAAGCGATCATCCAGAACTGGTGGCGACAGGGCATGATGGGCGGCGCCAAGGCGCACTATGACGGCATCGTCGCTTTCTCGCAGACCGACTTCACCGAGGACCTGAAGAAGATCACGATCCCGGTGCTGGTGGTACACAGCGAGGACGACCAGATCGTGCCCTATGCCGATGCGGGCCCCTTGTCGGCCAAGCTGCTGAAGAACGGAACCCTGAAGACCTACAAGGACCTCCCGCACGGCCTGCCGACCACGCACGCCGACATGATCAATGCCGAGCTGCTGGCCTTCATCAAGGCGTGAGCCGGATCAGCCGAGCAGTGGGCGGCAGTCGAGATCGTCGACTGCCGCCGTGACTCGCTCGAGATGGTGCCACCACACCCAGGGCGGGATGCCGGCCGACCATTGCAGCGGCGGCATCAGGAGCTGCATCAGCACCGAGCGGCGATAGTCCTCGGCCAGGGCGGCGCGGTCGTAGTCCTGCACGCCGTGGGCGAGCAGGGCCTGGTGATAGTGGTCGAGCAATGGCCTTTCGAACTGCCGGCGGTGCTCAGGATACCAGTGCGTCGCCATCATGTAGGCGAGGTCGCCAGTGGCGAGCCCGATGCGCCAGGTATCCCAGTCGAAGTAGCGCAGGTCGTCCGAGCCGTCCTTCGGCACGAAGCAATTCCAGACATGGGCGTCGCCGTGGACCAGCGTGACGTTGCGCCAGGTCAGCACGCGCGCCTGCACGCGGTGTGCCGATGCAAAGAAGCGTTCGAATAGCTGGCGCCGCTCGCGTGACAGGCGATCGCCCAGGTGATCGGCGAAGCGTTCGTACGCGCCGGCAAACTGCTGCATCGTCTGCCGCGCGGTCTCGGCGTCGACCCGTGTGCCGATTTCCCTGCCGAGCCATGGATGGTCCCACCATGCGGCGTGGAAGCGTGCCAGCGTCTGCACCATGCGTCGGCACAGCGCCTCGTCGGGCGGCAACGGCCACTGTGTGGCGATCTCGTGCGTGTCGGTGAGATCTTCCAGCAGCAGGTGCCACTGCCGGCTCTCGGGCTCCCAGGCCGAATCGAAGCAACGCGGCACCAGGCCCGCGGGCGTCGCCGACGCAGCCTTGGCGTAGAAGGCGACCTCGCGCTCGCCTTGCACGAACGGCCCGTGATTGGCACGACCGGGCAGTGCGATCTTCAGGATCAGCGAGCGAGGCGCTGCGTCGGCTGCGCCTTCGTAAGTAAGCCGCAATCGCACGATGCGCGACACGAGCTGGTCGCGCGGCGCCTCGGCCTCGACCGAGACGACGCGGCCGTCGCCCAAGACGCCGCAACGCTGTAAGGCCGCCGTGAGATAGGCGGCATCGATGACCTTGTGCAGCGGGGAGGTCTGGTCAGCGATAGTATTTCCGCTCGTGTTCTTCGGCCTGCAGCCGGTCGATCTGGGCCTGCGCCTCGTCGGCGATCTTCACCAGGCCTTCGTAGCGGGCGCGCAATGCGGCGAGCTCGCCGTCGCGAGGCATGTTGGTCGGCGAACCCGACAGCTCGGCGTTGGAGGTCGTGAGCAGCTTGGCGGCGAGCTGCATGGCTTCCAGCCGCGCCCTACGCGCCGCGCCCTGCAGCTCCTCGATGCGCTTGGTGACTTTGTGCACGCCCTCGGTCATGGACGGCATGCTGCCCCGGAAGCCCGTTTCGGGCAACCCGCAGAAAGCACACTAGCCGCGCTTGGATCACGGCCTTGGGGAGAGGCCCGGCCACGCCCACACGCACCAGCTCGAAGCTCGTGAAGATCTCGAAACGATCAGTCGATCGTGAGCTTGCCGCACTCAGGAGAGTCGCATCGGAACGTCTGCTCGACGACGCCGAGCGCGCCGAAGTTCGGATCCGGCCGTTCGGCGATCAGGACTAGCTTGCCCTTGCCGCAGAAGGCACAGGTCTGACGATTGTCTTGCAGCGACAGCTTGGCTGCCACCGCCTGCAGGTCACCTAGAATACTCATAGCCCACGTCCTACTACTCTGCCCTCCCCACTCGGCGATCATCGGCTGACATCAAGTCAACGATATGGCGGCCGATTGTTGCGCATGATCCGTGCAGTCTGGCGTCTGGTATCTGCGGATTACCTGCGCCTATGATGTTGCCATGGTACGGCCTCGTATTGGCCTCGCGCTGGGCAGCGGCTCGGCCCGCGGCTGGGCGCATATCGGCGTCATCGACTCGCTGACCGAAGCCGGCATCCAGCCTGACATCGTCTGCGGTGCGTCGATGGGCGCGCTGGTCGGCGCCGCGCACGTCGCAGGCCGTCTTCCTGAGCTCAGGCAATGGGCCGGCACGGCGACCTGGCGCACGATCGCGCGGCTCACTGACCTGCGCCTCAGCGGCGGCGGGCTGATCAGCGGCCGGCAGGTGATGTCCTTCCTGAAGGGCATGGGCATCGGCGAGCCGATCGAGAGCTACACCACGCACTACGCCGCCGTCGCCACCGACATGGCCACGGGACGCGAGATCTGGCTGCAGTCGGGCCCGATCCACGAAGCGGTGCGCGCGTCGATCGCCATCCCCGGCATCTTCAGCCCGGCCCGCCTCGACGACAGGTGGTTGCTCGACGGCGGCCTCTCCAATCCCATCCCCGTCTCGGTCTGTCGCGCGCTGGGCGCCGACGTCATCATCGCCGTCAATCTCAACGGCGAGCTCGTCGGACGACGCTTTACCGAGCCCGAGCCGCCGGTCGAGACAAAGCCGTCGCGTCTCTCGGGCGAGGTCGTGCGGCGCATGCTGGGCCAGTGGCCTCTGCCGGCGGCATTGCGTCGCTCGTCAGCCGAGGCCGACTCAAGCCCGCCGCCGCCGCGCGAAGCGGCGCCCGGCTACTTCGACGTGCTCGCCACCGCCATCAACATCATGCAGGACCACATCACCCGCGCGCGCCTGGCGGGCGAGCCGCCTCACGTGATGCTGGTGCCGCGCCTGCGCAAAATCGGCCTGATGGAGTTCAACCGCGCCGAGGAGGCGATCGACGAAGGCCGCGCCTGCGTCGAGCAGGCTCTGCCGACGCTGCGGCGCTATCTATAGGCACGATCTGAATGTGGCAAATGCCACGGACAGCACCAGCCGACCAGCCCATCAAGGTCTTCGTCGCTTGATCGACAAGAAGCTGGCCCGCGCCCAAGATGTCGTGACCATGGTCAAATCAGCCCGGAATTTCCTGGCGGGGAGCATGCTGCTGCTCACGCTGCCGGCGGCCCATGCCCAGGCGGCACTGGAGCGTGCGCAGTTCGAATCGGTGCTGGTGACGGCACGCGACTACGCCGACGACCGCTCGCTGATCTTCTATTGCCTGCGTGGCTCGACCGAGACGGTGCCCTTCCTCTATGCCGGCCTGCAGGCTGACCTCGAGCAGGCGGTGCAGCGGATGAAGACAGCCGGTGCCAGCGCGCGCCAGAGCGCCGAGATGGTGCAGATGGTGCTGGCGACCGTGCGCACCTATGGGCGCGACGCCAAGGACGACGCCCTCGACCGCCGCTGCATCTCCAAGGACGTCGAACGCAGCCGCGCCGAGGTGAAAGGGGTGAGCGTGCCCCTCTTCCTGCGGCCCCCCTTCGACAAGATGGCCAAATAGGTTCTTGCGGGACCGCGGGCCTCCAGGCCCGCTCATGGATCATGAGGCGGGTGGGTCGCGGTTTACCGCGACCTTGGCGGCCCGCAGTCCGGCAAGACGCAAATCAGCTTTGCATGGGATGCGGGGGAAGTGCTTCGGCGCGCATGCTAGGAAGCGGCCGAGACCAAAAGGCCTTTGTGGCCCGACCGCGTGTTCATGCGGCCGGGCCTTTTTTTCGCCTAGTAGGTTTTTACCCGAGCTCTACTGCTGCGGATTGGTGGCCGGACGGGCCGGCGGCGTCGCAGGCGCGGGGTTGGCCGGTGGAGTCATCGTGCGCTCCTGCGCCGGCAGCTGCGCCTGGTCGGTGCGTTCGTTCGGCGAGCCGGCAAAGAACATCAAGCCCGCCGCCAAGGCGATCGCCACGAGGATGCCCACCACCAGGGTCACGCCCTTGCCGCTATTGTCTTCGTAATAGCGGTCGTAGTTGCGAGGGTCGCGCTCGGGATTGGGCGGATTGGGAATGTAGTCACTCATCGGTTTCTCCTTTCTCTCCGGAAGCGCATGCGGGATGAACGCCTCCCGGCCGGAGGTGTTCCAAACCAATTTTCCGGTTTCTTTCAGGAACTTAGGTCTTGAGGGCCCTGAGGCAGGTGACCGCTACAGGTCGTGCCATGCCCTTGAGCTGGCGTTCGCCCAGTTCCTCGATTTCGGCCACGGTCTCGGCTGCGGCGGCCAGCCGGCCGCTCACCAGCACCTGGCCGTCCTCCGCCTCGGCGCAGAGCCTGGCCGCCAGATTGATGACGGCGCCGATCGCCGTGTAGTCGAAGCGGTCCTCGAAGCCGATGCGGCCCAGGGTGGCGTAACCCTGCGCCATGCCGATGCCGAAGCCCAGCCGGTGGCCGCGTTTGCGCCAGGTCTCGCCAAGCCTCGTCACCGCATCGCGCATCTCGAGGGCGAGCCTGGTCGCCCGCTCGGGCGCGTCGGGGCAGGGCAGCGGGTCGTTGAAGAACACCATCATGCCGTCGCCGGTGAAGCGGTCGAGCGTGCCTTCGTACTGCCGGATCAGCGGACCGAGTGTGCCGTGATACTCGGCCAGAAGCTGCATGATGTCCTCGGGCTCCGACGTCTCCGAGAAGGCGGTGAAGCCGCGCAGGTCGCAGAACATCGCCACGATCTCGCGGCGATGGTTTCCCAGGATGCTCTCGTCGCCGGCCGAGACGATGGCCTGGGCAAGCTGCGGCGCCAGGAAGCGGCGCAGCCGGCCGACGCGCTCGAGCTCGTCGACCTGCGCGGCCACCTTGGCCTTCAGTCCTTTGTTCAGCGCCTGCACCTCATTGAACAGGCGCACGTTCTCGATGGCGATCACGGCCTGGCTGGCAAAGATCTCGAGGATCTCGATGTGCTTGTCGATGAAGCACTCGACGTGGCGGCGCGTCAGCACCATGACGCCGATCGTGGCGCCCTCGCGCTGCAGCGGAATGCCAAGAAGGGTGCGCGCCCCGCCCAGCTGCGCGAGGTCGCGGCGTCCGTAGTCCGGATCGTTTGGCGCATCCTCGATCTGCACGACCGTGCCCCGCAGCGCCGTGCGGCCGACCAGGCTGTCATTCCCGGGAGTGAACGTTTCGCCTTTGACGACGTCGACGTAGGTGTTGGCGATATGCGCCGATGCGGCCCATCGATAGGCTCCATCTTTGAAGACGAAGACGGCAGCCTCGTCGGCGCGGCAGAGGCCGGCGGCCGCGTCGGCCACGGCGCGCAGCACGGGCTCGACGTCGGTAGGCGACTGGGAAATGACGCGCAGTATCTTGGCAGTTGCCGTCTGCTGCTCCAGCACTTCGGCGAGCTGCTGCTCCAGGGTGGCGTGCGGTTCCATGCGACCTTGCCGGACGACTCTAGCCAGATCGGCATTGTCTTGGCGAGCGGGCAACCGGTCCGAATCATGCTAGGGTCGACGGTGTTGGAGGTCGCCAATGCCTGACGCTCTGCCACCCCGTTCCCCCGCCCTGCTCGATGCCGTCGGCGCGGCCGCGCTGGTCGGGTCCTATGCCGCCGTCTCCAAGGGCGCGGCCTTGAAGGATATCGGCCGCATCGATGTGCACATGGGCCGCTTCATCGGTCTCGCGCCGCTCTGCCTGGTCGCCACGGCGGATGCGTCGGGCAAGCAGGACGTGACCCCGCGCGGCGATCCGCCGGGCTCGTTCAAGGTGCTGGACGAGCACACCATCGCGCTGGCTGACCGGCCGGGCAACAACCGGCTCGATACTCTGAATAACCTGCTGGAGAATCCGGAGATCGCGTTGATCTTCCTGATTCCCGGCGTTGCCGAGACGGTGCGCGTGGCGGGCACGGCACGCCTGTCGATCGATCCCGAATTGCTGGCCTCGATGGCGGTGCAGGGCAAGGAACCCAGGTGCGCCATCGTCATCTCGGTGCGCCAGGCCTACCTGCACTGTGCCAAGGCCCTGCTGCGCTCCAGGCTGTGGCAGCCCGATTATGTCCAGGCCAAGGGCACCTTCCCGTCGATCAGCCGCATGGTTGGCGACCAGATCGGGCTCAGCGAAGAGGACAAGAAGACGGCCGAGGCGCGTACCGAGCGCGCCTACAAGGACGGGCTATGGGCGCCTATACCGTAACCGGCCAGCGCGCCCGCCAGATGCGGGTCGTGCCGGCGGAGGTGCTGAAGCGCCTCTACACCCGATCCGACCGGCACGGGCTGGTGCAGACGGCGGCGCATGTGGCGTTGCTGGTCGCGGGCGGCTGGCTGGTGCTTGCAACCAAGGGCACGTGGTGGGTGGTGCCGGCGTTGCTGGTGCAGGGTATCTTCGTCAATTCACTGTTCGGCGCCATGCATGAATCGGTGCACTACGGCTCGTTCAAGACGCGTTGGATGGCGGACCTGCTCGCCTTCTTCTCGGGCGCGGCGATCCTGAACAATGCCGGCTTCTACCGGCACTATCACATGGCGCATCACCGCTATACGCAGGATCCCGCGCGCGATCCCGAGCTGGTGACGTCGGGAACGCCCAAAACGTGGGGGCAGTACCTGTTCCGCGTGAGTTCGATCCCGTTCCTGATGCTGCGCGTGCGCGACATTTTTCTGTTCCCGTTCGGCTATCGCGGCGATGTCGACTACATCCATCCCTCGGCGTGGCCCGAGGTGCGGCGCTGGGGCCGCTGGCTGCTGGCGCTCTATGCCGTGCTGATCGTGGGCTCGATCGCGTTGCAGACGACGGTCGTGCTGTGGGTCTGGTTCATCCCTTTGCTGGTCGGCCTGCCGTTCCTGCGGCTTTATCTGTTGTGCGAGCACACGCTCTGCCCCAACTCCGACGACGGCTTCGCCAATACGCGGACCACGCTCAGCAATCCCATCGTGCGCTTCCTGATGTGGAACCTGCCCTACCACGCCGAGCATCACCTGTTCCCCAACATCGCCTTCCATAACCTGCCCGAGGCCCATCGCCACCTGCGGCCGCATCTGAAGTACGTCGCCAAGGGCTACATCCAGGTGCAGGGCGAGATCGTGCGCTCTCTGTCGCGAGCCCCTCTGTCATCCTGAGAGTAGCGAAGGATCTCATGGCGCTGGTGACAGAGTACGGCCTCGACGGCGATGAGATGCTTCGCTTCGCTCAGCATGACAGGAGAGTTCAACGTGAGAACGGCTGAAGGCACCTTCGAGTGCGGCGACCTCGCGCTGCAGCGCGGCGGCACGCTCAAGGGCGCGCGCATCGTCTACAAGACCTACGGCACGCTCTCGCCCAAGCGCGACAACGTCATCCTCTATCCGACCAGCTACTCGGCCCATCACACCGATATCGATTGGCTGGTGAAGGTCGAGCACTGCCTCGATCCCAGCCGCTACTTCATCGTCATCCCCAACATGTTCACCAACGGCCTGTCGTCCTCGCCGTCGAACACCCCCGGGGAGTTTCCCGAGGTCACGACTTACGACAACGTCACGCAGCAGCGCCGTCTGCTGGCCGAGTTGTTCGGCATTGATCGGGTGAAGATGGTCTATGGCTGGTCGATGGGCGCGCAGCAGGCCTATCACTGGGCCGCCCTGTTCGGCGACGCGGTCGAGCGCATCGTCGTCAATTGCGGCTCGGCCAAGACGGCGCCGCACAATTTCGTGTTCCTCGAGGGCGTGCGCACGGCGGTGCAGAACGCGCGCACGCCGCAAGACGGGCTGCGCGCCATGGGTCGCATCTATGCCGGCTGGGCGCTCAGCCAGACCTTCTATCGCCGCGAGATGTGGCGCGGGCTGGGCTTCACCAGCCTGGAGGATTTTCTGGTGCGCTCATGGGAGGCCAACTTCCTGCGCCGCGATGCACGCGACCTGATGGCCCAGCTCTGGACCTGGCAGAACGGCGACATCTCGGCCAACGACCTTTACCGAGGCGATCTCCAGATGGCGCTGGCCGGCATCAAGGCCAAGGTGCTGCTGATGCCGTCGGCGACCGACCTCTATTTCCAGACCGACGACAATCGGCTGGAGCTGCCCCACCTGAGGCACGGCAGGCTGGTCGAGATCCCATCCGTCTGGGGCCACCGCGCCGGCAATCCCAACGGCAATCCGGAGGATGCGGCGTTTGTCGATGCCCAGGTGAACGCCCTTCTGTCATCCTGAGCGGAGCGAAAGATCTCATGCCGTCGAAATCGAGACTGGCTTCGACGGCGATGAGATGCTTCGCTACGCTCAGCATGACAGGAGTGGCCGATGCCTGACACTCTCCTCCCGCGCGACGGCCTGGTCATCGTGGCCAAGCGCGATTGCCCGACCTGTGTGCTGGTCGAGCCGGTGATGCAGAGCCTCGATCGGGCCGGCCCACTGGCCGTGGTCAGCCAGGACGATCCGACCTTCCCGTCGGGCGTCCGCTCGGTGCTCTACGACGATGCGCTCGAGCGCTCGTTCCGGCTCAACATCGAGGCGGTGCCGACCCTGATCCGCTTCAAGGACGGCCGCGAGGTCGAGCGCACGGTAGGCTGGCAGCGCCAGGAATGGATGCGGCTTGCCGGCGACGCCGCCGAGGGCAAGGGCCTGCCCGACTGGCAGCCCGGCTGCGGTTCCAAGAGTGTCGAGCCCGGCGTGCACGAGGCGCTGATCGCGCGCTATGGCGATCCCGGCCTGAAGTCGCGCGAGATCGCCGTCGGCAACTGGGACGATCCGATGGAGGCCTGCTTCGAGCGCGGCTGGACCGATGGCCTGCCCGTCGTGCCGCCGACCGACGAGCGTATCCTGCGTATGCTGGGCGGCACGGAGCGCAAGCCCGACGAAGTCGTCGGGCTCATTCCGCCCAACCTCGCGCCCTGCACCGTCGAGAAGGTGGCGATCAACGCCGTGATGGCGGGCTGCAAGCCGGAATACATGCCGGTGGTACTCGGCGTGCTGGAGGCCGCCCTCGATCCGCTGTTCGTGCTGCATGGCCTGCTCTGCACCACGCACTTCTCGGGTCCGCTGGTGATCATCAACGGCCCGGCCGCCAGGGCGATCGGCATGAACAGCGGCGTCAATGCGCTGGGCCAGGGCAATCGCGCCAACGCCACGATCGGCCGAGCGCTGCAGCTCATCGTGCGCAACGTCGGCGGCGGCATGCCGGGTGCCATCGATCGCGCGACCTTGGGCAATCCCGGCAAGTACACCTTCTGCTTCGCCGAGGACGAATCCGATCCCGATTGGGAGCCCTTGTCCGTGCGCCGCGGCGTCGCGCCCGGCAAGAGCGCGGTCACACTGTTCCATGGCGAGGGTGTGCACGGCTTCATCGACCAGAAGTCGCGCACGCCGGAAGAGCTGGTGCGCTCGCTGGCCATGGGCCTGTTCGGCGTCGGGCATCCCAAGCTCTGCGACGCTGGCAACGCCGTGCTGGTGCTGTCGCCCGAGCACTACAAGATCTTCAAGGATGGCGGCTGGAACCGCCGCCGCATCGAGGACGAGCTCTTCCAGGCGTTGAAGCGGCCCGGCCGTGACCTCGTCTGGGGCGCCCAAGGCGTACCCGAGGGACTGCCGCCCAAATACGCCGACCAGGTCGTCGACAAGTTCCAGCCCATGCCGGACGGCGTGCTGATCGTTCGCGCCGGCGGCGAGGCCGGGCTATTCTCGGCTATCATCGGCGGCTGGCCGGGCCAGCGCGTCCGCGAGGAATGCCAAGCCGTTACCAGGGAGATTCGCCCATGAATTCGCCAACGAAGCTGCGCGACCCCACCGCTGAAAGCTCGCCGGTGCGGCGCGCGCGTCTCGCGCCGCCATCGTCGCTCGACGGCAAGACCGTGGCGCTGATGGATATCGGCAAGTCGCGCGGCGCGGAGTTCATCGACCGCCTCGAAGGCCATTTCAAGAAGGCGGGCGTGGCGACCAGGCGCTATGCCAAGCCGACCAACACCAAGGTGGCGCCGACGGCGCTGATGCAGCAGATCGCCGCCGAAAACCAGCTCGCGGTGATCGCCTTAAGCGATTGAGGGTCTTGCACATCGTGCAGTCTGCACGACATTCATAATCTCGACACCCGCGGCATCCCCGGCGTGAACATCGTCACCACCGGCTTCGTCGACGGCGTCGAGGCGCAAAGCGAATCGCTGGGTTTCGATCCGGCGGTGGTCTACGTCCCTCATCCCATTCAGAACCGCACCAAGGCCGAGATCGAGGCGATTGCCGACCAGGCCTTCGCCAAGGTGATGGCTTTACTGAAAAGCTAGCCCTACCTGTCGTCCTGAGCGCAGCGAAGGACCTCATCGCCGTCGATGCAGGACTCTGTCGTCGACGGCATGAGATCCTTCGCTGCCCTCAGGATGACTCGGGGGCGAGGTCGGCCCACGTAGGATTAGCCGCACGGACGAGCTCGTTCTTGCGAATCCGCTTCCAGCCTTTGAGCTGCTTTTCACGGGCTATCGCTTCGGTTGGATTCTCGAACTCCTCAACGTAGACAAGCCGGGTTAGGCGGTACTTCTTCGCAAACTCGCTGCCCTTGCCGTAGCGGTGCTCGAAAACGCGCCGACCGATGTCGTTCGTCACGCCGATATACATCGTACTGAGCGAGTTGCTCGTCATGATGTACACGAAGTAGCGGCGTTCACTCATGGCTGGCGTCGATGAGATCCTTCGCTTCGCTCAGGATGACAGCTTTTGTGTCATCAAGACCCGGCTCAATCCTTCTCCGGCAGGACCGAGGGATGGACCGTCTGGTCGGCCGCGGGTTCGGGCGGCGGGGTCGGCCGCGGCGTGATCGGCTTGATGAAAGCGGCGACCGCGGCGGCGGTCGCCTTGGGGTTCTCTTCCATCGGGTTGTGGCCCAGCGCCTCGAAGATCTCGAGCTCGGCGCCCTTGATGTCGTTCTGGAAGCGGAAAGCGTCGGCGGTCGGCACCCAGCGGTCCTTGCCGCCCCACAGGATCAGCGTCGGCACGTCAAGGCGCCTGAGCGGCGCGGGGTCGAGCGGCTCCTGGGTGCGGGCGCGCTGCAGCGTCGCCTCGCGGTTGCCGGGGAAGCGCTGCAGCTCGGCATAGCGGCGGATGCGCTCGGGCGTCACCATCGCCGGGTCGGCGTAGACCTCGTTCAGCGACCGCTGCACGAGGCGCTCGGGCTTGAAGTAGATGCCGATGTCGCCGACCACCGGCATGCGCGCCAGACGGGTGGGCAGCGGCGCCTCGCCGGCGCGCGGATAGCCCGCGGCATCGACCAGGATGAGCTGGCTGACGCGATCGGGCCGCGTCGCGGCAAAGGTCCAGGCCACCGCGCCGCCCATCGAATGGCCGACCAGCACGAAGCGATCCAGGTTCAGCTCGTCGACCAGCACCTCGACGAAATCGGCATAGGCGTCTATCGTGTATTCATCGCGCGGCCAGGCGCCGGTCAGCCCGTGCCCCGGCAGGTCGACCGAGATCAGCCGCGCCTTGTTTGAAAGCTCGCGCACCCAGCCTTCCCACATGTGCAGCGAGCCCATCGAGCCATGGATCAGCACGATCGGTATGCCGTCGGGATCGCCCTCCTCGCGGACATGCGCACGCACGCCGCCGACATCGATGAATTTCGAGCGGTCGTTGGCATAGCGCGCGACCAGCGTTTCGGCCGGCAGGCTGGGCGAATAGGCCCACAGCGCCACGCCGGCCAGCACGCCCAGCACGAACAGGGCGATGATCGGCCAGTGACGTCGGGAGCGCCGGCGCGGCGCCTCGTCCCTACGACGACGCGGGGGCATGGCCGTCGCCCTTCGGCGGAGCGCCGAGGTACTGCTCGACGCCGCGCAGGCGCAGCTCGGGGACCGGCGCGGGATCGACGATCTTGAGCTCGATCAGCTTGGCCAAGATCGCCTTGTTGAGATCGTTGCTCACGACCAGGCGATCCTCCAGCCGCGCCACGAACACGAACAATTCGAAGTCGAGGCCGCTGGTCGTAATCTGGATGAAGCGCACGATCGGCGCCGGCACGCGCAGCACGCGCGGATGGCCGAGGGCGGCTTCGCGCAGCACGCCTTCCATGGCCGCGACATCGGTGCCCAGCCCCACCGTGAGCTTAATCTCCACGCGGCTCGACGTGTCGGAATAGGTGCGGTTCACTACGGGATTCTGCAGGAACATGCTGTTGGGTACCAGCACATGCGTGCGCTGGAAGGTCTCGACCTCGGTGGCGCGGATGTTGATGCGTCGCACGAAGCCCTCGTGCCCGCTCACCGTCACCCAGTCGCCCGCCTTGATCGGCCGCTCGACCAGCAGGAAGACGCCGGAGATGACGTTGTTGGCGATGTTCTGCAGGCCGAGGCCAATGCCGACCGACAGCGCGCCCAGCACGATCGCGAGATTGGTGAAATCGATGCCGAGCGCGCCGATGCCGATCAGTATGGCCACGATCACGCCGATATAGTTCAGCCCCGCGTCGATCGACTGGCGCAGCGGCATCGGTGCGTCGACGGTCGGCAGCACGCGGTCGCGCACGATGCGGCGGATCAGGCGCGCCAGCAGGATGCAGACGACGAAGGCCAGGATCGCCATGCCGATATTGCCGAGCGAGATCGTGACGCCGCCGACCTGCACGCCGCGGATCAGCTGTCCCGCGCCGTTCAGGATGGCGTCAGTGTCGACGCCCCAGGCAGCCGGGATCAGGACGGCCAGCAGCGCCAGCAGGACAATGTCGACCACCAGCATCACCAGGTGCTGGCCGCGCAGTGTCGCGTCCGACGGCAGGCCGAGGCGATGACGCACCCACCGGCCGGACGGCGTGTCGGGCGCCGCCGCCTCCTCGAGCAGGTCGCCGATCATGCGGTGCGCCAGCAGCGCAACGGCGATCAGCAGGCAGGTGAAGTAGATGGCGTTGTGCAGCTGGGCCGCGAGCGTGGCGTAGCCCAATAGTGCGAAGACGATCGACGACAACACCGCGACGCTGAGCAGCAGGCGGGCGACCGACCACCAGGTGCCGCCGATCATGCTCGAGCGTTCCTCGCCCTCGGGCTGGGCTGCGTGCCAGGCCTTGTTCGCCAGCGCCGGCAGGGTGAGCAGCGAGATGACGGTAGCCAGGACCAGCGCGCCGACTGCCGACAAAGCGTCGGTCTCGCCGCCGCTGCGCGTCAGGGCGACGTAGACGAAGTCGACCGTGAGGCCAACCGCCATCAGGCGCCGCAGCGCCAGCGACAATTGCTGCGCGCTTTGATTGGTGAAGGGCAAGATGCGCCACGCCGGACGATACGGCGACAGCGCCGTCGCCGTCAGCCCCACGACCAGCAGGAAGGTGATCACCCGGGTCATCAGCTCGGGCAGCAGGATGTTGATCGGCGATGGCGGCATGGTCGCGAGCAGAAGCTTGCCGATCAGCCAGACCGCCAGGATCGGCACCAGCACAAGGCCGACGCCGTCGATGGCGGCGGTGACGGTGCGGTCGCGCTGGCCGGGCTCGGTCGCCTCACCGCGGCCGAAGCGGCGGCGCAGGAAGCGGCCGCCGGCCCACAGCAACACGGTGATGATGGCCCAGCCGGCCAGGCCGGCAAGGTCGCGGCCGTCGAACTGCAAGCCGGCGCCGAGCCAGGCGCTGGTCGCCGTCGACAGTGCCTGCATCGAGGTGCCGAGCTCGGGCCCGAGCTTGCTCCAGACGTCGCGCGACAGCGGCGAGGCGTCGCGGCGCAGCAGCGTGCGCAGCATGACCTCGCCGCGCAGCTTGGTCAGGCGCTCGATGAGCTGGTCGGCGCGGGCGATTATCACCTCGCATTGCTTGACGCGGCCCTCGCTGACCGTGGCCTGCTCGGTCAGCCGATCGCGTTCGGCCTTGACCGCATCCGATTCGGGGACGGCGTCACTGGCCGGCTTGGCTTCCAGCGGCGCAAGAAGCTTGCGCGTGTCGGCGAGGTCGCCGCGAGCAAGGTTGGCTGCGGCGGCGGCCGCTGTCCGCACGTCGCCCGCCTGCTCGCGCAGGGCGTCGATCTCGACCGGCAGCAGGTTCGCCTGCTCGGCGCGGGTGGCGATGCGGTCGAGTTGGCGCGTCCACAGCTCGACCAGCTGGCCGAACGGCCGCTGCGGCGGCGCCGGCGTCTGGGCCAACGCCGGGCCGGCTGTGACCAGCAGCAGGAGCAGCCACGCCAGTCGGATGGGAAAGCGCACGCAGGCCTCGCTATTCAGCCCCCGTTTACCACGGGGTCGGAGCCCCGTCTTGCCGGCTCCTGGGGGCCAAATTTGGGCGGATTCCTGCGGCTTTTGCGCGTCGGTTGACAGGGCTCTGCCGACGCGGAACCTTGCGCCCCGAAAGCGAAATCCCAGGGGAGACGAAGGCATGGCCGAGGGCAAGAGTTCAGTTGGTGAGGTCAGGATCAAGCCCGATCGGTTGCATGCTTTCACCATGGCGATCTGCCGGGCCGACGGCAGCTCCGATGTGGAAGCGCGCCTGGTCGCCGACCACCTGGTGCTGGCCAACCTGTTCGGCCACGACAGCCACGGTGTCGGCATGATCCCGCACTACATCCAGAACACCGACACCGGCGCCTGCGTCCGTAACAATCATGCAAAGATCATCCGCGACAACGGGGCTGTGATCGTGATCGACGGCGGCGCGGGCTACGGCCAGGTCGTCGCCAAGGAAGCCATGGATATCGGCATCGAGCGGGCCAAGCAGCACGGCGTCTGCGTCGTCGGCCTCACCAACGCGCACCATATCGGCCGTATCGGCCATTGGGGCGAGCAGTGCGCGCGCGCCGGCATGGTGAGCACGCACTGGGTGAACGTGCACGGCCACAAGTCGCTGGTGGCGCCGTTCGGCGGCGCCGAGCCGCGCTTCACCACCAACCCCTACTGCACGGCCATCCCGCGCAAGGGCAAGGAGCCGATCGTGCTCGACTTCGCCACCAGCCAGGTGGCGGCGGGCAAGGTGCGCGTCGCCTTCAACAAGAAGGTGCAGATGGAGGACGGCCTGCTGATCGACGCGGCGGGCCAGCCCAGCACCGACCCCGGCGTGCTCTACAATCCGCCGTACGGCGCCATCCTGCCGTTCGGCCTGCACAAGGGCGGCGGGCTCGCGGTGATCTGCGACCTGCTGGCTGGCGCGCTGACCGGCGGCCGCACCCACAGCCCGCGCACCATCAAGCCCGGCACCGACATCATCAACAACATGCTGTCGATCATCATCGATCCCGAGGCGATGGGCGGCACCGCGTTCTTCGAGGACGAGGTCGAGACCTTCATCACCTGGGTGAAGTCGGCCAAGCCGCAGCCCGGTGTGCCCGAGGTGCTGACGCCCGGCGAGCCCGAGCGCGCCCGCAAGATCGATCGCGAGAAGAACGGCGTGCCGATCGACGGCACGACCTGGCAACAGCTTCTGGATGTCGCGCGCAAGGTACGGCTGAACGATACCGAGATTCCGCAGATGGCAGCTGCCTGAACAAACGAAGGGGAGAGCGACTATGGCCAAGATGAGACTCTACTATTCGCCGTCGTCACCCTATGCCCGCAAGGTCAGGGTGCTGGCGCTCGAGACCAAGCTCGACAAGAAGATCGACATGATCAACGTGGCGCTGACGCCGGTGCAGCCCAACGCCGACGTCGACAAGCACAATCCCATCGGCAAGATCCCGGCGCTGTCGGTCAAGGGCATGGATCTCTTCGACTCGCCGGTGATCTGCGAGTACCTCGATCACCAGCACAAGGGCCGCAAGCTGCTGCCGCGCAAGGGCCGCGATCGCTGGGTGGCGCTGCGCCTGCAGGCGATGGGCGACGGCCTGCTCGATGCAGCGCTGCTGGCGCGCTACGAGGGCTTCCTGCGGCCCGAGGACCGGCGCTGGCCCGACTGGACCAAGGGCCAGATGAAGAAGATCGACGGCGTGCTCGATGCGCTCGAAGCCGAGGCCAGGTCGCTCAAGGGCAAGCCGACGCTTGGTACCGTCACCATCGGCTGCGCGCTGGGCTATCTCGACTTCCGCTTCGGCAATCACGACTGGCGCGCCAAGCGGCCCAAGCTCGCCAAGTGGTTCACGACCTTCTCCAAGCTGCCGTCGATGAAGGCCACGGTCCCGCCGCCGTCGTGAACGCAGACGACATCATCCGCCATTTCGAGATGAAGCCTCATCCCGAGGGCGGCCACTACGTCGAGACCTTCCGCGCGCCGGGCGAAGGTCGCAGCTCCGGAACGGCGATCTACTTCCTGTTGAAGGCCGGCGAACGCTCGCACTGGCACCGCGTCGATGCCGACGAGATCTGGCATCACTACGCCGGCGCACCGTTGGAGCTGTCGATGAGCGACGACGGCAAGAGCGTGCGCCATCTGCGGCTCGGCACCGATTTCGGTGTCGGCGAGCAGCCGCAGGCGGTGGTGCCGCGCCACGTCTGGCAGGCCGCGCGCTCGCTCGGCGCCTGGACGCTGGTCGGCTGCACGGTGTCGCCGGGGTTCGAATTCAAGGGCTTCGAATTGGCGCCGCCGGAGTGGGAGCCGAACCCTCAGTCGTCCTGAGCGCAGCGAAGGACCTCATCGCCGCTTGCAACCGGCATGAGATCCTTCGCTTCGCTCAGGATGACGAACGGCGCCAAAGCTCACGAGACGCCAGCACCGCGCCGACGGTGACCAGTGCGGCCGCGATCAGCAGCGCACCGGTCGGTTCGGCGAGACCACAGACGATCAGCAGCGCCGTCGACAGGATGGGCGTGGCATAGGCGAACGCGCCGAGTGCGCGGATGTCGCCGTGCTTGACGGCGTGGTCCCAGAGATAGAATGCGGGGCCCGCAGGGCCGATGCCGATCGCCAGCACGGAAAGCCATGCCGTCGTCGTGGCGGGCCACACCGTGGGTTCGAACAGGAGATGGCACGCGAACGACAGCAGGGCCGACGCTGCACAGAAGGCGGCGACCGCGTCGGTCGGCGTCTCGCCGAAGCGGCGCGACAGAACCGAGTAGAGCGACCAGATGAAGGCGCAGCCCAGCGCCAGCGCGTAGCCCAGTGCGTGCGCGCCGGTGAAGCTCAAGCCGCGGGCGAAGGCCAGCAGGATGACGCCGGCAAAACCGAGAAAGGCGCCGAGCAGATGAGGCCAGGCCAGACGCTCGCCGGCGAGCGTCTGGCCTGGCCTCATCTGCTCGGCGCCTTTC
>Ga0075369_10000193_pt1 | contig 17587 bp, 16 predicted proteins | sample EndMethybrTD3034_FD_71400 | JGI IMG/M metagenome (GOLD analysis project Ga0075369, IMG submission 71400) | Populus endosphere microbial communities from Tennessee, USA - Endosphere MetaG P. TD hybrid TD303-4 | ecosystem: Host-associated > Plants > Roots > Endosphere | place: USA: Tennessee...
ATCGTGATTGGACCGCGCGACTAGCGTCGCGCCTGTCGGCCCCTCACCGCGGCGTTTTCTTCGGCGGCGACACGATCGCTGCGACGGCGGCACAGAAGGCGGAGCTGCATGGCGCCACCGGCGCCATTGCCATCGACATGGAATCGCACCGGGCCGCACGCGCCGCGCGGCGACACGGCCTGCCATTCGCGGCGGCCCGCGTCATCTCCGACGCCGCCGACCGCACGCTGCCGCCGGCGGCGCGCGTCGGCATGAAAAGCGACGGCAACATCGATCTGCCGGCCGTCCTGCGTTCGCTTGTGACTGCGCCCTGGCAATTGCCGGCGCTGATCCGTACCGGCCTGGAGGCCGAGACGGCGTTTCGGGCGCTACTCCGCGGCCACCGGACGCTGGGTCCCGGACTTGGCAGCCCGGATTTCGGTGAGCTTCCGCCCGACATGGTCTGAGAAGACGAACTCCGCCCGCCGCTGGCCCTCCAGCGGGATGTCCTTGGCCATCGCGCCTTGTGTGCGTACGCCGCGCAGCGCGACGGTCGCCGCCCTGAACGGACGCCGCACCATGTCCTTCACCGCCGAGGCCTCGAAGCCGCAATGGACCATGCAGTCGGCGCACTTCTCGTACTTGCCGACGCCGTACTTGTCCCACTCGGTGGTGTCCATCAGCTCGCGGAAGGTCTTGGCGTAACCTTCGCCCAGCAGGTAGCAGGGCTTCTGCCAGCCGAACACGGTGCGCGTGGGATTGCCCCACGGCGTGCACTGATAGCTCTCGTTGCCGGCGAGGAAGTTCAGGAAGTTGATCGACTGGCTGAACGGCCAAGCCTTGCCGCCGCGGCCGCGGGCCAGGATGCCACGGAACAATTCCTTGGTCTTGTTGCGATTGAGGAAGTGCTGCTGGTCGGGCGCCCGCTCGTAGGCATAGCCCGGCGAAACGGTGATGCCGTCCAGCTCGAGCGCCTTCATATCGTCGAGGAAGCTCGCGACCTCGGCGGGATCGGCATCGTTGAATAGCGTGCAGTTGATGCTGACGCGGAAACCCTTCGACTTGGCAAGCTTGATGGCTTCGACCGCCTTGTCGTACGTGCCCTTCTGGCACACCGACTTGTCGTGCATCGCCTGATTGCCGTCGAGATGGATCGACCAGGTGAACGAGGGATGCGGCTTGTAGTCGTCGATCTTCTTGGCCAGCAGCAGCGCGTTAGTGCACAGGATCACGAACTTCTTGCGTTCGAGATAACCCTTCACGATTTGCGGCATCTCGCGATGCAGCAGCGGCTCGCCGCCGGCGATCGAGACGACCGGTGCGCCGCATTCGTCGATCGCCGCCATGCAGTCGTCGTACGACAGTCGCTGGTCGAGGATCTCGGCCGGATAGTCGATCTTGCCGCAGCCGGCGCAGGCCAGGTTGCAGCGGAACAAGGGCTCGAGCATCAGCACCAGCGGATAGCGTTCGCGGCCGCTGAGATGCTGGCGCAACAGGTAGGTGCCGATGCGGGCGGCCTGGTGGAGAGGAATTCCCATGGCGTTGATTACCGAACCGTCGTTGCCGTTGTCTTGTGCGGCGTCTCGTCCGCCCTGAGCTCGGCGGGCAGGCGGAACTCGATGTTCTCGCGCACGCCGTCCATCGTCTCGACCTCGACCCCGCCGTGCCGGCGCAGCGCTTCGATGACGTCGAGCACCAGCTCCTCGGGCGCCGAGGCGCCGGCAGTGAGGCCCACGATCTTCACGCCCTTCAGCCACGCCGGATCGAGCTCGCGGCCGTCGGAGATCAGGTAACTCGGCAGGCCCTGTTCGACCCCGATCTCGCACAGCCGGTTGGAGTTCGAGCTGTTGCGGCTGCCCACGACCAGCAGCAGGTCCGCCACCGCGCAGAGATCGCGGACGGCCGACTGGCGGTGCTGCGTGGCGTAGCAGATGTCGGTGATGTTGGGCCCTTCGAGGTCGCTGAACCGCGCCTGAAGGGCCGCGATCACGCCGCGCGTGTCGTCGACGCTGAGCGTCGTCTGGGTGACATAGGCGACGGGCGCATCGTCGGGCAGTTCGAGGCGGGCGACGTCCTCGATTGTCGAAACGAGGTGAACGGGAGCGCCGACCTGTCCCTTGGTCCCCTCGACCTCGGGGTGCCCGGCATGGCCGATCAGGATGAGCTCGCGGCCGCGCGACACGTAGCGCTTGCCCTGGAGATGGACCTTCGACACCAGCGGGCAGGTGGCATCCAGCACCGGCAGGCCGCGCGTTTTCGCCTCGTCGATGATCGACTGGGCCACGCCATGGGCGCTGAAGATCGTGACGGCGCCGTCGGGGATCTCGTCCAGTTCCTCGACGAAAACTGCACCCATGCGCTCGAGGCGCTCGACGACATGACGGTTGTGCACGATTTCGTGCCGCACATAGACCGGCGCACCGAACTTCTCGAGGGAGCGTTCGACGATCTCGATCGCACGCACGACGCCAGCACAGAAGCCTCGAGGCTGAGCCAAGATAACGCGCATTCCAGATCTACTCCTCGAAGCCACGAGCGTATGTCGGCATTCGCGGGCGGTATTGCCAGGGAGGCAACACGACCTACGTCTGACAAACGAACACATGGGCAAATCTGCCCGTGTCTAAGATTGAACACATTTGCAGACGCCTTAGATTGTCCGCTACTGTGACCGTGAGCGCAAGTCGTCGACATTGCATGCAAGGATCGTGCGTTTCCGGGCGCAGATTCGTCTCGATCGAACTCGACAGGAACTCGGACGTTGAGTTCTTCGCCACAGCGCATGCAGCCGATGGTGGCGGCAAGATGTCGCGCGATTGCTGCTTCAAATGCGCGGTGAACAAGCAGAAGCACGTGGCGCAGTAAAGGGGGCCAGTGAGGGGGCGCAGTGAAGGATCGTCCATGAGCGTACCGTCCAAGACACCGTTCCTCGACCGGGTGCGACACCCGGCCGATCTGCGCAACCTGTCGACCGATCAACTGAAGGAACTCGCCGCCGAACTGCGCGCCGAGACGATCGATGCTGTGTCAGTCACCGGCGGTCACCTCGGCGCCTCGCTCGGCGTCGTTGAGCTTACCGTGGCCCTCCACGCGGTGTTCGACACGCCCCGCGACCGGTTGATCTGGGATGTCGGCCATCAGGCCTATCCGCACAAGATCCTGACCGGCCGCCGCGATCGCATCCGCACCATTCGCCAGGGCGGCGGCCTGTCCGGGTTCACGCGCCGCGCCGAAAGCGAGTACGACCCGTTTGGCGCCGCTCATTCCTCGACCTCGATCTCGGCCGGGCTGGGCATGGCGGTGGCGCGCGGGCTGAAGGGCGATGACCGTCAGGTCATTGCCGTCATCGGCGACGGCGCGCTCAGCGCCGGCATGGCCTACGAGGCCATGAACAACGCCGGTGCGAGCCGGGCCAACATGATCGTGGTGCTCAACGACAACGACATGTCGATCGCGCCGCCCGTCGGCGCCATGAGCGCCTACCTGTCGCGGCTCATTTCCTCACGGCCTTTCCTGTCCCTGCGCGAGCTGATGGCGAAGATGGCGCGCCGCTTCCCGCGGCCAATCGAGCAGGTGGCTCGCCGCGCCGACGAGTTCACGCGCGGCCTGTTGACCGGCGGGACCTTGTTCGAGGAGCTGGGCTTCTACTATGTCGGCCCGATCGATGGCCACGACCTCGATCACCTCATGCCGGTGCTGCGTAACCTGAGGGACACGGATCATCAGGGGCCAATCCTGCTTCATGTCGTGACCCAGAAGGGCAGGGGCTACCCGCCCGCCGAGCGCAGCGCCGACAAGTACCATGGCGTCGTGAAGTTCAATGTCGTCACCGGCGAGCAGTCCAAGGGCCCGCCCGGTCCGCCGTCCTACACGAAAGTCTTCGCCGAGGCGCTGATCGCTGAAGCCGCGGCCGATCAGCGGATCGTTGCCGTGACGGCGGCGATGCCGTCGGGCACCGGCCTCGATCTTTTTGCCAAGCGTTTCCCGGACCGGACCTTCGATGTCGGCATCGCCGAGCAGCATGCCGTCACCTTTGCCGCCGGCATGGCGACCGAGGGCATGAAGCCGTTCTGCGCGATCTACTCGACGTTCCTCCAGCGTGCCTATGACCAGGTGGTGCATGACGTGGCGCTGCAGGGCCTGCCGGTGCGCTTTGCCCTGGATCGCGCGGGCCTGGTCGGGGCTGACGGCGCGACGCACGCCGGCGCCTTCGACATCGCCTATCTCGGCTGTCTGCCCAACATGGTCCTGATGGCTGCGGCCGACGAGCTGGAGTTGATGCATATGGTCGCCACGGCGGCGGCGATCGACGATCGGCCGTCCGCTTTCCGTTATCCGCGCGGCGAGGGACGCGGGCTGGCGCTGCCGGCTCGCGGCACGCCGCTCGAGATCGGGCGCGGACGGGTCCTGCGGCAGGGGCTGGGGACGGCCATTCTGTCCTACGGGGCGCGTCTCGGCGAATGCCTGGCTGCGGCCGAGGAGCTTGCTGGCCTCGGCATCCTGTGTACCGTGGCGGATGCCCGCTTTGCCAAGCCGCTCGATACAACCCTGATCGAGCGCCTCGCCCGCGAGCACGAGGTGCTGGTGACGGTGGAGGAGGGCGCCGCGGGCGGTTTCGGGTCGATGGTGATGCAGCATCTCGCGTGGCGCGGCCTGCTCGACGGTCGACTGAAGATACGCCCCATGACGCTGCCCGACCGCCTCATCGACCACGACAGCCAGCCGAGGCAATACGAGGCGGCGGGGCTCAGCGCGTCCCAGATCGTTGCTACGGTCCTGGGTGCGCTCGACAGGTCCGAAACGCTGCGCAAACCCACGCTCGCTCGCACCAGCTGATGGTGACCTCGTGGGTCGGTCGTGTCGTCGCGGCTGCTGCGCAGCGTCCCTTCGTCGTGCTGCTACTCTCGCTGGGCTGGGAGCTGCTGGTGACCTTGCCGTTCCGACCGGCGCTGCTTGCCGTTCCGCCGCGGGAGGCACCGCGATGAAGAAGGTCGCTGGGATCGCCTCTTTATTGGCCGCCGCCGTGGCATCGCTGGTTGCCGGATCCGCCAGTGCGCAGATGCGGCCCCATCGCGCGGAGTACACGCTGCGCCTCGGCACCGCGCTCAATGCCACGCGCATCGGCACCATCGTCCAGGACTTTGCGCAGGAGTGCGACGGCTGGCGTATCCGGCGCGAGCTCACCGTCGACGCTTCGCTCACACCCTCGTTCAAGGTGAGCTTCACCTCGCGCCTTGTGGGCGAGGAGCCGCGCGGCAATGACTTTGCCTGGCGCGCCGTCCAGGTCCTTAATGGCGCCGACCGCGAGGTGCGGGGCACGGTAGAGAGAGGGCACGGCGTCTGGCAGGTCGACAGGACCACGCCCGACGGCCCGCAGCCATCGGTCCTGCCCTCGTTCACCCGCATGCCCGTCGCGGCGGTGGACTGGCTGCTGCGCCGGCTGGCAGGGGGAAGCGAGCAGTTCCCGCTGCTCGTGTTCGTCCCCGAGGCCGAAGGTGGCGCCTTCCTGCTCGACGTGAAGCGCGCCGCCACGGGTGCCGCCGACGCGAGGCCCCCGTCGCAGCGCCGTGTCGACGTGCCGGCCGGGCAATCATGGCCGTTCAGCCTGGCCGTCACGCGGGCAGGCCGGACCGACGCCAAGCCCATCGTCACCTTTCGCGGCCGCCTCTACGATTCGGGCATCATGGACGGCGTGGTCGCCGATGCAGGCGTGATTACGGTGGCGGCGCACCTGCGCGACCTGCAGATGCATGAGGCGCCGGCTTGTCCGGCAGCCAAATAGGACGGGGGATGCGACCATGGCTGCGTGCCAACAAGCCTTGTTCCCCATCAACGATGACACCATCTGAGACGCCATGGCAGTCGAGCCAGTCTATGTGAAGGTGACCAACGGCAGGCGTTCCTTGCGGGTAACCGCCCGTGCGACATCGGGCCGGCGCCAACTCGTGCGCATCTCCGCCGCCGAGGTTCCCAGCAAGATGTCGAAGGTCTGGTGGTTCGACGATCGTGAACTGCGGCCCGGCCATGGCGAGAAGCTGGAGCTCGACCTCCCTGCCGTGGGCCTCGAGAGCTTTTGGCTGGTGCTCCACGTGTTCAGCACGGCGGGCGACGGCTGGCGTCGATCCATCGTGAAGCGAAAGGCATCGCTGCAGGTACCCGAAAACGAGCTGGCCTTCGATGATTACGCCAGCCTGGACGGCGAGATGTCGGAGACCGCCGCACGCGGCGTCGTGCTGAACCTCGCCTATTGCGGAACAGAAGACCGTTAAAGAGCAGCGCACGGAATAGTCCCGCCCAGCGACGCCGGATGCCGAGCCGCGGAAGCGCTGTCGCATTCGGCATGACAGGCCCGTTACGCGGCCCGATGCTCCCCGCGCGCGTAGCGTGGAGGAGCATGGTGGTGGTTCGGCGTCGGTCGGTTCTTTTGGCGGGTGTTGCGTTTCCCTTGGCAATGACGGCGGCAGGCGATGGAGCGCAAGCTCAAGCCTGGCCGACCAAACAGATCCGCTTCATCGTTCCCTTCGCCGCCGGCGGCAATGCCGACATCACCGCGCGGCTGTTGGGCGAGGGGCTGCAGCGCCGCTTCGGTCAGTCGGTCATCGTCGACAACCGCCCCGGCGCCGGCGGCGTGGTCGGGCAGGAGCTGGTGCTGCAGGCGCCGGCCGATGGTTACACACTGGTAATCGGCACGACCGGCACGCTCTATGTCTCGCCGCTGATGGCGGGCAAGCCCTCCATGCTGGCCGACTTCGCGCCGGTCAGCCTTCTCAGCACCGTGCCGATGATCGTCGACGTGCCGGCCAGCAGCCGCTTCAAGAGCTGGGCCGAGCTTCTGGCCGCGGCCAAGGCTGCTCCCGGCACGATCAGCGTCGGCCATGCCGGCAACGGCACGCCCAACCACACCGACATCCTGCGCCTGCAGGAGAACGAGAAGGTCTCCTTCAATATCGTGCCCTATCGCGGTTCGGGCGTCGGCCTGAACGACGTGCTGGCCGGGCAGATCGACGCCTATGTCGACCAGCTCTCGAGCTCGCTGCCGCATCTGCAGTCGGGCAAGCTGCGCGCCCTAGTCGTCGTCGGCGACAAGCGCGTGCCCGAGCTGCCCGACGTGCCGACCCTGGCCGAGGTCGGCGCGATGCCCTTCGACGGCGGCACGACGCTCGGCCTCTACGTTCGTGCCGGCACGCCGAAAGCGATCGTCGATACGCTGAACGCCGCCACCGTCGCCGTGCTGAACGAGCCCGCGGTGCGCCAGAAATTCACCGAGCTCGGCGCCACCGAGCGTCCCTCGACGCCCGAGGAATTCGCCGCCTTCCAAAGGACCGACGAGGCGGCGCTCGCTGATCTCGCGGCCAAAGGGCTGCTGAAGCCGCAGTGAAAATGAATCGCCTTACTGGGCGGCGGCTGTGAGACCGCGAGCCTGCAGGACGTACTTCATGGCCCGGAACTCGGTGTCCTGCCGAATCGAGGCCGTCACCTTGCTGTCACGGTCGGGATTTGCGGCCGTGATCAGCCGGTCGGTCTCGCCTTGGCAGGCGTGCGCGGCGGTGGACGCCACCGTAGTCGCATCGACGCCGGCCGTTCGATCGACGGCGTGCTGCTTCAGGCAGGTGTCGCGCGCCTCGTAGCTCTTGTTGATCTCGACCTTACGGCCGTAGTCCTCCGGGCGGATGAAGCTGCCTTCACAGGCAGTGACAAGCAGCACAAGCAAGATGAACGCGCGGCGCATTGACGAGATCTCCCACAAATCCCCACGGATGACGGAAGTGGTCTTCGCCGGGGATTTCGGCATCGACAAGGCCGATTAACGCCGCTTCCACGGCACCATGCTGTGACATTTCCCACGCAGGATTGACAAAGCGCACGGCGTTGGCCGAATGGCCGCCGGGGGCCGAGCGATGCGTGAGATTCTACAGCTGCCGTTCACTTGTCATAGTTGCCACCATGCCTTCGCGGTGCCGAAGGCGGAGCTGGACAAGAACCGGCCTATTCACTGTCCGAAGTGTGCGGCGATATTCCGGCTCAAGCGCGCGCAGATGAGGCACCTCGCGCCGGGGCGGAAGCCGGTCAAGGACTAATAGGCGTCGAACAGCGCGGCGAAGAATGCGCGGTCCTGGCGACGGCGCTCCTCGAATTGCGACGGCGCACCCCAGATCGCCCATTTGACGACGACCGTGTCCTCCGCCGGGTTCACCAGAATGACTTGGCCCGCATTGCCGAGCGCATAGAAGACTCTGTTGCCGCCGCGCAGCCGGGAGTCGCCGGCGCCGGCCTTGCTCGACACGACGCCCGCATGCTCATGCAGCCACCATTGGAAGCCATAGGGCGAGCCGGCCTCGATCGACGCGCGCGACGGGATCGCCGATTCCTGCATCCACCCATCCGGAACGATCCGGGTCCCGTCCGGCAAAGCGCCGCCGCCCAGCACGAACAGGGCGAGCCGACCATAGTCGCGCAGCGTTGCGCCGAAGCCCGACGCGGTGAATGCGCTGCCGCCCGGCGCTTCGAGGTTCCAGTACGCATCGCCCTCCATGCCGGCCCGGCTCCACAGCTCGTGCTCGAGCTGGACCGGCGCGGTCCGGCCGAGCGCGCGTTCCAGCACCAGGCCGAGCAGCACGGAGTCGGCGCTGCAGTAATTGAACACCGAACCGGGCGTGTCGCCTTTGCGGTTGCGCCGGCTGCCGAGATCCCTCAGGAACTCCAGGAACGCGCCTTTCTTGCCTTGCACCGTACAGAGCTGGAGCCGGGCGACGTCGCTCGATCGGTCCAGGTAGTCCTCGGAGTAGGCCACGCCGGACGTCATCTGCAGGCAGTGGCGCAGCGTGACGGCGTCGTAGTGCGTGCCCTTCAGCTCCGGGACGTACTGCACGACCGGGTCGTCCACCGACCGGATGTGTTGCGACCGCACGGCCGTGCCGATCATCAGCGACGTGATCGATTTCGCCATCGAGCGCGACGCCCACACCGTCTGCTCGTCGTTTCCGCGCGCGTATCGCTCGAGCACGATCTTTCCGTGCCGGATGGCCAGCAGGCCTGTGGCCTCGGCCTTGGCCATGTAGGAGGCGACATCGGGGAGTGCGTCGCTTTCGTCCTCTCGCGGCAGCTCGCGAACGGGCGCTCCCGCCTTCACCACATGCGTCTGGAAGAGGTGATGCATGTTGCGATGCGCCACCAGCTTCTGCTCGTCGTTCCACAGGAACTGGTCCGCGGGGCGCGGCATCGCCGTTCGATCTGCGGACGACGGCATGGGCAAAGAGTTCGGCTGGGTCATAAGCTATTTCACCTGCTGTCCCTTAGAGGGCAATATCCCCTTCTTCCTCTTGTTCGCAGGTAGAGACAGATGCTCACACGACGCACCATGATCGCCCTCGCGGGCGCGGCGCCGGCGCTCATGGCCACCGACGCACGTTCGGCCGACAAGGTGCTCAAGGTCGTCCTCGTCAGCGACCTCAAGGGCATCGACCCGGTGTTCAACACCGCGACCTACGCGGCCTATCACGGATACCTCGTCTACGATCAGCTCTTCGCGCTCGATTCGCGCGGCAAGCCGCAACCCCAGATGGTCGACACCTGGGAGGTCTCCCCTGACCGCAAGACCTACAAGTTCCGCCTGCGCAATGGCCTGAAATTCCATGACGGCAGCCCGGTGCGCGCCGCCGACGCCGTCGCCTCGATCCTGCGCTGGAAGGATCGTGATGTCGTCGGCAAGGCCCTGTTCTCGGCCGGCGCCCAGCTCGAGGCGGTAGACGATCTCACCTTCACCTTGGCCCTCCGCGATCCGTTCGGCCTGGTGCTGGAGGCGCTCAGCAAGCCGACGGCGAATGCGCTGTTCGTCATGCCGGAGGCGATCGCCAAGACGCCGGCGACGGCGCAGATCTCCAGCGCCGTCGGGTCGGGGCCTTTCATCTTCGTGAAGGAGGAATGGCGGCCCGGCGAGAAGGCAGTCTACGTGCGCAATCCCAATTACGTGCCGCGCAAGGAGAAGCCCGACGGCCTGGCCGGCGGCAAGGTGGCCAAGGTCGACCGGGTCGAGTGGCTGTCGATGCCCGATCCCACCACCGCCATCTCGGCGCTGGGCGCGGGCGAGATCGACTACCTGCAGAACCCGGCGATGGACACCTATCCGGTGATGAAGGCGAACCCGAAGGTCCGCTTCGTCACGGTGGATCCCACCGGCAGCATGGCGTGGATCCGGCCCAATCACCTGCAGCCGCCTTTCGACAATCCCAAGGCGCGCCTGGCGCTGCTGCACACGATCGACCAGACGGCGATCCTGCAGGCGATCGGCACGCCGGCCGAGAACGCCCGGCCGTTCTGCGGGTCGTTCTTCATGTGCGGCACGCCGATGGAAACGTCCGCCGGCACGGCCGGCCTCGAGAAGCCGGACTTCGAGAAGGCCAAAGCCCTCTTGAAGGAATCGGGCTACGACGGACGGCCGGTCATCTTCATGCAGCCGAGCGATCTCAGTGCCAACTTCAACGCCACGGTCGTGGTCGCCGACGGGATGCGCAAGGCGGGCTTCAAGGTCGACGTCCAGCCGCTGGACTGGGGCACGCTCTCGCAGCGCCGCAACAACAAGGGCCCGGTCGACAAAGGTGGGTGGAACCTGTTCATCACCATCGCCACGGCGCTCGATGCCTCGACACCGCTCACCAATCCCTACCTCGCCACGCCGTGTCCCAACGACGTTGCGGGCTTCCCCTGCGACGAGGAGCTGCAACGCCTGCGCCGCAGCTCGTGGGAGAGCACCGACGAAGCCGAACGCGCCAAGCTCGCCGACCGCATACAGGAGCGGGCGTACCAGGTCGTGCCCTACATCAACGGCGGGCAGTGGAAGCAGTTCACGGCCGTGCGCACGAACATCTCGGGGCTGGGCGAGACGACGGTGCCGGTGTTCTGGGAGGTGGCGAAGGAGAGCTGATGTTCCGGTGGAGGCGAGCCACACCCCCTGCGCCGAACGAGCGAGAGCCGGCACGCCCGGAGTTGCCCGACTTGCTGGCGGCACAGCTTCGCATATTCGCCAGCGCACCTTCATTGTCCGTGGTCGATGCTGGAGCGCACCACGGTCAAACGACGACCGAGTACCTGAAATATTTCCCGGGCAGTCGCGTCATCGCCCTCCAGCCCGAGCCGGAGAATTTTGCCATCGCGCGGCAGGCCCTGGCGCCGTTCAGCGATCGCGTTGAACTCCTGCCCTGCGCGCTGGCGGAGACCGACGGCAGCGTCTCCCTTCGCCGCACCTCGCACAGCGGCGCGCACTCGCTGCTCGAGGTCGGCGACATGCGTTACTACGATGCACCTGTCGAGACGCTGGCGCCGATCGAGGTTCAGGCGGTCTCTCTCGACTCGCTTTGCGTCAGCCGCCGACTCGACCGGCTGGATATCCTCAAGATGGACATCCAGGGCGCGGAGCTGTTGGCATTGCGTGGCGCCAGCAGCCTTCTTGCTCGTCAGGCGATTGGCCTGATTGCGCTGGAAGTTCTCTTCCAGCCGCTATACCGCAACCAGCCGACTTTCTGGGATATCGCCGACCATCTGCGCTCGCTAGGCTATGCGCTCCAGGGTATCCACGACCAGCGATACCGTGCGGTCAACCACGCCGTGCTGCGCTGGGCCGATGCCGTGTTCGTGGCCCCGAGGCTGCTCGCCCTCTAGGCACGTCAGCGTTCCAGAACAGTCACAATGAGCATGTAGGCTGCCATCAGGCCGAGGACGGTCCATAGCACCTGCCCCTGGCGATAGAAGATGTTCGTGGCCAGCCGGTATTCGGCGTAGCGCACCGCCATCGCCGGGTCCATGAGGATCTCCGTGTTCTTGCGGAGATCGAAGTCGCGGAATTCGCGGGCAATGGCGTGGTTGCCGAGAGTGGCAAGGCCGGAGCACATCAACGCGCACGCCGCCAGCGTGACGATGGCGCCGATCATTTCGAGATTGCCATCTTGTTCGTCTCCTTCTCTGTCGCACGACCGAGGCTGATGGGCGGTGGATCAATGCGAAGCCTTTCGATTTCGTGCCGCGCCGCTGCATGCTCGATCGTGTCGGGGGCGGCGATCTCGGCCGCTTGCCTCCACAATCGGCCGGCCTCGGCACGGTCGTGGTCGTATGACCATATGCCGAGCTGGAACAGCGCTTCGGCGCGACGCTCGGGATTGTCCGCAGCCGCCAGGACCTCACGCGGGCACAGCTTGCCATCGTGAAGCGCGATCAAAGGACCTGGCCAGACGGTCACAGGATCGACTCTCGGTTGGACGGAGCGACCGAGCCGCCGCAGCGACGTCAGGAAATAGAGCTGCATGTAGGGATCGGCGGGAATTCTTCCGATGACACTCTGCAGCTCGGCCAGCGCCATGTCGTAGTTTGCCAGCCGCAGAGCCACGCAGGCGCGCACGTCATGGCGCTCCCGCGGCAACAGCTCCAGCTGCCGCAACCAGTCGGCATCGGCCTCCGCGACGCGACCCAGTGCCAGGAGCACGAAGGCGCGGCTGCTGAGCGCTTCGGGATCTTGTGGGCGGCTGGCGACGGCCTGGTCGAGGGCCTGCAAAGCCTCGCGATGACGACCCAACGCAGCCAGGGCTTCGCCTCGTGCGACGAGAAGGCCGCTTTCCTGCGGCGCCCGTTTCAGGGCTTCGTCATAGTCGAGAAGCGCAAGCCGGGGGCGTCGGGTCGTCAGGTAGGCATGACCGCGCGCCACATAAGGAAAGATTCCTTTGTTAGACGCTCCGGCCCTCAGCACCTTGGTATATCCATCGATTTCGGCCACGGACGTGGTTCGATGGCGCGTGAAGAAGGGGCGGTCCGGCATTCCGCGCCTGATCAGCTGGCGCCCCCGTCTTGCCGACTCATATTCGGCGCGGGCGGCGTCCTGCTGTCCCAGGCGATCTAGGATGCTGCCGTGCTCTTCCACGGCATGGAAAGCTGTGGGCTGCGCCGCCACGAGTTCGGCGAGCCGGCACTCGGATGCTTCCAACGGATCGGTACGGACTCGTACGATTGTCCGCAGGTACCGGAGCTCGGGATCGGCTCCCCGCTCCGGGCTTGGGCGCCAGTTGCCGCCCACCATCGCGATTATCTTATGCCAAGCGTCCAAGGCCGCCTGTGAGGCCGCTATGGCATTCGTTAGCGTCTGAAGCCTCGACACGTCCAAGCACCTGGCTGAGTGCATTACGTCGACGCAGCAAGTTTGTTCCCAGACCGTGGTATAATTATGCCGTTGACGCTGAACCTTGTCGAATATTGCAACGCACACCATGACGAAGCGGTTCTGGTTCTGGCCGATCTACGGGTTGGCGTTGCTTGGGCTGGTTGTGGTTGGGGCGGAGTACATTGCTTCCTGGTCCGCTCCGTCCTGGCCGGCCCGCGAGCTGCGGCCCATTCCCCTTGATGCGCTGACGGTCAACGTGAAGACGGTGTTTGCCGACACTCCCGAACTGGTTCCGGCCTACAACGATTGGGCGATGCGCGACCGTCCGCGTTCGATCGCCCGTCCGCCCGACGTGCAATTCCGCGCCGCGCTGGTGGGCGACAGCTTCCTCGAGGGTTACTACATTCCGGCGCCACTGGCCGAGCTCGTCGAGCGCCGCTGGGTTGCCAGGGGCCTGGGCGGCATGGAAGCGATCAACCTGGCGGTCGCTGCGACCGGTCCCCGGCAGTACTACGCGCGGATCAGGAAGGTGGCGCTTGCCCTCGGCCCCGATGTCGTTGCGGTTTTCGTCTACGCCGGCAACGACATGATGGATCGGCCGTTCGATCCCTTCTCGCTGCCACCCCTGATCGACGAATTGCCGGCACCATCGGTCCTGGGCTCTGTCGCACCGCGCACGACCTGGCTGCTCGCCAACCGCCTGCGCCTTTCCGAGATCGGCCGGGCAAACAAGGACATACCGGGCGAGGGGGCTCTGCTCAGCGAGTGGATGCATCAGCCGGCGGCCGCGCCTGTTGACAAGGTCGCGCGACATATGCGGCTGAACTACTTCCCGAAGCTCAGCGAAAAGACGATCAGCGAGATCCTCCTGCGCGGCGATGGGCGCCTGCACGATGCAGCGCGCAATCGCCGGCACGATCGGGAGTTTCTCGGCGGCTGGCTGCTGTCCGGCATCATCGATTGGGAGACGGGCGACTGGCCCGTCCCGCGCAATGCCGACGAGGCTCGGCAGATGGCCGGCGACACGAGGGTGGGCGAGACGCTCAGCTGGCTGCAGGCGATGGATCGGCTGGTCGCCTCCAACGGCAAGCGACTGCTGGTCGCCCTGATCCCTGTCGGCACGGTCGACCCGGACTATGTCGAGTTCTGGCGCCCGTGGCCGCGCTACTATTCGTACTCGTTGAGCGCCGATGCGCGTCATAGCCGGCTGGCGGAGGCGCTGCGACAGAGCGGGCGGCAGGTCGTGGACCTGCGCGAGGTCCTTGACGGTGCGCGCGGAACCTATCGTCTGACCGACGGCCATTGGACCGACCGCGGCACGCAGTTGTCCGCCGGGAGAATCGCGGACGCGCTGCTGTCTGCGCGGCGGCAGCCGATTGCCGGACCTGCGCCGGTCCGCCCTCTCGTCCGGTGAACGATGCGCATGAAAGGACTCATCCGGGATCTGCCTCGGCTGTTCGAGGGAGCCTCGTGTGAACGCCTGCCATTGCCCAGTCGGCTTCTTCAGGCGGTCATGCCGTGGACCGGCCGACGCGCTTTGCTCACGGTGACGACGCCCCGCGGACGCTGGAACAACGCCGTCGCGCTGGAACTGGAGGGGGACCGCCTGCGCAACTGGGCGGCCGATGACGGCCTGCTGGTGGCGTGCCGGGTCCGCGTTCGTGAGGGGCGGCTTGGCATCGGTTTGACGAAGGAGGACGGCTCGACCTACGCCTCCCGGGAACGGACGCTTCCGGCCAATCCGGGGATCCAGCATCCGCGCATCTGGGTCAATGAGCCGTCGGACGCCCGCTTTCTGGTGTTCCGCAATGTCGATCCCGAGGGACGGCCCACCCGCTTCGACGTCTTCGATCTCCTGGCCGATCGTCTGCCGGGCGAAGGCAGTTTCACCGCCTCATGGTCGCAACCGTCGGCCACGGCTATCGACATGCGGGAGCTCGGCCCCCTTGTCGCCTGGGCGCGCCGTGCGTGGGACGATCCTTTCCCCGCAACAGCGATCAACGGCGGTCAGGCGGGGTCGATCGACATCGTCGACGTGGCGGACCTGCCCGCGCTCTACGGCCAACCCTTGCCCCCGGCTTGGCCACCCGGCCAGGACAAGCCGCTCGACCGTTGGAAGATGGAGACCGACGACGCGCCGATTCTCGAATTCTTGTGGCGGCTGCGACGGCCTCGCCGACACCTCGAGTTCGGCACCTGGGAAGGTTTTGGCGCGGCGCTGGTCGGCCAAAGCACGGACGCCGAGATCTGGACCATCAACCTGCCGCAGGGAGAGGCCGGCAGTGATGGCGAATCGCTCTACGCCCAGTCGGATGCCGGCGGCAGCATCGGCTGGCGCTATCGGTCGGCGGGTCTCGGGTCGCGCGTGCGTCAGCTTCTGTGCGACAGTCGCGACTTCAAAGCCGGCGACTTCGCCGGCGATTTCTTCGACACGGTGCTGATCGACGGCGGACACACGCCGGATCTCGTCGCGAACGACACCGACAAGGCGCTGAGCGTGCTCCGTCCCGGAGGCCTCTGCGTCTGGCACGACTTCTGTCCCGACCCCGAGGCGCTGTCGCGCAACCTGGCGCCGCTCGGCGTCGTGCAGGCGATCGTTGAGAATTTCAAACGCTGGCGGCCGCTGTTCGACCGCCTGTATTGGATCCGCAAGAGCTGGATCCTCGTTGGCGAACGGAAACCCAGATGAAGCGCGATCGCGTTGAAACGACGATTCCAGGCCGGGATCCGATCGAGCTTGTCGCGTACTACGAGGAATTCCGCGACTACTATCCCTACTGCGAGCTGGAGACGAAGCGGTGGTTCGTCGAGCACGTGCGCGCCGACTGGTGGATCGTCGATATCGGCGCCAATGTCGGCTACTACACGATCCTGTTTTCGCAGCTGGCGCCGGCGGGCCGCGTGTTCGCCTTCGAGCCGACCGCCACGGCGGGGATGCTGCGTCAGAATCTTCGGCACAACCAGGTTGGCAATGCCGAGGTCCACGAGGTCGCCCTGGCGGCAACGACGGGCAAGCGCGAGGACCGGATCTTCCGCCTGTGGGGGACGGAGGGCGAGGTCAGGACCTACCCCTTCTACGCGCTCGACGATTTCATCGCGAAGCATGGCATCGAACGCGTCGACTGCCTGAAGATCGACGTCGACAGCTTCGACTTCGAGGTCCTGCGGGGCGCCGAGCGCACCCTGGCCGAGCGCAATCCCGTCGTTGTCGTCGAGCTCAATCATGCGCTGGGCCTGCGCAACCAGGGCGTCGGCGAGGCGCTGGCGTGGTTGGCCCGCCGCGGCTATCGCCAGGCCCTGGTCCTGGACAACGACAATTTCGTGCTGCAGCGGGCGGCCAACGGCGCATCCGACGGCCGAGCGGATAGCGACGGCGCGGCCGACCTGAAACTGGTCTTTCCACCGCCGCTCCGCTTCGACGAAGCGCTGCCGCCTTCGGCCGGAGATCCGCTGACCGGCTCCTTCATCGCCAAGGCCGAGGTTCAGGAGGGCGTCGTTGTCGCCCAGCGCGAAGGCGGGAGCACGCTCATCTCCCGGGCGAAGGGCCTGCTGCGGCGGGAGGGCGGCCTCGGCTTCCGCGACCTAGTCGATGTGGTCCTGGAGACGCGCGCGGTGGCCTGGAGCTACGCGCTCGTTCTCGGCCTCGCTCCGGACACGGCGTCGGGCGTCGTTACCGTCGAAGTCGGCGTCGAGGTCATGGACGGCAAGCTCGGTATCGCCCTCGCCGGCGCCGACCTGTCGAGCTTCTGTGCGCCGGAGCGCACGCTCGCCGCCATGCCTCTCAGCCAACGCATCGTCGTCGCGGCAAGGAGCGCCGATCTGCGTTATCTCGTTTTCCGCAACGCCGCGCTGGACGGCGTTCGGACCCGGTTCAAGGTCGTGAGCATCGCGGCGCGACGAGGTTCCTAGCGCATCGCCTTCATCACGGAACGCCGACGTTGCCACGATCGGCTCAGCAGCCAGCCCACGCCGATCGGCAGCACGACGAGGAAGGCGGCGGCCTCGTGGGTCTTTACGCGCGATGCTGCGCCATGCCACAGGCCCCACAGGACGACCGCAGCTACCCCCAGGCTCACGACCAGCGTGATGCCGAGCAGGGCCAATCCGGGCGGCCGGTTCCAGAATCCCAGGCCGTCCGTCACCGGCGGCGCGACGGCACCTGACGCTGCGATGGCTGCCTGCAGCTGGCTGGCGAAGGTGGCGAGACCCTTCTGGTCCGCCGTGCGGTCCCGCCGGGGCGGCAGCACGAAGCGCTCGCCGTCGCGGGTCGTGAGCGCCAGCAGCTCGTCCGCGCCGTTCGGCGCGTTGCTCAGCGCGGCGATACGATCGAACGGCACGCGCCGCACCCGCCGGCGTCCGGTCAGCGGCACCAGCGGTCGCTCGTCGATCAGGACGCCATCCGCGTCGATCGTCCAGCGATGCCGGCGCAGGGCCGCCAGCGCGCACGCCATGAAGATCAGCACGAAA
>Ga0075369_10000194_pt1 | contig 17565 bp, 19 predicted proteins | sample EndMethybrTD3034_FD_71400 | JGI IMG/M metagenome (GOLD analysis project Ga0075369, IMG submission 71400) | Populus endosphere microbial communities from Tennessee, USA - Endosphere MetaG P. TD hybrid TD303-4 | ecosystem: Host-associated > Plants > Roots > Endosphere | place: USA: Tennessee...
AGCCCGCCCGTCCAGTTGATCGACCAGCTGCGCGATATTGCCACCTCGCGTTTCGGCGCCGAGCGCCGCGCGAAATGCCTCGGCCTCCAGCGCCTCGACGCGCGGAGCTGCCAGCGTGAATGCTTCGATGCCGAGGCCCGGCTCAATCCGCTCGATCCGCATCGGCAGCATTCGCTTGAGATGCGCGGGGTCGCGCGTGGCTTTCGCGGTGCCGAGCGCGACCCGCTGCACATCGGAGTCCACGCGCAGACAGCTCAGGATCAGGGCGCGAACCCCGAGCCCTCGCGCCAGCAGCTGCTCGGCGAGGTCATCGACGAGATCGCCCATGACCTGCTCGATCGCCTCCACGGTCGCGATCGGCTCCAGCAGCCGACGTTCCGCGCGCGCCGTCTCAAAGGGCACGATCGGCTCGATCGGCTCCGCCACGATGCCGCGGGCCTGATCGAGGCGCTTCACGCTGTCGAGACCAAGGCGCTTGGCGAGTGGACCGCGCGGCATCGGATAGAGATCACCGATCCGTTCGAGACCGAAGCGTGCCGCAGTGCCGAGCGCCGTGCTCGTCAGGCGCAGCGCGGCAAGCGGCAGATCGGCTAAAGCGGCCGCCTCCTCGCCGTTGGCGAGAAGGGTGATGGACTGGCCCGAATACCGCGCAAGCGCGTGAGCGGCGCCGGGCGTGCCGGCGATCGCAATCGTCGCGGTAAAGCCGATCCGCTGCAGAAATCGCAGTAGGCGCCGGCAAAACTGGCCTTCACCGCCGAACAGATGCGTGGCGCCGGTGAGATCGAGCCACAGGCCGTCGGCACCCGAGGCACAGGCGATCGGGGTCCAATGGCGCACACCGTGCAGCGCGAGACGCTCGAGGAAGCGATCGTCGGCCTGCGGGTCGGCATCGCGCACATCGAGATCGGTGATGAGCGCCCGGGCATGAGCCGCCGCCATGCCATTTCGCAGGCCAAGTTCGCGCGCGAGCGGACAGACAGCGAAAAGCACATCGCGCTGCCCCTGCCGCTCGATCAGCACTGTCGGCCTGCCCGAGGATGGGACGATGGCGGCCCGGCGAACCGGCGCCGGCGGCGGCCCATCGTCGGGCGGCATCGCGCGAAACGGATGCTCGGCCGCTTCGCTGCGCCGCCCCATCTCGCGCATGGTCGGCCGCTGGTGCGCGGGCAGAGCGTCGAGCTGCGCCCGAGACGGACGGCCCGCGAGCGCGCCGTCCCGCGCCCAGCGTGCCCCGGGACGCCAGCCCCCACCTTTGGGAACGGAGCAGGCACCGGGGTCGTCGTCGATGGCCGGGACCGCTGGTCCGCTGCGCAGAGCTGTGCCGCGCTCAGGCTGCGTGGCTGGCCGCTCTTCCTGCCGCAATCGCTCGATCGGCAATTGGGGCAGGAAGAGCGAGGCTACCCGTCTCATCACAGGCCTCCAGCTCGAGTGAAAACGGATTGCCGCCGCGTTGCCGCATAAGTTCGACCAGCCATCGTCCGCGCCCGACGCCAGGCATGCCCAAGCGTTCGGAAGGACGGCAACCGATACGCCAGCGCGTCATCGCGGACGACGGTGTCGCCAGCGGACAGCTGCCTTTCGATCGGTGGCGGCGATAGAGCAGCATCGCTGTCCGGCCATCCGAGGCGGCGAGCTGCAAGCGGCGTGTCGCAGTCCGGTCCGCGCTTCTGACTTCTGCGATTACGCAGGCGAGCGATCCATCGCGCAACCCGTCTTCGGCCATGGCAAGGACGTCCGTATCCTTGCTACCCTGCGCATAGACCATCCGGTCGGGGCCGAGACCCGCCTGCTCGAGGCCCGGCGCATAGAGATCGAAACGCGTGAGCGCCCAGAGCACCTGCGCCTCGCCGAGCGCCGCGAGCCGCGCGGCGATGCCGGCGGCGAACAGGGTGGCGGCGGCATCATCTCCTAGTGCGCCCGAGGCGGCAGCGATCTCGTGGAGGCCATGGCGGTCAAGGCCGCGATAAACCAGTCTGTCGTCGAGTTCGGCAATTCCGAACGCCAGCGCAGGCCCCCGTGGGCTATGCTCAGCCGCCAGCGCCTTGCGCAGCGACGCAAGTTGCTTGGCGCTGGGCGGCGCACTGGTGGCGGGTTGGGAATGCATGGTTCAACATCGACTCGTTCGTTCTCTTTATGTTCCATCTGTCTGGGGAATTCGTCAAGGTGCGTTGCGACCGATCACAGTGACAGGCTGGTTTCTCCCGGTTCCGCCTGTCGCGGCGGATAGATACGCTCGGGAACGAGTGTGCCGGCCGGCAAATGCCGGAGAACATCAGATGCCGGTACGTCGGGATCGAGCCACCGAACCCATTGATCGCGTGCCAGGGGGATGATCTGGCGGGAATGGAACGGGCGGATGTCATCGCCCGGCTCCATGGTGAGCATGGTGAAGGCTTCACCGACCTCGGGATGATGCTGCCAGATCCCAGCGATGCAGAACCACCGATGGTCCTTCATTGTGAAAAGCCACTTGTCGAGACGCTTCTGTTTCGGATTTTCCGGATCGGTGAACTCGTAGAACCCGTCGGCAAGGATCAGGCATCGCCGCATACTGAGGTCCGGCGGTCCCTTCCCCGGGAACCCTTCCGTCCGAAAATTATAGACCGGCCCCTTTTGCCCCGGCCAACTCCACCGGCGATTGACGAGTTCGCCCGCGCCCGGCTCGCCCTCCACGCTCTTAACGATCGGCGCGACATCGGTGATCTTGATGTCCTCGCGAGCCGCCACATTGGGCGTACCTTCGGGCATTTTGATGTTGATCTTCAGCTCGGCGAAATCCTCCATGATCGAGGCGATATCGATCTCAAGCCGGTAATCGTTGCACATGACGCCTCCTGCGCGCGCACTTGCCGTACACCGCCGTTCCTACTATGTTCCTTGGGTGAGCACGAGTCCCACACCTTTCGACACTGACGGCTCGGTGGGTTCGAAGCGCCCTATTATCCGGCGAGATCCCGATGATCCTGATCCGCCCGAATTGATCGAGGCAACCTGGGGCTCGAACCTGCGATTTACTGACGGGGTCGATTATCGGTTCGTGCGCGGCGATGGAAAGGACTTTCCGAACAATCGTTGTCTGATCCCCGCCACCGCGTTCGATATGAAGGTTGGCGAGAAGCGCTTCCGCGCCACGCTCGACAGCGGCAACTGTTTTTATCTGGCGGGGCTCTGGGAGCCAGGCGACGGCGCCGAGGTCTATTTCCGGATCGTCACCGTCTACGCGAATTCGGACATCGTCGACTACCAACAGCGCCACGGCGCGATCATTCATCGTCGGCAAGTCTACGACTGGCTGGATGGTCTGGTGCCCGCTGCCGAACTGCTCTGCACGCCGCCAGCTCATACCTTCCACGTTGAACGGGTCGGCGGCAGGAAGCCTCGCCGGCAGGGTGAACTTTCGCTTTAACGCGCGGCCTTCGGCTCGGCGGATATCCAGTCTGCTCAGGACGCTAGCGCCACTGCAATTCGTGACCGGATGTCGGCTTCCGAAATGATCGCTATCCCACTCCCGAACCGCTGGAGTTCATCGGCTCGGCGATGATCCGCGTGGGCCGTGTAGAACCGGCCGAAAGGCTGACTATCGGTGATGACCAGCATCGTCGTTGTCACGCCAACGGATGAGACAATCCTGGCGCCGGACGCCGCTAGAGCCTGAGCCAAGACGCCATCGCGGGACGCGCCGAGAATGGCGATGCGCTGTCCCTTCAGCGGTCCGGTGGCCGCAGGCTTTGGTGCCGGGCAGCCACGGAAGTTCATCGGCGCGAGCCAGCCGGCAAGTTCGATGCCGGTATGCTCGATCGCGCGGATGATCACCAGGCCGGCCGCGCGTGCGTCGCTAAGCGCATCGTGGTGCTTGTGCCTGATACCGAGATATCTGGTGAGCACGTTGAGGCGATGACTTTCGAGATGCGGCCAGGCCCGCTTGGCGACGCGAACGCTATCCAGCCATTTGGTCTCGATCGGTGCAAGACCATGCACGCGGCACGCGGCGCCCAGTGCCCCTTTGTCGAAATAGGAATGGGCCGCGGTAATCCGACCGCCCAGATGTCCATCCACAATGCCGTGAATGTCGCCGTATGTCGGCTTCCCGTTCACATGATCGCGCGTGATGCCGTGGATGCGGGTGTTGAACGATGAGAAATCATCGAGTGGATCAACGAGCGTCTCATATTCGAGAACCTCGGCACCGCCGCTAAAGCCGACGATGCCGATCTGACAAATGCTGCTAACGCGAGAGCAGGCAGTCTCGACATCGACGACCACGAAGTCAGGTATCATGTGCCGCGTGCCAGAGTGCGGAACGTAATCGACCAGCGCGGCTCGTCACCTTCGACGATGCTGTGTTCCCAGTCGCGGCGAGCTGGCCCGCTGAGATGATAGGCCCCGCGCGGATCGAGCGGGATCGAGGTTCTCGCGAAGCCGTCGCCGCGACGCTGCCTGAACCGCATCGTCGCCGGCGCGCCGAGCGAGATACCCACCACATGCTCGTAGATCGGCCGATCGCGATGCCAGCCGATGCCCGCCCCAGGGTCGTAACGGATCAACAGGGCCTGGACGAGATCGGCGGGCTGTATTCCGGCAAACGCGGCCACGCGGTCGCGGAAGATTGCCAGCCAGTCGGGAATCGGCGGCGCCTCCACCGGACGTCCCGCTTCGAAGTCGTAGTCAAAGCCAAAAGAGGTGGTCAGGCGCTTGCCGGTCCAGCCCTGGAAGCGGAATGGCGTGAGGTCGGTGGCATCGATGTGCCCGATGAGCGCGCGTTCCTCTGCGATCGTGATCAGTTCCGGATGTGTGTACAAACCCGGAAGAACCGGCGCGTCGAACAGATCGAGCATCATGCCGCGCGGCTTTCGGCGAACATCGGCAGCGCCGGTTCGGCCGCATCGGCAACCTCGACGAAGTTCGACACGGTCACGCCGACAAGCCGGATGCCCTTCGCCGGCGGAAAGATCGAACGAACCAGCTCAAGCGAGGTTCGGCAAAGAGTGTCGCACGTCGTCACCCGGCCTGGCTGGCTCCGGCTGCGTGTGATCTGTTGGAAATCCTCGAACTTGACCTTCACCGTGACGGTCCTGCCGAATGACCTGCGCGCCTCGCACCAGCGCCAGACGTCTTCGGCCATGCGCAGCACTCCGGCCTCGATGTCTGCGGGCTCGGTCAGGTCGCGCTCGAAAGTCGTTTCGGACCCGGAGGATTTCCGCTCGCGGTTCGGGTTAACCGGCCGCTCATCGACGCCGCGGGCGATAGCATGATACCAGCTCGCCGAACTGCCGAAATGGGTCTGCAGAAATTCGATCGACTTGGCCCGCAGGTCCGCACCAGTTTCGATGCCGAGCTTCCTCATCTTTTCTGCCGTCACTGGACCCACCCCGTGAAAGCGGCTCACCGGGAGCGTTTCGACCCAGGCCCCACCCATGTCGGGCGTGACAGCAAACTGCCCGTTCGGCTTGCGTTGATCCGAGGCGAGCTTGGCGAGGAACTTGTTGTAGGAAATTCCCGCCGAAGCCGTGAGGCCGGTCTCCTCCAGGATAGCCGCGCGAATTTGCTTTGCGGTGATCCAGGCGGTTGGAATTTCGAGGTTGTTGGCGGTCACATCGAGGTAGGCTTCGTCGAGCGACAGGGGTTGGATGAGGTCGGTGTAGCGCGCGAAGATCTCATGAATCTGGCGCGAGACATCACGATAGACTTCGAACCGGGGCGGCACGAAAACGAGGTCGGGGCAGAGCCGCATTGCAGTGACCGAAGGCAGGGCCGACCGCACTCCGAAACGCCGCGCTTCGTAGCTAGCAGCCGCGACGACGCCGCGCGCGGCGCCGTAACCGACCGCCACCGGCCGTCCTCGTATCGAGGGATCGTCCCGCTGCTCTACCGACGCGAAAAAGGCGTCCATATCAACGTGGATGATTTTGCTGACGAGAGAGTCGGCCATACACAGCCGCTAGCATAACCAGAACGAAGTGAGAACGTATTTTCGCTAGGCATCAACCAGCGCGCGGTCATCCGAGTTGGATGCTGAAGGCGAACCACACGGACTGACCGTGATCGTAGAGCTGAACGATCTGGTCCGATATCTTCAGCGAATAGTGCGTGGCCGAGCCGCGATCGTAGCCCTGGGCAGACGCGCCATCGATCTCCATCGATATATATGTCTTATCGCCGCCGTCGTAGAGCTCGGGCAAGGTTCCGCCGAATTTGGCGGCCCGGTCGCCGTCATAACCCTGCAGGTGGTCGCCCCGCGATTCCGCCGCAATGCGCAAATCTCGGCCAGCGGCATGGTAGTGAACGCCGGCAACCTTCTTGCTGGTGGTGTAGGTGAATGCAGCTGCAGCGATCATGGCGCGAGTATGCGGTGACATGCAGCCTTCAGACACGTAGCCTCTCCAGATGGCAAGAACTGCGTGCCGATCACAATGGCGCGGCACGCACAGGGTTTTGCGAGCGCTCAGAGATGATGACGAATGCCCCCATCATCGTGTCGGCCCTGTTCGGCAGCGAGGATTTTTCCTGGCTGAACGGCCTGCGCAAAGCCCACTTTCCGCCAGAGCGGAATCAGCTCGATGCCCACCTCACCCTATTTCATCACCTCCCACCGTCGATCGAGCCGGAACTCCGCGAGCGCTTGGTTCGTGCGACGAAAGGACCGCCGCCGCTGGCAGTGGCCGATGGTTTGATAAACCTTGGACGCGGGGTAGCCATCCGTATCCGGACTTAGCAACTCGCCGAAATCCGGGACGATATCGCGGACGCATTTTACAACCTGCTCACGCCCCAAGATGCCGCCGATTGGCGGCCACATGTAACGATCCAGAACAAGATGTCGCCCGGAGAAGCCCGCACGCTCTATGTTGAGCTGGGACAGGAATTGCGACCAAGGCCCCTGATGATCAGCGCCCTTGTCGCCTGGTGGTATCGCGGCGGCCCCTGGGAAATCATTGCCCGCTTTCCTTTCCGGTAAGAGCTGCTGCCATCGGAGGCCCGCCTTTGCGGCGGCAACAGTCGGAGCAGAACTTCACCCGCTCCCAGTCTCTCTGCCATTTCTTGCGCCAGGCAAATGGGCGCTCGCATGAGGCGCACACTTGTCGGCAGATTGGCTTTCCTACGCACCATTGTTGGTCAAATGAGCGATCTCAAATCGAGGAGTCAGTTCGGCCGCGGCCCATTGATTTTAACCGTCAGGCAGCAACGCTTGCGCCGAGAAGATGACGCCTTCGGGCCGGTAATCGATATTGACCTTGCTGCCCGTTCCCTGGGCCAGAACGCGTTTAATGAGTTTCCCGCCGAAGCCGACTTTGGTTGGCGGGCTGACCGCCGGACCGCCCGACTCCTTCCAGATGAAATCGAGCCTTTTTCCGCCGGGGTCACCGGAGAGGTTCCAGGAGATCGCAACGACCCCGCCCGCGCTCGACAGGGCGCCATATTTCGATGCGTTGGTGGCAAGCTCATGGACACCGAGGCCGAAGGAGATGGCGAGTTCCGGCGGTAAGCGAATGTCGGGACCGCTGAGCTGGAACCGCGCATCCTCGATCGTCCCAAAGGGCGCCAAAGCCTTCTCGAGGAGATCGCGAAGCGATGCTCCTTCCCAGCTTTCGGTCACGAGCGAGTTGGTCGCCGCCGCCATAGCCTGGATGCGTGCTTCGAGCGTCTTCTGCGCCTCCGCCAGCGAACCCGCGGTGCGAAGGGTCTGAGCCGCGACTGCCTGGACCGTCGCAAGGCTGTTCTTCACGCGGTGGCTGAGCTCGTTCGCAAGGAGGGCTCGGTGTTCCTCTGCGCGTTTGCGATCGGTGATGTCCTGGGAAACCCCCGCCACAACGAGCGGCGTGCCGTCGGCGCGATAGCTGGCCTGGCCTCTGATCTGCACCCAGCGCTCCTCGCCTTGCGGCGTTTGCATGCGGTACTCGACATCGAGCGGCGTGCCGTCACGAATGGCCGCTGCGACGGCATCGTCCCGCATTGCACGATCATCAGGGTGAACGGCGTGTTGGAGATCCTCGTAGGTGAAGGGCTCGTCGGCGGGCCGGCCGAAGATCTCCTTGCAGCCGTCGGATGCCGCCATCTCCATCGTCGCGAGATCGAGGCTCCAAGACCCCATACGGCCCGCCTTCAGGGCAAAGCTTAGTCGCTCATTGCTTGCGAGAAGTTCGGCATCACGCCGCGCAATCTGCGTCTCGAGCAGGTCGCGATCACGCACGAGGCTGGACAACCGCTCGCGCTCAAGGGTGACATCGAACTGTGAGGCGAAGAAATAGGTAAGCGCGCCGTCGTCGTCAAAGACGGGCGAGACGAGGAGCCGGTTCCAAAACCTGGAACCGTCTTTCCGATAATTAATCAACTCGATCTCGATCGGCCTGGGCTCAGCGATCGCCTGGCGAATCTTGTCAACCGCCGCCCGGTCGGTGTCCGGTCCTTGAAGAAACCGGCAATTGCGTCCGACGATCTCGTCATTTGAGAACCCGGTCAGCTTGGAGAACGACGCATTGGCAAACACGATCGGATTGTCGTCCTTGCGGGGATCGGTGATCAGCATGGGCATTCGCGTCGCGCGTACAGCGGCGGCAAACGGGTCGGTCCCATTGTCCGGCCGCGTCAGTTCGTGACTGATTCGTGCCTCTTCTTCCAGATCTCGCAAGTCTGCCTCAGTTACTGCCAGGACCGATCCGGTCTGCCTTATCAGAACTCTTGGTTTTGCCGATTCGGCATCAACGATCAAGCGCAAGGCAGTTCAGGCCGCCTCGCCCTTTACGATAGTGAAGAGTTTGCGAGCAGCCATGAACGATGCGAACGATGCTCTGACCTCGGAGAGTATTGGATGGCGCTAAGGCGTGGGCGCGGAAACAAACTCGACCACAAGCAGGGTCTCGCAACGCCGACGGCATTCAGTGCCCGACGGCATCCTCCGCTTGCCTCACCTCCGCCGCGAGATATGCCTGGACCCGCGCCTGGGTTTTCCATCGCGGCGTGCGGCCGCTTCTCAGGTCTGCAACAAAGCGCGGGTCGCCCACTGCTAGCCGGCCAAATTTGCTGGCGGAGAGATGCGTCTGTCTTAGGTAGGCTTCGATTTGATCAAGCAGGTCCATCGCCGTCCGACTCGATTTAGACTTGTGTTCCTGATATGTTTCTAATAGGAAGATTTCCTAGAGTCTAGGAATTTGTCTAGGATGCCGAGATGACCCCAGCCCCGATGGACCAGGCCCGCCAGACGCTCGACGAACTCATTCTTCAGCGGAAATGCAATTATTCGGAGATATCGCGCCTGCTCGGGCGCAATGTTTCCTACATCCAGCAATACATCCGCAAAGGCAGTCCGCGATATCTCGACGAGGCTGATCGCAGCATTCTTGCGCGCTTTTTTGGCGTGAGTGAGGCCGTCTTGGGCGGGCCTGCCCGAGGCGGCCCACCTGTCGTGCAATTGGTCCAGGTCCCGGTGATGAACGTCGAGGCCTCGGCTGGGCATGGGGCGCTGGCGGAAAGCGAAGCGCAGTGCGGGCAATTCGGCTTCAGCGAGGGATGGCTGCGACAATTGACGGCGAGCAAGCCGTCCAGCCTGTCGATCATCAGTGTGGTCGGCGATTCCATGGAGCCGACGCTGTCCGATGGCGACGAAGTCCTCGTCGACCTCGGCGACGCGCAATCGCGCCTTCGGGACGGCATCTATGTGCTGCGGATGGACGGCGCGCTCAATGTCAAACGGATCACGATCGAACCAAAGGGACGTCTGATCTCCGTGACGAGCGACAACAAGGCCTATCCCAGTTGGTCGGGCCTCGACCGGCGGAACATCACCGTGGTCGGCCGCATGCGCTGCATCATTCGCAAGGTGCAATAGGACCGCGTGTCCATCATCGCTTATGCGGCCGCGGTCGTCGCCGCCGGCCAGACCTTCGTCTGCACCCCCACGCTCGTCTGGGACGGAGATGGTGCGGTGTGGTGCGCCGAAGGCCCCCACCTTCGCCTCTCGGGCATAGCTGCGCGCGAGATGGACGGCACCTGCCGGTCCAACCAGCCATGTCCCGATGCATCGGCAATCGAGGCGCGTGACGCCCTCGTCGCTTTGCTGGGCGGCGCGCAGGGACAGAACAGGACGGGGCATGTCGCCGTTTCCGGTCCGCGCCTGACATGCCGCTCCGAAGGGTCTGCTGGCGGCAACCGGACCGCAGCCTGGTGCCGCTTTCCATCGGGACTCGACTTGTCGTGCGCCATGATCAAGACCGGCACCGTGCTCAAGTGGGATCGCTACTGGCGAGGACGTAGATGCCGATAGGCGCGCCGATGCATGTTGAAGGCACCCTGGACGCGGACCTCTGGGTTTCGCCGTGCGCAGCGGTACCGGCTTGACCCAGATTGGCTATCCTCGCCGCGCCAGCAGGCTGATCGGCCGACCGGTAAAAGTCGAGGGGCGCCGCATGGCATTCGACGAGATCACCTGCGACAGGATTTGGGAGCAGGGCAAACCGCGGCCCACGACGCCTTACCTGCCGAGCGTCGAGCATGCGCTGATAGCCGTGCCTATCGTCTAGCGATTGCTCGCAAGTGTGGCTTCGCTCGTCTCCTGATGCTCACCGATTGGGAACTCTGGGCCGGCGCAAACCAGGTGCTTCAGACGCAGGGCGAGAACAGCCCAAGGTACGTCGCGGAGCAGATCGGAGCGCTCGCTATGGAAGGCGATGCGGATGGCATCGCCACTTGGCAGGAGATAGCCAGGAGGCTTTCCCAGCTTGCCGGCCTCGACGCGCCTTCGACTGGACCTCACCAGCGGTAGAGTCGGCGCTAGATGCCGATCTCGAAAGGCTTGGTCAGCGAACGGTCCAGCTCCGGCGGGTCGCGAGTCTGGGTCGCCTCACGGCCCTTTGCTAGCCCGGTTGCTGCGGCCGATTTCAGCAGATCGGTGGTCTCGAGGGCAGAGCGTTTCATTCCCGGATTTCGCTCGATCGCGGCTTCGAGCTTCGCGCTGTGATCGACATAGAGTGTGAGGCCGTCGCGCAATCGAGTGATGGTCACGAGAAAGGTCTGTTGGTTCGACAGGTTGCGTTCGCGGCTGTCCATCACGGCGATCCCGCGATCGGAGGTCAGTCCCTGTGCCATATGCGCGTTGAGCGCATAGGCGAGATCGAGACGCCTCAGCATAGGATCATCATGGGCCAGACGATGCTCGGCACCGAGCGAGGTTGTGAGGACGACGTGACGATCATCGACTTCCAAGATCTTCGCTTGATCGGCATTGAGAAGACCCCGCCTATGATCGGTATCGGTCCAGCGCACCCGGTCGCCCGCATGGATCTCCAGAGGTTTCACCTCGAACAGACGCAAGGGATCGACCTCCCCCTGGGGGCGCAGTCGGCCCGGCTGGAATTCGAAGCGGCGTCCGCCGACATTCTCCAGCGTGACACGCTCACGCGCGGGGTCCGTTGCAATCACGCGATAGCGACCGGGCGACAGGCCTTGTCCGCGTTGGCGACGATCCACCTCCACCAGCATTCCTGGCCCGTAGGTCCTTGCAAAGCGCAGCTCCTCGCGTGTCGTGTTGACCCGCACAAGGGTATCGACGCCGATCGATTGCCCGCCCAGTTCACCGTTCGCCTTGAGCCCAATCTGAACCGCGGCGTTGACCTCGCCGCGTAGCGCGCGGCCCGAAGCGTAGATCGCGGTTCGGTCTCGTTCAGTGGGCGAGAGCGCAAGCCAGGCCGCGGCGGCGTCGACGGCCGCGCCATCTCCAACCTCGACCACATGCGGTCCCAAATACCGCAACGCCTCCTCGATATGTCCACCCTGCGCCGCCGACTGGGCGAGCCGCAAGGTATCGTCGCGAGCGCGAACATTGCGGTTCATCACGGCGGTCTCGATCCCTGCCTGCTGCATGATGTCGAAGGGCTTGCCGGCATCGACTGCGCCCAATTGCTTGCGATCGCCGATGCTGGCGAAGCGTCCAAGTTCGAGAAGATTGGCGAGCCTGACGAGCTTTTCCTTCTCGGCATTGCCGACCATCGAGGCCTCGTCGAGGAGAACGATGGCCCCGCGCATCGCGGTTTTCGCCTCCGCCAGTTTGCCGGGCTCGCCCCCTGTCAGAAGCGAACCGTGCTGGCGAAGAAAGCGCGACACGGTCATCGAGGGAATGCCGGTATCACGCTCGAGCATCTGGACGAGCGTGTTCTGCACCGCGAGGCCTAGAACCGGCCGGCCCTCCTCGCGGGCGATATCAGCGACGGGTTTGAGCACCGTGCTCTTGCCCGCGCCGGCGACGCCCTGGATCGCGACGATGCGGTTATGCGAACTCAGCAGAAGCCGCCCCGCGCCTTCCTGCCCGTCATTGAGGGTGAGACCGTAGCGGAGCTCCGAGAGCGCCTGGAGCCGCTCGCCGGCCACATCCGCTGGGACGATCGGCGACACCCTCCCCCTCCCCTCCTCAACGGCGGCGACAATGCGCTGTTCGAGACCGATGGCATCCCGCGTCGTGACGAGATCGCGGTCGACGCCTTTACCGCGCACGAGCAGTCCCTGCCGCAGGAGCTGATCGACCCGCTGTTCTATTTCGATGATCGATGTGGGCAAGGCGAAGCCGAGAGCGGCCCTATATATGTCCGTGCGCGCGAAGGCGGCTTCGCGCTCGCCGAGGTGCCGGACCGCGGAGGCGACCCCGTGGACCGCAGCCACCTGTTCCGGCGATCGTCGGGACAGATCGACCGGGAGCAGCGGATCCCCTGCCCGGAGCCCGAGACGCTCCGCAAACGACATCGCGAGAGCCCGGCCTCGCTCGATCACGCTCCTGACGGCCCCGCCGATACCAGGAACATCGCCGATATCATTTGCCGACCGCGAATTGGCCCGCGCGACCACGTCTCTCGCATCGAAGCCCAGGTCTTGCGCCACCTCGGCCCACCCGCGTGCAAGGGCGTCACGATCCTCGATCCTGCCTTTGTCGGCCCGGGTCATGAGGTTGGCGGCATTACGCGCCGCGAGGCCGCTTCCGGTCATCGTAGAGAGACGATCGAGGATTTCGGCGCGCCGGGAACTGAAGGCGTCGCGAACTTCGCGCGGTACGCCGACCGCCTCGAAATTGCCATGCTTGCCAAACTCGGCAACCTCGTAGCCAAGCTTCTCGACCGAGAGACGGAAACGCGCCATGGTCATCGCATTGAGCAGGGTGTTGTGTTCCCACAGCTTATCGTTGCGCAGCGCCCGCCACTTGCCGTCGGGTCCCTGGGTCGCATTGGCGACGACCGCGTGAAAGTGCGCGTTGGGCTCCTGGTTGCGGTTGGTGTCGTGCTGGAAAAGGCCGATGACGAGGTTGCCCGTGGTGACCACGCGCTCTTTGCCTCTGACCTCCATGCGGGTCTCGGCCAGGTTCTTTTCCGCCCAGGCCAAGGTCTCCTTTACCGCCGCACCGTAAGCGTCGAGGATGCGCTTGTCGCCGCCCACCAGAGCCAGCACCGACCAGCTCTTGGGCATCGAGAACGTGAGATCGGTCCCTGCGCGATGCGGCCGGCCATCGCTGCCGACCCGGCTGCCGTCTGGAAGCAGGCCCTTGAGGACTGCCTCAAACTGCCTGGCCTCGACTTGTCCCTTGAGACCAAGCAGCTCCGCGCCTTTGCCGAGCCATTCGCCGGACCGATCGGCATCGGCACGCGTGTAATAGTTGTCGGCCGCGAAGTAGTTGGCGGCGCCACCGGCCGTGCGGACATTGGCTACCGAAAGCATGGGCCGACTCCGGCCATCGTCCGGGCGCCGCCAACCCTCATCATATCCCGAAATCGTCGTCGAGATTGGGACCGGTCTGGGACGGCGCGTCGGTCTCCGGCAGACCATCCTCGAGCATCAGTCTGCGCGCGTCGCCCGGAGTGTGCCGAACCTCGGGTTGCTCCCGCAGGCTGCGATCCGGCGAGACTTTCGGCATCGGAATGTCGCTGCGACTTGGTGAATTTTCGGCATTTTCCGGTGGGTGGCTCGCCGCTTTGCCGGTGCGAAGGGCTACGTCCTTTGGCAGCTCAGGCGTAGCGCGCGCCTGTTCGTCCGAAGTCTTCCTCGCAGCGCCACGCTTCTGGTCGGGGTGCGGCTTTACCTCATCGGAACGATCGCCTCTCTCGGCCGCGTTCGACCGGTGATCGGACTTTTTCTCAACCACGCGACGCTCGCTTGCCGACCTGGGTTCTAGAGCGAGCGTTCCTTGTTTCGGTACTACAGGCTTGCCTGCCCCGTCATCGTTGGAGGAGGGGTGCTCGGCGGCACCGGAGCTGCTTTCAGCTCGGATCGACTGACCTGATGCTGCGGGCTGGGATCGTTCCCTGCTTGGCCTGTCCTTCGCGCGACCGATGAACGTCTCGGCTCGCTTCGGCCGCGTGACGGGAGCCAGTTTGATCGGAGCGGCAGGAAAGCCATCGGGAAATTTGATGTATCCCGACAGACGGGCCAGGTTCATCAGCTGATCGGGCAGCAACAGCGGCTCGATGTGCTTTCTCGGCGTCAGGCTCACCGCATCGCGGGCGTTGTTGTAGCCGTAGGTGTAGCCCTCCTCCATGTCGCGGACCTGCCGATGGCCGATGAAGTCCGAGCACCAAGTTGCGGTCTCGCGATCGGCGGTACCGAGGATCAGCTTGGTCCTGGCGAGTGACGACAGCGTCATCGCCATGTTCTCGCCGTAGACCTCCTTGAGCTTTGCATAGGCGTGGATGCCGGTGACGATTGCGCCACCGAAGTTGCGCGCCGTCTGCAGACCCTTTTCGAGAGCCGGCAACCGGTGAAGCGCGCCCAGCTCGTCGACGAAAAACCAGAACCGCAGATCGCGCGTGCGGGGTGTGGTCATGAGTGTGTTCATCGCCGTGTCGAGCCACAGGGTAAGCAGCTGCGCGCACACGCTCATATCGACATAGCGCGCCGATATGAAAACCGCCGAGCCCGTGCCATCGTCCTCCTCGATCCAGGATCGCAGCGAGAAGCGGGGTCCGGAATGCGGCAGCAGCTTGAGCGCCTTGGCATTGACGTTGAACACCGCTCGGATCGATTCCGCCATCCTCGCGGCCTCGGGCGCAGTGAGTGGATCGGCGATCGTCCCGCGCATCATGGCATGAACCTGGGTGAGGTCCGCGGTCATCAGTTTCTGCGCCAGAGCCTCATTGGTCGCGGTGCCATCGGCGACGAGCTTGAGGCAGAATTCGACGAACAAGGCGCGCGCCGCGATCACCCAGAATTGTGCTTCACCGCCCCCATCATGGGGGACGAGCGCCTCGGCCGCTGCCCAGAATTCGCCCTCGGTGCGACATTCGTCGAAGAGACTCCAACGCGGACAACGGGCATCGAGCGGATTGAGGATTACGTCTCGTCCGCTGTCATAGAAGTGCTCGATGAAGGCGCCCGTCAGGTCGAAGATCACGCAGCGCTGTCCGCGGTATCTTGCTTCGGCGATCATGTCCGACATAGCGACGGTCTTGCCCATGCCGGTGGTCCCGATCAGCATGGCGTGGCTCTGTTCGAGACGCCAGGGATAGGTCACCGCGGCGAGCCTAGCCGGCGCATAAGGAAATGCTCGGGCAAGCTCGCGACCGGCGCTAAGCCGCCACTTCCATCCGAGGGCTTCGGTGAGTTCTCGCTCACGTTCGCGCCGATTATGATCACGCAGTTCGCCGACCAGCTCGGGGAGCGTGACGAGCATCGCGCCGCGCTCGTGCTTTCGTTCCTTGGAGCGGCTGCCGAAGCGAGCGGCAAACCAGTAGAAGAGCACAAAGCTGGGTACCAGCAGCAAGGCCGCACGCGTCAGAGCCGCGACCGCCAACGAGGTCATGTGCTCCCACGCGCGGACCACGGGCGGGAAGGTTTCGATGAGGCGGATGGGGAATTGGACGGTCGCACCGTAGGCGGTATTTAGCGCGATCTGCTTGGCTGGATCGAACTCCATGAAACCATAGATCGCGGCGTAGATCCGCATCCAGACGAGATAGACTTCGTGGTCGGAAAGGTCGGATGAGAGGGTACACCACGTCATCCACGAAATGACAATGAAGGCGATGATCAGCGGCCCTTTCAGGCCGGCGGCGAACATGAAGCTAAAGTGCCCCAGCAGCTGGCTGCCGCGCGTGAAATTGACGAGGTTACGCTTCATGCCGCACCTCCTTCGACCGCAGTCGAGGTGAGGCCGAGTTCCTTGCACTTGCGGGCATAAGCTTGGTGAGCCCGCTCACGCAGGCTGGGGTCCGAATGGCCCGCCAGAAGGGCATCGACGCCGACCATGACGAAGACGTCCTGCCTTGCTGTCCGATCGTCAGGTGGCGGCGAATTCCCGCTGAGATCGGCATCGTCGCAGGCGGCAGCGAGCAATGATCTCGCCCATGCGCTGACGTCGAGCTCTCGGGTTAGCGCGACTGCGCGAATGCGCGCGCCGAGCTCTTGGGAAACGTAGATCTGGAGACAAATTGGCCGTGACATACACGGACTCCTCGAAAAGGAGCCCGGAACGCGCTGCGGAAGGCGAACTCTATTTAAGTCGCCTGATAGAACATGTCAAGAACGACGCTGGCGGCACAAATCGGCGAACGGCCGACTGATCTCGCTCGTCGCTGATTCTCCCGTTGGCTGCCAGTCAATCTGACGGAGAAGCTGCCATCATCAGATTTTCCTCATAACCACCTAATTCTAATAAGTTTTATCACAGTCAGACCCAGCGACCCGTCGCGTACGGTGTGCCCCTTGTTCCCAGCTTTCGGAGTAGGACCAGTGAGCTGCTTCGACCTGAACATCGGGACCAGGAATAATGGTCCGGCAGGATGGACGCGTCATCCCGCGCGGACGGGATCGGACCGGATCGAAGCTGGGCTTGATGCGATATCGGGAGTATGATCGCGGCCAATTTCCACTGCGATGGAGAGCAACGATGGCCAGCGTGACATTGTCCGCAACGCCGAGCGGCAACGGGTATCAGGCGACGGTCAGTTACGACGGCTGGGTCGATATGAGCTCAGCCGAGACCTATCCGACGATAGCCGAGGCGATCTCGGCGGCGGCGATCAAGATGCTCGACATGCCCGAGCGGCTTGAAGCTATGGCCCCCGAGGCGCAGACGGCCTGACTGTTGCGCGACGTTGCGAAATGGGCTGCGAGCACAAGAAAAGGGGGAAGCCCTGTGCGGGCTTCCCCCTTCGATAAGGCTCAGAACTCGTCGCTCAGCTTGCTCGGCACGGTATCGATGACCCGGTCCAGCATGGGGGCCGGCATTGCGCCGTAATCGCCCTCGTCGACCGCGATGTAACCCCGCTCGTCATCGGTCAGGACATACTGCGTGAAGTAGCTGTGAAAGGACCGGGCATGGGCCTGATCCAGCGCGGCAACGAAGGCGGCCTGCTCGGCCTGGAAACCCGTGTCGGCAATGTTCATCGAAACGTACATGACAAATCCTCCTGATGTTCGATGCGTCGCATCAGGAGCTGTGAGGATGTAGGCGACGGGCCGGGTCAGGGACCGCGCGGCACGCGCGGCCGCGAAGCGGCGATGGGGGTCACGATTTTTTCGGGCTTGCCCGGAAAAATGGTGGGGCCCCGTCGTCCTTGACGCGGCCCCAAAGCCTACATCACCATCGGACTTCTGCGA
>Ga0075369_10000195_pt1 | contig 17558 bp, 15 predicted proteins | sample EndMethybrTD3034_FD_71400 | JGI IMG/M metagenome (GOLD analysis project Ga0075369, IMG submission 71400) | Populus endosphere microbial communities from Tennessee, USA - Endosphere MetaG P. TD hybrid TD303-4 | ecosystem: Host-associated > Plants > Roots > Endosphere | place: USA: Tennessee...
GAATAGGAGACCATGAGCTGGTCGTTGCGGATGGCGACCTGCTCGCTGGTGCCGAGCGGCGTCACGGTGCCTGAATCCGCCAGCAGGAACTGGCGTGCCGGAATGGCCGGCTGGCCGCCGCGCGCGCCCAGGGCCGGGTTGACGGTGCCGTCGCTCACGAAGCCGATCTCGATGTCGCAATCGACGGGACGGAACTCCGTGAGAACGCCGGGCGCACCGCGATAGGTGCCGGCGCCCTCGCTGTCCGGCACGATGCGCCTCGTCTCGATGCGGATCGGATGGTGCAGTTCGTCGATCTCTATGCTGTCGTAGAACGGCATGCCGCCATTGCCCATGGTGAAGAGCGACAGCCAGCCGTCGTTGCTGAAGGTGCCCGGCCCGCCGCCGCCAGCCAGGATCACCTCGTTGACGAACAGCGCGCCGCCGTGGCGCGGGTCGCGGCCCGAGATGACTCCCGAGGCCGGCGGGATGCCGGCGCCGCCCTCGGCCATGCCGAGCGCCGGATCGATTTCTGCCATCGCCCGCTGTACCGCGCTGGTCACGCGGTCCGCGAGGTTGGTCGTCGCCACCGAGGTAGAGGTCGGATGCACCGGGATGCCGACGATGCAGTTCTCGCGCAGCCGCACCTCGACCCGCCGGAAGCTGCCGGCATTGGCCGGCACCGACTGCGGCAGGCTGTTGAAGACGCCGACCATCGCAGCGGTGCGTGAACAGGCTTCGCTCAGGTTCACGCCGACCGGCAGACAGTCGATATTGTCGGTAAGATCGACCGTGATGCGGACCGCCGCACTGTCGACGGTGACGTCGGCATTGGCCGCGATGCCGCCGTCCGGGCTCTGCGGCAGCGGATCGTGGGTGCAGGTCATGCGGGCGCGACCGCTCTGCATGGCGGCGATGGTCTCGATCATGCGGCGCTCGCTGAAATCGAACCATTGCCGCGCGTGACTGGCGACGGCGGCCCAGCCGAGCTCCTCGCCCATGCGGACGATCTCGCGCTCGCCGATCCGCGCCGCGCCCACCATGGCGAGGTAGTCGCCGCGCCACTGATTGGGCACGCGGATGCGCATCATGCACATGTTGATGACGTCGAGATTGTCCCGGTAGTCCTGCTGCACGCGAACCGCGGGGAAGATCAGCGCGCCTTCCTGATAGACATCGCGCGCCGTGCCCATGTAGGTCGTCGGCAGCGAGTTGCCGCAATCGGCCTGATGGGCCTTGGCCAGCACCGTGAAGCGATGCACGCCCCGGTCGTCGAAGACCGGCACCAGGATGGTATGATCGGCGGCGTGCGTGTTGCCGTGATAGGGCGAGTTGTGCAGGAAGGCGTCGCCCGGCTTGACGTCGGGATGAAAGTGCAACATTGCCTGGGCCATCAGGTCGGCGCCGCGCAGCACATGGATGGGGTAGCTGTCGGCGGCGGTCAGCAGATCGCAGTCGGCGGTCACTAGCGCGCAGGAGAAGTCGCGCGCCGTGTTGATCACGCCCGAGCGCGCCGTGCGCAGCAGCGTGTTGGCCATCTTCCGCGTCACGCCCTCGAAGCGCTTCTGCATGATCGCGAGCTTGACGCCGTCGATCTTGAGCGGTGCACCGTCCATGGCGATCAGTCTCCCTGTCCGGCCCGGCCCCCGGCGAACGGTTCGACGACCAGCTGGGTGGCCTGGCGCAGGGCGCGGCTGCCCGGATCGACGACGATCGTGGTGAAGCTCGATTCGATGATCGCCGGCCCGGTCACCGGCTGGTCCTGCGGCAGCGCGTCGAGATCGTAGACCGGCGCGTCGACCCGTCCGGTATCGAGAAACACCATGGAGCGCATCCGCTGACCCGTGGCGGGCGGCGCCGTCGCGAGCCGCATGCCGGCCGCCGACTGCGCGATCCGCGAGCGCGCCACCGCGCGCCAGCTCACGATCTCGACCTCGTCACGGTCGTCGGCGAAGCTGAAGATCTCGCGATGCCGGGCATGGAAGTCGCGGATCAGGTTGGCGGCGCCGGCCGTGGCGTCGAAGGTCGGCCCTTCGAGCGCGACTTCGATCTCCCACACCTGGCTCGGATAGTGCCCCTCGATGAAATAGTCGATGACCGTGTCGCGCCCGGCGCCGACGCTGCCGTCGAGGAAGGCCTGCGCCTTGACGCGCAATCCGTCCAGGATGGCATTGGCACGGGCGACGTCGAAGTGGCTCACCCGCATGAACTCGGTGCGCACGAACTCGCGGCGCAGCTCGGACATGATCGCGCCGGCGGCACTCAGCACCGCGCCGACCTCGGGGAACAGCACGGTGCGGCATTTCAGGCGGCGCGCGATGGCGACCGCGTTCAGCCCGGCCGCCCCGCCGCCACCCACGATGGTGGTGTCCTCGGGATCGATGCCCTGCTTGACGGTGATCTCCTCGATCGCATTGATCATCGTCTCGGTCGCGAGCTCGATGATGGCGAGCGCCGCATCGTCGATCGAGAGGCCGAGCGGCTGGGCGATTTGCGTCGCGATGGCCGCGCGGGCGGCATCGACCGCCAGCGCCATGCGCCCGCCCAGGAAGAAGTCCGGATCGATGTAGCCCAGCACCAGCGCGGCATCGGTCACGGTCGGATGAACACCGCCGCGGCCGTAGCAGACCGGGCCAGGATTGGAGCCGGCGCTTTGCGGGCCGACATGGAGCATGCCGCCGCCGTCGACCGAGGCGATGCTGCCGCCGCCCGCGCCGATGCTCTTGACGTCGACCGAGGGGAAGCCGGTCATGTGGCCCTGATAGAGCGGCCCGATCCAGGTTTCCCGCGTCCACGGGATGGCGCCGTTGCGCACCAGGCTGACATCGTAGGTGGTGCCGCCTGCGTCGGTGACGATGGCCGTCGGAGGGGCGGTGTGGCCGTGCTCGGCCCCAGCATAGTGGCGGCCGGACACCGGCGCCATCGAAGGCCCCGAGTTGAGCGACAGGATCGGCCGCTCGGCGAGTTCCTCGATATCGGCGATGCCGCCCTGCGAGGTGACCGCGAACATCTTTCCCGCAAGGCCGCTTTCGCCCAGCCGGCTGGTGAGCGTGCGGAGATAGCGGGTCATCACGGGCTTCAGCGAGGCATCGATGCAGCATGACGAGGCGCGGCGGTATTCGCGCAGCGACGGGTTGAGCTGATGCGACAAGGTCACCGGCACGCCCGGCAGCCGCTCGGCCAGAATCGGGGCCACCGCCAGCTCGTGGGCCGGATTGACGATCGACCACAGCAGGCAGACGGCGACGGCCTCGACGCCCCCCGCCTTCAGCCGGTCGGCGATGTCGTGCACCGAGGCCTCGACGAGCGGCCGGACGATGCGTCCGTCGGCGCCGATCCGCTCCTCGACCTCGAAGGTGAGCGAGCGCGGGACATAGGGCGCCGGATACGGGATGCGGTAATTGAAGGCGTCCGTCCGCCCGCCCTCGCGGACCAGCAGGATGTCGGGGTGGCCGCGGGTCGTGAGGAAGGCGGTGCGGGCCGTCTTGCCCGTCACCACGGCATTGATCGCCCGCGTCGTGCTGTGGATGAACATGTCGGTCGCGGCGAGCAGGGCCTGCGTCGACCGCCCCTCCGCGGCAGCGGCCAGCGCCACGACGTCGAGGACGCCCTCGATCGGGTCGGGGCTGGTGGTCGGCGACTTGTAGACCTTGAGCAGGCCCGCGCCGTCATCCACGACCAGGTCAGTAAATGTGCCGCCAACGTCGACTGATAACCGCATCCGCCCATATCCCGTTCATTGTGTGCAACTAATTGCACTGTATGCAACACAGAGCAAAAGCTGCGCCAGCTATACCCCGCCGATGCCCGGCGGCGGAAAGTGCTGGCGCCAGTGGCGGGCGATATCGATGCCGCGGCAGAACCAGACCCTTTCGAAGCCCTTCACATAGTCGAGGAAGCGGATCAGGCCGACGGCCCGCGCCGGCCGGCCGATCAGGCGGTCGTGGATGGCGATCGACATCAGCTTGGGCTGGTCGGCGCCCTCCTCGTAGAGCAGGTCGAAGCAGTCCTTCAGGTAGGCGAAGAAATCGTCGGCCTTGCTGAACCCGTGGTTCTGGTCGAAGCGATTGTCGTTCGTCTCGAGCGAATAGGGCACGATGAGATAGGGCTGCCCGGCGACGGCCACCCAATAAGGCAGTTCATCTCCTAGCGAGTCACGGTCGTAGAGGAAGCCGCCGTGCTCGGCCAGCAGGCGGCGCGTGTTGGGACCCGACCGCCCGGTAAACCATCCGAGGGGACGGTTGCCGGTCAGCTGCGTAAGGCTGGCCACCGCCTTGGCGATGTGCTCGCGCTCGACCGCTTCCGGCACGTGATGATAGTCGATCCAGCGATAGCCGTGGCTGAGGATCTCGTGGCCGGCTGCGACCATGGCACGCGCCACCTCCGGATTGCGCTCCAGCGCCCGCACCACCGCGAGGATGCTCACCGGAATGCCGAAGCGGGCGAAGATGCGCAGCAGCCGCCAGACGCCGCAGCGGCTGCCATACTCGAACACCGATTCGACGATCGGGCTGCGCACGCCTTCGTAGGCGGGAAAGCCGATATCGGTCAGCATGCCTTCGGAATGGGAATCGCCCTCGAGCAGGCTGTGCTCGCCGCCTGCCTCATAGTTGAGGTTGATGTTGATCGCCACCCGGGCGCCGCCGGGCCAGCGCGGATCGGGCGGCGTGGCGCCGTAGCCGATAAAGTCACGCTCTGCGTCATCGGGCATCAGTTGCATATCACTCAACCTGCGTTACAGGGAAGGAGTCGATTGAGTTTGGCCCCAAGAGTGGGTATGGACGCGGCAACGCGGCCGGAACGTGACCAGGGGAGATTTCTTCACAATGGCGTCGAGCCGATCCGCTCGTACCGTCGAACCCCGGGGTTCGACGCGGCGCGCGCGCCCCGCCACGACGGCCCGGCCGGCGGACGATCTTCCCGCCATCGGCCGCCGCGTGCGCTATTTCCGCCGCATCAAGAAGCTCACCCTGCACGATCTCGCCAAGGGGGCGACGTGCTCGGCCAGCCTGCTCTCGCGCATCGAGAACGATCGCGCGACTCCCTCGCTCACCACGCTGCACCGGCTGTGCCGGGCACTCGACATCAGCGTCGCCGCCCTGCTGGCGGAGGCCGACGAGCAACCCTGCGTGGTCTACAAGCCTGACGAACGGCCGAGCCAGGCCGGCAGCGGCATCGTCGAGGGCGACGGCAGCATCGCCGAGAACCTGGTGCCTTTCGCCAGCGCGCGACTGCTCGAGGGCTTCGTCATCACGCTCGCCGCCAAGCGCAAGATGTGCGGCCCCTTCGAGCATGACGGCGAGGAAGTCGGCTACGTCCTCGAGGGCGAGCTGAAGCTGGTCGTCGGCGGCAAGACCTACACCATCGCCGAAGGCGGCAGCTTCTTCTTCCGCTCCGACCTGCCGCATTCCTACGGCGCCAGCGGACGGCGCCGCTGCCGCGTGATCTGGATCAACACGCCGCCGACCTTCTAGGACGCCGCCGGCCTCAGGCATCGCCCGCCGTCTCCTCGCGCTCGACCATGCGCAGGAAACGCTGGGTGCGCTCTTCCTTCGGATTGTCGAGAACCTCGGCCGGCGTGCCCTGCTCGACGATGGTCCCCTCGTCCATGAAGACGACGCGGTCAGCGACCTCGCGGGCGAACCGGATCTCGTGGGTGACGACGATCATCGTCATGCCCGCCTCGGCCAGCCGACGGATCACCGCGAGCACCTCGCCGACCAGTTCGGGGTCCAGCGCCGAGGTCGGCTCGTCGAACAGCATCAGGCGCGGCGAGATGGCGAGTGCGCGGGCAATGGCGACGCGCTGCTGCTGGCCGCCGGAAAGGCGGTGCGGCAGATGATCGGCATGACGGCCAAGGCCGACGCTGGCCAGCAGGCTGAGCGCGAGCTCGTGCGCCTTCTTGGGGTCCTCGCGATAGACTTGGACCGGGGCTTCGCTGATGTTCTGGACGGCGGTCAGGTGATTGAACAGGTTGAAGTGCTGGAACACCATGCCGATGCGCGCATCGGCGCGCGCCTTGGCGAGGTCGCGGATCGGCCGCATCGTGGCGCCGGACTTCTCGTAACCGACATACCGGCCATCGACCTTGATGTCTCCCCAATCGACATGCTCGAGATGGTTGATGAGGCGGAGCAGCGTGCTCTTGCCCGACCCGCTCGGGCCGATGATCGTCACCACCTCGCCGCGCTTGACCGTGAGGTCGAGATTGCGCAGCACTTCGCGGCCGCCATATGACTTGCAGACGTTGTAGCAGACGACGAAGGGCCGCCCTTCGTCGTCGTCCTGATGCGCATTCGCTGCCATCAGGTGCTGGCGCCACAGCAGCCCGTGGGCGGATCGTTCGGCCGCGGTCTCCGGACGCGGGGCAGCGGGAACCGGCGTGGCGACGGCGGGGGGCGACGCCTTGGCGGCGATCCGTCCCGGCGGCCAGGACGCACCCCAGCCCAGGAACCGCTTCCAGCTCGCTGAGCCGCCGGCCGACGGCTCGAGCTCGTGATTGAAGCGACGCTCGAGCGCGGTCTGGGCCAGTGAGATCGCGCTGGTCAGGATCAGGTAGATGATGCCGGCCGCGGCGAAGACGGTGAAGAACTTGAAGTTCTGGCCGACGATCTGCTGGCTGCGGAAGGTCAGCTCATTGACGAAGATCACCGAGGCGATGGAAGTGCCCTTGATCATGCCGATCGTGTCGTTGGCCATGCCGGGCAGGATGGCGCGCATGGCCTGCGGCAGGATGATACGGCGCAGCGCCAGCAGCGGCCCCATGCCGAGCGACGCCGCCGCGACCGTCTGGTTGCGGTTGACCGACAGGATGCCGCCGCGAATGATCTCGGCGCTGAACGCCGCCTCGTTCAGGGCAAAGCCCAGGACCGCGGTCGTGAAGGTATCGAGCTTGATGCCGATCCCTGGCAGGGCATCGTAGAGGAAGACCAGCTGCAGGAGCTGGGGGGTGCCGCGCACGAACCAGATATAGACCCAGGCAAAGGCCCGGATCGGCGCGTGGGCCGACAGGCGCATCAGCGCGAGGACGAGGCCGAGGAAGACGCCGCCGACCATCGCCAGCGCCGAAATCTGAACGGCCAGCAGGGCACCCTCCCAAAGGAAGGGAAGGACGACGTAGCCCAGAAGCTCGCCCAGCCAGCCGACCTGGTTCTCGCCGGCGGCCCCGCCACCGGCGAGCTGGGACAATGTCGCGCCGCCGGTACCCTGCCCGCCGCTGCGATTGTCGCAGCCCAGGATGAACAGCACGACAAGACAGAGCGGCACGACGTGATGCGCGAGCCGACCTTTCACGACGTGCCGCCCTCCAGGATTGCCACGGATGCTCTCGCCCGGACCCGCTTCAGCGCTGGATCGCGATCGGCTGCATGAGCGCCGGATCGAGCTTGTACTCCTCGTAGATCTTCTTCTGCGTGCCATCGGCCTGCAGCACGGTGAGCGCGTCGGCCAGTGCCTTGAGAAGATCCTCGTTGCCCTTCTTCATGGCGACCCCGATCTTGAAATCGCTGACGACCTTGTAGCCTCGCTCGAAGACCGTCGGGTTGTTCGCGGCGAGCTGATCGACCATCGCGAGGTCGCTCAGCAGGATATCGGCCCGGTCGTTCTGGATGAGGCGGGTTCCAGCCGGAATGTCGGGATAGGTCATGATGTTGATCGCGGCCTTGCCGGCGGCCTTGCACTTCTCGCTCTGGTCGCGAAATGCCGCCTCCTCGACCGTCCCCAGCCCGGCCGTCGCGGTGAGGCCGCAGGTGCTTTCCATACCGGTGATTTTCTTGGGATTGCCCTTCTTCACCAGGGAGCCCGTGCCGGCGATCATGTAGATGACGTAGTCGACCTGCTTTGCGCGCTCGGCCGTGTAGTAGAGGTTGTCCCACATGACGTCGGCCTGGCCTGCGATCACCGCCGGCAGCAGGCCGGACCAGCCGCCCAGCTTGAACTCGAACGGGACGCCGATGCACTTGAACGCGGCGCGCGCCATGTCGGCGTCGGCGCCGATGATGTTGTTGAAATTCTTCGGGTCACGGAAGCTGTAGGGCGGGCTCTCGCCGTCCTGGCCGACGATCACCTTCTTGCCGACGAGGCCCGGGTACTTGGCCGCAAGCTTGTCCGGCTCGCATTTGGGCGGGTCGGCGGCCTGCACTGTCGGAACCGCTCCCAGCATCAGGGCCGAGCTGCTCAGGGCCACTGCAACGGCAAAAAGTATCCTGGATCGAGCCATCGCCTTCTCCTCTGTTTTCTGTGTTGTTTTCCATCCCTTGATCTGACGGCTCGCTGGTCGCGTCGCCGAGATATCCGCACGATCGAGCTAGCAAGTTGCAGGCCAAGCACCTGCTCGCGAGCGCCGGCGCAGCGCGTTGGCTGGCACGCCGGTTGCACCGCAGTCCGTGGATTGCACCAGAGTGCACGAGTTGCACGACAGTCACATAGCCGTCGGTTCGGAAGCCCGGGAGATCAGCGCGTTGTGCGCATTATTTGCGCAATCTGCACAACACGGCGTGTGAGCCTGCGGCGGCAACAGGGAGGCGTGAGGCCATGAAGACCTATTTCAAGGAGATCGTCGATCTCGGCCACGAGTACTACAACAACATGCCGAATCTCGGCGCCAATTGCTGCCACTTCTGGCCTCTCGAGACCTTCGAGCACACCCGCAAGATCACCGGCGGCAAGCTCGCCACCGAAGGCAAGATGATGCTGATGCCCGAGCATTGCGGCACCCATATCGATGCGCCGCGCCATTTCGACGAGCACGGCAAGACCGTCGATGAGGTGCCGCTCGACCAGATGATCCTGCCCGGCCATCTCCTCGACCTCACCCATCGCCAAAAGGGCGAAGCGATCACCATCGCCGATCTCGAGGCCGCCGAGGAGAAATCCGGTCAGAAGATCGGCAGCGGCACCGCGACCATCTGCTGGACCGGCGTCGACAAGGACTGGCAGACACCGGACTTCATCATGGAGCGGCCGTTCGTGCCGACCGACACCGCGCAGTGGCTGGTCGATCGCAACATCACGATCTTCGCCACCGACCTCATCGGCATGGACGACCCGCACCAGTGGTGGTGGCCGACCCACGAGATCTGGCTGAAGAAGGGGATCTGCATGGTCCAGCAGCTCTGCAATCTCGACAAGCTGCTGGGCAAGGAGTTCCTTTTCGTATGCCTGCCGCTCAAGATGCGCGGCGGCACGGCCTCGCCCGTGCGACCAGTGGCGCTCGTAATGTAGAGCGCGTTGACGCCCCGTCGGGGCGACACCATATTGGAGACATGACCAGGCACCGCAGCGCCTCTTTCTTGCGAATGCGCCGGCCCCTTCGACAGGACGGGGCGGAACGCTGACGCGCGGGCATTAGTCGCCCGATCGGTCTCTCCGGCCCTTCCTCGCGAAGGGCTTTTTCATGTCCAGACGCGACACGACGGAGAGTCCCATGAGCAAGTTCCTGATCACCAGCGCGCTGCCTTACGTCAACGGCGTAAAGCATCTCGGCAATCTCGCCGGCTCCCTGCTGCCGGCCGACATTCACGCGCGCTTTCGCCGGCAGACCGGCCACGACGTCCTATTCCTGTGCGGCACCGACGAGCACGGCACGCCGGTCGAGCTGGCGGCACACGCCGCCGGCGTGCCGGTCGCCGACTATTGCGCCCGCCAGCACGCCGTGCAGGCCGACATCTATCGCCGGTTCGGCCTGTCGTTCGACCACTTCTCGCGCACGTCCAACCCTGCCAACCGGCAGCTGACCCAGGACATCTTCCGGGAGCTGGACAAGGCGGGCTTCATCGAGGAACGCACGATCCTGCAGGCCTACTCGCCCACCGACCGGCGTTTCCTGCCTGATCGCTACGTCGTCGGCACCTGTCCCGATTGCGGCCACCCTAGCGCGCGCGGTGACCAGTGCGAGCACTGCACCACGCTGCTCGATCCCGAGGACCTTCGCTCGCCGCGCTCGGCGATATCGGGTGCGACCGACGTCGAGTTCCGCGCGAGCCGCCACCTCTTCCTGAAGCTCTCGGCATTCGACAACCGATTGCGCACCTGGCTGGCGACGCGCCGCGACTGGCCGCCGCTCGTCCGCTCGATTGCCCTAAAGTGGCTCGACGAAGGCCTGCGCGATCGTTGCATCACGCGCGACCTGAAATGGGGCGTGCCGGTACCCAAGGCAGGCTTCGAGGACAAGGTCTTCTATGTTTGGTTCGACGCCCCCATCGGCTATATCGCAGCCGCGATCGAGTGGAGCGAGGCGGCGCCGGGGCGCGACTGGCGCGACTGGTGGCAGAGCGGCGAGGACGTCACCTACGTGCAGTTCCTCGCCAAGGACAACGTCCCGTTCCACGCGGTGAGCTTCCCCGCGACGCTGCTGGGATCGGGCCTGCCGTTCAAGCTCGTGGACACGATCAAGGGGTTCAACTGGCTGACCTTCGAAGGCGGCAAGTTCTCGACCAGCGGCGGCCACGGCATCTTCACCGACACCGCCCTCGATCTCCTGCCGGCGGATGCCTGGCGGTGGTGGCTGGCGGCCAACGCGCCGGAGACGGCCGATACCGATTTCAGCCTCGCCCGCTTCGTCGATGGCGTGAACAAGGACCTGGCCGACGTCTTGGGCAATCTGGTCAACCGCTGCCTGACGTTCACAGCCACGCGCTTCGACAGCATCGTGCCGGAAGCGGGCCAACCGGGTCCGCTCGAGCAGCAGCTTGCCGGCGCGCTCGATGAGCACCTTACAGAACTGCGCCGCCATCACGAAGGACTGGCGCAGCGCAAGGCTGCCGAGGAAGTCCGCGCCATCTGGCGGCTCGGCAATGTCTATCTCGCCGAAGCCGCGCCCTGGTCCGCCATCAAGGAAGACACCGCGCGGGCGGCAACCATCGTCAACACGGGCCTCAACCTTGTCCGGGTCGCGGCGCTGACCGCCTGGCCTTTTATTCCGTCGAGTGCGGAGAAGATCCTGTCCAGCCTGGGTGAACCCATCGGGCCGGTGCCGTGGCCGCTGGACAGCCAGCACGCCCTGTCGGCAATTCCCGGTGGCCGACACCTCTCTGTGCCGCCCCTGCTGTTCCCCAAGATCGCCGTCGACGATCTCAGGACCGCTCAGCCCATCTGAGCATCCGGCGTTTCGCGTTTCACGAGCAGCTTGTCGATTCGTCGGCCGTCCATGTCGACGACCTCGAAGCGCCAGCCGTCGTAGCTGAACCAGTCGCCGGTCGCGGGCAGTCGCCCGAGCTCGGCCAGCACGAACCCCGCGATGGTGTGGAAGCCCGTATGATGGTTTCGCAGGCTAAGACCCAGACGGCCGAGGACGCCGTTCACCGGCGCCATGCCGTCGATCAGCAGCGAGCCGTCGTCGCGCTCGACGATGTCGGGTGTGTCACCCTCGTCATCGGGCAGATCTCCCGCCAGGGCCTCCAGCAGGTCGGCCTGCGTGGCGATGCCCTCGAGGCCGCCATACTCGTCGACGACGACAGCCAGCCGCACCGGCGCCTGCTTGAAGAGTTCCAGGACCTTGAAGATCGGTACACCCTCGTGAATCAGCAGCGGCTTGCCCACCGCCGCGGCTGGATCGAGCTCACCGCCGGCGAGCACCTGGGCCAAAAGATCCTTCTTTGCGACCACGCCCACGATCTCATCGATGCTGCCGCGCCCGACCAGCAGCTCGCCGTGACTGCTTTCGAGCACCACGCGGCGTACCGCCTCGCGATCGTCATTGATGTCGATCCAGTCGATTTCGGTGCGCGGCGTCATGATCTCGCCGATCGCCCGATTGCCAATGTCGAGCGTCCGCAGGACGATCTCCTCCTGTGCCGCCTGCAGCAACCCCGCGTCCTGGCTCTGGGCGACAATCAGCTTCAGCTCGCTGGCCGAATGCAGCGAACCCTCAGCAGTGCCCGGCCGCAGGCCGAATGAACGCACGACGAGGTTGCCGAGGCCGTTCAGTACGGTGATTGCCGGGCTCAGCATCCACCGGAAAAGTCCGAGCGGGCGGACGACCCAGAGAGCGGTCCCTTCGCTGCGCTGCAGGGCTAGGCTTTTGGGTGCGAGCTCGCCCAGCACGATGTGCAGCGCCGTGATGATGATGAAGGAGATCGCAACAGCGATGGTATAGGCGCTGACGCCGGCAAACGCGCCGGCGACGCGGCCGAGCGGCCCTTCGATCAGATGGGCGATCGCGGGCTCGCCGACCCAACCCAGCGCCAGCGACGAGATGGTGATGCCGAGCTGGGTGGCCGCGAGATTGGAGTCGAGATTGCCGAGCGCCTGCTCCAGCGCCTTGGCGTTCAACCGCTTGGCGGCCACCAGCTCCGTCACCCGGCTGCGGCGCACGGCGACGAGCGAGAACTCGGCGGCGACGAAGAAGCCGTTGGCGAGGACGAGGACGAGAACGGCCAGCAGGCCGCCAAGGTCGGACATGGTCATTTCTCCAGAGTCGTGCCGTCGTCCCGAGCGTAGCCGAGGGACCTTCTCTCCTCCCACAGCCCTGCTTGTCGAGAGAAGGTCTCTCCACTCGGGCCGTTGGCCCGCGGTCGAGACGCCGGACTACCGCGGCTTGTCGCCCGCCAGGGTGATGCGATGCATGACGCGGCGATGGCCGTGATAGTCGTTGATGGCGTTGTGCATCGCGCAGCGATTGTCCCAGAAGGCGAGCGAGCCGGTCCCCCAGCGGAAGCGGCAAGTGAACTCGGGCCGGACCTGGTGCTCCCAGAGGAACTCCAACAGCGCCAGGCTCTCCTGCTCGGTCCAGCCCTTGATGTGCGATGTGTGCGCGCTCGAGGTGTAGAGCGCCTTGCGCCCGGTCTCTGGATGGGTGCGCACGATGGGATGCTCGGCAGCCAGCGGCTTGGTCTCCTTGCCGGCTGCCTTCAGCCGGTCCTCGCGTGTCTTGCTGACCTCGGCCTTGGTCGAACTGCTGACCCCGATCAGCCCGTCGAGCGTTGCCTTCAGGCCGTCCGACAGCGCCTCGTAGGCCATGTACTGGTTGGCGAAAACAGTGTCGCCGCCATAGGGCGGAACCTCACGCGCCAGCAGCATGCTGCCCATCGGCGGAATCTCGAGATAGGTGGTGTCGGAGTGCCAGAGCCCACCGAAATTGTGGCGCTCGTTCTCGAGCTTGACCACGGCAGTGATGAACGGCGCTTCGGGCAGGCCGTCAAGCTGCGGGTATTTGATCAGCTCGCCGAACTTGCGGGCGAAGGCCACGTTCTGCTGAGGCGTCACCTTCTGGTCACGCAGGAAGATCACGAGATGGTCGAGGAAGGCCTGGCGCACCTCGGCGACTACATCGTCCTCGAGATCGCGCGACATGTCGACGCCGTGCAATTCGGCGCCCAGCGCGCCGGAGATCGGCCTGACCTCGATATGGCGATAGTTGCGCATCGTCATTCCCTACCCTTCTTCCTTCGCCCATGGCGGTAACGTCTTCGCCATGAAATGCCGGATGCCCTCCGCCGCCTGCGGCCGGCGCAGCAGGCCGACCAGGCTCTCGGCGGCATCGTCAAGCACGGCGCGATCATCCCTCGTGGCAGAGCTCAGCACCAGACGCTTGACGACGGCGACGGCCTCCGGTTCCAGCCGCAGCACGTCGTCGAGCACGGCCTTCAGGGTGCGGTTGATCTCGGCGGTGTTGGCGCAGAAATGCCGGCCAATGCCAAGACGATGCGCCTCCCTGGCGTCGATCACCCGGCCGGTGACGGCAAGGTCGCGCGCCGGCCCCTCGCCGACGCGGCGCACCACGAAGGGAATGATCTGCGAGGGGATGAATCCGACCTTGGGTTCGGGCATGCCGAAGGCCGCGCTCTCATGCAGGATCACGACGTCCGAGCAGCACGCCATGCCGAAGCCACCGCCGACGGCAGAGCCTTCGACGATCGAGATGGTGACCTGCGGCAGCTCGTTCAGGGCGAGCAAGGCGTCGCCGAACTGGCGATAGGCCGCGACCAGCGGATCGGCGGTGCCGTTTTCAGGTTTCGGTGGCATGGCGGCCATGGCATCGAGATCGCCGCCGGCGCTGAAATGTCCACCGGCGCCACGGATCACCAGCGCACGACAGCGATTGTCCTGGCGCAATTCGGCGAAGGCGGCCTCGAGCTCCAGCATCATGGCGTGCGTGAGCGCATTGCGGCGCTCCGGCCGGTTCAGCATCAGCCGTGCGACGGCTCCGTCGCGTTCCAGCTTGATGTTGGCGTAGTCGGCCATGGGCAAAGTCTTAGCGGGCGAGTATCGTGCCAACAAGATGACGCGTTTCGTGGTTTCGCTGATCGCGGCGATGCTCTCGACCTTCGCCGCGTCGGCGCAGGACTGGGGCCAGGTGACGACGCCGGCACCGGGGCCGACGCAATCCATCGGCTTCTACACGGCCGGCTGCCTGCAGGGCGCGCAGGCCCTGCCGCTCGACGGTCCCGGCTACGAGGCGATCCGTATCAGCCGCAATCGCTACTGGGGCCAGCCGGTCACGCTCGACTTCATCAAGCGCTTCAGCGAGCAGGTGCGCGCCGCGGGCCAGGCGCCGCTCTACATCGGCGACATCGGCCAGCCGCGCGGTGGGCCCGCGCCCAGCGGCCATGCCAGCCATCAGACCGGGCTCGATGTCGACATCTGGTTCGAGCGCCAGCCCGGCGCGCGCCGCGCCCCGGCTGAGCGCGAGAACCCGCGCCTGCGCTCGCTGGTGCGCGCCGCCGACGATGGCATCGACGACACCGTCTTCACCGACCAGCACGTGGCGCTGCTGCGGCTGTCCGCCACCTCGCCCGGCGTCGACCGCATCTTCGCCAACAAATGGATCAAGCAGCGGCTCTGCCAGACCGTCACCGGCAATCGCGGCTGGCTGAACAAGATCGTCGTCTGGGCGGGCCACGACGAGCACTTTCATGTCCGCATGCACTGCCCGCCCGGCAACCCGCAGTGCCAGGCGCAGGCCGGCTACTACGCTGACGAGGGCTGTGGCGAGCAGCTCGATATCTGGTTCACCAAGCCGCCCGTGCGCCTGCCGCCGCCCGGCACGGTGCTGCCGCCGTACCGGCCGAAGCTGCCGGCAGCGTGCCAGGCGGTTCTGACGGCCCCCTGATGTTCCTCCCCATCGCGTTGCGCGATGGGGAGGTGTCCGCAAAGCGGACGGAGGGGTCATGAGCATCCGTCGTGATGCCCATGACCCCTCCGTCGGCGTATGACGCCGACACCTCCCCAGCTTCGCTGGGGAGGAAAGCCTCTACATCCCCGCGCAGGCGTTGGCGCGCTTGCGGGCTTCGCCGTCGAGCCAGTCGAGCCCGCTGCCCGTGGTGTTGCCGAAGCGCTTCCAGCTCACCATGCTGTTGTTGCCCACCATCTGCAGCACGACATACTCCGACCGCGCCTGCGGCGTGTTGGCCGGAATGAACACGATCCGGGCCATCCCCGCTTCCGGAAAGGCCGGCGCGTAGACCTGGAAGGCAGGAGGCGGCGGCGCGGCCAGGCAGGCCACCATGACGTCGAACGACACGTTGTAGTTGGCCGACCAGACGTCGGGTTGCGGCTGGTTCTGCTGAGTTTGGCAAGCGGCGGCAGCCAATGCGATTGCGGCAGACACGAAGACCTTCTTCACCATCATCACTTACCTCCGAAACTCAGACATCCACGTCGACCACCACCGGCACATGGTCGCTCAGCCCTGCGCCGCACCAGGCCTCGAAAGCGCCGACGCTGAGATGGCTCACTTTGCCGATCCAGGCGGTCGGCAGGAAGACATAATCGATATGATAGGTCGGCCCGTCCTTGGTGCGATCGCGCCAGTACAGGGTGGGCTCGCTCTCCTGCCCGTGCGCCTCGCCGCGGATCGCATGATAGGCGCTGACCAGGCCGAAGCTCTTCTCGAGGATGCGGACCTTGGTCGAATGGTTGATGCGCCAGCCGGGCTTGTCCCAGATCGTGTTGCTGTTGAGGTCGCCCGCGATCACGGCCGGCCGCTCGCCCAGGAAGTCTTTGTAGCGCGACAGCCCACGCCGCAGCGGCCCGAGCTGGTGCTTGCGAATGCCGCCGGCACTGGCGTTCTGCGCCCACACAGCGAGCATATTGCATTGGGTCGGACCGTCGACATGGACCGGCGCGATGTAGCGCAGCGAGGGGTGATAGGACTCAGCTAGCCGCACGGCGTAGCCTTTGAAGGCGAACACCGCCAGGCCCTTGTGCGGATTGCGGCCGATCCACACCGGCTCGCCCTGCAGCCACGACGACTTCGACCGCAATCGCAGGCGCTCCGGCTCGGCGCACTCGGAGACCACCGCGATATCGGGCGCCAGGTCGAGCATGCTGTCGACCTTGCGCTCGAGCGCCATATTGCAGTTCCAGGCGACGATCCTCATCGCCCTGAGTGTAGCCTCGGGCATGGCCTTCGGCGGACGCATTAGAGAAGATAGGCCATGAGGTGTGGTATCATTCAGCTCGCTCGAAACAGAACGTTTCGAGCAAGTTTGGGGACGACCATGCGGCTATGGTACTGGATCGTCGGGATGTTCCTTGGAAAGGCAGCCAACGGAACGGCTCCCGAAGCACCAATCGCAGCGACCAACACGCAGCGCAAAGGCCATCTGGATGAAGAGGTGGACCTTCGCGTAAGGGTTATCGTCGACGGTCAGGTGCACCCGCACGCCATGCAATAGCTGCTTGGCGGCTACTCCCCCTGGCCGAGCAACGACCCGGCGCGGCGCGACAGGCGGAAGAACCACTGGAAGACCTGGAAGCCCACGACCAGGTAGACCACCGACAGGCCGAAGGCGATGCCGAGCATGTCCCAATGGACGGTCTTCTCGGCCAGGATGGCGCGCATGCCCTCGAAGACGTAGGCCGGCGGCAGGCCGTACGAGATCACCTGCATCCAGTGCGGCAGCACGGTGATCGGGTAGTAGACGCCGCTGACCGGCAGCAGGATGAACACGGCGGCCCAGGCGAAGCTCTCGGCGCTCTGGCCAACGCGCATGATCATGCCGGACATGGCAAGCCCGATCGACCAGGAGAACATCTGCAGGATGGCGAAGAAGGCGATCAGCGGCAGGCCGAGCGAATAGATCGAGAAGCCGAAGAACGCCCAGGCCAACAGCGACACCGGGACCAGCCCGAGCAACGTGCGCAGCAAGGCGGCGATGATGATGCCGGTCGCCATCTCCCACGAGCGGATCGGGCTCACGAACAGATGGCCGAGGTTGCGCGACCACATCTCCTCGAGGAAAGCGATCGACAGCGAGAGGTTGCCGCGCACCACCACCTCCCACAGCAGCAGGCCCGACAGCAGCACGCCCGCCGCCTGGGCGACGAACGAGGCCTGGGGCAGCAGGTACTGGGTCATGAAGCCCCACATCACCATCTGCACGGCCGGCCAGTAGATCGAATCGACCAGCCGCATCACCGAGCTGCGCCAGATGTAGATGTGGCGCATCACCAGCGCCCAGATGCGTTGCACCGAGCCGCTCATGACGCCGTCTCCTTGCGGTTCAGGGCATCGAGCCCGCGGCCGCGGCCGCGCGCCATGTCCAGGAACACCTCCTCCATGTCCTCGCGGCCGAAGCGCTCGATGAGTTCGCGCGGGCTGCCGCGGTCGAAGACGCGGCCGGCCTGCAGCAGGACGA
>Ga0075369_10000197_pt1 | contig 17550 bp, 13 predicted proteins | sample EndMethybrTD3034_FD_71400 | JGI IMG/M metagenome (GOLD analysis project Ga0075369, IMG submission 71400) | Populus endosphere microbial communities from Tennessee, USA - Endosphere MetaG P. TD hybrid TD303-4 | ecosystem: Host-associated > Plants > Roots > Endosphere | place: USA: Tennessee...
CGCACAACGATGGAGCGATCGCGTGAGCAAGCGCGAGAATTCGAAGTACAAGATCGACCGCCGCCTCAGGGTCAACCTGTGGGGCCGTCCCAAGAGCCCGATCAACAAGCGCGAATACGGTCCCGGCCAGCACGGCCAGGGCCGCCAGAAGCCGACCGACTACCGCCTGCAGCTCATGGCCAAGCAGCGGCTCAAGGGCTACTACGGCTCGGTCTCGGAGCGTCAGCTGCGCCGCTATTATCTCGAGGCGGTGCGCCGCAAGGGCGATACCGGCGAGAACCTGGTGGAAATCCTGGAGCGCCGGCTGGACGCCGTCATCTACCGCATGAAGTTCGCCATCACCGTGTTCGCCAGCCGCCAGCTGGTCAGCCACGGTCACGTCAAAGTGAACGGCAAGCGGGTCAACATCGCGTCCTACCTGGTCAAGGACAACGACGTGATCGAGCTCACGGCCAAGGCCAAGGACATGGCCCGGGTGCTGGAAGCCACCCAGACCGCCGAGCGCGACGTGCCGGAATACGTCTCGGTCGACCACAAGGACATGAAGGGCACCTACGTGCGCGGCCCCAAGCTCGCCGACGTGCCCTATCCGGTCCAGATGGAGCCTTCGCTCGTGGTCGAGTACTACAGCCGTTAAGCTTAAGTTAAAGGCTGTGACCTGCAAAAAGACGAAGAACCCGCCCAATGTGGCGGGTTTTTTGCTTTGAGAATTCGGGGGTAAGCGGCGGTTCTGGCTGTCCGGCAGGGCAGGCAACCCCTATAATCCCTCTTAAGGGGCTGGGGATCTGGAGAGTCTGGGATGCGGATGGTCCGGGTGGCGGTTTTCGCTGTGATCGTGGTCGCGGTCGGCGGGGCCGGGTATTTCTATCGTGATGAGGTCGCCCAAAGGCTGGGTCTTGGGGCGTTTGCAAGTGCGGCCGAAAAAGGAAGCGCGGCCAGTCCTGCAGCCGCCGCACAACCGCAGGGCCGGCGTGGCCGAGTGAACCCGGGTGGGCCTGTTCCCGTGGTCGTCACCAAGATCGCCAAGAAGCCGCTGCCCATCGTGATCGAAGCGGTCGGCACCGTGCAGGCCATTGCCTCGATCCAGATCAAGCCGCGCCTCGACAGCCAGATCATGAAGGTAAACGTCGAGGAAGGCGCGCTGGTGAAAGAGGGCGACGTCCTCTTCGAGCTCGATGCGCGCACACTTAAAGCGCAACTCGGCCAGATCGAGGCGCAGATCCGCAAGGACCAGGCCCAGGTCGCCCAGGCCAAGCGCGACGTGAGCCGTTACGAAGAGCTGCTGTCGAAGAATGCCGGCACAGTGGTCAATCGCGACACTGCCCAAACCACGCTCAAGGCGGCCGAAGCCCAGCTCGAAGCCGACGAGGCAGCCAAGGCGAGCGTGATGACCTCACTCACCTACACCGAGATTCGCGCACCGGTGTCGGGCCGCATCGGCTCGATCTCGAGCAAGGCCGGTACCGTGGTTCGCGTCGGCGACAACAGCGCGGCGAGCTCGCTTGCCACGATCAATCAGGTCGACCCGATCTACGTCGCTTTCGCGATCCCCCAGGTCTTCCTGCCGGACATCCGCGCGGCGATGGCCAAAGGCGATGTCAAGGTCAACGCCATTGTCGACGACAATCGCAAACAGTCGGGCGTCATCGCCTTTCTCGAGAACACCGTCGATCCGCTGACTGGCACGGTGACGGCCAAGGCGCGCATCAATAATGCCACCGAAGGCCTGTGGCCCGGTCAGTTCGTCAAGGTCGAGGTCATTCTCGGCATCGAGCCCGAGGCGATCGCCGTTCCGGCACCCGCTATCCAGCTTGGGCCGCAAGGTCCCTATCTGTTCGTCGTCAAGGACGGCATCGCCGAGCTGCGCAATGTCGTCATCAAGCGGACCCAGGGCGGCGAATCGGTGATCGGCAAAGGCCTGGAAGGGGGCGAGCAGGTCGTCACCGACGGCCAGCTCCGTCTGGTCAACGGCGCCAATGTCGGCATCAGGCCGGCGACGCCCGAGACGCCGTCGACTGCCGCCGCCCCGCCGCGCGGCTAGAGCCTCAGAACCAGAGACCGGACATGCTTTCAGCTCTTTGTATCCGCCGCCCGGTCATGACGATCCTGGTGATGGCGTCGTTCGTCCTCGCCGGCATCTTCGGCTACAAGCAGCTGCCCGTCGCGGCCGTGCCGCGTGTCGACTTCCCGACCATCCAGGTCCAGGCACAATTGCCCGGCGCCAGCCCGGAAACGATGGCCGCCTCGGTCGCCTCCATCCTCGAGCGCCAGTTCGCGACCATCGCTGGCGTGACCACGATGACCTCGACGTCGTCGCTCGGTAACACCTCGATCGTCCTGCAGTTCGACCTCAATCGCTCGATCGACGGCGCGGCGCTCGACGTGCAGTCGGCAATCTCCTCGGCGATGCGACGCCTGCCGGCCGAGCTGCCGACGCCGCCAAGCTTCCGCAAGGTCAATCCGGCCGACTTCCCGGTCATGTTCCTGGCGCTGAAGTCGGCCCAGGTCCGGCTGTCGGACGTCGACGCCTTCTCCAACCGCGCGATCCTGCCGCGCATCTCGACCCTGCCTGGTGTCGCCCAGGTGCTGATCTTCGGCTCGCAGAAGTACGCGGTGCGCGTGCGCGCCAATCTCGACCAGTTGGCGGTGCGGGGACTGACGCTGCAGGAACTGCAGAACGCCATCGTCAACGCCAACTCGAGCAAGCCGGTCGGCGCCATCGCCGACTCGCGGCAGAGCTCGATCCTCGACGCCACAGGGCCGATCAACAAGGCCGCCGACTACATGCCGGTGATCGTGACCTGGCAGAACGGCGCGCCCGTGCGCATCTCCGATGTCGCCACCTCGATCGACAGCGTGGAGAACGACAAGGTCGCGACCTGGCTCGACGGCACGCGTGCCATCGTGCTCGCGGTCTATCGCCAACCCGACGCCAACACCGTCGAGGTCGTCGACCGCGTCAAGGCGATGCTGCCCGCGATCCAGGCCGAGCTGCCGACCGGCGTCGAGATCAGCGTGCTGAACGACCGGTCGGTCTCGATCCGCCATGCCATTGAGGACGTCCAGTTCACCCTGTGCCTGGCCGGTCTGCTGGTTATCATCGCCATTTACTTCTTCTTGCGCAGCTTCCGCGCCACCCTGATTCCGGCCATCGCGCTGCCGATCTCGGTCGTCGGCACATTCGCCGGCATGTATGTCTGCGGCCATTCGATCGACAACATCTCGCTGCTGGCGCTGACGCTCGCCGTGGGCTTCGTCGTCGACGACGCTATCGTCATGCTGGAGAACATCGTCCGCCACATCGAGGCGGGCGAGAAGCCGATGGAGGCCGCCTTCAAGGGCTCCAAGGAGGTCGGCTTCACCATCGTCTCCATGACGCTGTCGCTGGTCGCGGTGTTCATCCCGGTGCTGTTCATGGGCGGCGTGGTCGGCCGCATGTTCAACGAGTTCGGCCTGGTCATCAGCTTTGCCATCCTGATCTCCGGCGTCGTGTCGCTGACCCTGACGCCGATGCTGTGCTCGCGGCTGCTGAAGCCGATCGACCACCACGAGAAGCACAACTTCCTGCTGCGCTCCTTCGAATGGAGTTTCAACAAGGTGACCGCCGGCTACACCTGGGCGCTCAAGCGCACGGTGGCCATGCCGCGGCTGGTTCTGGCGATCACGCTCGGCACGTTCGTGCTGACTGCCATCATGTTCCAGGCGATCCCCAAGGGCTTTTTCCCGACCGAGGACATCGGCCAGATCTCCGGCGCCACGGTCGGGCCGGATGACGCCTCGTTCGACGCCATGGTGGCGCGCCAGGCGGTGCTGGCGGAGATCATCAAGCGCGATCCGGATGTGGTCTCGGTGATCTCCACGGTCGGCGGCGGCAACGCGGCAAGCACCGTCAATTCGGGCCGCATCTTCGTCACTTTGCGCGACAAGCCGGAGCGCACGGACAGCGTCACCCAGGTGATCGCCCGCCTGCGCCGGGCGACCTCGACTGTGCCCGGCATCAACGTCTTCTTCCAGCCGGTTCAGTCGATCAACATCGCCACCACGCAGACCCGCGCCCAGTACCAGTTCGGCATGCGCTCGAGCGATCTTGCGATCCTGCGCGACTACGCGCCGCGCATGGAAGAGCGCATGCGGCGCATCCCGACCATCCAGGACGTCAACTCCGACCTGCAGGTGAAGGCAAGGGCGACGGTCATCGACGTCGACCGCGACGTCGCCTCGCGGCTCGGCCTGTCGGTCGACCAGATCCGTTTGCTGCTCTACTCGGCCTTCGGCACGCGCCAGGTTTCGACGATCTATGCGCCCGACGACACCTACCAGGTAATCCTGGAGGCTGATCCGAGATATGCCGACATCAACGAGGTCTTGCGCCGCATCCAGGTCCGTACGCCGAGCGGCGCGCTCGTGCCGCTCGACACCGTGGCCAAGCGCAACGACAAGCCGACGTCACTCACCGTCAATCACATCGCCCAGCTGCCGTCGGTGATCATCTCCTTCAACCTGGCGCCGGGCGTGGCGCTCGGCGAGGCGGTGCAGGAAATCACGGCCGCCGCGACCGAAGTCGGCTTGCCGCCATCGGTCGCCATCAGCTTCGAGGGCAGCGCCCAGGTCTTCCAGCAGGCTGTGGCCAACCAGGGCATGCTGCTGTTTGCCGCCGTGCTGGTGATCTACATCATCCTCGGCATCCTCTACGAAAGCTTCATCCACCCGCTCACCATCCTGTCGGGCCTGCCATCGGCCGGTATCGGCGCGCTGGCGATCCTGATGCTGTTCGGCATGGACCTGAGCGTCATCGCCCTGATCGGCGTCGTCATGCTGATCGGCATCGTCAAGAAGAACGCCATCATGATGGTCGACTTCGCGATCGAGCGCCGCGCGCAAGGCGCCACCGCCGAACAGGCGATCGTCGAAGCGGCGCAGCTTCGCTTCCGCCCCATCATGATGACCACCACCTGCGCCCTGCTCGGTGCCTTGCCGATCGCAATAGGCGCGGGTGCCGGCGCCGAGCTGCGCCAGCCGCTCGGCATCACGGTGGTGGGCGGCCTGATGGTGTCGCAGCTGCTCACGCTGTTCATCACGCCCGTGGTCTACATGTGGTTCGACAGGCTGACCGGTGTGAAGCTCGGCTCGCGCTGGCGTTGGCGCCGGCGCGCCGCGACGCCGGCCGAATAAGCCTCTACGATAGCCGTCATGACCGACGATATCGGCGCTTTCGTGCCGGGTCCGCGCGCGCGCGTCGAAGGCCGCACCGGCGGCCCGCTGCACGGCCTCACCTTCGCTGCCAAGGACCTGTTCGACGTGGCTGGCGTGCCGACCGGCGGCGGCAACCACGACTGGCCGACTGGGCGCCCGGTGCCCGCCCGACATTCCTGGGCGGTGCAAACCCTGCTCGATGCGGGCGCCACCCTGATCGGCAAGACCATCACCGACGAGGTCTCGCTCGGCATCCTGGGCGAGAACGCTTTCGACGGCACCCCGATCAACACGCGCGCGCCCGGCCGCGTGCCCGGTGGCTCCTCGTCGGGCTCGGCCGCCGCCGTGGCGGCGGGGCTGTGCGACACCGCGCTCGGCACCGACACCGGCGGCTCGGTGCGCGTGCCGGCAAGCTTCTGTGGGCTCTATGGCATCCGCCCGACGCACGGCCGTATCGACGTCACCGGCATGCTGCCGCAGGCGCCGACCTCCGACACCACGGGGTGGTTTGCACGTGACGCCGAGACGTTCGCCCGGGTGTCGTCGGTGATGCTGGGCGAGGCGATTCCGACCGTCCTGCCGACGCGGCTGATCGTGGCCGTCGACGCCTTCGGCTTTGCCGACGCCAACGTCGCCGCCGCCCTTCAGCCGATGGTGAAGCGCCTGGCCACGCTGATCGGATCGAGCCGTGAGGAGGTCATGGCGCCGCCCGGCCTGTCGGCGTGGGCGCGCGCGCAGCGCATGCTGCAGCCGGTCGAGGCCTACAACACCTTCAAGTCCTGGCTGGACGAGCGCAACCCGCGCTTCGCCTTCTCGGTCGCCAAGGCGCTGGTGATGGGTTCGCTGGTGCCGCCGGCCGAGCAGGCCTGGGCGCAGCTGATGCGCCAGGAAGTGCGGGCGCGCATGGCGTACCTGCTGCCTGCCGGCACGATCCTCTGCCTGCCGACGACGCCATTCCCCGCGCCGCTGGTCGGGCAGGCGCTGTCCGTTCTCGATCCGCTGCGCGATCGCATCACGTGTCTCTGCGCGCAAGGTGGACATGCTGGTCACCCGCAGGTCAGCCTCCCGGGCACAACGGTTGACGGCCTGCCGGTCGGTCTGTCGATCATTGGGCCGCGCGGCAACGATGCGGCGCTGGTCGCCGTGGCGAAGGCACTGGAGGCAACGACGTGAACGACATGACGCCGAACATTCCGGAAGTCGTCGAGGAAGTCCGGGAATTGTTCGAGCGCTATGAGCAGGCCCTGATCGACAAGAACGTCGACGTGCTCGATGCCACCTTCTGGAACAGTCCGCACACGATCCGCCTGGCCAACTACGAGCACGGCTATGGCTTCGACCGGATCCACGCCCATCGCGTCGCCCGGCCGCCGGGCCCGGGCACCAAGGAGAAGCGCCATCGCCTCGACATCGTGACCGTGGGCCGCGACGTCGCCACGGTGACGTTGGTTTACAAGGTTCGCGACAGGGACATGGTCGGCCGCCAGACCCAGACCTGGCTGCGCTTTCCGGATACCGGCTGGAAGGTCGTCATGGCCCACGTGTCGATGATCGACAAGGAACCGACCTTGTGAGGGCGCGCGAAGGCGGCCTGGTTTTTGCAAATCACCGTCCGGGAGGAGCCCTCATGCGTCGTCTTGTTCTTTCATCCATCGCGGCGCTTGTCGCCGCTTCCATGGCGCCGTTGGCTTCGGCACAGACCCTCAAAGTCGTCATGCATTCCGACGTGAAGGCGCTCGATCCGATCTGGAGCGGCGCCTACATCACGCGCAACCACGGCTACATGATCTACGACACGCTGTTCGCCATTGACGAAAAGCTGCAGGTCAAGCCGCAGATGGTCGAGAGCTGGACGACCAGCCCGGACGGCCTCACCTGGACCTTCACGCTGCGCGACGGGCTGGAATGGCATGACGGCGCACCGGTCACGGCGGAGGATTGCGTGGCCTCGCTCAAGCGCTGGTCGGTGCGCGATGCGATGGGCCAGAAGCTCAACCAGTCGCTGCAGGACTACAAGATCGTCAATCCCAAGACCTTCCAGATCGTGCTCAAGGAGAAGTTCGGGCCGTTGCTCGAATCGCTGGGCAAGCCGTCGGTGGTCGTGCCGTTCATGATGCCCAAGCGCGTCGCCGACCTCGACCCCATGAAGCAGCTCGAGGACACGACCGGCTCCGGGCCCTTCATCATGAAGAAGGATGAATGGAAGCCGGGCGAGAAGATCGTCTATGTGAAGAACCCCAAGTACAAGCCGCGTACCGAGCCCGCCACAGGCCTCGCTGGCGGCAAGGTGGTCAAGCTCGACCGCGTCGAGTGGATCTGGATTCCCGATGCAGAGACGCAGCTCAACGCCCTGATGAACGGCGAGATCGACATGATCGAGAGCGTCTCCTACGACCATCTGCCGATCCTCGAGAAGAACAAGGACGTCCGGCTGATCTCGAACAAGACCTCCAACCAGTATGTCTTCCGTGCCAACTGGCTCCAGCCGCCGTTCAACAACGTGAAGGTCCGCCAGGCCGCGGCCTACGCGCTGAACCAGGAGGAGTTCCTGCAGGCCAATATCGGCGACAAGCGGTACTACCGCGTCTGCAAGGCGATGTTCACCTGCGATTCGCCGCTCGCCTCGACAGCCGGCACCGAGGGCATGATGGAGGGCAACGTCGCCAAGGCGCGCGAGCTCCTGAAAGAGGCCGGCTACGACGGCACGGTCGTGGTGATGCCGCAGCCGACCGACCTCGGCGTCATCAAGCAGCTCGCGCCGGTCGCCAAGTCGCAGCTCGAGAAGGCGGGCTTCAAGGTCGAGGTCCAGCCCATGGACTGGCAGAGCATGGTGACGCGTCTCACGACCAAGCGAGGACCGCCCTCGGACGGCGGCTGGAACGCCTTCGGTACGAGCTGGGTGCAGCTCGACATCCTCGACCCGCTGATGACGCCCTATCTCATCGCGACCTGCGACAAGGCGCGGGCCGGTTGGCCGTGTGACGAGGCCATGGAAAAGCTGCGTGACAAGTTCGTCGCCGCGACCTCGGACGCCGAGAAGAAGGCGGCTGCCGAGGAAGTACAGCGCTACGCTTTGCAGATCGTGACCCATGTGCCGCTCGGCGAGTGGTTTGCGGTCTCGGCAGTGCGCACCAATATCGGCACGCGCCCCGTGCCGCCGCCGATCACGGTCTTTTGGGACATGACCAAGAAGTAGGCTCACGGCCATGTGAAAGGCCCGCTGTCGTCCATTGCTGCTGCCGCGCCGTAACAGGCGGACCAGACAATGGAGGCAGGGAATGGCAGACAACGTGAAATTGATCCGGGATTGCTTCGACGCATTTGGCCGTGGCGACCCGGGTTTCATCGTGGCACGTGTGGCCAAGGATGTGGATTGGCGTCACGCCGGCGGCCCGGAAATCCCCTATGGCGGGGCCTATAAGGGTCGCGACGGCGTCGGCGACTTCTTCACCAAGATCGGCGCAGCGGTCGACGTGTTGACCTGGGAGCCCAAGCACGTGCTGCCGGCGGGCGACGAGGTCGTGGCGACCGGCCACTGGACAGGCAAGGCCAAGCCCACGGGCCGCACCTTTGCCGCCGACTGGGCCATGGTATTCGGCGTGCGCAACGGCGAGATCAGCTCGTTCCGCGTCGTCGAGGATACGGCAAGGGTCGCAGCGGCCTTTCGCTAAGTTCTTCCGGACCGCCGGCCTCTGGCCGGCTCATGATCATGAGGCCGGCCAGGGGCCGTCGGTCCGGAAGACGATGACGCGGCGTCAGAGGAGCGCGCCGGCGTCTCTCAGTTTCTCGCGCAAGGTCGCCGGATCGAGTTGTGCCGCCGGCTGGTTGGAGGCGGTGAGCAGGGCCGCAGCGGTGCCGACGGCCTGGGCGACGGCCATCGCCGTCGGCATGACGCGAATGGCGCCGTGCGCCTCGTGTGTGGCCGAGAGGCCGCGACCCGCAACCAGCGCATTGTCGAGGCCTTGCGGCACGGCGATGCGGTAGGGCAGGGCGTAGACGTGGTCCGGTCCCAGCTCTTCGAAAGTGATGTTGGCGTCGCCGGTGTGATGGACGTCGATCGGATAGGCGCCGAGCGCCATGGTGTCGACGAACTCCGCACCGTTGCGCAGGTCGTCGGCCGTCAGCGTGGCGAGGCCGGCGATGCGGCGCGTCTCGCGGATGCCGAGTTGCGGGGCGAAGGACACCAGCCGCGCCCTGGCGCAGCCGGGCACGTTGGCGGCGATGAAGCGTGCTGCGGCGAGCGCTTGGCGGCGGCCTTCGCGCTCGCCATCCGACAGGGCGAAGGGATCGCTGGCGTCGATGGCAAGCCGGGTGACGTTGAACCAGCCGTCGTCGCCGCCCGGCACGCGGCTGCAATGCAACGCCGCGCGCGGCAATGCGCCCTCGGCGACGCCGCGCGCCGCGAGGGCTGCTTTGGTGTCCGCACTCATGCCGTCGAAGGCGGCGAAGTCGATCGGCCCCAGGCGGAACATCATGGTCGCGGGCTGCAGGCTCTCGCCCTCGTCGAGGCCGAGGAACGGGGCGCCGGCGCGCGCCATCAGGTCGAGGTCGCCTGAGCTGTCGATGAAGAAGCGGGACCGCACCTCGAGCAGCCCACCCTTGGTCAGCACCGTCGCCGAGCCGATGGTGCGGCCGCGGCGCGAGATCTGGGCGAGGTGGCTGTGCAACAGCACCCGCACGCCTGCCTCGTACGCCATCTCGTCGAGCACGACCTTCAGGATCTCGGTGTCGTATTCGACGCGATCCATGCGATGGCCAGTCGACATCACGAAATGGCCGTGGCCGCTGCTGCCGCCCATGGCTTGCAGGCGCCCCACGATCTCCTCAGCGAGCCCCGCGATCACCCGACGGCCCGCCTGCGTCTCCCAGCCGACGAACTGGCCGACGGCGCCGGCCGTCGCGGCGCCTCCCAAAAAGCCGTGGCGCTCGAACAGGACGGTCCGGGCGCCCTGGCGGGCCGCTGCGATGGCGGCCACCGTGCCGGCCATGCCGCCGCCGCTGGCCAGTACGTCACATTCGATGGGATTCATTTTCTCGACAGCGATCATTCAGCCTCTGAGCCGTTCCTAGATAGCGGCATGCGGGACTGCCCGCCAGACAACTCACGCCGAGCGATCGTGGCAGAAATACTCGTGATGGTAGCGTGCCGATTGACCGCGTCATATAGTGCCAAGCGGGGGCGAACGATGTCCAAGAAGATCGTCATTTGTTGCGACGGTACTGGCAATGAGATCGGAAAGAAGATCTCAAATGTCCTGAAGCTCTATCGTATCCTGAAGAGGACCGACGCTCAGCGGGTCTACTACAATCCGGGAGTAGGCACGATCGGCCAGCAGAATGCCTGGCAGAGGTTCAGGCAGAACGCGAGCGCCGTGTTTGGACTGGCGACAGGGTACGGCCTGGATAATGACATCCTGAGCGCCTACCGCTTCCTGGCCGAGACATACGAGCCCGGCGACAAGGTGTATCTGTTCGGCTTCAGCCGAGGAGCATACACGGTCCGCGCGCTCGCAGCCTTCACGCATGTCATGGGATTGCTCCCCAGGGACCAGCTCAATCTCGCGACGTATGCGTTGTCGGCCTACAAGAGGGCAAGCAGCGACAGCCAGAAATCGTCGGATACGGACGAAAGAGAAGTAAAGAGCGAACAGCTGGCGGCGGCGTGGGACTTCAGCCGGGTTGCCGGCGGGCGACCGATCAGGATCGAGTTCATCGGCGTCTGGGACACCGTCGCCTCGGTCATCGTGCCGAGAAAGGATCAGCTGCTGCCCAACCTGCAAACCCTGCGATTCACGCGAACCAACCCGAGTGTCCACGTCTTCCGGCAGGCCATCGCGATCGATGAACGCCGGCGCATGTTCCGGCTCAACCGATGGATCGACCCGCAACCCTATCAAGACAACCCTTTCGATCGCGCATCGGCTGTCGAGCAGAACATCCGGCAGGTATGGTTTGCCGGCGTTCACTCGGACGTCGGCGGTGGATACGCGGAGGAAGAAAGTGCTCTCTCCAAGTATCCGTTGATCTGGATGATTCAGCAGGCATCGGACGCCGGCCTCGACATGAACGACAGCATGTTGAGGCGGCTGGCCTTTGGCCAAGGGAAGGCGGGCGACAAGTATCAGTACGCAAAACCGGACGCGACCGCCGACATGCACGATTCGATGAACGCAGCCTGGCGCGTGCTGGAATGGCTGCCGAAGCAAGCGCGATGGCGCGATGACAAGTCGCTTCCGACTTCCGGCTGGTACTTGCCTCGCTCGGAGCCTCGGCTGATTCCCGAAGGCGCAATCCTTCACCACTCGGTGATTGAACGGAAGGAGAAGGGCGGCTACGGCCCGCCGAATCTGCCCTCAAAATTCGAGGTGGAGGGCAAGACGCAGCTGGAACTCAGCAACTCGACCTGACTGAGCAATAACGTTGTAAGTCTCGCCGAACCTTTGGCATTGTTGAGCCGGCGGCTTCGCCCAAGGGAACGGGAGGCTTCAGGGTGTTTTCTAATCGCATGACGCGCCGGTGGGCGCTGGGCGGCATGGCTGCGCTGTCGGTGGCGCCGGCCGTCGCCGTCAAGGCCCAGGATCTGACAAAGGCCTCGATCGCGTTGCTCAAGCTCTCATCGTCGGGCCCGATCTTCATCGCCCAGGAGAAGGGCTGGTTCAAGGAAGCGGGCCTCGATCTCACGATGAAGGACTTCCAGGCGGCGGCCCAGGTGCCGCTGGCCGTGGTCTCGGGCGATGCCGATCTCGGCGTCACCGCCTTCACCGCGGGCTTCTTCAATCTCGCCGCCAAAGGCGGGCTGAAGGTCGTGGCGGCGCAGAGCGCCGAGCGGCCGGGCTACCAGCTCAATGTCATCGCCGTCACCAATGCTGCCTGGGATGCTGGCGTTCGCGACGTGAAGGACCTGTCGGGCAAGCGGGTCGCCGTGACCACGGTCGGCTCCTCGGTCCACTATTCGCTGGAAGTCGTGGCGCGCAAGCACGGCGTCGACATGAAGACCGTGACCATCGTGCCGCTGCAGACCATTCCCAACATGGTGGCGGCCTTCAAGGGCGGGCAGGTCGACGCCGCGGTGTTCCCCATCACGACCTTCCGCCAGGTCGAATCGGAGGGCAGCGGCAAGCCGATCGCCTATGTCGGCGACGAGGTCCCCTGGCAGCTCGGCGCGGTCTTCACCTCGCCCAAGACCATTGCTGAGCGCCGGCCGCTGGTCGAGAAGTTCCTGGTCGGCTATCGCCGCGGCGCCGCGGCCTATCACGAGGCGTTCGGTAAGCGCGAGAACGGCAAGCTGGTGCCCGGCCCCAACTACGACGAGATGATCGGCATTCTGTCGAACGTGGTAAAGCAGCCGCCGGCGCTGATCGCCGCCGGCCTGCCCTACATCGATCCGGAGGGCAGGCTCGACGTTGGCGACATCTATAAGCAGGTCGCGTTCTGGCAATCGACCGGGCAGGTCTCACGCGACGCCGATCCCAAGTCGTTCATCGACCTCAGCTTCGTGCAAGGGCACTTCAACGTGCCGAAGTGACATCGCGCCAACGGCGCGATGTCATCCTGAGCGCAGCGAAGGATCTTTCAGGCCCCAAAGATCCTTCGGCCTGGGGCCTCGGGATGACAGCTTCGCTGTCATTCAGCCGCCTTCAACTCCGCTGCCCGCGCAGCGCGCAGGGCGGCGTCCTCGGCTTCCCAGCGCATACCGATCTCGGCGAGCTTGCCTAAAACGTCGTCGAGCTCGTGGCCGCGCTGGGTCAGCGAATAAGTGACCTTGGGCGGAATCGTCGCCTCATAGTCGCGCCGCACCAGCGAGGCGCCCTCAAGCGTGCGCAGCCGCTCGGTCAGCATCTTGGCCGAGATACCGGCCACCCGACGCTTCAGCTCACCGAAGCGCTGTGGGCCGTGGGTCTTGAGGTTGTAGAGGATGTACGTTGTCCACGGCCCCATCAGCATGCGCAGGATGAAGTCCATGGGGCAGGAGGCGCTCTCCTTGCCGTGGTGGATCTGTTTGGCGTCCATGGGAATATCCATGAGTTACGAATTGGTACCTACTGGTGAATATATAGAGCGCTTCCTAAATCTTTCCAGTCACAAACGGTAACCTAATGAACTGGGGAAACGGATCGTCTTTTCTCTAGTTGAATCAAAGGATTGGAGAGAAACGTGAGCACCATCGCCATCGTCTATCACTCGGGCTTCGGCCACACCCAGGCCTTGGCTGAGGCCGTGGCCAGGGGCGCCGAATCGGTTCCCAGCACCAAGGTGAGCCTGATCCCGGTCGCCGATGCAGAAGCCCGTCAGGCCGAGCTGGACGGCGCCGATGCCATCATCTTCGGCAGCCCTACCTATATGGGCGGCGTGTCGGCCGAGTTCGCCAAGTTCAAGGACTGGACGTCGAAGCGCTGGATGGAAGGTGCGTGGCGCAACAAGCTCGCGGCCGGCTTCACCGCCTCGGCGTCGTGGAACGGCGACAAGCACAACACGCTTTACCAGCTGCTCACGCTCGCCCTGCAGCACGGCATGGTGTGGGTCGGGCTCGGCCTGCCGCCGGGCTACAATCATTCCAAGGGCTCTGCCGAGGATCTCAATCGCCTGGGCGCGTCGGTCGGCGCCATGGCGCAGGCCAATGCCGACCAGGGTGTCGAGGGCATCGCCGCCTCCGACTTCCGCACCATGGAGGCGCTCGGCAAGCGCGTCGCCGATTCAGCGCGCCGCTGGCGCGAGCAGCCGTTGGCCCAGGCGGCGTAGCGAGCTGTGTAGGATCAGACGGGCGCATCCGGCAGGGCGCCATGGCCTGCCGGATGCGCCCTCGGAGCTATTTCTTGCTGATGTTCCACACCACCGGCACGGGCCCCGCGAGCCAGCCGGAGAGGCGGTCCTTGCGGTAGGCGCCGAAGGCCTTGTACTGGCCGACCGGCGCGTAGAGGCCCTGATCGACGAGACGGTCGGAGATGGCGTAGCCCAGTTCCTTCTGCTTGGCCGGATCGCTCTCGCGGATGAAGGCGGCGCGCAGCGTCTCGATCTCGGGATCGCACGGCCAGCCGAACCAGGCCTTCTCGCAGGTGCCGGCGGCGTAGGCGTTGATGCCGGGATTGTCGAGGTCGAGCGTGATGTTGGTGGTGAAGAAGATATTCCAGCCGCCCTGCGCCGGTGGCTCGCGGCGGGCACGGCGCGACACCACCGTCTGCCAGTCCATCGGCAGCAGGTCGATCTTGAAGCCGGCCTTCTCGAGTTGCTGCTTGGCGACCGCCTGGACCTGGTTGGACGACTGCAGGTCGGTTTGCTGCAGCATCGCGACGGGCGTGCCGTCGTAGCCGCTCTCCTTCAGAAGCGCCCGCGCCTTCTCGAGGTTGGGCTTGATCAGGAGATCGCCGTATTCCTTGCCGTACTTCGTGCCGCAGACGAAGGGTGCGTTGCAGACCTTGTAGATCTCGGGATCGCCGACCTGGGCGCGCAGCATGTCCTCCTGCGCCAGCGCCCACATCGCCGCCTGGCGCGCCTTCACGTTGTTGAAGGGCGGGTGGAGTGTGTTGAAGCGCATGATGATCTGGCTGCCGAGCGCGTTCCAGCCGAACAGCGCGATGTTCTTGTCGGCCTTCAGCATCGGGAAGAGATCGGGCACGGGCGATTCGATCAGGTCGATCTCGCCGGCCATCAGCGCGTTCACCGCGGTGGCGGGATCGGGGATGGCCAGCCACTCGACGCGATCGACCTTGGCGATCTTGCCGCCGGCCAGCATCGAGGGCGGCTCGTTGCGTGGCTTGTAGCGGGGGTTCTTGACGTAGACGATCTTCTCGCCCGGCTTCCACTCGTCACGCTTCAGCATGAACGGGCCCGAACCGGTGTAGTCCTCGATCTGCTTGTTCGGGTCGGTTTCGGCGACCCGCTTGGGCATCATGAAGGGCACGTTGGACGAGGGCTTGCCCAGCGCGTCCAGCACCAGGCCGAACGGCTCCTTGAGGACGATGGCGAACGTCCGTGCATCGATCGCCTTGATGTCGCTGGTGGCCTTCAGCAGGATCTGACCAAAGCCGTCGCGGGCAGCCCAGCGCTTGATCGAGGCGATGCAGTCCTCCGACGTCACCGGCGTGCCGTCGCTCCATTCCAGGCCGTCGCGCAGGGTGATGGTCCAGGTGAGTTTGTCGTCGGAGACGGTGTATTTCTCCGCCATCTGCGGCTGGATCTTGAGGTCGGCGTCCTTGGCGAACAGGACATCGTAGACCATGTAGCCGTGGTTTCGCGTGATCAGCGCCGTCGTCCAGATCGGGTCGAGGATCTTGATGTCGGCGTGCGACACCATACGCAGCGTCTGCGCTGTCGCCGGTCCCGCCACGGTACCGGCCGCCGTCGCCAAGCCGAGCGCGACGGCACCCCGTGCCACCCATTTCCACAAACGCATACTCATACCCTTTCCATACTCGACCATGCCCCGCACGCGGCTTGGCGTGCCGGGGTCAACGAACGATGCGATGTCCGTGCCAACGATGTTTGCCCGGCCAAGCGGGCCGCGAGCAGCCTACTTCTTGGTGATGTTCCACATCACCGGCACAGGGCCGGGCAGCCAGCCCGAGACGCGATCCTTGCGGTAGGCGCCGAACGCCTTGTACTGGCCGAGCACGATATAGGTCGCCTGGTCCATCACGCGGTCCTGGACGGCCATGGCGATCTGCTTCTGCTTGTCGGGATCGACCTCGCGCGCGTATGCAGCGCGCAACTTCTCCATCTCCGGATCGCATGGCCAGCCGAACCACGCCTTGTCGCAGGCGCCGCTGGTGAAGGAGTTGCTGGCTGGATTGTCGGCGTCGACCGTGACGGTGGTCGTGAAGAAGATGTTCCAGCCGCCCTTGTCGGGTGCATCCTTCTTGGCACGGCGCGACACCACGGTCTGCCAGTCCATCGCCTGCAGGTCGACCTTGAAGCCGACGCGCTCGAGCGCCTGCTTGGCGACCGGCGGCAGCTGGTTGGACGATTGCAGGTCGGTCGCCTGCATCATCACGATCGGCGTGCCGTCATAGCCGCTATCCTTGAGGAGCTGTCGCGCCTTGTCGAAGTTGGGCTTCACCAGCAGGTCGCCATAGCTCTTCTCGTAGGGCGAGCCGCAGACCAGCGGCGAGTTGCACACCCGGTAGATCTCGGGATCGCCGACCTGCGCTTTGAGGAAGTCCTCCTGGGCGATGGCGTACATCGCCGCCTGGCGCGCCTTCACGTTGTTGAAGGGCGGATGGAGATGGTTGAAACGCATGATGATCTGGCTGCCCTGGGCGTTCCAGCCAAACAGCGCGATGTTCTTGTCGGCCTTCAGCACCGGGAAGAGATCGGGCACCGGGATCTCGACGAGGTCGATCTCGCCCTGCTGCAGGGCATTGACCGCGGTCAGCGGATCGCTGACGGCGATCCATTCCAGGCGCTCGACCTTCACCACCTTGCCTCCGGCCAGCATCGAGGGCGGCTCGGCGCGCGGCTTGTACTTGGCGTTCTTGACGTAGACCACCTTCTCGCCGGGCTTCCACTCGTCCTTCTTGAAGATGAACGGGCCCGAGCCGGTGTAGTCGTCGATCTGCTTGTTCGGATCGGTCTCGGCGACCCGCTTGGGCATCATGAAGGGCACGTTGGAGGAGGGCTTGCCCAGCGCTTCGAGGACCAGACCAAACGGCTCCTTGAGCGTGAGCGTGAAGGTCTTGGCGTCGACCGCCTTCAGGTCGCCGACCGAGGCCATGAGCTGCTGGCCGAGCGCATCGCGCGCCGCCCAGCGCTTGATCGAGGCGACGCAGTCCTCGGCCGTCACCGGCTTGCCGTCGTGCCATTCCAGGCCGTCGCGCAGGGTGAACTTCCAGGAGAGCTTGTCGGCCGAGACCTCGTACTTTTCGACCATCTGCGGCTGGATCTTGAGATCGGCGTCGCGCGCGAACAGCACGTCGTAGATCATGTAGCCGTGGTTTCGCGTGATGAAGGCGGTGGTCCAGATCGGATCGAGGACTTTGAGGTCGGAATGGGCGACCATCCGGAGCGTCTGGGCGCCGGCTGGAATCGTCCACAGCAGGGCGAGGCACGCCGCAAAACGCGTCAAAATCCGTGAAACGTGCATTATATCTGTCTTCCCTGATACGAGCCCCGATTGCACATAGGCTGCCATGGGGCGGCTGAGGAATAAAGCGATGTCGATGCCAACGGTCTTTGTTTCGCACGGCTCTCCCATGCTGATCCTGGAGGATCGGCCGGCGCGCGCCTTCCTGGCATCGCTCGGCCAGGTCCTGCCGCGGCCCACGGCCATCGTCGCCGTCTCGGCCCACTGGGACACCGACGTGCCGGCCGTGTCGACGGCGCACAAGCCCGCCACCATCCATGATTTCTATGGGTTTCCCGAAG